>Ga0209040_10004247_pt1 | contig 10882 bp, 6 predicted proteins | sample BogFormECP12_OM3_FD_188240 | JGI IMG/M metagenome (GOLD analysis project Ga0209040, IMG submission 188240) | Bog forest soil microbial communities from Calvert Island, British Columbia, Canada - ECP12_OM3 (SPAdes) (version 2) | ecosystem: Environmental > Aquatic > Freshwater > Wetlands > Bog ... | reverse complement strand
ACGCGCTATCGACGCTGGTTTCTCTGGATCACCGGCGGATTGCTGCTGGCGCAAGCGGCGCTGAGCGTCGCCAGCTTACCGCTGCTGGCGCGGTGAGCCCGACACTCCACTCACGAGATGTGCCTTCGGTGTTGAAGACGATCGAGTCGAATTCAAGCGCGGGAGCGGCGCGAAGAGCAGACAAAAGATACTTCAGGGTCTCGGCAAAGAAGAAGCTGTCTACGGTGTTTTTTTCCTTGCTTTTGATGCGGGCGCGGGCGGAACATACGGGGCGAGTCCCCCGGCCTTCGCTCGCTAGCCCTCTATTATCAACATCAAAAGGAGAATATCTATGAATACGCGCGTCCTAAAACTCTGCGTTGCTGCAGCTCTCACATTCGTTACTGTTGCTGCGCTCGCGGAAAATCCATTCGCCGGAACGTGGAAGGTGGATTATTCGAAAAGCAAGTTGACCGGAGGCACAGTCACCTTTGCGCCCGCAGCATCGGGGGAAATCCAGATCACGGCTGGAGGGCAGTCTTATTCGTTCAAGCCAGACGGCAGCGCTGTGACAACGCCATTTGGTGATACCGCCGAATGGACCAAGATAGACGATAAGACCTGGAAGGCCGTTTACAAGAAGGGCTCGACGGTGCTCGACACCGACGCCTGGAAGCTGAGCGACGATGGGAAGAAGTTGGAGGTGACCTCCACGGGAACCAAGCCGAACGGCGACCAATTTAACGAGAGCGAGACCTACACTCGCATTGCGGGGGAAAAGGGCTTTTTCGGAAAGTGGAAGAGAACAAAAATGTCGAACGACAAGCCAAACACAGCGCAGATTGATGCGAATGGCGACGACGGCATTGTCTGGAACATCCCGGAGATCAAGGCATCCGTCAACCTCAAGTTTGACGGAAAAGATGTCGCGCCCGTCGGGCCGACTGTTCCGGACGGCCTGACGCTGGCGGCCACCAAGACTGGCCCTCGCAGCTTCACGCTGGTGGAAAAGATCAAGGGAAAACCCATTTGGAAGGGACAATTCACGGTCTCCGCCGACGGCAAGACGTTGACTGAGGTTGGCAGCCCGGCGGGTGTTGCGGAGCCCGAAACACTGGTGTATCAGAAGGCATAGCCCGTTACGCGACCAGGCGGCAGCGTTTTGCATGCGACGCCGGCCGCCTCCGGTACCAGCAACGCCGCTACATTGCTTCCGGTCACCTCACCCGGTAGACTCCGAGTGAAATGGCTGTGCACAAGGACGATCCGGAACGGTTGGTAAGCGCGGCGCGCGCGGACGATGAAAGCTCGTTTGAGCTGAAGCTGCGCCCGCGGCGGCTGCAGGAATTTATCGGCCAGGAGAAGGCCAAGGAGCAGCTGGCCATCGCGCTTGAGGCCGCCAGGTCGCGCGGCGAGGCGCTCGATCACGTGCTGCTTTTTGGGCCTCCCGGATTAGGCAAGACGACGCTCGCGACCATCATCGCGAACGAGTTGAGTGTGGGCTTCCAACAGACTTCGGGGCCGGCGCTGCAGATTCAAGGTGATCTGACCGCAATCCTGACCAATGTGCGGGAGCGGCAGGTTCTGTTTCTCGATGAGATTCATCGTCTGCAGCCGGTGCTTGAGGAGAAGCTGTACACGGCCCTTGAGGACTACAAACTCGATATCATCATCGGGCAGGGTCCGGCTGCGCGCACGCATGTGATGGACATCAAGCCGTTCACCTTTGTCGCGGCCACGACGCGTCCGGGGCTGATCTCGTCTCCGTTGCGCTCGCGCTTCGGAATTTTACTGAGGCTGGAATTCTATTCTGACGACGATCTGCGCTTTGTGGTCGAGCGATCGGCGGAAGTACTGGGCGTTCCAATCGACCAGGATGGCGCGGCGGAGATCGCGATGCGTTCGCGCGGCACTCCCCGCATCGCCAACCGGTTGCTGCGGCGCGTACGCGATTACGCGCAGGTGCGCGGTACGGGAGTGATTGATCGCGCTACCGCCGAACATGCGCTGAAGATGCTCGAAGTGGACGCCCACGGCTTCGACGAGCTCGACCGGCGGCTGCTGATGACCATCATCGAGAAATACGACGGCGGCCCGGTGGGCCTGAACACGCTGGCGGCGTCGCTGGCCGAGGAAGAAGACGCGCTCGAAGAGGTGTATGAGCCATTCCTGATCCAGCGCGGTTTTCTGGATCGCACGCCCCGCGGACGCGTGGCCACGCGGCTGGCGTATGAGCACTTTGGCTTGCCGCTGCCACGCAGGGGGATGCTGTTCTAAGCTGAAGAAACTCAGGAGGGATCGAGATGGCTCGCACGGAATCGGCGATGCTGGCGCTGGGAACTTCGGCGCCGGATTTTGTTTTGAGGGATGTGGTCACCGGGGACGAGGTGAGCACGCAGGCAGTGAGCGGCCCGAGGGGCTTGCTGGTGATGTTCATCTGCCGCCACTGTCCGTTTGTAAAGCATCTGGAAAAGGGGCTGGCGCAGCTTGGTCGTGATTACGACGGTACGGGAGTGGGGATCGTCGCAATCAGCAGCAACGATGCGGTACATTATCCCGACGACGCGCCGGAGAGCCTGGCCGAGCAGGCGCGGATCGTGGGATTCACCTTTCCCTATCTCTACGACGAGACGCAGGAGTTGGCTCGCGCCTACGACGCCGCCTGCACCCCGGATATCTTTCTCTTTGACGACGGGTTGAAGCTGGTTTACCGCGGGCAATTCGACGACAGCCGTCCGGACAGCGGTATTCCCGTGACCGGGAAAGATCTCCGCGCTGCACTCGACGCTCTCATTGCTGGGCGGCCCATCAGCCCGGACCAGCGTCCTAGCGTGGGCTGCAATATCAAGTGGAAATGAAGCCAGCCCGGCTTGGGGCCGGGCCTGCGCTACAACGACAGCGACTTCAGATATTCGCGAAACGGCGGCCCGAGGTCGCTGCGCTTGAGCGCAAACTCGACTGTCGCCTTGAGCATACCTAATTTATCACCGGCATCGTGACGAATTCCTTCGAAATTGTAACCGTAGACCTTCTCTGTTTTCAGAAGACCCTTGATGCCATCCGTAAGCTGAAGTTCCCCTCCGGCTCCGGGAGTGATTTTCTCAAGCAATTCGAAGATTGTCGGCGTAAGGATGTAGCGGCCGATGATCGCGTTCTTTGACGGGGCGTCTTCAAATTTCGGCTTTTCAACCATGCCGCGCGTCTCGATGATGCGAGGATTGTCGGGCAGCGGCGAGCCGTCGAGCACGCCGTAGGCAGAGATGGCGGGCCCTTCGACGATCATCGTCGCAAGAACGGAAGCCTGAACTTCGTCGAAAACATCGATCATTTGTTTGAGACACGGAGTGGGTGCATCCATTACGTCGTCGGGCAGGATCACCGCGAAAGGCTCATCGCCAATCAGCTCTTTGGCCATGAGAACAGCGTGGCCCAGACCCCTGGCTTCTTTCTGCCGCACATAGAAAAGATCGGCCATGTTGGAAACCTTGCGGCTGAGCTCGAGCAACTCAGTCTTGCCGCGCTTTTCAAGGGAGGCTTCGAGTTCATAGCTGATGTCGAAGTGGTCTTCAATAGCGGACTTCCCACGCGCAGTGACGATGATAATTTCTTCGCATCCTGCGGCCAGGGCCTCTTCGACGCCGTACTGAATGATCGGCTTGTCGACCAGCGCGAGCATCTCCTTCGGGATGGCTTTCGTGGCTGGGAGAAAGCGAGTTCCAAAACCGGCTGCTGGGAAGACTGCTTTGCGTACCTTGGTTTTCATTCAGGGGAGTCCTTCGTCTGGAATGGAATTCAGAATCGGCAGCAATATTGTTCGTAATCAGTTTGACAGAGGATTCGATCAGGGCAAAATTGCGCGAGGGCAAGTCCTTCGCAGGTTTGATGGGGTTATAGCACGGGCGAGTCGTCTCCAAGCAGAGCGCGGCGCACGATTTTGATCGGCGCGCCGCCCTGCCGCATGAAGTCGTCATGAAACTTCTGCAACGAAAAGCCGGCGCCTTCTTTCTTCTCCAGATCCCCGCGCAGCTTCATGATCTGCAGCTTGCCGAGCGTGTAGTAGAGATACGTCGGGTCGGAGGTCCCTCGCTTGGTCTCGACCAGGCCGACGGAGTGCGATTGGTATCCGTCGGAGACAAAGAAGTCGACAGCCTGATCGAAGGTGATCTGCCCGGTATGCATTTTGATGCCGACGATGAAGCGGGCATCACGCAGCAGCGCGTCCTGCAGTTGGCCCAGGCGGATGAGCTTTGCCTCGCGCTCGTCTTTCGCGCCTGCGCCGGGCTGTCCGTAGCCCTGGTCGAGCATCATCTGCTCGCAATAATGCGCCCAGCCCTCGACATTGGTGTTTGAGGTGACGATCTTGCGCACCTGGCTCAGGTCGGTATGGTTCACCCAGAGAAACTGCACATAATGCCCTGGATATGCTTCATGCACAGAGGTGCTGACGATAGTGCCGACGTTGAAAGCGGACATGTGTTCGGCGATGTGTTCCGGTGTCCAGTTCTTTTCTGGCAAGGTGACGTTGAAATAGGCCGTGGTCGAGTGGGTCTCGAAGGGGCCGGGCGAATCCATCGAAGCCATCGTGGTGGCGCGCATGAAGGGCGGCGTCTCCTCGAGAACCGGCTGCACTTCGGATGGAATGGTGATGATCTGCTTCTCGCGGATAAACCGGATCAGTCCGTCGAAGGTGTTGTGAAACGTTGGAAGCAGTTGGTCGGGAGCGGGATGAATGCCGCCCAACTGGGCGAGTACCTCCTTAGGTGTTTTGGAGGGATTGACCTCTTTCGCGATGCGCTCAAACTCAGTCTGGTTCTTGTGCAGATCGGCGTAGGCGATGGTCAGCAGCTTGTCGAGCGGCGTGTCGACCATCTCGTCATAGAGCAGCTTCTTCGAGAAGGTATCAGCGCCGATGCGGAAGTCGCCCTTGGACCGCGGTAGAAGGTCGGTTTTGAGCCATTGCTCGTACTCGCGCAGCGAGGCAATGACGGCGGCATTCGTCTTATGGAACTCCGCGATCGTCGCGGGGTCCTTCGCATCTGTGAAGGCCTCGGGAACGTCTTTCTCGAAGAAGCTGATGATGTCGGGCAGTTGTTCGAGAGCAATCTCGGTGTAGACGCGCGGCGGGTTCTTGAGGTTCTCGCGCGCCGCGGCGAAGACACCGGGCATCAGCTTCTCGCGCGCGATCAGTGAGCGCAGGCGGTCGTCGGCGGGAGCGAATTTTCGCTCCATGAGCACAAAGGCGCTGTTGGCGATGCCGCTCGAATAGTTGTCGGGATTTTTCTCCCATGCGCGGATGGTTTCGAGTTCGAGCAGCTCGCCGCGGATGCTGTCACGCATCATGGCCAGATCGCCCTGCGTGCTCTGATCAAGTTGCGCCTCGGGTACGGCGTCGAATTTCATCTCAAAGCTCTTGAGGACGGCAATCTCCTGGCTGACGCTGGCGCGGCTGTAATCTTCCAGCAGTGCATCGTACTGATGCAGCCCCGCTAATGTGCCCAGCGAGGGCGAAAACTTGAAGTAAACCTGCTCAAAATAGTCGCTTGCCAGGGCGCGGAATTTCGCCGTGACATCCGGATAGGCCGCAGCCTGGGCGTGCAGGGTCGCAGTCATCCTGCCTCCTGAAATAAGAACGGTAAAAATAGCTAAAACTGTCAGAAATCGGCGGAACATTCGACCTCGCTTCTATGAGTAACTCATACAGATACTTATTGTACGGCCATCTCGGTAGGCGCCAGCTGGTCAAGCAGCGCGCGTAATTCGGCCAGTACACCATCGGGCTTTGGCGACGTTAGAGGATAGCGCAGCACGCCCTGCGGCGTGAACTGTGCGCCGCGCTTGGCGTTCTTGGCGACGAGCTTCATCAGGCGGCCCGGATCGACTCCGGCGCTTTCGGTAAAGCGAATGTGCAGCTGGTCACGTTTCCGGTCGATCTGCGACACGCCAATCCTTTCACATTCGATGCGCAGCAGGGAGGCGTCAAGCAAATGGCGCACGCTTTCGGGCAGCGGGCCGTAGCGGTCTTCGAGCTCGGCGCGCACATCGGCGATGGCGGCTTCGCTCTGCACCCCGGCAATGTGCTTGTACATGCGTAGCCGCTGATTTTCTTCCGGGATGTAGCTCTCGTCGATGCGCAGCGCAATGCCCAGGCTTAGCTGCGTGGTAGGAACCTCGACGCGTTCCTCGCCTTTCAGCTTGCCCACTGCTTCTTCCAGCATGCTGGTGTACATCTCGAAGCCGATGGCCTCGATGTGGCCGCTCTGTTCGCCGCCGAGCATGTTGCCGGCACCACGCAGTTCCAGATCGAGTGCGGCGATTTTGAAGCCCGCGCCGAGGTCGGAAAACTCCTTGAGCGCGGCCAGACGGCGGCGGGCGACTTCGGTCAACTCCTGCTCGGGCGGAATGAGCAGGTAGGCGTATGCTCTGCGATTCGAGCGGCCCACGCGGCCACGCAGTTGGTAAAGTTCCGAGAGGCCATGGCGATCGGCGCGATTAATGATGATGGTGTTGGCGAGCGGAATGTCCAGGCCGTTCTCGATGATCGTGGTCGCTACGAGCACATCGTGCTCGCCGTGCATGAAGCTGAGCATGACCTTTTCCAGTTCGCCCTCGCTCATCTGCCCGTGGCCAACGGTGATGCGGGCGGCGGGGACAAGCTCCTGAATCTTTGCGGCGAGTTCGTAGATGGTCTCGACACGATTGTGGACGAAGTAGATCTGGCCGCCGCGTTCGAGCTCGACTTCGACGGCGGAACGGATCAGCTTTTCGTCAAACTTGGCGACCACTGTCTGAATCGCCATGCGATCTTTGGGCGGCGTTTCGATCACGCTCATATCGCGCAGGCCCACGAGTGACATATGCAGGGTGCGCGGAATAGGCGTGGCGGACATGGCCAGCACGTCGATTTCCCGGCGCATCTGCTTCAACCGCTCCTTGTGGCGCACGCCGAAGCGCTGCTCTTCGTCGACGACCAGCAGGCCAAGGTCATGAAATTTGAGATCTTTCGAAAGCAGGCGATGCGTGCCGATCAGGATATCGACCTTGCCAGCCTCAACCCGCTCCAGGATGAGCTTCTGCTCCTTCTGAGTCCGAAAGCGCGAGATCATTTCAACGGTAATGGGGAACTGCTTGAAGCGCTCCTTGAAGGTCTCGAAATGCTGGAAGGCCAGTACCGTCGTCGGCGTGAGCACGGCCACCTGCTTGCCATCCTGCACCGCTTTGAAGGCGGCGCGCATGGCGACTTCAGTCTTGCCGTAGCCCACGTCGCCGCAAAGCAGCCGGTCCATGGGCATGGTCGATTGCATGTCGCGCTTGATGTCGTTGATCGCCGAGAGCTGGTCCTCCGTCTCGTTGTAATCGAAGGCGTCTTCGAACTCGCGCTGGAATTCGTTGTCCAGCGGGAAGGCATGCCCCTGCGCAGCCTTTCGTTGTGCATAGAGCTTCAGCAGCTCGTCGGCCATATCCTGCATGGCCTTGCGCACGCGGGCCTTGGTTTTCGCCCACTGCTGCGAGCCAAGGCGATTGAGCACCGGCGCGGGTCCGGCGTCGGTCGAACGGTATTTCTGGATCAGGTCGAGGCGCGTGAGCGGCACATACAGCCGGGCCTGCTCGGCGAACTCGAGCACCATGAATTCGATGGTGACGCCATCCTGTACGATCTCCCTGAGCCCTGTGTATTGAGCGATGCCGTGCTCGACGTGCACAACGTAATCGCCGACGGTGAGATCGCGGAAGTCGGAGACGAAAGCGGCGGTCTTCGACTTTCGCGGAACGGGGCGCGCAGTTACGTCCGCTTCGTCGGAGAAATCATTGGCGCCGAAAAGGACAAGGTTTGCATCAGGCAGGCTGACGCCGGCTGAGATGGAACTGCGTACGAGAATCGGCGTCCGGTAATTGCCTGCAAGGTAGCTTGACTCGTCGTAGATGTTCTCGCTGCCGGCATGCTGAATGCGGCTGCCGAGGCGGTAAGGTAGCTCGTACTCGCGCAGCAGGTTGGCCAGCCGCTCGACTTCGCCCTGATTGGGAGCGACGAGAAGCATGCGCGTCTCCTGCTGCATGAGCGAGCGCACCTGATCAATGAAGGCCGGGATCGATCCATGAAAACGCAGCGTGGGGCGTGAATGAAAGGCAATTTCGCCAAGCGTCGTGTCCTCTTCGAGCACGTCCACTGCACCGAGCTGATCGATATCGATGCCGGCGTGCCCGGACAATTGCGCCTTGAGCATTTCAGGTCGCAGATAAATATCTTCAGGCCGGATAAGCGAGCCGATGCTCGAACGCTCGTGCCGTTGTTCGACCTTGTTCCACCAGCGATCGATCTGGTTCTCGATCATCGCAGGTTCTTCGACAAAGAGCAGGCAACGCGGAAGCAGATCGAGCAGCGTAGCGTCGGCGGCCGCAACCCCGGCGAAAAACTCCCAGCCGGGAAAGACGCTGACTCCTCCGGCCGCGATGGCCTGGGCCACCATGTCGGGGTCGTCTTCCGCATTGCTGTGTGCTCCGCTCAGGCGCGCGTGCACTGTGGCGAGAAGGCGCTCGTTGACCGGTGTCTCAGTAAGGGGCAACAGCAAGGCTTCGTCGAGAGGCGCCGATGACCGCTGCGTTTCCGGATCGAATTTGCGGATGGTCTCAATCTCGTCGCCGAAGAACTCGAAGCGAACGGGGCGGTCGGCTTCGGGCGAATAAATGTCGAGGATGCCGCCACGCCGCGTGTACTGACCGGGCATCTCGACGATGTCCATCGGCGTGTATCCCACGCTCGACAGGTGTGCAAGCAGCGTTTCGACATCGACCTCTTCGCCGCGGCGCAGGAACTGCGCGAGACCCGCGTAGAAGGGCCGCGGAAAGAGCTTCATGGCCGCGGCTTCAACGGGCGCGATCACGATGGACGCTGCACCAGTAGCCATTTTCCAGAGCGTCGCGGCACGCTGTTCCTGGATCTCCGGGTGCGGCGAAAGATTTTCAAAGGGCAGCACATCGTGCGCGGGCAGCTTCAGCACGCGGTTGGGTGGAATAGCTCCGGTAAGCTCGCACCCGGCTCGCAATGCGATTTGCAATGCGTCGGCAGCCTTGTTGTCGGGCACAACCAAGATCACCGGCGCGTTGGCGGCGCGCGCAAACAATGGGATGTAAAGGGCGCGAGCGGTAGAAGTGAGTCCGGAGACACGACGACGCCCACGGGCAAGGGCGACGTGCCTCCGTGCCTGTTCAAATGAGGGAGAGTTCTCCAAATCCGCAAGCAATTCGCGGACAAACGGGAGGATCATTCAGCTTCCAGTTTAACAGCGGTGAATGGTCCCTTCTCAGGAGCGACAATTGCGCCGACGAATACTTCGCAAGATGTGCGACGCGGCAACGGCGCGTGTACATTGTTGCGGTGGATACTAAACTCAAACAAATCATGCGCAAATCAATCGTTTTACTTGGCATGGCCGCCGGTTTTCTTTGTGTTGCCGCACCGGCGCGCGCCCAGATCACCAATGATCCTGCGTTCTACGGGCCTTACAACGGCGTGTTCCTGCCCGACGGTGAAGGTCTGAATAAGAAGCTCACCGAGAATGACACCGTGCTGCTGGCCGATTCCCCGTGGACGCTCTACGCCTGGATAAACGCAGATGAGGTTGCTGCGAAGCCTATGCTGATCGCGGGTCTCGGAAAACCTGAAGACGAGTATGCGCGTTACTTGGGCGTAGCACCGGGCAAACTGATCCTCTGGGGTGGCAAAGGCAACAACCTGGAAGCACCCGCGTCGCTGGGCCCGGGAAAGTGGCACATGATCGCTGCGACCTTTGACGGCCAGCAGTTCCGGCTTTACAGCGACGGCGCGCAGGTAGCCAGCGGCAATCTGGTGCTCGGCAGCGTCAGCGGAGTCCTCGGCATGGCGCCCTCCGCCCTTCCTGCGCCGGGCTGGGGACACTTCGGCGGCAGGATTGCCGGATTTACTGTGCTACGCGAAGCGCTGGCGATCGATGCGCTTGCGCAGATTTACAGCAAAGGCAGCGACACTTCGGTGGTGGAGTACGAAGAAGGCTCGAAGCCCTGGCCGGTGCAGACGCGCGGACAGGCCGGCTATCGGGCTCCGCAGGACGCCGCGCAGATGCCCCACAGCAAGGCTCCGTTCTCGGCGCCGGTCGCAAAGCCTCTGCCGCCGGCGCGCGAGGCGTTGCAACCCGATGGCAACAACCAGTGGGCGGTAAACGGCTGGATGCTCAGCGAGGCTCCTAGAGTGCAGGCCGATGGAGCGGCGATTTCCGCCAAGAGCTTCAGCGCGAAGAACTGGTATGTGGCGACGGTCCCGGGCACGGTGCTGACCACGCTGATCGATCGCGGCGTGTATCCCGATCCCGACTACGGCCTCAACAATATGGCCATTCCGGAGAGCCTGAACAAGCAGGACTACTGGTACCGGACGGAATTCAAAGGCCCTTCCGGCGTTGGCGGCAAACGCCTCACGCTCACCTTCCACGGCATCAACTACCAGGCTGCCGTGTGGCTCAACGGACAATTGCTGGGCACGATTACCGGCGCGTTCATTCGCGGCAACTTCGACGTGACCGGCATTCTCAAGCAGGGACAGACAAATGTTATCGCTGTGCGCGTCTCTCCTCCTCCGCATCCTGGTATTCCGCAGGAGCAGTCGATTAAGGGAGGGCCGGGCGAGAATGGCGGCCTGATGTGTCTCGACGGTCCGACCTTCGTCGCCACCGAAGGGTGGGACTGGATTCCGGCGATTCGAGACCGCGACACCGGCATCTGGCAGCCTGTAACCATCACGGCTACAAATACCGTGACGATCGGCGATCCGCAGGTAGTGACCACGCTCCCCCTGCCCGACACCTCAAAAGCAAATGTCGAAATCAGCATCCCACTGACCGACGCGTCGGATACTCCGGCCAAAGCCACCCTC
>Ga0209040_10004244_pt1 | contig 10886 bp, 10 predicted proteins | sample BogFormECP12_OM3_FD_188240 | JGI IMG/M metagenome (GOLD analysis project Ga0209040, IMG submission 188240) | Bog forest soil microbial communities from Calvert Island, British Columbia, Canada - ECP12_OM3 (SPAdes) (version 2) | ecosystem: Environmental > Aquatic > Freshwater > Wetlands > Bog ... | reverse complement strand
GCGCCGTACAAGTCCTTTCTTCTTGTCATTCCGAGTGGGCTTCAGCCCACGAGGAATCTGCTTTTCGGACTTTTTCAGCAGCCTCTTCAGCCGTGCCGTGAGAGGTTGCGTCCGACCGGCTTTAGCCGCCGAGGGGACTTGCTTTCTCTTCGCGTTAAAACCGAATTCCCTCAGCGGCTAAAGCCGATTCTTACCTTATCCTTGCGGCACGGCTGAAGCCGTGCCCTTTCAAAGAATCGCAGCAACCAATGTAATGATGCTCGCCAGATTACACCAACAGCCGCAAAAATTCCTCTGCAACTTTGGTTGGGGAGTTGAGCAGATCGGAGATGACGGCAACAGAATCAGCACCCGCGTCGATTACCGAGCGGGCGTTGGCGCGGGTGATGCCACCGATGGCGACCAGCGGCTTCCGCGTCGCCGCACGCGCCGCCCGGAGGCCCTCGATGCCGACCACCGAATCATGGTTCTGTCTTGATGCCGTGGAGAAGACTGGCCCGTAGGCGATGTAATCGGCCGGGCCGTCATCGGCCTCCTTTAATTGATCGAGATTGTGCGTTGACACACCCAAAATGCAGTCGTCGCCAATCACGGTGCGCGCGCCTTGCGGAGAAAGATCGTCTTGGCCAATATGCACGCCGTGGTAATCGGCAGCAATACAAATGTCGGCGCGATCGTTCATGATAAGGGTTACGCCATCACCCAAAGCACTTCGGATCGCACGGGCATCACTTAGCATCTCCCGCGTGTTGCCCACCTTATTGCGATATTGCAGCAGGGTCACTCCTCCAGTGGCAAGCTCACGCGCGTACGCGACGATGGAAGCCGGGCTGCTCCGCGCTCGCAAGCAGCCCACATCGAGAATGGCGTAAAGCTTCGGCAAGTGCAACGGCCCAGGCATCGTTTGTGACTATCCTGCGGTCTCTTTCGCCGGAGCGAGGAACCGCTCCATGAACTTGGTGTCGAAGTTGCCTGCGCGGAAGTCCGGGTCGGCCATGATCCGGCGATGCAGCGGAATGCTGGTAAAGATGCCCTCAACCACAAACATTTCCAGCGCGCGGGACATGCGGGAAATGGCTTCTGCGCGGTCACGACCGCGCACTACCAGTTTGGCAATCAGGGAATCGTAGTAGGGAGGAATCACGCTCTCGGAATAAGCTGCGGTGTCAACCCGAACGCCGGTTCCGCCAGGCGTGTTAAATGCCGTGATCTTTCCCGCGGAGGGGGTGAAACGCTCGGGGTGCTCGGCATTGATGCGGCACTCAATGGCATGCCCGCGGAACTGCACCGGAGAGGTGATGATGCTGCTGAGCTTCTCGCCTGCGGCAATCAGGATCTGCGACTTGACCAGGTCCACATCGGTGGTCATCTCGGTGACGGGATGCTCAACCTGAATGCGGGTGTTCATCTCCATGAAAGACAGGCGCCCTTCTTCGTCCATGAGAAACTCAACCGTGCCGGCGTTCATATAGCCGATATGGCTGAGCGTCTTGACCAGAAGAGCGCCGGTGCGCTCGCGCAGCTCGGGTGTCATTTTGATGGAAGGGGCTTCTTCCACCAGCTTCTGATGGCGGCGCTGGATGCTGCAATCGCGTTCGCCCAGGCTGATTACGTTGCCGTGCTCATCGGCCAGCACCTGGAACTCGATGTGGCGCGGCCGCTCGACGAACCTTTCCATGTAAAGATCGCCATTGCCGAAGGCGGCAGCAGCTTCTGACTGCGCAGCATGAAAGGCATTAGGCAGCTCTTCTTCGTTGCGTATGACGCGCATACCGCGTCCGCCGCCGCCGGCCGAGGCCTTCACAATTACGGGGAAACCGACGCTGCGCGCCCATTCCATGGCTTCGTCGGCCGAGGGGACGATGCCGTCCGAGCCAGGGAGGATGGGCACACCTTCCCTCTTCATGGTGGCGCGGGCCTTTTCCTTTTCGCCCATCAAGCGGGTAACCTCGGGCGGCGGCCCAATGAACTTCACGCCGCAGGCGCGGCAGACTTCGGCAAAGTTGGCATTCTCGCTCAGCAGTCCGTACCCGGGATGGATGGCGTCAACGTTGGCGATTTCGGCGGCACTGATTACTGCGGGTACATTCAAGTAGCTTTCGCTCAGACGCGGGGGACCGATACAGATGGCTTCGTCGGCGAACCTCACGTGCAGCGAATTGCGATCTGCTTCGCTGTAAATTGCGACCGCTTTGACGCCGAGCTCCTTGCAGGCGCAAATGATGCGCAGCGCAATCTCGCCGCGGTTCGCAATTAGGATTTTCTTAAACATGAAATTGAGACTTGCAATGGCTGGCTAGGGCCATCCCAGCTACTGTTTGCGTATGCCGAACAGCGGCATTCCGTACTCGACCGGGTTTCCGTTAGCGACGAACGCTTTGGCGAGCACACCTGAGACCTCCGCCTCGATCTCATTCATCAGCTTCATGGCTTCGATGATGCACAACACTTGTCCCTCTTGCACTGTGTCGCCGATCTTGACGAAGGGCGGCGTACCCGGCGACGGAGCTTCGTAGAAGGTACCGACGATGGGCGATTTTACGATGTGCAGGCCGGCATCTGCCTCCGGGGCGGCGGGAGCCTGCGTCGCAGAGCCTTTGGCAGCGCCATCACCACCCAATGGAGCCGTTGCAGGGGATGGAGCCGTTACCGGCGCAGCGGGCACTGGAATCGCAGGCATCGGGGTTAGCGCGGGCGCCACGTGCACCACGGGAGCGGGCTGGGGAGCACCTCCCCGCTTGATATGGAGTTTCATGTCACCGCGTTCCAGTTCGAACTCGGCGATGTCCTTCTCCACCAAAAACTCGATCAGTTCCTTGATTTCTTTCTGATTCATCGGATTCCATCTGGCAGGACGGCCGGACAGCCGCCTAGATTTCGATCAGTTCTTTGGTCACTGGTGTGAGCACCAGGCATCCGGTACGCGTGACCAGCACCATGTCTTCAATACGAATGCCACCTTTGCCGGGGACATAGATTCCCGGTTCAATCGTGATGACCATCCCCGGTTCAAGCCGTTCCGCCTGGCCCTTAGCGATGCGCGGTGGCTCGTGAATTTCCAATCCTACTCCGTGGCCCGTGGAATGTGTAAAGTAGCGGTCCAGCCCGGCCTTTTGCAGCACGTGACGGGCGGCTTGGTCCACTTCGGCGGCCGTTTTGCCTGGAGCTACGGCTGCAATGCCTGCTAATTGGGCCTCCAGCACCGCTTTGTACCACTGGCGCCCCTCCCGGCTCACACGGCCCACGTGCACAGTGCGAGTCATGTCGGAACAATAGCCCCGCAGTATAACACCGGAATCCACCACCACGAATCCGCGCCGTGGTATGGGCTGACTCGAGGCCCGGCCGTGGGGCAGGGCCGACCGCTTGCCGGCCGCCACAATGGTTTCAAACGACATTCCGTCGGCGCCAGCCTGGCGCGCGGTGTATTCCAGTCTTCCAGCGACTTCCGATTCTCGGACTCCGGGGCGAAGTGTTTTCAGCGCTTCCTCGTAGACGGCTGCGCCGAGTTTGACCGCGCCAGTTATTGCTCGCAGTTCTTCGGCATCCTTGAGCATCCGCTGCCGCATGACCAGGCCAGATGTTGGCTTCCACTTCGTCCGCCGAGAGACCAGCTTCCGCATCTGCTCGGCGGCGGCGAAGGTGGTAAAGTCCGCCTCGAAGCCCACGGCCGCCGACTTTAAGTTGGCGATCAGCTTGACCGCATCATTTAGTAGCGGACCTTTGGCGATCACAAGTCGTGCGCCTTCGATCTCTTCGCGCGCCTGTTGCGTGTACCGGCCATCGGTAAAGAACACGCGGCGGCCGGCGAGAAACAACAGCAGCCCGTTGCTACCTGTGTAGCCGCAAAGGTAGCGCAGGTTGGCCGGATGAGTAACGGCAAACCCGTCGAGATTGTGTTCGGTCAGCGTTCGTTCGAACTTCTTGAGCCGGGGGAGATGGTCCATTCGGTCCTTGACTTGCCGTCGCTCTAGAACTGGGCTATCTGCAAAGTATCAGATGTCTGTTTACTGGCACGGAAGATGGGATGTCCGCTCTTTCGATGGGCAACGGCGTCCGCGCGAACGGTATATGTTGCCGGACCCGGGCTCGAACCGAATGGAATGACCGGGCTTGCCGACTGCGCAGCCAGTATGAAGTGTTGATAGCCGAGAGCGGTAGCCCGGCCAATACCATTGACCGCGACGATAATGACGGTGACGTCAAGCCCATGGCCAGTCTGGTTGGAGACCACAGCGGACCCGGAGATCGTATTGCCCTGAACGTTGGGAGGCTGTTTCCAATCGATGGTCAGCGCCGCAATAACCATGATCGTAATCTCGCGCTGGGCCTGCTGATGGGGCAGGTTTGAGTCGGCGACTGCGAGATTGAAGTGATACTCACCTGGGGTGGTGGCCACCCCAGAGATCACTCCCTTGTGAGGCTGCAACTTGAGTCCCGGCGGAAGGGTGCCGTTTACTCGGCTCCACGTGTAGGGTGCGGTTCCACCACGCGCGACGAGTGGGAAGTTGAAATTCTCTCCAGCGACGATGGTTTGCGGCGATTGGGTAACAATCTGGAGAGATGGCGGGTCATTCTGCAAGGCTGGCGCCAGGGAAGGAAAAGCCATCGCGAGAACGAGAACCAGAAGACTGCAACTGGGTGATGGAAAGCGCACGGTGCAGACTATTATAGGTGCCTTCGTATGAAGGTTGCTGCACGTGATTATTCGACGACCAGCAAGAACTCAAATTTCTCTTCTCCAACTGGCACCGTAACCCGCACCATTCCGGCCTTTTTCCCAATTTTTGCCAGAGGCACGCCCTGCACTAGCTTGGGCATGGGGAAGTAGAGGACGCCGTCCACATCGGACCGCGGCGTGATTGTGTTAGCCAGGAAGGCACTTTGCTCAATGTAGTCAGGCGAGTTCTGTCGCTGAAGCTGTGTCAGGACATCCGGATTGGCGGCCTCACGATTGAGAAGGCGGCAGACAGTATCACAATCGATGGTCTGGACTGGTCCCCGCGACTGCAGCGCTCCCGGCGTATCGGTGTACAGGGCGCCGCTACTGCCCGGCAGCATGGGAGTTCCGGCTGCGTTCGCGTGGGTAGTCATGGCCCGCATCATCTCCAGCATATGGGGATTGACCATGTCTTTGGCAGGCGGCGTTTCCTGTTCTCCGCCTTGTGCTAGATTGACCGCGAACCGGGCCCAATTGTAGGGGCGGCTCATTTTCCTGGCCAGCTCCGCGCCCGAAACCATAGTAAGCGGCTGCCCGGCAAGCACATCCTGCACCCTGACGTCCTCGGGCTTGACCGTCACGGACTGTTGGCCAAGGTTATAGACACGTATTTTCACCGCGACAAACTTGTGATTGATAACGGAATGGGCGGCGGCGACGACGGTGTAATCTGTGCCGGCAACGTAGTGATAGACGATCCCATTCACGTAAAAAGTGCCGGTGCCCCTGCTCGTGCTCGGTGGAACAGAAGGCTGGCTTTGGGCCGTAACGGAGCAGCAGAGAAAGAATGCACAGAGGAAGTAGCGCACGGAGACCTCCGGCCCGCCCATTGCGGAGCCTGTGAGGTCAATCGGCAAATCGCGGCGCAACATGAACGGGTAGGCGACGCTAGCAGGTATTGTGCAAGACAAATTTCCGCAGCATTCGGTGGAAGGGCTAAAGCCATTTGTGAGGGGCGACCCATTTCCGCCGGGCTGAGGCCCGCCGCTTCCACCGAGGGAGGAAACTCTTAGCTTGACCGGCCGAATTATTGCAACAGTCCAAACACGGCGACTCCCGTCTGTGTGCCGACAAAGACTTTGCCATTCACAATGACAGGAGTGATGAACTTATTGCCCGGGCCAAATTGGTCGCGCGAACCCGCTTGATTGCTGTTGTAAAGCTCATTGGCCAGGTTCGTCGCATCGTAGGCATGCAGTACTGCCGGGTTGCTGTTCTCCACCGCCCACACGATTCCGTTAGAGGTGCCGTTTGCCGAGACTGTAGGAGAAGTTCCCGGGTACTCGAACGAAGTGCCGCTTTGCGAGCTTGGTGATCCCAGCTTTGCATTACTGATGGGGAATGCCCTGAGCGGGCCGCCAACTGAACCGTAATACACAGTACTGTTAAAGTAGGCTGGATTGGCCCATATGCCTCCTGGGAGGGTACCCTGAAGTTCCTGGTAAATCTGGTTGTTATTGTTAGGGTTGAACTTCCCCATATTGTCACGGTCAACGACATAGATATTGGAATCTTTGCCCGCGCCGACCGCCAAACGATGCACGTGGCCGTTGTTGTCCATGAGATCGGGCAGCACCATCGCTCCACCAGAGCCGAGGTCCTCGTCTGCGTTCGATTCCTGCACCGTGTTGTACATGTTGAAGTAATCCGCGACCGCGAGCTTAGGCGAAGTGGAAAGCTTCACAAATGCATTTCCATAATCGCCGTTAATGGGAAACCCATTCCCATCGAGGGTGGTGTCGAAGGTACCGTTAGCGTCAAGGAAATAAATGTTCCCCTGGGAGTCGGCCGCCAAGCCTGTGCCTGCCATCCAGATGGCGCCCTCATTGCCGTTGGGGGTAACGTCTATCACGGAAGTCTGCGCCAGAGTCAGCGCGTTGTAGCCCATCACCCATCCGGTGTAAGGACGGAAGTCGCAATGGGAGGTGAATGCAATGTAAATGTTTCCACCCAGCTCTAGAAGGCCGGCGCGTTCGGCAAATTGGCCGGGAGCGAAGATGACCTGGCCGTTCTGGCTTCCGTCCCCCGTGCCCGGATAAGTTGCCTGGATCTCCACCGGCCCGCCAAAGAGTTCGGCTCCAGTTTTCAGATCGAGCGCGTGAAGGCGCTGGTGGTATTTGCCGGAAGAATCCTTGGACATTGCCACCAGATACATGGCCCCATTTGGACCACGCTGGCGATCGATCACCGGCGTGTCCGTAATGCCTATTTCCGGGGAGATTTGGCTACAACCGTGGTCGTCGCTGGTGGTTTCGCCGGCAGCCAGTGTAGATACCTTCCATGATTGCGAGCCTGCGTCCGCATCAAAAGCATAAGCGCTGCCGTGTTCCGTCACCACAAAGAGAGTGTTTTGGGTATGGAACATGCCGGGGAGTCGGTACACATAGAGAGGCTGGGCATCGACTTTTCCGTCCACTGCAAAGAATCCGATCTTCCCAAACGAACTGGAATTGACGTTGGAAGTCGTCAGGATTGACTCGAGGGTATTTTGCCCCTGCCGGCTCGCAGTGTAGTGATAAGTCAGGACGTCACCTGCGTAGCCTATGAAGCCCGGTGGGTCCGCGGGATGATTCGGGTCGTCGGCTTGCCTGGTTGCAGCACCGCGACCCGATGACGGGGGATGAAGGGAGGAGGCAGTTATTGCTTCCAAGCCCGGCAGAATTGAGACGATGACAAGCAGAACGGAAAAAGCCGAATGCAGCAGGTTGCGCATGTATCACCCCGCGCGATGAAAATTACGCATTGGATGCGGGTACGCACCTTTACGTTCCCAAGAATTTTCAGAATTTCAGGAGCTGCCGCAGCCGAAATCAGCAAAAGATCACTCCTCTATTGGGCCGCGAACCGTACTGCGCAATAGCCCTTTGGCGGTCAACTGATTCGCAAGGGCCGCCGCATCATTTAGGATTGGTTCCCAGGGGAGGGTTTGTGGTCTGTAGCGCTTGCGGATACGAAAACCAGGTCGGCAACCGCTTTTGTGGAATGTGCGGTACGCCGCTGCCTCATCCTCCGCTCACAGCGCCTGGAGCGCAGGGCACTCACAGCCTCACACGTGTGCCGGTGGAGGCCGCTCATCCTGCTGAACGCCCGCGGACCGCGGCGAAGTCCACTGAGACCACTGCGCCAGGCCAAGCCGGCGTTGTAATCGAAATACCGGGCGCCGAATCGCGCGATGGCGAATCGTCCCAGGCCGAGAATCTCGGCCCATCCGCCCCGACCATGGTTCCTGAAGTTCCTTTGGACGAGTACGTTAGGAATTTCCATTACACTCCCCCAGCGGATCCCGAAGAGGTCACCATGCGGGGAGACGCACAGGTATCGCAGGCCGAGGCACCGATTACCACCGATCCCGCTCCGAATGAGACGGTCGGCGCGGCGACCACGATTGAAGCCCTGCCAAACGGGCCCACCGAGGATGTCGCTGACAGACTCGGGTTAGAACCGATCGAGGAGCGCAGCCCTGGTCCGCGGTTCCTCGACATCGGCGGCCTGCCACCGCCGCAGAAGCCGCGCATGCGGGCGTCAGACAGTGTCGTCACCTCAATCCTCGGGCTTCAGTACGATGACGCGCCGCAGATCAGTACAGAAACTGGCGACCCCGTCGACGTCATCAGGACGAGGATTCTGCAGGACAGCCCAGGAAATCTCGAAAGGGCGCTGCGAAGCCGCTGGCGTGTCTGGCTGGCAGTCGCCGTTGTGCTTGTGTTGGCCGGTTCGGGTTATCTGGGGTGGCGGTCGCTGAGCCAGACTGACAACGGTTCCGTTGCGGCCCTCAAAATGAAGGTCAAGGAGGGGTGGCAGGATATCCTGGGCAACCCCGCCGAAGTACCAACGGCGTCGGCGGTTGGTCCGGTAGACACCATAACCAAATCGAAGGCGGGTGGCGGAAGACCATTGCAAGCTCGGCAACCGACCGCAGCTGCCGACTCGAATCTCAATCCTCCCCACAACGAGAAGAAGCCGCCCCGCGCTCCACAGACCAGTGTCCCGAGTACGAATTCGTCTGATACCCCAGCAAAGCAACCGGTCCCGGGTGCGGACGAATTGATCAAGGCGGACGATGCCAGTGACTCGGCCGCTGCTGCAGCATGGCTTTGGAAGGCGACCGCGAAAGGCAATCCCGAAGCGCCGGTCCGTCTCGCCGACAGGTACATCAAGGGCGACGGCGTTCCGCGCAGTTGTGAACAGGCGTTAGTGCTGCTGAAGACGGCGGCAACAAAAGAAAATGCCGCGGCGCGCAACCGCCTGGCGGCTTTGTACACGAACGGCACTTGCGTGCAACGTAATCGCGTGGAGGCGTATCGCTGGCTGAGTTCCGCGTTAGCCGCCGACCCCAACAGTCATTGGGCGCAAGAGAATCGCGAGCTGATCTGGCGGGAAATGACGCCGGACGAGCGTGCCACGGCCCAGCGTTATCGGTGAGGCTACGGGTAGCGCTCATGAAACCCACATTCTTCACTAACCCTTCGGCTTTTCGAGTCTGGATCGAGAAGCACCACGCTGAGGATCGAGAGCTCTGGGTCGGGTTCTACAAGAAGGAATCCGGCAAAGGCGGAATCACCTATCCCGAGGCGCTGGACGAAGCTCTCTGTTTCGGTTGGATTGACGGCCTACGCAAAACTGTGGACGACTCCAGCTATACCATCCGTTTCACGCCACGTAAGCCGGACAGCATCTGGAGCGCAGTCAACACCAAGCGGGTTGAGGAGCTCATCAAGCTGGGGCGAATTGAGAAGCCCGGGCTAGCGGTCTTCAAGGCGCGCGACTTGAAGAAATCGCAGCAATACTCGTACGAGAGGAACAACTGCAGGTTCGAAGCTGCGCACGAGAAGACGTTCAAGGCGAACGCCAAGGCTTGGGAGTTCTTTCGCGTACAAGCCCCCTGGTATCAGCGGACCACGACCTGGTGGGTCATCAGCGCGAAAAGGGAAGAGACGCGGCTGAAGCGCCTGGCCACCCTGATTGAAGACTCAGAAAAGGGCCGCAAAATCGGGTTGGTGGACTATCCAAAAAATAAGCGGAAAGATGCCCGCCAGAATTGAGCGGTCGCGTCCAAGGCGTCGCAAACCTCTATAATGTTCTCCGGGATGAGGCACGGCGTCTCACCCGCGGTTTTGCATGCATCTTTTGTTCCCTCACATCAATCGCCAACTGGAGGAAAGATCAGAATGGCACATGAAGTTCCTGCGCTGCCCTACGACTACTCTGCACTCGAACCTTACATTGACACTCAAACCATGCACTTGCATCACGACAAGCATCACCAGGCATACGTTACGAACCTGAATGCCGCACTGGAGAAGGCGCCCGAGTTACAGAAGCTCAGCGCCGAAGAATTGCTCAGAGGCCTCGAAAACGTGCCCGAGGCAATTCGCACCGCGGTGCGCAACAACGGCGGTGGTCACGTAAACCACACCATGTTCTGGAAGATCATGGGCCCGAACGCTGGCGGCGAGCCGAGTGGCGCCATCGCCGATGCCATCAAGAGCGCCTTCGGCGATTTCAACGCCTTCAAGGAGAAATTCAACGACGCCGGCCTGAAGCAGTTTGGCAGCGGATGGGCCTGGCTGGTGCGCGACCAGGCTGGCAAGCTGCAGGTCGTCAGCTCGGCCAACCAGGACAATCCCATGAGCCAGGGTTTTTATCCCATCATGGGCAACGACGTGTGGGAGCACGCGTACTACCTGAAATACCAGAACCGCCGCGGCGACTACCTGAAGGAGTGGTGGAACGTGGTGAACTGGGCAGAAGTGAACAGCCGCTTCCAACAGAGCCAGAAATAGCGTCCGCTCCATGACAGAAGCTCATCAGCAAACCCGCCTCATCCGTAAGTGCCTAACATGAGGCCGAACCTAAGGCTGGCGAAAGGACCGAACGGCCGCCCCGGAACGGTGATCAATATCGACCATCCGGTTTACGGACGGCGCTACCTCTACATGGAGAACAAGCCGTCGTTGTTGTTCACCGAAAATGTAACCAACAATCGCCGTCTGTACGACTCGCCGGGACCGGTATTTTGCAAGGACGGCATCAACGACTTTGTGGTGAATGGTCGCATCGACGCCGTGAACCCGGATAGCGAGGGCACCAAGGCCGCGCCCGACTACCGCTTCACCGTCGCGCCCGGTGATACCGTGACCGTCAAGCTACGGCTGACCGACCAGGA
>Ga0209040_10004243_pt1 | contig 10887 bp, 8 predicted proteins | sample BogFormECP12_OM3_FD_188240 | JGI IMG/M metagenome (GOLD analysis project Ga0209040, IMG submission 188240) | Bog forest soil microbial communities from Calvert Island, British Columbia, Canada - ECP12_OM3 (SPAdes) (version 2) | ecosystem: Environmental > Aquatic > Freshwater > Wetlands > Bog ... | reverse complement strand
CCTCGCCGAACTTGGCGTCATGCTGCCGAAAGCCGCCGCGCCTGTCGCCAATTACGCGCCGTTCGTCCGGACGAGCGGCATGGCGCCCGGCGCCCTGCCACAGCTCTGGGTCTCGGGTCAGCTTCCGCTGGGGCCGGACGGAAAGCTCGACGAGCGCCATAAGGGCAAGCTCGGGCCAGAATCCCCTGTCGACGCGGCGCGCGAGGCGGCGGAGCGCTGCGCGATTAACATCCTCGCCCAGGCGCGCGAGGCGCTCGGCGACCTCGACAAAATCGTGCGGGTCATCAGGCTCGGCGGCTTCTTCAACGTCGCCTCGAGCTTCGACGCGCTGCCGCAGGCGATGAACGGCGCGTCCGATCTCATGGCCAACGTCTTCGGCGAGCGCGGCCGCCATGCGCGCACCACCGTCGGCGTCGCGCATCTGCCCTTGAATGCGCTGGCCGAGGTCGAAGCGGTGTTCGAGATCGCGTTTTGACGGCGCTTAACGCGCCCGCCTGGCTGACCGAGCGTCCGATCGCCCATCGCGGCCTCCACGACGCCGCGAGCGGGGTGATCGAGAACACGCTTCAAGCGGCCGAGGCCGCGATCGCGGGCGGGTTCGCCATCGAATGCGACATCCAGATGAGCGCCGACAGGGAGGTCTTCGTCTTTCATGACGACACGCTCGATCGGCTGACCGACGCGATGGGCGCGCTGATCAAGATGAGCGCCGCGGCGATCCGAAGAGCGCGGATTGTTAGCGCCCCCGCCCCCCTTGCGGGGTCGCGCCGAGCCGGGATCGCGGAATCCACCCTAGCGGCGCAACCAGAGATTTCAACGGCGGGGCCCAGAATGGACAACGGCACTCGATCGAAGGACGGCGCGACCCCCCACCCTAACCCGCCCCCACAAGGGGGGCGGGAATCCGCCATGCCCTTCATCCCCACCTTCGCCGAATTCCTGAGCCTCGTCGCGGGCCGTACGCCGGTCATCTGCGAACTCAAGAGCCGGTTCGACGGCGACTGGCGCATCGCCGACCGCGCCGCCGCGCTTGCTTGTGCTTATGAAGGCCGGCTGGCGCTTAAGAGCTTCGATCCCGACCTCGTCGCCTATTTGCGCCTGCGCTCGCCCCGGCTCGGAGCCACGGGGCGCCCCTGCCCGATCGGCGTTGTGGCGCAGGCGTCCTACGACGATCCTGCCTGGGATGTCTTGACCGCCGAGCAGAAACGCGACTGGACCACGTTCGAGCATTTCGACCGGCTGAGGCCCGATTTCCTGTCCTGGTGCGTCGACGACCTGCCACATAAAGTCCCGTTCCTGATGAAGGAGCTCAACGGCGCGCCGGTCATGGCCTGGACGGTGCGCAACGCCACGCAGCGCGAAGCCGCAGCCAAATGGGCCGACCAGTTCGTGTTCGAGGGCGACGGAAGGCCGTGAGGCGGTTTTGATGCGGCGCCGCTCTTGCGGCGCTGCAGCATAGGCCCCATGTCGAGTTCGCCCATCAACTAAGGCAAGGATAACCCCCGATATGCCGACGCTGCTTGACCCGATCACGATTGGCGATCTTCGCCTGCCCAACCGCATCCTCATGGCGCCGCTGACCCGCAATCGCTCGAGCGGCGCGGGCCGCGTGCCGAACGCGCTCATGCGCAACTATTACGTCCAGCGCGCCTTCGCGGGCATGATCGTCTCCGAGGCGACGTCGGTGACGCCGATGGGCGTCGGCTATCCGCATACGCCCGGCATCTGGTCTCGGGAACAGGTCGGCGGCTGGCGCGCGATCACCGAGGGCGTGCACAAGGCCGGCGGCAGGATGCTCCTTCAGTTGTGGCACGTTGGGCGCATCTCCGACCCCAGCTACCACGATGGCGCGCTCCCGGTGGCGCCGAGCGCCATCGCGCCGAAGGGCCACGTGAGCCTGTTGCGCCCCGAACGCCCCTATGTCGTCCCCCGGGCGCTCGAGACCGAAGAATTGCCTGGAGTCGTCGAGGCCTATCGCAAGGGCGCCGAGAACGCCAAGGCGGCTGGCTTCGACGGCGTCGAGATTCACGGCGCGAACGGCTACCTTCTCGACCAGTTCCTGCAGGATGGCAGCAACAAGCGAACCGACCGCTACGGCGGCTCGATCGAGAACCGCGCGCGCCTCATGCTCGAAGTGACGGACGCCGTGGTCTCGGTGTGGGGCGCGGGCCGCGTCGGCATGCATCTCGCCCCGCGCGGCGACGCGCACGACATGGGTGATTCCGACCTTCCGGCGACGTTCGGCTACGTCGCCCGCGAGCTTGGCAAGCGAAAAATCGCGTTCCTCTGCGCGCGCGAGTCGCTGACCGGGCCCCGGCTCGGGCCTGCGCTCAAAAAGGCGTTCGGCGGCGTCTATGTCGCCAACGAGGGCTTCACGCCCGAGACCGCAGCAGCGACGCTGGCCGTGGGCGAAGCGGACGCCATCGCTTTCGGCAAGCTCTTCATCGCCAACCCCGACCTGCCGCGCCGCATTGCGCTCAACGCCCCGCTCAACCGGTGGAACTCGGCGACCTTCTACTCGCAAGGGCCCGAAGGCTACACCGACTATCCGGAACTCGCGCAGGCGGCGGAGTAGAATCCGCTACCGCCGCCAGAGCGATAGCAACAGCGCGAGCCCGAGCAGAGCGGCGACGCCTTGCCAGAAACGTACTGGGGCGCGTTCAAGGAGAGTGAGAGGCCGGCGGACGGGCGCCGGCGCGCGCGGCGGCCCCGCCTCCATCTCGAGCCCGAACTCCATCATGTCGCGATAGCGCTGCGCCGGATCGCGCGCGATCGCCCGCCCGAGAACCGCTTGCAGCCATGCGGGCAGGTCGGGACGCAGGGCTGTGATGTCCTTCGGTCGGTCGCGGCGCGTCGCACTGACGGCGTCGAGATTGCCATAAGGAAATTCGCCGGTGAAAGCGCGAAACATCGTGACGCCCAGCGCATAGATGTCGGTCGCTTCGTTGCCGGGCTCGCCGTCGGACATTTCGGGCGCCATATAGGCCTGAGTGCCCGGAATGTCTGTCGGCGGCGCGTCCTCCAGTCCGGGCACGCGCACCACCCCGAGATCCAGCAGTTTCAGCGATCCCCCGCCCTCGAGCATGACATTGTCCGGCTTGATGTCGCGATGGATGACGCCGGCGCGATGAAGCGCGGCCACGCCCCTGGCGAGTCCGATCGCGATATGGCGCCCTTCCTCGAGGCCGAGGGCCGGACGGCGCGTGAGCCGCGTCTCCAGAAGCTCGCCCTGGTAAAGCGGCATGACCGTGTAGAGGCAGGTCTGCCGGCCCGGTGGCAGTTCGATGACATGGACAACCCACGGGCTATTGACCCGCGCGCCGACCCACGCTTCACGCACGAACGCCGCGTGGCGGGTCGGCTTTTCGGCGACCTGCGGCTTCGGGAACTTGAGCGCTGCCTCGCCTCCCTCGACCTCGTCCAGCGCGCCGAACAGGCGGCTGTACCGGCCGTCGGAGAGCACCGCCTTGAGCACAAAGCCGTCGACCGTCTCGCCGCTGATCGGCGTCGGGATGAGCGGCAGCCGCATGATAGCGCTGTCAACCTCCGCTGAGTCCGCCGTCGGCAATTGGACGACGTCCAGCACGAGGGCCGTGCAATTGTCGGAGCTGCCGGAATCGAGCGCAGCCGCAACCAGCGCGCGGGCGGTGTCGCCGGGCGAGGAACGCTCGCGCATGGCTTCCGCGATGGCTTCGTCGGTCAGGACCCCATGCACGCCATCGCTGCACAGGAGGAAGCGGTCGTGGAGAGCGACCGGCTGGGCCGCATAGTCGAGCCGCGCCTCGGCCTCGGCGCCGAGCGCGCGCGTGAGCAGCCGGGCCTTACCGGGGCCGCCCTCCCGCGAATGATCTTCGGTTAGACAGATCAGACGATCGCGCCTGAGCCGGTAGGCCCTGGTGTCGCCGAGGTGAAGCACGTGGGCCACTCGGCCGCGCAGCACCAGGGCGGTGAAGGTGCAGCCCATTCCCGCCAGTGCGGGATCCCGGCGGCCCAAATCGTGAATCCATCCGTTGAGCGCGTTGACGACCCTGGCCGCCGCGCGGCGGACCTCCATGGTCTCAGGAAGGTCCCAGAATCCGTCGAGAAAGCCGCGCACCGCGGTCTCGGCGGCGACGCGGCCGCCCTTGGCGCCGCCGACCCCGTCGGCGATAGCCGCCACCACTTCCTGGCGCGGCTCCGGCAATTCCGCGCCGATGACCGCAGCGGCGAAATCCTCGTTCTGCTTGCGCGGGCCTTTGTCAGAACTGAACCCGACGCTTGCCCTCACGCCGGCGGCGCTCTCTACCATTGCAATCGTTCCCGGTCTGGGATCGCGACCTCAATCCGCCAGCCTGCAACGATCATAGAGGAAATTTCCGCCGGTCGCCGACGCCAAGACGACGGTCAGCTTCCCCGATTTGCGATCAAGCGTGTAGTTCCAGCCATCTTTCGCGTCGCGCCAGGAGATTTCCGCGTCGCTGATCCGGGCCGGATTGGAGTCCACCGTTTTGCGATCGTAGTCGATCGCAATCTGCCAGCTCGCGCCGCTAGACGGATTGGTGCAGGTGACGGCGATCTCTTCGGATTGCGCAATTGAGGCGAAGCCGGCGAGCGCGAGCGCCGCCGTTCCGGCCGAGATAACTAAGGTCTGCTGGAACATCGCCCTGATCACTAGCCGACTCTCATGAGTCTGCAAACCGGACGACTTGCGGGAATGCCGAAGAATCGATCCGTCCTGCTAAAAACACCGTCAACTGCCTCTTTGTTGTTCAATATGCTATCCAATCGGCAGACCAGAGCCTAATTACTGGGCAGTCAAATAAGGAAAAAGTTAAAAACAAATTGGGCCGAGTTACGGCACAGATTTTGCTCGCGCTTCTTGCCCGCTCTTGGCGAGGGCAAGTCGCCAAGGCTGGGTGCCGCCTTCAAAGGATGTCATCATCGATCATTGACTGAGGAGTGACCATGGCGCTCGTACCTTCACCGCAATGGCTGGATACCGGAGACAATGCCTGGCAGCTCGCGGCTGCGACCTTCGTCGGCCTGCAAAGCATTCCGGGGCTGACGATCCTTTACGGCGGCATCGTCAAGAAGAAATGGGCGATCAACTCCGCCTTCATGTCGATGTACGCCTTTGCTTCGGTGCTCGTCGTCTGGGTCCTGTTCGACTACAATATGGCGTTCGGGCCTCAATGGTTTCCGTTCCTAGGCACACCGAGTCTCGCGACGTCGGCTGTCTTCACCACAGGCCAGGCGACAATTCCGGCGGCGGCGTCCGGCATGCCGCCGCTTGCGTTTCCGATGGCGACGCTCATCTTCTTCCAGTTCGTGTTCGCCGCGATCACCGTCATCATTCTCGCCGGATCAGTCCTCGGCAGGATGAACTTCACGGCGTGGATGATCTTCTGCCCGGTGTGGATGACGCTCGTTTATACGGTCGGGGCGTTCAGCCTGTGGGGCGGCGGGTGGCTCGCCGGCATGGGCGTGGCGGACTTCTCTGGCGGCTACGTCATTCACCTCGCCGCCGGAACCTCCGGCTTCGTCGCCGCCTGGGTCGTCGGTCCGCGGCTCCAGGCCGATCGCGACCACTTCCCGCCCAACAGTCTGTTGATTACGCTGGCCGGCGCAGGAATACTCTGGCTCGGCTGGAACGGGTTCAACGGCGGCGACCCCTATTTCGCCAACGCCGATGCCGGCGCGGCCGTGCTCAACACCAATACCGCCACCGCGGTAGGCTTGCTGGTCTGGACGCTGTTGGACAAGATCGCCTACGGCAAGCCGTCGGTGCTCGGCGCAGTCAACGGCATGATCGCGGGCCTGGTGGCGATCACCCCCGGCGCCGGCTATGTCGACGGCTGGGGCGCGATCATCATCGGCATCGTCGCCGGCATCATTCCGTGGATGAGCATGAACTGGCTGCAGAAGACCAGCTTCATGATGCGGGTGGATGATACGCTGAGCGTGTTTTCCACCCATGGCGTCGCTGGCCTGACCGGTGGGTTGATGGTCGGCCTTCTCGCCAATCCCGGCATGCTTCAATACATTGGCACCGACAAGGAGGCACCCGGCGTCAACGTGACAGGCTTGTTCTTCGGCAACCCCTCGCAACTGCTGCTGCAGGTCTATGGCGCGGCGTTCATCATCGTGCTCAACGCGATCGCGACTTACATCATCCTCAAGGTCATCTCCTTCATCGTGCCTCTGCGAATGGATGAGGCGACCCTGAAAGTGGGCGACGACGCGGTCCACGGCGAAACCGCCTACGCGATCGGGGCGGAAGGCGAGTAGTCGGCCGTCGCGCGTTCCCTTCTCCCGTTCAGGAGGAGGGACAATGTTCCGGGCCGGCGACGTCAGCCCTAAGGCGGCGTCGCCGGCTTGACACGTCGCATCCGCGCCTGCCCTCTTCGGGGAAAAGGGAGCGGAAGCATGATTTCATTCGAGTCCATTCGCACCCGCGCCGAAGAGCGCAAAGGCGGCGCCGCGGCGCTCAATCGCCTCATGCCTCCGAAGCCCGACCCAAAAGCGCTCGCCGCTCTCAAGGACGACCGCGCGCTCGCCGAAATGACGAAGCGGGTGTTTTCGGCGGGCTTCGCCTGGAAAGTCATCGAATCGAAGTGGCCCGGTTTCGAGGAGGCTTTCCTGGGGTTCGAGCCCGCCCGCCTTGCGTTCGAGCCGGACGATTTCTGGGAAGGACTGACGAAGGACGCGCGCATCGTGCGCAATGGCGCGAAGATCCTCTCGGTCAGGGCGAACGCCCGCTTCGTCCGGGACGTCGCCAAGGAGCACGGAAGCTTCGGCGCCTTCCTCGCCAAATGGCCGTCCTCGGACGAGGTCGGGCTGCTCGAGTGTCTCGCGAAGCGCGGCGATCGCCTGGGCGGAAACACCGGCCAGATGCTGCTGAGGTTCCTCGGCTGGGACGGGTTCGTCGCCTCGAAGGACGTCGTCGCCTGCCTCCGCGACGCCGGCCTCGACATCGCGGAGGAGGTCAAGTCTAAGCGCGACCTGAAACTCGTTCAGGAGCAGTTCAACGCCTGGGCGAAAGAGACCGGCCTGCCCTACTCGCACCTCTCGCGCATCTGCGCCTTTTCGATCGGCGAGAATTACCAAGAGCACGGCGGCGAAAGCTGAGACGGTTGCGCGCGTCCCCTTCTCCCGAACGTTCAGGCCGCAGCGTTGCGATCAACCGATCGGCCGCGGAGCCAAACGGATGCTATGATCGGGCCGGAGTTCCCCATGTCAGCCGACGGTTGCGCGCTCGTTATCTTTGTCCGCCCGAGACCGAAATGCGCTCGCCGGTCACCCACGCGGATTGGTCCGACGCCAGAAACAGCGCGACCCGGGCGATGTCCTCCGGCTGGCCCAGCCGGCCCATGGGCAGGGAGAAGCCCAACGCCTTGGCCGACTCGGCGCTCAAGCCCGCCGCGGCGAAGCCTTCGGTCTCGGTCATGCCGGGCGCGATGGCGTTCACCCGAATTCCCCTGCCGGCCAGCTCAATGGCCAGTTCGCGCGTGATCGTGTCGATCGCGCTTTTCGAGGCGGAATAGACGAGGCTGTCCGGCGACGGGTTCGTGCTCGAGATGGTGCTGAGGTTGATCACGCTGCCGCCCGAGCCATCGAAGGCCTTCACGGCCTCCTGGGTGGCGAGGATCGCGCCCAGCACGTTCGTGTCGAACTGGCGATGGAAATCCTGCTCGGTCACCGACTCGAGCGGACCGAAGGTGTACACGCCCGCGTTGTTGACGAGGATATTGGGCCGGCCTAACTTTTCTCTGGTCTCGTCGAACAGCCGCTTCACATCGGCGCGTTTGGCGACATCCGCCTGGATCGCGACCGCTTTGCCGCCGGTCTTGACGATCTCGCCGACCACTCGATCGGCGTCGGCCTTGTTGGACGCGTAGTTGACCGCCACAGCCGCCCCGGCGTTGGCGAAGGCTCGCGCGATGGCTGCGCCGATCCCCTTCGACGCCCCCGTGACGACTGCGACTTTTCCGATGAGCTCGCCCATGATTCCACTCCTTTGGTCTCGTCCGTCCGGCGCCGCGCTCCGCAGGCTTCCGGCTGTTGACGGAGAATTAGGTCATGCAAAACTGGCGACTGGCGAAGTGGCCCGTAGAAGTGGCCGGTATAAGACAAATGCGGTGAGCTTATGAACGACCGGCAGCAGCAACTCGCTCTCGTCGTTCGCACGGTCGAGACGGGAAGCTCCTCAAAAGCGGCCCGGGAATTCGGTCTCGCTCAGCCTTTCGCCTCGCGCGCTGCCCTCCTGTTGCGCGTTCTCCTTGGCCCCGCCCTTGGCTCCACGATCTCCTCCGCCGGTCGCCCGGCCTCGTTCGCTCGCTTCACAGCAACTCAGGCGGGGTCTGACCCCTCGTCCCTGTGCATCATGGGAAGTTCGTGTTCCGGCGCGGGCGCGTTCAGGGCAGGAGCGTGGCGATGTCGATCGTGACCTCGGGAATGCGTATCGGCGTTAGGGAGCCTTGGCTCATCCGCACAGAGGAGGCATAGCGGCCTTCCGTGGGGTCCCGATAAACCTCGACGGCGCCCCCGGAAAGATCGACAATCCAGACCTCGGGCACGCCGAACCTCGCGTAAACCGGAAGCTTCGTCTTGCGGTCATGGTCCAATGAGCTGTCCGAGACTTCGACGAGGAGCAGCGCGTCGGCCGCCCCGGGATGGGAGGCGGCGTAGGCGTCGGGACGGGGCGCCAAGGCCACGAAATCCGGCTGGGGCTCGTTATAGGCGTCAAGACGTAAGGGATTCTGGATGCTGACGAGGACAATGCCATCGGCGACGGCGCGGGCGAACTGCTGTTCGAGCCTTCTCGTGACGGCGGCGTGCAGACTGCCGATCGGGTTCATGTCGAAGATGTCTCCGTCGATCAGTTCGACTCGCTGGGGATGGGTCAGTATGCCGGCCTCGGCCATCCGGTAGTAGGCGCCGACGTCAAGCCGATGCCTAGCCGGGGCCTGCGGACGTTCCAGAACGGCGCCCATGGATCCTCCTTTATGGGCCGCGAGTGTACTTCGGGTCGTCTCGAACGCCAATTGTTTGGTCAAACGGACGGCGGTTGGAGATGTGTGATCGCCGCTTCGCAGATGTTGGCGACTTGGGGTCACGCGGCTGTCGATACGCTCTGCGACAGCTGCTCCCTACCGGCCTGCCTCAGCCACGTCGACCAGTCGGAGCTGCGCCCGCTCGCGCCCGCCATAGCGGTTGAGGCCAAGCGTCCCGGCAAGATGGACCGGCGAGCCGCGGAACCGGATCAGCGCCTCGCCAAGCGCATTGCCGGCGGCGCGGAAGGCCATCGCTTCGATCACGGCCCCGTCGCCGGCGACGGCGCGCACCCGCAAATGATCGGCGCCGACGGCCATCACGTCCGTCAGGCGATGGCGCGGCAGGACGAAAACCGGCTCGGGATTGCCGGAACCATAGGGACCTGCGGCCTCGAGCCTGTGGGCGAGTTCGACCGTCGCCGCGCCGGCCGTCATCGCGGCGTCGATAGGAAGGCTCGCTTCGGCGCGCGCCCGAGCGACGGGCCCGGCGAGCCTCTCTTCGAGAAAGGCGCGCCATTCGCCGAGCCGTTCGCTGATGAGCGTTGCGCCCGCCGCCATCGCATGTCCGCCGCCCTTGACCAGCACCCCCGCTTCGACCGCGGCGCGCACCGCCTTGCCGAGATCGACGCCCGCAATCGAACGGCCGGACCCGGTTGCATGCCCGCGTGCGAGCGAGAAGGCGAAGGCCGGGCGGCCGAACCGCTCCTTGAGCCGCGCGGCCAGCAGGCCGACGACGCCCGGCGGCCAGTTCGCGCCGGCCACCACCACCGCCGCGCCGCGCTCCTCGAGCCCGAGCGAAAACAGGGCCTCGGCCTCCGCCTCGGCCAGCGCCTCGATCTCGATCAGCTGGCGGGCGCGGTTGAGCCGGTCGAGTTCGGCCGCGATGGCGCGGGCCTCGATCTCGTCCGTGGCCGTGAGCAGCCTCGCGCCGAGGGCCGCATCGCCGATCCGCCCGCCCGCATTGATGCGCGGCCCGATCATGAAGCCGAGATGATAGGGCCGCGGCGGACCGTCCGCGCCGGCGACGTCGAACAAGGCCGTCAGCCCCGGCCGGCGGCGCTGCCGCATCACCTGAAGCCCCTTGACGACGAAGGCCCGGTTCAGGCCGGTCAGCGGCACGACGTCGGCGACCGTCGCGAGCGCCACGAGATCGAGCGCGGCGATGAGGTCCGGCGGCTTCCGTGCGCTGAAGAAGCCGCTGTCGCGCAGCGCGCGATTGAGCGCCACGCACGCCATGAAGACGACGCCGGCCGCGCAAAGATTGCCGAGCCCGGAGAGATCGTCCTGCCGGTTCGGATCGACGAGCGCAAGCGCCGGCGGCAGCGTCTCGGGCGCCTGGTGATGATCGAATGCGATCACGTCGAGGCCGAGGCGGCTCGCGTGCTCGAAGGGCTCGTGGCTGACCGCGCCGCAATCGACCGTCACAACGAGCTTGGCCCCCTTCGCGGCGAAGCCTGTGATAGCCTCGACATTTGGGCCATAGCCCTCCGTGACCCGGTCGGGGATATGGATGATCGTCTCGCAGCCGCAAGCGATAAGGGTTTCGCTGAGCAGAGCCGCGCTGCAGGCGCCGTCGACGTCGTAATCGCCGAAGATGGCGACGCGTTCGCCCCGCTCGACCGCGCGCTTCAGCCTTGCGGTCGCCGGCTCCATGTCGCGCATGACGAAGGGATCGGGCATGAGGTCCCGCAGCGTCGGATCGAGATAGCGCCCGACCGCCTCCGGCTCGACGCCCCGCCCTGCCAGCACGCGCGCGATCAGTTCGTCTTGCCCGCCGATTTGCGCGATGGCGAGCGCGCGCAATTCGCCGCCAGAGTCGAGGCGCGGCCGCCAAGGCCGGCCCAGCGCCGACTGC
>Ga0209040_10004242_pt1 | contig 10887 bp, 10 predicted proteins | sample BogFormECP12_OM3_FD_188240 | JGI IMG/M metagenome (GOLD analysis project Ga0209040, IMG submission 188240) | Bog forest soil microbial communities from Calvert Island, British Columbia, Canada - ECP12_OM3 (SPAdes) (version 2) | ecosystem: Environmental > Aquatic > Freshwater > Wetlands > Bog ... | reverse complement strand
AATTTACATGACGACGATACTGCCCAGCACTGAGCATAAAACACCTGCTCACAAACAACGCGGGCACCTGAGGACCCTTCTAGAAGGGGGAACTACGGCTTAAACCACGCAGACGACACGCGGGCGACCATCGCAGTGGTATAAGTCTCGCGGCGACTAGTCCACCCGGGTGGCGTGGACTTCCCAGAACGGGGCGTGCACCCGGCCGTTGACCAGCCGCGGTTCGATCGCGCGGAAGAGATCCATGAAGGTCTGCATCTGATCGGCCATGTCGGGGTTGCGCTTGGCCATCATCTCGAGAGTCTCGGCGCTCATGTTGACCTGGTAGGTGGTGGTCCCCAGATAGGTGATCTCCCAGCCGCCAGTCGGGAGCACATCCCGAAAGTCGTTCTCGGACAACGACCGCGGCATCTTGAAGCCGTTGACGTTGTGTTCGCCGAACTCGAACATGTAGAGCCGCGCGCCCGGCTTGGTAGCCCGGCGCAGCGCCTGCACGTAGGACTTCTGCAGCTCAGGCTCCGTGCTGAAGGTGTGGTAGAAGGCGCAGTCGACGACCGTGTCGAACCGGCCGTCCAGTCCCTCCAGCTTGGTGGCGTCGGCCAGCTGGAAGTTCACCGACACCCCGGCCTTCTTCGCGTTGTCCCGGGCCCGCTCCAAGGCGCCTTCCGACCCGTCGATGCCGGTCGCCGAATACCCCTTGGAGGCGTAGTAGATCGCATGGTGACCGGGACCGGTGCCCGGGTCGAGCACCTCACCCTTGATCGCGCCCAACGCGACCAGCTGCTGCACCACCGGTTGTGGACCGCCGATGTCCCACGGCGTGGCGGCGGGCAAGCCGTGCTGCAGCCGCCCGTCGCGATACATCTCCTCGAAACGGGTGGGATCGGTCGGGTCGAACTGCGTTGTCATGTGTCCCCCTTCGTCAAGGCAGAGCGCTCACCAGCTGCTCCACGCCCACCCGCGGCCCGGTGAAGAACGGCGTTTCCGCGCGGGTATGCCGTCGGGCGTCGGTGGCACGCAATTCACGCATCAGGTCGACGATGCGGTCCAACTCGGGGGCCTCGAAGGCCAGGATCCATTCGTAGTCGCCGAGCGCGAACGCCGGCACCGTATTGGCGCGGACGTCCTTGTACTCGCGTGCGGCCATGCCGTGCTCGGCGAGCATGCGGCGACGCTCCTCGTCGGGCAGCAGGTACCACTCGTAGGACCGCACAAAGGGATACACGCAGATGTAGGCGCCGGGCTCCTCGCCGGCCAGAAACGCCGGGATGTGACTCTTGTTGAACTCGGCCGGCCGATGCAGCGCCACACTGCTCCACACCGGCGAGCAGGCCCGTCCCAGCGTGGTGGTGCGCCGGAAATCGGCGTAGGTCGCCTGCAGTGCTTCGATGCGTTCGGCGTGGGTCCAGATCATGAAATCGGCGTCGGCCCGCAGGCCCGCCACGTCGTAGAGTCCACGCACCACGACGCCGCGTTCCTCCTGCTGCTTGAAAAAGGTCGACGCGTCGTCGATCACGGCGTCGCGCTGCTCACCGAGCACCCCCGGCCGCACCGAGAACACCGAGAACATCAGGTAGCGAAGCGTGGCGTTCAGGGCGTCGTAGTCGAGGCGGGCCATGACATCTATCGTGCCACCTCTACTTCGAGCACCTCGATCGCGCGCCCGGCCGCACCGATACACGCTGGCACGCCAATGCCATCCAGGTAGCTGCCTGCCACGGCCAGCCCCGGCGGCAGGCCCGCACGCACCTCTGCGACCAGATCCGCGTGGCCGGGCCCGTACTGTGGCATCGCGTCGATCCAGCGCCGCACGCGGACATCGACTGGGTCGACGGTCACGCCGAACGCGGCGGCCAGGTCATCCATCGCCCAGGCCAACAGCTCGTCGTCAGACACGCGAGATGCGACCTCATCGCCGAACTTGCCGAACGACAGCCGCAGCAGCTGCGTGTCCCCCCGAGCGCCCCACTTGCGTGACGACAAGGTGATCGCCTTGGCGTGGAGCTGTTCACCGCTGGCCACCAGCACCCCGGACGATTGCGGAAACGGCGCATCGGCGGGCACAGCGAGCGCCACCACCGCCGACGACGCGCTGGCGATCCGGCTCGCGGCGGCGAAGGTGCGCGGTGCGATCTCATCGATCAGGCGCACCAGCCGCGGAGCCGGAATGGCCAGGATCACCGCATCGGCGGACCAGTGAGCGCCGGTGTCGTCGAGCAGCGTCCAGCCGCGCCCGGCGCCCTCGAGTCGCTGCACCGTGGCTTGCACCCACTGCAGCCGACTGCGGCTGACCAGCTGGTCGATCAGCACCTGGTAGCCGCCGTCCAGCGCGCCGAACACCGGACCCCCGCCGGCCGGCGGCAGTCCCTGCCGGACGGCGTCGGTCAGGCTGGCGGCGCCGCAGTCGAGGGCCGCCGCCACACTCGGTGCGCCCGCGCGCAGCCCGATCGTCGCCGCCGAGCCGGCGTACACCCCACCCAGCAGCGGGTCCACCGACCGGGCCACGGCTTGCTCGCCGAACCGGTCGGCCACCAATTCGGCCACCGCGGGATCGCTGCCGGTTCGCCAGGTCAGCGGACGGGCCGATTCGGCGTCGATGCGCGCGACCGTGGCGGCGTCGACCAGTCCGGCCACCGATGCCGCCGACGACGGAATCCCGGCGACCGTGTCCGTCGGCAACGGATGCAGCCTTTGCCGGCTATAGATCAGTGGCCGGGCGCCGGTGGTGACCAGTTGGCGTCCCGACAGGTCCAGCTCGGCCAGCAGCGACGGCATCTCGGGCCGGCGCAGCACGAACGCCTCGGCGCCGAGGTCCATCGGCTGTCCCCCGACCCACTCGGTGCGCAATACCCCACCGAGCCGGTCGCCCGGATCGAACACGGTGATGGTCGCGTCGTCAGGGGCGGCCGCACGCAGCCGGTACGCGGCGGTCAATCCCGAAATACCGCCACCCACAACACAATATGAGCGGGCTGTCATAACGAGTGAACCAACGACACCAAATCGGTCAGCACACCGGGATCAGTCTCCGGCAACACCCCGTGGCCGAGATTGAACACGTGACCGGCCGCCCCTGCGTCGACGGCGCAACGCCCGTCGTCGACGACAGCCCGCGCTGCACTTTCCACCACCGGCCAGCCCGCCAGCACCACCACCGGATCGAGGTTGCCCTGCAGCGCCGTGCCGGCTTGCACCCGACCGGCGGCATCGGTGAGCGCAGTTCGCCAGTCCACGCCGACGACCGAAGCGCCAGCCTGCGACATCGCGCCCAGCAGCTCCGCGGTGCCCACCCCGAAGTGCGTCATGGGCAGGCCATGGTCGGCCAGCGTGCCGAATACCCGGGCGCTGTGCGGCAGCACGTACTGGCGGTAGTCGGGCAGCGACAACGTCCCCGCCCAGGAGTCGAACATCTGGATGGCGTCCACTCCGGCATCGATCTGGCCCTGCAGAAAAGCGATGGTCAGGTCGGTCAGCTTGGTCATCAAGGCGTGCCAGCTCGCCGGCTCGGCCAGCATCATCGCCTTGGTGCGGGCGTGGTGGCGACTCGGACCACCCTCGACCAGGTAGGACGCCAGCGTGAACGGCGCACCGGCGAACCCGATCAGCGGGACATCGCCCAGCGCGTCGACCAACAGCGATACCGTCTGCAGGACTGGTTGAATCGCTTGCGGGTCAAGAGGTTTCATGGCATCGATGTCGGCAGCGGTGCGCATCGGTTCCGCGATCACCGGTCCGACGTCGGCGACGATGTCCAAATCGACGCCGGCGGCGCGCAGCGGCACCACGATGTCGGAGAACAGAATCGCCGCGTCGACGTCGTAGCGGCGGATCGGCTGCAGGGTGATCTCGCAGGCCACTTCCGGCTCGAAGCAGGCCGCCAGCATGCTGTGCCGTTCGCGCAGCGCCCGGTATTCGGGCAGCGAGCGGCCGGCCTGCCGCATGAACCAGACCGGCACCCGGCTGGGTTTGCGGCCGGCGACGGCGGCCAGGTAGGGCGACTGCGGAAGCTCGCGACGGGTACGCGGAGGAGTATTCACTGGCTTCAATGCTGCCACGGGCGCCGATCCGCACTTGCGTAACATCAACGACCGTGCCAGTCACCTATGACGAGTTCCCCAGCCTTCGCTGTGAACCGAGCGAGAATGGCGTACTGAATCTGATTCTGGACGCCCCCGGGCTGAATTCGGTCGGGCCGCAGATGCACCGGGACTTTGCCGACATCTGGCCGGTGATCGATCGCGATCCTGGGGTGCGTGTCGTCCTGGTCCGCGGCGAAGGCAAGGCGTTTTCCTCCGGCGGCAGCTTCGACCTGATCGCGGAAACCATCGGCGACTACGAAGGCCGGATCCGCATCATGCGTGAGGCCCGCGATCTGGTGCTCAACCTGGTCAACTTCGACAAGCCGGTGGTTTCGGCGATCCGGGGCCCGGCCGTCGGCGCAGGTCTGGTGGTGGCGTTGCTGGCCGATATCTCGGTGGCCGGCCGGACCGCGAAAATCATCGACGGGCACACCAAACTCGGGGTGGCGGCAGGTGACCACGGCGCGATTTGCTGGCCGCTGCTGGTCGGCATGGCCAAGGCCAAGTACTACCTGCTGACTTGCGAGGCGCTCTCCGGCGAGGAGGCCGAGCGCATCGGCCTCGTCTCGACCTGCGTCGACGACGACGAGGTGCTCCCAACCGCGACCCGCCTCGCCGAGAACCTGGCGCTGGGCGCGCAAAACGCGATCCGCTGGACCAAACACAGCCTGAATCACTGGTACCGCATGTTCGGGCCCGCCTTCGAAACGTCGCTGGGCCTGGAGTTCATCGGATTTAGCGGCCCCGACGTGCGCGAAGGGCTCGCCGCGCACCGCGAAAAGCGGCCCGCGCGATTTGGTGCGGGCACCGATCCGAGCCCCTAAAACGGCGCGCCTGTCGAGGCGTGTCGGCGTATAGGTCTACCGTCGAACGCTGTGACCCGCGTCGACGACGATGCAGAGCGCAGCGATGAGGAGGAGCAGCGCTCATGACTTCAGCCGAACCGGCCCCCTTCCGCGAGGCGGTCGCCGCGATGAACGCCGTCACCGTGCGGCCGGAAATCGAGCTCGGCCCCATCCGGCCGCCGCAGCGGCTCGCGCCCTACAGCTACGCGCTGGGCGCCGAGGTCAAGCATCCCGACTTAGACATCGTCCCCGAGCGATCCGAGGGTGACGCGTTCGGTCGGCTGATCCTGTTGTACGACCCGGACGGCTCGGATGCTTGGGACGGCACCATCCGCTTGGTCGCGTACATCCAGGCGGACCTGGATTCCAGCGAGGCCATCGACCCGCTGCTGCCGGAGGTGGCGTGGAGCTGGCTGGCCGACGCGCTGAGGTCCCGCCTCGAGCAGGTCACCGCCCTGGGCGGCACCGTCACCGCCACCACATCAGTACGCTACGGCGACATCTCCGGACCGCCGCGCGCCCACCAGCTGGAGCTGCGGGCGTCGTGGACCGCGACCACCCCTGAGGTCGGTGTCCACGTCGAGGCGTTCTGCGAGGTGCTGGAACACGCCGCGGGCCTGCCACCGGCCGGGGTCACCGACCTGGGCTCACGGTCACGCGCCTGACATGGGCGAAGCGGCGGCCGAAGGGCCGGGCAGCGCCGAGCCCGACCACACCCCGCTACTGCACCCGGCCGACGGGATGCCGGATCTCTCGGTAACCGTCAGCCAGATCGAGGCGGCCGCGGCGCTCCTGAACAGCGGGCACGGACCATTTGCGGTGGACGCCGAGCGGGCGTCGGGTTTCCGCTATTCCAACCGGGCCTACCTGATTCAGGTCCGACGGGCCAACGCCGGCACCGTGCTCATCGACCCGGTCAGCCACGGTGCTGATCCGCTCACCGCGCTGCGCCCCATCGCCGAGGTGCTCAGCACCGACGAGTGGATCCTGCATTCCGCGGATCAGGATCTGCCATGCCTGGCCGAGGTCGGCATGAGGCCGCCGGCGTTGTACGACACCGAGCTGGCCGGACGCCTGGCCGGGTATGACCGGGTGAACCTGGCTGCCATGGTGCAGCGGCTGCTGGGCTTCGGGTTGGCCAAGGGCCACGGCGCGGCCGACTGGTCCAAGCGCCCGCTGCCCGCGGAGTGGCTCAACTACGCCGCCCTCGACGTGGAACTCCTCATCGAACTGCGCGCGGCGATCTCGGACGTCCTAGCCGAGCAAGGCAAAACCGGTTGGGCGGCACAGGAATTCGACCATCTACGGGGCCTGGGTAGCAGGGAGACCGTGCCAGCTGTGCGGCGGGATCGCTGGCGGCGAACGTCGGGGATCCATCGGGTGCATGATCGGCGAGGCCTGGCCGCGGTTCGCGAATTGTGGGCGGCGCGCGACCGCATCGCCGAACGCCGCGACATCGCACCGCGCCGGGTCCTGCCGGACAGCGCCATCGTCGACGCCGCCATCGCCGACCCGAAGACGGTCGACGACCTCGTCGCGTTGCCGGTGTTCGGTGGACGCAACCAGCGGCGCAGCGCTGCGCTATGGTTCGCGGCGCTGGAAGCCGCCCGAAAAAGCCGAGATCTTCCGGAAGTGGCCGAGCCGTCCAACGGGCCACCACCACCGGGGCGGTGGGGCAGACGTAAGCCAGAGGCCGCCGCGCGGCTGGAGGCGGCCAGGGCGGGGCTCGCGGAGGTGTCGCAGCGAGTGCAGGTGCCGATGGAGAATCTGATCTCACCTGACCTGGTGCGACGGCTGTGCTGGGACTGGGAGGCGCGCTCAGAAGACGTCCCGGACCCGGTGGATGCTGTCGACGAGTACCTGCGCGCCGGCCAGGCCCGGCCGTGGCAGCGAGAACTCGTAGACCCGGTTCTGGCCGCGGCGGTGACGATTGCTCCTGACACCGCCACCGAGACGCCCGAGTAACCAGCTACTCGTTAGTCGAGGTGCTCGCGGATCTCCGACTCTGTTACGCACGCTCCCATTGCGGCGGCCCAGCCCGTGATCCGGCGGGCCACGTCCTGGTCGGTCAGGCCCAGATCGGCCAGCACCTCACCCCGCGAGGCGTGTTCGCAAAATTCCTGCGGCAGTCCGACGTCACGGCAGGGCACGTCGATCTCGGCTCGGCGCAGCGCGGCAGACACCGCTGAACCCACACCGCCGTTGACCCCGTTGTCCTCCAGCGTGACGAGCAGTTTGTGCTGCACCGCCAGTTCGCGGACACCGTCGGAAACGGGCAGCACCCAACGCGGGTCGATCACCGTCACGCCGATCCCCTGGTTGTGTAGCCGCTTGGCCACCGCCAACGCCATCGATGCGAACGCGCCGACCGCTACCAGCAGCACATCATGGTTCAGCCCATCGGCCGGCACCGCGAGCACATCCACGCCCCCCCGCCGTTCTACGGCCGGAATGTCTTCGCCCACATCACCTTTGGGGAACCGTATCGCCGTCGGGCCGTCGCTGACATCCAGCGCCTCACCGAGTTCCTCGCGCAACCGGGCGGCGTCCCTGGGTGCGGCCACCCGGATACCGGGCACGATTCCCAGCATCGACAAATCCCACATGCCGTTGTGGCTGGGGCCGTCGTTACCGGTAACCCCGGCCCGGTCGAGCACCATGGTGACGGGCAGCTCGTGCAGCGCCACGTCCATCATGATCTGATCGAACGCCCGGTTGAGGAACGTCGAATAGATCGCCACCACCGGGTGCATCCCGCCCATTGCCAGCCCGGCCGCCGACGTGATCGCGTGCTGCTCGGCGATGCCGACGTCGAACAACCGATCCGGAAAGCGCCGGCCGAACGCCGTCAGCCCGGTCGGCCCCGGCATGGCCGCGGTGATGGCCACGATGTCGCGGCGCTTCTTGGCGTACTCGATCAGCGCGTCGGAAAAGACCGTCGTCCAGCCCGGGCCCGCCACCTTGGTGACTTGCCCGGTGACCGGGTCGATCGGGACGGTCGAGTGCATCTGCTCGGCCTCGTCGGCTTCAGCCGGTGGATAGCCCATCCCCTTCCGGGTCACGACGTGCACGATCACCGGGGCGCCGAAACCGCGCGCCCTGCGCAGCGCGACCTCCACCGCGCGTTCGTCGTGACCGTCCACTGGGCCGACGTACTTCAGGCCGAGATCGGTGAACAGCAGCTGCGGTGACAGGGAGTCCTTGATGCCTGCCTTGACGCTGTGCAGGAAGTGGTAGCAAGCCTCACCGACGAGCGGTAGCGAACGAACCACGTCGCGACCCCGCTCGAGCGCTTGCTCGTAGACCGGCTGCAGCCGCAGCGTGGCGAGATGATCGGCAACACCGCCGATCGTGGGTGCATAGCTGCGGCCGTTGTCGTTGACCACGATGACGACCGGACGGCGGGAAGCGGCGATGTTGTTCAACGCCTCCCAGCACATGCCGCCGGTGAGCGCGCCGTCACCGACCACCGCGACCACGTGCCGGTTGCGGTGTCCCGTCAACTCGAACGCCTTGGCCAGGCCGTCGGCATACGACAACGCCGCGCTGGCGTGGCTGGACTCCACCCAGTCGTGTTCACTCTCGGCGCGCGACGGGTACCCCGACAGCCCGCCCTTTTTGCGCAGGCTTTCGAAGTCCTGGCAGCGTCCCGTCAGCATCTTGTGGACATAGGCCTGGTGACCGGTGTCGAAGATGATCGGGTCGTGTGGTGAGTCGAACACCCGGTGCAGCGCCAGCGTCAGCTCGACGACGCCGAGGTTTGGCCCCAGGTGGCCACCGGTCGCAGCAACCTTGTGGATCAGGAACTGGCGAATCTCTTCGGCCAGGTCCTGTAGTTCTCGCTGGGAAAGGTGCTGCAGATCAGCGGGTCCGCGGATCTGCTGGAGCATCTGGCTATTCTACGCAGCGACGAGCGCGTCAGGTCCTGTTTGCGACCCGGAGCGGGGCGCACTGCTTTCCGACGTATTGTCTTGATATGCGTGCCGCGGACCTCGCTGAGGACTTCCCGGTCGTGACCATCGACTCGAACGCCCTCGATGCTGCCCGCCTGCTAGCCGAGCACCGACTGCCCGGAATAGTCGTCACCGACAAGTCGGGAAAACCGTTCGCGGTGCTGCCGGCCTCCCAGGTCGTCCGGTTCATCGTGCCCCGCTACGTCCAGGACGATCCCTCGCTGGCCGGTGTGCTCAATGAATCCATGGCCGACCGCGCCGCGGATAAGTTGGGCGGCAAGACGGTTCGCGACGTGCTACCCGACCACCTGACCAACGTGCCTTCGGCACAAGCGGACGACACCATCATCGAGGTGGCCGCCGTGATGGCGCGGCTGCGTAGCCCGCTGATAGCGGTAGTCAAGGACGACAAGTTGTTTGGAGTGATTACGGCATCGCACCTACTGGGCGCGGCACTAAAACACTGACACTGAAGCCTTGATCGCACAGGAAAATCGATGAGCGTCATCGCGGTCGTTGTGTTCGTGGTCGCCTACGCGCTAATCGCTGGCGATCGGATCAACAAGACATTGGTGGCGCTCGCCGGCGCGGCGATCATGGTCGCCTTGCCCGTGATCAATTCCGACGACGTGTTCTACTCCCGCGACACCGGAATCGCTTGGGACGTCATCTTTTTGCTGCTGGGCATGATGATCATCGTCAGCGTCCTACGGCAGACCGGTGTCTTCGAATACATCGCGATCTGGGCCGCCAAGCGCGCCCGCGGCTCCCCGCTGCGCATCATGATCCTGCTGGTGCTGGTCACCGCCTTCGCGTCGGCGTTGTTGGACAACGTCACCACGGTGTTGCTGATCGCCCCGGTCACTCTGCTGGTATGCGACCGGCTGGAGATCGGTCCGGCGCCGTTCTTGATGGCCGAGGCGTTTGCGTCGAACATCGGTGGCACGGCGACGTTGATCGGCGACCCGCCGAGCATCATCATCGCCAGCCGGGCGGGCCTGAGCTTCAACGACTTTCTGATCCATTTGACGCCGATAGTGATCATCATCGTCGCGGTCTTCGTCGCGTTGTTACCGCGCCTGTTTCCCGGCGCTTTCGACGTCGATCCCGAACGAGTCGCCGATGTCATGTCCCTGGAAGAGCGTGAGGCCATCCGCGATCCCCGGCTGCTCATCAAATGCGGCGTTGTCCTGGTGGCGGTCCTCGCCGGGTTTGTCGCCCACAAGCCGATCCACATGGAACCGTCACTCGTGGCGCTGGTCGGCGCCGGCATCCTCATCGTGATATCCGGACTGGAGCACTCCGATTATCTGTCCAGCGTCGAATGGGAAACACTGCTGTTCTTCGCCGGCCTGTTCGTCATGGTCGGGGCTCTGGTGAAGACCGGCGTGGTCAACCAGCTGGCGCGGTTGGCCACCGAAGCGACCGGCGGCCACGCGTTCTTGACGACAATGTTGATACTCGCGGTGTCCTTCGTGATCAGCGGCATCATCAACAACGTTCCGTATGCCGCGACCATGGCACCGATCATCAGCCAGCTGCTCCCGTCCGTGGCGGGCCATGTCCACCAGCAGGCGCTGTGGTGGGCCCTTATCCTCGGCACAGACCTCGGCGGCAACCTGACCGCCGTCGGGGCCAGCGCCAACGTGGTCATCCTCGGAATCGCCCGCCGCGCAGACAGTCCCATCTCCTTCTGGGAATTCACCCGCAAAGGCGCGGTAATCACGGCAATCTCCGTCGGGCTGTCCGCGGTCTACCTGTGGGTGCGGTACTTCGTGCTGAGCTAGCCGCCCGAGTCTCAACACAACCCGACCCGCCAGTGTTCTCTACCGTCATGCTGCTCGTGGCAGCGGGGCGGTCGCCGGGATGGCTCGTGCTGCCGGGGTGGGTGGTCGCGGTGCCAGCTCCCTTCGGGCTCGTTCCAACAGAGCGTCGAGTCTGTCGTTGACGACGTCAGGGCGATCGAGCATCAACATATGTCCCGCACCGGGGACATCGACGAACTCCGCT
>Ga0209040_10004241_pt1 | contig 10888 bp, 11 predicted proteins | sample BogFormECP12_OM3_FD_188240 | JGI IMG/M metagenome (GOLD analysis project Ga0209040, IMG submission 188240) | Bog forest soil microbial communities from Calvert Island, British Columbia, Canada - ECP12_OM3 (SPAdes) (version 2) | ecosystem: Environmental > Aquatic > Freshwater > Wetlands > Bog ... | reverse complement strand
AGAAGTAGTGCGCACTGTCGATGGCGGCCTGTTGAACCTGGGGCGACTTGTTGTGCTTGTCGATCATGTAGCGCTCATAGTAGATCGGCGTGAAATCGCGTGCGGCGGCGAGGATCTGCTCGGCGGTGCAGGTGGTGACGATCATCCGGTGGGGGATCGGGTAATCGTCGGTGGAGTCGGCTACCGCGGTGGCGGGCGACGCCGATATCGCGACCGTGGCGGACAGCGCGGCGATCCCGGCGCGTAGAACCGAACGTGCTCGGGGGCACCTCGGTGGGTTCATGGGCATCTTCTCTCTTGTCAATGCGGCGGGTTGGCGTCGCGGGCTGGGCTGCACCATCATTGGTGACGTGCGGCGGCCGCGGTCAGGACCGGCACCTGGTCTGGGCAGTAGGTGCCGATTGCGGCGGCGACGAATTGGTAGCTTTGCCCGGGCGTGGTATCGCGCGGGAGGTTGATCAACGCGAAGTGGGCGGACTTGTCGGCGGTGGTGTCTAGGCCGTTGTGTAGTCGTTCACACGTGATCTTGCCCAGCCATGCGTTGTAGTCGCGGGGACCGTAGATGCCATACCCGTGGAGCTGATTGGCGAAATCGGCATCCGGGTCGGCGTGCGCCGGGGCGGCCACAGCGACCATGGCCGTTGTGACCAGTGCCGGCACCGAAAGCTTCGCTAATCTCATTGCGGTCCTTGCTGACTCGTCGCACCCACGCGGAGCGGCTGGGTCGTGGCGGTGTCGTCTGCCGCCGGACTGCCAGAGATTGAGCTGGGTTCGTCGGTCGGCTGCTGAATCCGGGGCAGGTTGCGGTCGCCGCGGGGGTAGATGACTTGCGGCCACCAGAACCAGCGTCCGAGCAGGGCGGCGATCGACGGTGTCATGAACGAGCGCACGATCAGGGTGTCGAACAGCAGTCCGATGGCGATGGTGGTGCCGATCTGGCCGAGCACCACTAGGTCGCTGAAGATGAACGACGCCATGGTGAAGGCGAACACCAGGCCGGCTGCGGTGACCACCGAGCCGCTGCCGGCTACTGCCCGGATGATCCCGGTGTTTATTCCGGCGTGGATCTCTTCTTTGAACCGTGAGACCAGCAGCAGGTTGTAGTCCGAGCCGACGGCGAGCAGCAGGATCACGGCCAAAGGCAGCACGACCCAGCTCAATTGGATGTCGGCGATGTACTGCCACACCAGGACCGACAGGCCGAATGAGGCCCCCAGTGACACCGCGACGGTGCCCACGATGACCAGGGCCCCGACCAGGCTTCGGGTGATGAAGATCATGACCAGCAGGATCAGGCTCATCGACGCGATGCCGGCGATGATCATGTCGTAGTGCGTCTGGTCGGCGATGTCTTGGTAGGTCGACGCCGTCCCGCCGATGTAGATCTTCGAGCCCGCCAGCGGTGTTCCTTTGATGGCTTCCTTGGCGGCGTGTCTTATGGCGGCGATGTGCTCGAGGCCCGCGGGTTCGGCGGGGTCCACGTCGTGGGTGATGATCATGCGCGCGGCTTTACCGTCCGGGGACAGGAAAAGCTTGAGTCCGCGCTGGAATTCGGGATTGCTGAACGCTTCCGGGGGTAGGTAGAACGAATCGTCGGTTTTCGACGCGTCGTAGGCTTGCCCGAGCGCGGTCGAATTCTGCAGGGCCGCAGAGCTTTGGTTGTCCAGGCCTGAGTTGGTGGCGTAGTTCGTCATCGTGAGGTCACGATTGACTCGGTCGGTGCATGGAGATCTCCTCTGGGGTCAATGTCAACGGGTTCGCGCAGACTCGGCGCAACCACATCGGTCGGGTTCCGCGACTGACATCAGCAGCGGCATTAGGCACGGAACCGGCTGAGCGTGCGTATCTTGTTCATGACGTCCAACGCGGCGACCTTGTAGGCCTCTGTGAACGTCGGGTAGTTGAACACCGCGTCCACCAGGTACTCGACGGTGCCGCCGCACCCCATCACCGCCTGCCCAATATGGGCTAGCTCAGTGGCGTTGGTGCCGAAAATGTGAACGCCCAACAGCTTCAGGTCGTCGGGGGAGACCAGCAGTTTGAGCATGCCGTGGCAGGCGCCGGCGATTTGGCCGCGGGCTAGTTCGCGGTAGCGCGACACGCCGACTTCGTAGGCGATCGAAGCGTTGGTGAGCTCGACTTCGGTGGCGCCGACGTAGGACACCTCGGGAATGGAGTAGATGCCGATCGGTTGCAGCCGGTTCATCTGGGCTGTCGGCTCGCCGAAGGCGTGGTAGGCGGCCAGCCGCCCCTGCTCCATCGACGTGGCGGCCAGTGCCGGGAACCCGATCACGTCGCCGACGGCGTAGATATGGGGAACCTTGGTCTGGAACGTCTCGTCGACGAAGATCCGCCCGCGGCTGTCGGTTTCCAACCCGGCGTTGGCCAGGTCCAGATGCTCGGTCTGGCCCTGCCGACCAGCCGAGTACATCACGGCCTCGGCGGGGATCTGCTTGCCGCTGGCCAGGGTGGTGACGGTGCCGGTGGCGCCGACGTCGACGGCGGTCACCTCCTCGCCGAAGCGGAACGTGACGGCCAGCTCGCGCAGGTGAAACTGAAGGGCCTCAACAATTTCGGGATCACAGAAGTCCAGCATGGAGTGGCGCTTTTCGACGACGGTCACCTTGGTGCCGAGAGCGGCGAACATCGACGCGTACTCGATACCGGTCACGCCGGCACCGACCACCACCAGTGAGGCCGGAATGAACTTTAGGTTGAGGATCCCGTCGGAGTCCAGCACCCGCTGTTCGTCGAACTCCACGCCGGGCGGTCGCGCCGGCTTGGTGCCGGTGGCGATCACGATGTTGCGTCCGCTGACCGCAAGCCGCTCGCCCCGGTGCTGGTCCTGGACCAATAGCGTGTGCTTGTCGATGAAGCGGCCGTGGCCGGTGTAGAGCTCGACGCGGTTGCGGATCAGCTGCGCGCGGACGACGTCCTGCTCCTTGCCGATCACGTGTTGGGTGCGGGCCAACAGGTCGGCGGGGGTGATGTTTTCCTTGACTCGGTAACTCGCACCGTAGAGCTCGCGCTGCGTGATGCCGGTTAGGTAGATCACCGCTTCGCGCAGTGTCTTCGATGGGATCGTGCCGGTGTGCACGCACACGCCGCCGAGCATTCGGCCGTGTTCGATGACCGCCACCGATTTGCCGAGTTTGGCTGCGGCGATGGCTGCCTTCTGCCCGCCGGGACCCGAGCCGATGACGACGAGGTCGTACTCCCGCATGGATGGGTGCATGTGTATCTCCTTTAATCTCAACGCCGTGGCTTCGCCTCGCAGCTATGGCGCAACCTCATCGGTGTGGCCCCGCGACCGCCTGTCAACATTGGCGTCTGGTCGGGGCAGTAAGTGGTGATTGCGGCGGCGAGGAACTGCCAGGTCTGCGCGGTGCTGGTGCCGCGCGCCAAGTTGTGGGAAAGAAACTGGGCGGACTTGTCGGCGGTGTCGTCTAAGCCGTTGCCCAGTCGCTCGCAGGTGATCTTGGCCAGCAACGCGTTGTAGTCGCGGGGGCCGTAAATACCGTAGCCATGAAGCTGATTGGCGAAATCGGTACCCACACCGGCGAACGCCCGGGCCGCCAGCGCCATCATAGCCGCCGCGATCGTTGCCAGAGCACTGAGCTGCTTTCCCAATCTCATTGTTGTCCTTTGGAAGTCAACTGACCCAATCCGAGAGGCTCTGTCCGAGCTGCCTCGAGTGAGGATGGGCCCTCGGCGGGGGTGGGGTGCGGTGGTGGTGGGGCGGCGTGGGTGTGGACTCGTCGGGGCCACCAGAACCAACGCCCGAGCAGCGCAGCGATGGACGGGGTCATGAAGGAGCGCACCACCAGGGTGTCGAAGAGCAGTCCGAGCATGATGGTGGAGCCGATTTGGCCGGCGATGCGCAGATCGCTGACCAGCATGGAGCCCATGGTGAAGGCGAAGACCATTCCGGCGGCGGTGACCACCCCGCCGGTGCCGCCGATGGAGCGGATGATGCCGGTCTTGAGCCCGGCGTGGATCTCTTCCTGGAATCGTGACACCAGCAGCAGGTTGTAGTCCGATCCCACGGCCAGCATGACGACGATAGCCATCGGCAATACCAGCCAGTTCAGTGGCATGTGCAAAAGGTCCTGCCACACCAACACCGACAGGCCGAAGGAGGAGGCCAGCGAGACGGTGACAGTACCGACGATGACCGCGGCGGCGACCAGGCTTCGGGTGATCCCCAGCATGACCAGAAAGATCAAACAGATCGACGCGGTGACCGCGATCATCAGGTCATACATCGAGCCGTCGCGCATGTCCTTGTAGGTGGCAGCGGTGCCGCCCAGATACAGGTTGGCGTTCTCCAGCGGGGTGCCCTTGACCGCCTCACTGGCGGCCTGCATGATCGCGTCGATATGCGAAATGCCTTCGGCGGTGGCCGGATCACCCTTGTGGGTGATGATGTACTGCGCGGATTTACCGTCCGGGGATAAGAACAACTTCAGACCCCGGATGAAGTCGGGATTCTGGAACGCCTCGGGCGGCAGGTAGAACGAGTCGTCGTTTTTGGCCGCGTCAAACGCTTGCCCCATGGCGGTGGCGTTCTGGGAAAACGCATCCATTTGATTGATCAGTCCGGAGAAGGTGCTTGTCGTTGTCATCGTGATCGCTCGTACCGTCTGCAGAGTGTTGATCAACTGCGGCAGTTGGGCATCCAGTTGCGGCAGCACGACATCGAGCTTGTCGATGTCAGTGGTGACGTTGCCGATGTCGTCGGTGAGCTTGTCGATCCCGTCCAGGCCGTCGAACAACGATCGCAACGACCAGCAGATCGGGATGTCGAAGCAGTGCGGTTCCCAGTAGAAGTAGCTGCGGATCGGCCGCCAGAAGTCGTCGAAGTCGGCGATGTGGTCGCGCAACTCAGTGGTGTCGGCTTTGATCTGGTTGGTTTGGCCATCCAGATCGTGGGTGATGCCGGTGAGTTGGTGGGTGAGGTCGGCGATGCGCTGGGTGATGCCGATCGTCACCCCTAGCTCATCGCTGATCTTGCCCAAATTGTCGATGGCGCCATGAAGGTATTTCGAGTTTTCGATGGTTTGGGTGCTTTGCATGCTGATCTGGAACGGGATCGAGCTGTGGTCGATCGGGGTGCCCAACGGGCGGGTGATGTTTTGCACCCGGGCGATCCCGGGAATGTGAAACACCCCGCGGGCGATGCGGTCCAACACCAGCATGTCGGCCGGGTCGCGCAGATCGTGATCGGCCTCAACCATCAGCAGCTCGGGTTCCATGCGGGCTTGGGGGAAGTGCCGATCCGAGGCGTGATAGCCGATGTTGGCCGGGGTGTAGCCGGGGATGTAGTAGCGGTCGTTGTAGTTCGTGGTGTAGCCGGGCAGGGCAAGCAATCCGACCAGGGCTACTGCGGTGGCGGCGACCAGCACCGGGCCCGGCCAGCGCACCACCATAGTGCCGATGCGGCGCCACCCCCGCTCGCGATGGGCGCGTTTGGGATCGAACACCCCGAACCGGCTGGCCACCACCACCATCGCCGGACCCAGCGTCAGCGAGGCGGCCAGCACCACCAGCAGACCCAACGAGCACGGCACGCCGAGGCTGTGGAAGTAGGGCAGCCGGGTGAAACTCATGCAGTACATCGCGCCGGCCACCGTCAGCCCCGACCCCACGATCACGTGGGCGGTGCCGGAGAACATGTTGTAATAGGCGGCTTGACGATCCAGGCCGCGGTTGCGGGCCTCCTGATAGCGGCCCACCCAGAAAATCACATAGTCGGTGGAGGCCGCGATGGCCAGGACGATGAGCAGATTGACCGCAAACGTCGACAACCCGATGAGGTTGTTGTTTCCGAACACCGCGATGACACCGCGGGCGGCCTCCAATTCGATGCCGATCGTGAAAAGCATGCACAACGTGGTGAAAAGCGAGCGGTAGACCACCAGCAGCATCACGGTGATTACGATCAGGGTGACGCCGGTGATCTTCTTGGCACCCGCGTCGCCGTACACCCGCCGATCGGTGGCCAGCGGCCCCGCACCGGTGACGTAGGCCTTGACTCCCGGCGGTGGGCGCACGCTGTCGACGATGTGCTGCACCGCCGCGACCGACTCGTTGGCTTCCGTGCCGCCCTGATCGCCGCGCAGGTTCAGCTGCACATAGGCGGCTTTGCCGTCGGAGCTTTGGGAGCCCGCCGCGGTCAGTGGGTCGCCCCAGAAGTTGTTGATGTGCTCGACGTGGGTCTTGTCCTGGGAGAGCTTGTCGATCAGCTGGTCATAGAACCGGTGCGCGTCATCACCGAGCTTGCCTTGACCCTCTAAGAGCACCATGGCCGTGGTGTCGGAATCGAACTGCTGAAAGTCCTTGCCGATACGCATCATCCCGATCGTCGAGGGAGCATCCTTGGCCGTCATCGCCACCGAGTGCGCCGCACCGACCTCTTCGAGCTGTGGTGCCACGACATTGACCACCACCGCCACCGCCAGCCAGCCCAGGATGATCGGCACCGACAGCCACCGGATGGTGCGGGCAATCACCGGGCGCGCCTGGGTGTCGGAGGGCAAGCTGTGTCGAGTACTCATGCCGACTTCACCAAACAGAATGTCTGCGCATGATGGGCATCCACCGATCGCTCATCGCGCACATCACCATTAACCGTGATGCGACAACCAATGGTGTCACTGTCACCCTGAGCCACCACGTTCGCGGCCACCGCCGTCAGCGTCGTCACCAGCATGAGCGACCACGGCAACGTCACGGCATCGAGGCTGTGCGGCTGAGCATTCTCATCCAAATAATTGATATCGGCCACCGTGCCCGCCGGGCCGAAAATCTCATACAACACCCGCTTGGGGTTGAACTGCACGATCGCATCGGAGTTGCCGACATCCGGTGTGTACATGTGTGATCCGAAGATCCCATGCAGCCGCGTGACGGTGAACGCCGCGATAGCGACAACGCTCACCATCACCAGCGGTACCCAAGCGCGTTCGAGAAGCCTGGTCATCGCACTCCTTCTCTCAGTTCTACGACTGGCATCTGTTGCGTAGGAGCTTTCTACTCGTCCGCAGTGTCAATGGGTTTCGGCTACATGAGACGGCGGTGTACTTCGAATGCCAAACACAGTTCGGCGACATCCCTTGGCCGCGAGAGGGATCGGCCGGTACGTTTCTCGATTCGACGCAACCGGTGGCGGACCGTGTTGGGGTGGCAAAAAAGTACTTCAGCCGCACCGCGCACCGACGCATCAGTGTCCTGCCACACCCTAAACGTTTCAAAAAGCATCTCCCGATCCCCATCGGGAAGATCGCCAAAACCGTCCAACACTGCGCCGACCGTTTTGACCATCACCGCCGGCGCGCTCACGGCCGCGGTGGCCAGAAGGGAGCCGTCGAACACCGCGACCGAGGATGTGGAGTCGGTCGGGCCCCGCAACATCATTCTTGCCACGTGCAGGGCTTGTGGCGTATCGCGCAGATCCTCGAAGGCCGCGCTGACGCCCACCCGCGCGGTGGTCGTCCGAGACAGCAGGGCAACAACGACGTCGAGATTGTGCTCGGACTTGACGTGCACGATCCCGACCTGCACATCAGGCAGCAGCCGCCACGCCGAAAATATGTCGAGGCTGCGCAGCTTCGACTCGATCTCGGGTAGCGGCTCATCGCCCACGGTGGGAACGTGGGCGGCGACGACCACAAAAGGACCATTGATCGGCAGCCGCAGGGAGCCGGCGACCTCCCGCAGACTCCACTCGTCGAAAGCTCGTCCCTCAAGCAGCGCGTCAACCAGACTCAAACGTTGTGACCCCTCAGCCAGGAGCTGCCGTTTCTGCTCGTCGCGATAACCGGCCACCACTGCAGCAGCGATCAGTTCGGCGAAGCGGCCGATGCGCACCTCGGTATCGGCCGGCATCGGGCAGGGTCGCAGGGAACCGACCGCCGCCAAGCCCCACACGCGTCTATTAACGATGATCGGCACCCCCACCGCCGCCCTCACACCCACCGCGCGCACACGAGCAGCGACCAACCCGGCAACGTTGTCGTAGCTGTCTATCCGTGCGGGCCGGCCGCTGCGTTGCACCAACGCCGCGAGGGTGTTGCCTTCCACCGGAATTCGCGTGCCCACCGGCCATCGTGCCAGCGCCGCGGGATCGGCAGCGGCGGCGACGACGATAATCTCGCCGCTGGTCTCGTAGCGCCACAGTCCGGCGCAGTCCGCGGGCACGTACCGACACATTTCGTTGATCACCGCGTCGAACACCTCCGCCGGTTCGACCCGGCGGGCGACCAGCGTGGCCACTCGGCGCAAAGCCGCGTGCTCAGTCGTGAGCCGACCAGTTGCGGCAGCCCGCGGACCGGGCCGCTCAATCGCGGCCGAGACCGCCTCGTCGAAGCGGGCAGCGGCGAATTGCGGATCGCTGGCGTACAGCTCCTGGATGCGGCGAGTCAGCCGCTCCTGTGCGATATCAGTGGACATTTCGGAGCCTTCTAAAAGGTTGGGTCAGGTGATCAAGGACGTGGCCGCGGGCTCCGACTGCGGGTGTTCGGCGGCGTCGCGGGTCAGCTGCTGCAGCAGCGGCATAGCAACGCGCATCGCCAAGGCCAGCGTCGCCTGGTCGTCGGCAGACAGCCTGTCGAGCAGTTCGGCCATGCGCTCGTGCGCCGACTGGCGCTGCTCAGACAGCAGTGCCCGCCCGGCGTCGGTGATAGCCACCAGCGTGGCGCGGCCGTCTTCGGGGTCGCTCAGCCGAACGACCAAGCCCTCGCGGTCCATCCGCCCAACCAGCTGCGTCATCGCCGGCTGAGCAATCCCGGTTGCCGTCGCCAGGGCCGTGAGCCGAGAAGGACCCTCCGCAGCCAGCGCCGCCAACACATTTCTCGATGTGAGGCTGGTGCCCCGCGCCAGATGACGCACCCCCAGCGTCGCCCCCACCCTGAGGGCCTCGGCGATGCCTTCCGCGATGTCTGAGTCAGGCTCCTTTTCCATACGGGTACTACATCATGCCAGTATGTATCTGTCAAGCAGTGCTGTATATTCTCAGTAACTGCAGGAGATCTGAGTCCTCAACACCTTCAACTACATATTGCGCATATGTTCAGAGTGACGTATAAACGTGGATACGGGCTCTGTCGAGCCCGACGAAAACGGTCGCCGGTTTCAGCCACCTGGAAACCGGCGGTCACCGCAGTCTGACCGCAAGCACCGTCGAGAGGAAAGTGAACGTGCCGCTTTACGCCATGGTGGGCTACGACCACCCGAACGCCGTCGCCAACCGCGAGCCCATTCGGGCGGAGCACCGAGCCTATTTCCGCGCCAACCTGCACCCGCTGCGGCTGGCCGGCGCCTTCAACAACGACAGGGGCGAGCAGATCGGCACCATGCTGGTGTTCGAGGCCGACGATGAAAAGACCGTCTGGGACTGGATTAAGGCCGAACCCTTCTATCGGGGCGGCATTTATCAGCAGTGTGAAGTGCGTCTTTGGAACCTGGTGATCGGAGAGATCGCGCCGGGCCCGGCACTCGCTCCGGTGTCTTAGTCGCGGTCGGGAACTCGTCGGTTATCGGCATTGTCTAAGCAGCGAGGACGAGCGGCGGGCGGTGCGGGCCGAGGGGTTAGACCCTGACGATCTGGCCGTTGTCGCGGCGATCAACCTTGTGGCGTGGGAACTCTCGCTATCGGCAGATTTTGTCAGCCCCAGCGAGTACGTTGCCGGTCGTGGAGTGTTGGGTTCATGGCTGCGAAAGCGACGGGTTTAAGTTTCACGAACTCGCGAAGCGGCAGCAGCCTTACGAGTTCCCGTCTGAGGTGATCGTCTGCGAGCTGCACCGCGGCGAGCTTTCCGAACCAAACACCGAATGGGTCATGGTCAATCGCAGCGATGGCAGTCGCGACTTGTATGTCGGTGCGTCTCTGCGTCAACTGAGTGAATACATCGTGTTGGAACCCCCAACGACGGCGACGGTGCACGGGCTTAGTGCCCGCCAATACAGCCGTCCCGACGACGCCGGCCACCACGTAACGATCAGCGTGCGGCAACGCGGCAAGGAAACCCCCGAGACGATCACTCTCGTGATTTCACGCGACAAGCTGGCCGCCTTCGCCGATAGGTTCAAGCACTGGGCCAGATTCGAGCAGCAAGACTGAACAGCACGTCGGGACTGGGCTACCGCTCATGGTGTTGATGACGACGATTTAGAGATGGCCGGTGGGGCACCGTGGGACGACTCGCTGATCTAGCGGGGGTTGCCGTATCCCCGCTGCGGGCAACGCGGGCTGTAGGTCGCCTTACGCGGCTACTGTCGTGCGAGTGAATAGCCTGTCAATAATCGGCGAATCAGCTACTGATTGACGTCAAGGTGTTTAGCATGCCGCCATGCCTATCGAGATACTCGCCGGTTGGTTGTTGTCGGAGGCTTGCAAACTATTCATAGTGCCGATCGCGGACGGCGTTCGAAAGAAGTTTGTCGATGAAGCGTCAGCAATGACGCGCTGGCCGTCACGATCGTGGAGCCGCGGCCCTCTATCTTCGTGCGCCGGTCGTACTCGGCCGCCAAGAGGTCCTTGACCATCGCCTGGTAGATCTTCCCGGCGGGCGAGACGTCATTTGTTTCGGAATCCGCGGCGCTCAGTTCCTTTGCCATCGCCGCCTTTGACCTCTACGTATTTAAACGGGTCTGTCCAGGGTGTTGCGCTCACGTCTGGCGGTGGCGCTGGCGGTTTCGGCGGCGGCGGTGGCGGCTGGTCCTGTTGGTTGTCGGTCATCACACCCCCTTATCTGTGTTGGGGACCCCCGTAAAGGTGGATCCGTTGGTTGGTCGGCGAACATCTCATCCGGGAACAAGCTGAAGCACTCCCGATGCAGCACACCGTAAATCGAGTCCGGCGACACCCGGTCCTCGCAGAAACTCACCG
>Ga0209040_10004240_pt1 | contig 10889 bp, 6 predicted proteins | sample BogFormECP12_OM3_FD_188240 | JGI IMG/M metagenome (GOLD analysis project Ga0209040, IMG submission 188240) | Bog forest soil microbial communities from Calvert Island, British Columbia, Canada - ECP12_OM3 (SPAdes) (version 2) | ecosystem: Environmental > Aquatic > Freshwater > Wetlands > Bog ... | reverse complement strand
CTCCTCTGTTCGCCACCTTGAATCACGTCGCAACTGATTTGAAAATCCCCATGCGAGTCACGTTCTCAGAGACTTGGTATTAGAGGGTGCGGGCGGCGGTGGACGGGCCTGGCGGGCGCGGGGCGGCAGGGCGATGCGGGCGCTCTTGAACAGCATGGTCATTGCGGGAGCGGCGTCGTTTCGGACGAACCAGTCGGCGCCGCGATGGCGGATGCGCACCTGGGCGAGACGGTCGAGATCGCGAAAGAGCTCCTTCCATTCTGGGACGAGGCCGGCTTCGCGCGCGAGATCGTCGACGTGCTTTTGCATCGAGAACGCCAGGAAGGAGCAGAAGACGCTGCCGCGGATGGCGGCGTCGGAAGAATGGAAGATCGGCCGGGTGCGCATGATCGCCTTGGTTCGGCGAAAAGCTCTCAGGAGCTGACGCCTCTAGATGGAATCTGGTTGCGAAGCTGCGCCGCGCGACCTCCGAAATGAGTTCTGGCCTGCGCTTATGCGCGCCCGACTCAGGAGTCTCGCGGCCGTGTCCATGCCAGGAGTCAAACTGGACGCGTAGATCGTCACGAGCGCTGATCGCTAGTCTGTCTGGCGACGGCGGCATGGGCCAAAATCGAGGCGCGGGCGCTCGCGGATGAGGAGCGCGAACTCGAAGGACGGCGCGAATAGTCCCCGTCGCCAAGCAGGCGCACTGATCCGAGGAGGTGGGAGCCGGCGGCGCGCGCTTCGATCCGCCCGTCAGAAGCGAGGCTCTTCGGGAGCCAGGATGATCGTGGCCAAGGGCGGTAGAGTGAGGGCGAGCTCCCCGCCCTCGGGCGAAGGGTGCGCCTCGACCCGGCCGCCATTGCCGAGATTGCTTCCCCCGTAGCAGGAGGCGTCGGTGTTGAGGAGCTCCCGCCAGGGGCCGGGATTGGGAACCCGAAACCGATAGCCATGCCGCGGAACGGGCGTCATGTTGCTCACGACCAGGAGCAACGAGGGGTCGCGGCCTCTGCGAAAGTAGGCATAAACGGAGCTCGCGCTGTCGTCGACGACCAACCATTGAAATCCGTTCGGGTCGTTGTCAGCGCCGTAGAGCGCCTGATATTTGCAGTAGAGGGCGTTGAGATCGGCGATCAGGCTTTGGACGCCGCGATGGAGCGGATAGTCGAGCAGGCTCCATTCGATCGACCCATTGCTGTTCCATTCGTTCCATTGGGCAATTTCTCCGCCCATGAACAGGAGCTTCTTGCCCGGGAACGTCCACATCCAGCCGAAATAGGTCCTGAGGTTGGCGAATCGCCGCCAGTTGTCGCCGGGCATCTTTTCGATCAGCGATCCTTTGCCGTGGACCACCTCATCATGGGAAAGCGGCAGCACGTAGCGCTCGGAATACGCGTAGAGCATCCCGAACGTCATCGAATGGTGCTCCGAGGAGCGGTAGATCGGATCCTTCGACATGTAGTGGAGCGTGTCGTGCATCCAGCCCATGTTCCACTTGAGCGAGAAACCGAGACCTCCGTCCGCAGGCGGCGCGGTGACCTTGGGCCAGGCCGTCGACTCCTCCGCGATCGTCAGGACGCCGGGATTTCTTTGCGTGACGATGCTGTTCAGGTGCTTGAAGAACTCGATCGACTCGAGATTTTCCCGCCCCCCGTAGCGGTTCGGGATCCACTCGCCGGGCTGGCGGCTGTAGTCCCGGTAGAGCATGGAGGCGACAGCGTCGACCCGCAGCCCGTCGACGTGATAGTGCTCGATCCATTCGAGCGCGCTGGCGATGAGGAACGCTTTCACCTCGTTGCGGCCGAGATTGTAGATGTAAGTGTTCCAGTCCTTGTGGAAGCCCTCGCGCGGATCCTGATGTTCATAGAGCGCCGTTCCGTCGAAGCGGGCGAGGCCCCAGACGTCGGTGGGAAAATGGGCCGGCACCCAATCGACAATGACGCCGATTCCCGCCTTATGACAGCGATCGACCAGCGCGGCGAATTCCGCCGCCCGGCCGTAGCGGCCGGTCGGAGAGAACAGGCCGAGCGGTTGATAGCCCCATGAGACGCCGAAGGGATACTCGGCGATCGGCAAAAACTCGAGATGGGTAAATCCCATCTCGACCAGATAGGGCACGAGCCGCTCGCCCATTTCGGTCCAGGTGAGACTTCGAAAACCCTCCTCGACAATCCGGAGCCAGGATCCCGCGTGAACCTCGTAAAACGACATGGGAGCGTCGAGGTTCTGCCGCCTGGCTCTGTCCGCGATCCAGGCCTCATCGGTCCAGACGAACGGTTCGCTCGAGGCGACGATCGAGGCGGTGCCCGGCGAGGCCTCGCTGGCGCGCGCCACGGGATCGGCCTTCTGCGCGAGCAGCGCTCCGTCGGGACCGAGGAGCTCGTATTTGTAGAGCGCCCCTGGTCCGATGCGTGGAACGAACAGCTCCCAGACGCCCGCCTCGCGGCGCAGGCGCATGGGATGTCGTCGGCCGTCCCAGGTGTTGAAGTCGCCGACAACGGACACACGGCTCGCGTTGGGCGCCCAGACGGCAAAGCGTACGCCCTTGACGCCGCCGATCGTCATCGCCTGGGCTCCGAGGCAGCGTCCGAGCTCGTAATGCGTGCCCTCGGCGATCAGATGCAGATCGAGCTCGCCGAGCAGAGGACCGAAGCTGTATGGGTCTTCCGTCTCCTGAACCGCATTGGGCCACCCTATGCGCAGGCGGTAGGGGCGGCGGCCGACCACCTGACCCGCGAAAAGGCCGCCGGGATGGGCGAGCTCGAGGCGGCCGAGGAGGCTGGAATCCTCGCGCGCGACCACGTCGATCGTTTGAGCGCCCGGCGCGAGCGCGCGCACGATCGTCATCGAGCTGCGGCCGTGCGGACCGAGGACGGAGAACGGATCGCCGTGCCGCCCATCGACGAGCGCCTGCACCGCCTCTGCGCCGATCCCGACGAGGCAATCCTGACCGATCGTCATGCGCGCCGCGCTCCCCTTCTCAGGCGGTTGGCGACAGCGGCGAAGCCGCGCAGCGGAATGGCTAGCCAATTCGGCCGATTGGCGGCCTCGTAGCTGATTTCATAAGCCGCCTTTTCCAGCATCATCAGATTGAGAAGCGGCTCTTTCGCCGGGCCCAGGCCAAGCCTTTGGGCGCCCTTGACCGAATGCCAGTAGGCCAGCAGGAACGCGGTGGCCGATTCCCTCCGGAACTGCGTCAAGAGCCTCTCGCGGCGCTCGCGGACGGCTTGCGGGCTCGCTTCGTTTTCTGGCAATTCGAACGAGGCCGAGGCGTAATCGAGCGAGCGGAGAAAGCCGGCGACGTCCCGCAAAGGCGTCGTCTTGCTGCGGCGTTGCTGAAGGGAGCGCAGGGGCTCGCCCTCGAAGTCGATGATATAGGCGTCCGACTGCGAGACGAGAATCTGGCCGAGATGAAAGTCTCCGTGGATGCGGATCGACAGCCCGCCCCGGCCGTGCTCGGCGAGAGCCGGCAGGCTCGCCATGAGATCGGCCTTGCGCGAGAGAACGGAATCGGCGAGCGCCTGGCGCTCGGGGCCGAGCGTCTGCCTTGCGCGCTCGAGGTCGCTCATGCCGCGTTCGATCTGTTCCGCCGCGTCCTCCGCCCAGCGGGAGACGACCTCGTCATCGGCGACTTCCGGCGCGAAGGGCGGGTCGTTGGTTTCGGCGGCGAGGGCGACATGCATTTCGCCCAGCCTCCTGCCGACCACCGCGACAAATTCGTGGAGGAGACTGAAGGTGTGTGGCGAAGGGGTGCCCGCCTCGTCCTCGAGCGCGGCGTCCTCGAGCGCGCGCCGGAGATTGTCCAGCATCCAGGTCCAGGCGTCGCCCTGATTTCGGATGGCGCTCTGGATTATGAAAAGCGTGTAGGGCGTGTTCTTCGGATCGATCCGGACGATCTCCCCCAGGAGCTGCGGCGCATTGGCGAAACCGCAAAACGTGAGACGTCGCGTCATTTCCGCCTCGGGATGCACGCCGGGCGAGACGCGTCTGATGAGCTTGATCATCGCCACGTCGCCGATGATCAGCGAGCTGTTTGACTGCTCGGTCGCCAGCCAACGGATGGGGGCTTGGCTCTGGTCTGGCAGCGCGTCAATCCCCGGCTCGCCTAGGCAGCGGATCTCTCCATCATCCGTCGGGATTGCGGCGCGCTCCCGCAACCACCGCATGATCGCGCGCGGCAAGGCCTCGAGGGAAAAGGCGTCGGTGATGTAGCCGACCCGCCCTCCCCGCCTCACCCTCGCCATGGCGAGCTGCTGGGGCAGGAGCTGCGGCGTCGCTCCCTCCCACGCGATTCCGGCGGGCACGAGGTAGCGCTCGGCGCGTTCGCGAAGACGGACCTCGATTTCGGTGAGCATGACCTCCCGATTGCAGGGAACCTGCGCTGCATAGGCGATGCGCACGCTCGAAATGACCTCGTTTTTCGCCGCGAACCAACGCCGACGCTGGAGATAGGCAGGAAGAAGGTCGCGCAGAATTGTCGCGGAGTAGCGTTCGCCGAGAAGCTCGCGCAGGCTTTCGCGCACCACCAGGGTCTGGAATTCAGGCAATTGCTCGGGCGGCTCGTCGCGCCAGCTCGGCGCTGCTTGGGCGGATGCTCTCAGCTCGAACCAGTAGAAGGCGTAGGGAGGGAGGGTCAACAGATAATTCAACTGACCGATCGGGGGGAACGGAGACGCCCCGGTCAGCTCGATGGGAACCCGCCCGGCGTAGGCCGCGAGATCGAGCTCGACCGCCTGTGGGGTGCGGGCGAGATTGGCGACGCAGAGCACCGTTTCGTCTTCGTATTCCCTCAGATAAGCGAAAATGCGGCGGTTCCTCGGATAGAGGAACCGGAGAGCGCCCCGTCCGAAGACCCTGTGGTTGCGCCGTAGGGTGAGCATGCGCCGCATCCAGTTCAACAGCGAGTGTTGGTCCCTCGTCTGCGCCTCCACGTTGACCGCGGTGTAGCCGTAGACCGGGTCCATGATCGGCGGCAGCACCATGTTGGCGGGATCGGTGCGGGAAAACCCTCCGTTGCGGTCTTCCGTCCACTGCATGGGCGTGCGAACGCCGTCCCGATCGCCGAGATGCACGTTGTCGCCCATGCCGATCTCGTCGCCGTAGTAGATCACCGGCGTGCCCGGCATCGACAACAGGAGGCCGTTCATCAGCTCGATCCGGCGCCGGTCGTGCTGCAGCAGCGGCGCAAGCCTCCGTCTTATGCCGAGATTGAGCCGGGCGCGGCGGTCGGATGCGTAAATGTTCCACAGATAGTCGCGCTCGGCGTCGGTCACCATCTCGAGCGTCAGCTCGTCGTGATTGCGGAGAAAGATCGCCCATTGGGCGTTGGGCGGAATGTCCGGGGTCTGGCGAAGGATGTCGGTGATCGGAAAGCGGTCCTCCTTGGCGATCGCCATGTACATGCGCGGCATGAGGGGAAAATGAAACGCCATGTGGCATTCGTCCCCATCGCCGAAATACAGCTGGACGTCCTCGGGCCATTGATTGGCCTCCGCGAGCAGCATCTTGTCCTCGTACCGACGGTCCAGCTCCGCCCGTATGCGCTTGAGAATCTTGTGCGTCTCCGGGAGATTCTCGCTCGAGGTCCCCTCCCGTTCGATTAGATAGGGAATGGCGTCGAGCCTGAGGCCGTCGACTCCCATGTCGAGCCAGAAGCGCATGACGCCGAGCACTTCCTTGAGCACCCGCGGGTTGTCGAAGTTAAGATCCGGCTGGTGGGAGTAAAACCGGTGCCAGAAATAAGCGTTCGCCACCGGATCCCATGTCCAGTTCGACTTCTCCGTGTCGATGAAGATAATGCGGGTTCCGGCGTACCGTTTATCGGTGTCCGACCAGACGTAGTACTTCCTCGCGGCCGAGCTCGGCGGGCTCTTGCGGGCTCTCTGGAACCAGGGATGCTGGTCGGACGTGTGATTGATGACGAGCTCGGTGATGACGCGGATGCCGCGGGCGTGCGCCGCGGCGACGAAATCCTTGAATTCGGCGAGCGCTCCGTAATCCGAACTTATGCTGCTATATCCGGCGATGTCGTAGCCGTCGTCCTTTCTGGGCGATGGATAGAAAGGGAGAAGCCACACCGCATTCACCCCGAGGCTGTCGATATAATCGAGCTTGGCGTTGAGGCCGGCGAGATCGCCGATGCCGTCGTCGTTGGCGTCGAAAAACGATTTGACGTGCAGCTGATAGATGACCGCGTCTTTGTACCAGAGCGGATCCTTGATGAGCTGCGACTTTGGTCTTCGCGCCATTCTTAGCCTTCAAGCGACCCGCCAAATGGCGAAGGGAAGTTCCGGATCGAGCCGAATCCGCTGATATTTTCCGCTCCACACGAGCTCGCGCCCGCGCATCAGGTCCTCGGCCCTCAGCGTGTCGTAATCGGACAAGCCGAATTTCCAGAGCGGAATTTCGATATCCGCCTCCTGGGCGGCGCCGGGATCGAGACTGATCGCGACGAGGACGACATTCTCCCGGTCGACAGTCGCCTTCTCGAAGAACATGACACTCTCGTTCCAGGCGTTGTGAAACGATAGGCCGAGATGCGAGTGCAGCGCAGGGTTCTCACGCCGGATGCGGTTCAGCGCGGTGATTTCCCCGATGATATTGCCCGGGCGGTTCCAGTCCCAGGCGCGGATTTCGTATTTTTCGCTGTTCAAATATTCTTTCCTTTGCGGGTCGGGCTTGCCTTCGCAGAGCTCGAAGCCGTTGTAGATCCCCCAGAGGCCGGACAGCGTCGCGGCCAGGGCGGCGCGGATCAGAAAGGCCGGACGCAGCGCATTCTGCAGAAAGTCGGGATTGATGTCGGGCGTGTTGACGAAGAAATGCGGCCGGAAGAATCCGCTGACCGGCTCGCTGGTCAATTCGGTCAAATACGAGGTCAGCTCCCACTTCGTGTTGCGCCAGGTGAAATAAGTGTAGCTTTGGGAGAAGCCAGCCCTGGCGAGCCGGTACATGACCTTAGGTCGGGTGAACGCCTCGGACAGAAAGACGACCTCGGGATGCTCCCGCCGGATGTCCTCGATGACCCAATCCCAGAACGGGAACGGTTTCGTGTGAGGGTTGTCGACCCGGAAGAGCAAGACTCCCTGGTCGATCCAGAAGCGGATCGTATCTCTGAGCGCGACCCACAGCGAGGGCGACGCGCCCTCGGCGTAAAAGTCGAAATTGACGATGTCCTCGTATTTTTTCGGCGGATTCTCTGCGTAACGGATCGTCCCGTCGGGCAGCCAGGAGAACCACTCGGGATGCTGCTTTAGCCACGGGTGGTCGGGAGAAGCCTGGATGGCGAAATCGAGGGCGATCTCGAAATCGAGCTTACGCGCTTCTGAGAGGAGGCCCTGAAAGTCCTCGAAGGTTCCAAGCGCAGGATGAATCGCGTCGTGGCCGCCCTCGTCCGAGCCGATGGCATAGGGGCTGCCCGGATCGGCCGGGCCGGCCTTGAGCGCGTTGTTGCGCCCCTTTCGATTCGTCTTGCCGATCGGGTGAATGGGCGGAAAGTAGACGACGTCGAAGCCCATGTCGCGGATGGCCGGCAACCGGCGGACGACGTCGTCGAACGTGCCGTGACGGTGAGGATCGCCGCTCTGGGAGCGGGGAAAGAGCTCATACCAGCTGGCGAATTCCGCCGTTCTTCGTTCCGAGTCGATCGGAATCGGCGCATTGAGTCGGATCCTGAACGCTCGCGCATCCGCCGCCGCGTAAGTTTCCGCGGTTTGCTCCGCAAGCAGGATGGCGAGCCGGCCGGGATCGTCGGCCGCCTTCAGGCGTTCCGCGATTTTCTCGAGCCGCGCCGCCGCCTCTCCGCCGGCACGACCGAGGGCATGGAAGAGAATGGCCTCACTCTCCTTTAGCTCGAGCGCGACCGGCAGGCCTGTTTCGTGCTTCTTTTGCAGCTCGATGCGATAGATGGCGAACTCGTCGCGCCAAGCCTCGATGGCGAACAGGTAGCGGCCGACGCGTTCGAGGGGCAGGTCGGCCGCCCAGCGATCGTTGCCCAGCGGCGTCATCCGCTTCTCGCGCCAAAGGGTCTCGTCTGAGGCGCGCCACAGGAGCGCGACGGCGATCGGATCATGCCCCTCCCCGTAGGCGTCGCATTCGATATGAACTGCGTCGCCGACGATCCGCTTGACCGTATGGCGGCCGCCGTCGACGCATGGCGCCACCGCCTCGATGACGAGACGAGGCGCCGATACAGCCTCCTCCGCCGGAACGAGAGCTTCGCTCGAGCGTCGGATGACCGCGGCGCGACGGCCTTCGAGAATGCGCAGCTCTCCGGCCCGCAGCGTCAACATGTCGTCCGGCACGAGATTGGGCCCGGGGAGCAGCGCGTCTTTGAGCGGCAAGAATTCGCCGACTTCGCGCGAAACGGACGAGGCCGGCAAGGAAAGGTCGCGATCCATCGCCGGATTGGCGAGGACGACCCGGATCCCCGTCTTGTCGCCCGAGCGCCGGACTGCCGCCAGAATTTTGGCGGTGCCCGCCGGCCAGAGCGGGGCCGCGGTAAACGGCTTGAACTGCCCGCTCTGTCTCGCGACGAACGCGTTCGCGGCGGCGATGTCCTCGCTGAGGTCGAAAGGACGCTCGGCCGCAAGCTCGAACCAGCTTTTTGCGTCGTCGACCGGACGGGCGAGGCGGCCGTCGAGGCCGTATTCGAAGCCCATCGGAACGAGAATTCCGTCGCCCAGCGCGGCTGAAGCCCACAGGAGAAATTTCGATCGTTTTTGGAGGGCCGCCCGGTCGTAATCTTGGAATTCTCGCCACCCCAGGAGCGGCTCGTCCGACGAAATAATGATTTCCCCGAAAACGCGGGAGGCCTCGGCGAATCGGGCGAGCCGCCCCGCCTCGAAAAGATTGGCCGCCGGCAAGAAAGCTCCCGCGAAGCCTACGCCCTCTATCTCGGAAACGGCGTCGAGTCGGGCTAGACTCGCCCAAAGCGGAATTATCGCATCGGCTGCTTTGCTTTGGCCGTTGCCTCCTGCGAGGATGGGAAAAATCCATTCCGGCGTGTCCGGTTCCGGGCGACAGCAAAAGCCGGCCACGCCGAGCTCTTCGAGCTCGAGCAGCCTTCTTCTGAGCGCATTGATCCAGGTCCGGGCCTTCGCTTCATCGGAGAACGGAATCGGCAGGTTCTGCCTTTCGGCAGGCGGGACTCTCGGATCGCGCGCTCGCGTGTCGCTCTCGGAAAGGCCCAGCATCCGAGCCGCCGGACTCGTCGCGGGCACGGACGAAACCGGAACATCGAGGATGATTTGCAGCGACCGGTCGCTCGCCAGCGCGACGAGTTTGGCAAGGTCGAGGTCCGCGGAGACCCGGTCGGCGAAAACGTTCCGACCCGAGAGGGCGAGAAGCAGCGTGTCGAAGCCGAGCCCAGATGAGGTCGCGAGAACGGAACTCCACTCGCTCGAGTTTCTGAGCGCCGATGCCGGGATTGAATATGCGCGTCGCATCGGCGTTTCGTCCGGTTCCCCAGTGTGCGCTCAGCGCGCTCGCGAGTCGAAAGTTGACGACGGGCCTTTTTGTTCCATCCAAAATACCGCTTCCGGCGATTGCGCGCCATGCCGGGCGACGCAATACTATGAGCTCATGCTGAGGAGAGACGCGATGCTTCGCGTCTCCGAGGGCGAGTCCGGAAGGCGCCGACGGTGGGGCGTGGCTTGGCTGTTGGCCCGCGCTCGAGCGTCCCCTTCGCCGGACTCAGGGCAGGCTTTCTTGAGGGTGGAGCATTGCGAAACAAACGCGCTCGGGGATCCCGCATGGGCTGACTGTGAGAGGGACGGAAACAAAGAAGCTCTGGCCAGCAAACACGCCGCATTCTTCCGCGCAGTCTTCGCGCCTACGCTGGCCGGGGCGCTCGCACGCGACAGCGAGGTCGAGCGATTGCGCGCCTTTAGCGATCGATTGGAAAGTGGACTGAAACGACGTCTGGCGAGCGAACCTCAGCCAATCAATTCGCTTGCCGAAACGATCGTGTTCGCTAAGAGCGGAGAGTCGTAGTCAGTGGGGCAGCAGATACTCGCGAAACTCTACGCCCTAACAATCTCATGGCGCCCTTTTGAGGATTGCTCTTCCGTCCGCTTCTGCGCGCGACGTCGGCATCGTCCACGCGCTGGCCTACTTTCGCCAACAGCCGATCGTGCCGGACATTGTCGAAATAGCTGCGCAAGTCGATGTCGATGACGCGCGTCTTGTGCTGAAGGCGAAGGCTGAGACGCCCTGGAAGTTCTGGGGATTGTACGTCCATATCTGCAAGCTGGAAACGTTACGCGAGGCGTATGCGCTGGCCAAAAAGAACGATGGGGCTCCGGGAAGTGACGGGGTCACCTTCGAGGCTATCGAAGCGCAAGGCGTAGAGTCTTTCCTCGAGCAGATCGCGGACGAACTGGTCGGGCGCTCCTATGCGCCGTTGCCGGCCCGGAGGCAGGAAATCCCGAAGGATGACGGCAAGGTCCGCGTCCTTTCCGTTCCTGCGAACCGCGACCGGGTGGCGCAGGGTGCGCTCAAGCTCATACTGGAACCGATCTTCGAGGCGGACTTCCAACCGGGGTCGTTCGGATACCGACCGCAACGGACAGCCTGAGGGAGACGCCACGGACAGTGTAGGGAGACTCCCGACGCGGGGTTCGACTTCGTCATAAGGTGGCTCCGCTTAGCTCGTGGAGGCCGCCATACCGCTTTGTCGACCCGCAGGGCCCTGATCATTAGCGCGTCGCGCGGCCTCGGGTTAGGGCGGCGGCAATACGGCGGAATTGAACTCGATTGTCGCAGGCGCGCTCTTACGGCCAACGGATCAACGCGAAGCGCCAGTCTATGAGCGCTCAGTGGCGGGCCTGCAATCCAGAAACGCTGAGGTTCACTGCGCGCGACCTGTCGATCCTTTCATCGCGCACGACTTCGAAACTGAGTCGCTGGCCTTG
>Ga0209040_10004238_pt1 | contig 10890 bp, 8 predicted proteins | sample BogFormECP12_OM3_FD_188240 | JGI IMG/M metagenome (GOLD analysis project Ga0209040, IMG submission 188240) | Bog forest soil microbial communities from Calvert Island, British Columbia, Canada - ECP12_OM3 (SPAdes) (version 2) | ecosystem: Environmental > Aquatic > Freshwater > Wetlands > Bog ... | reverse complement strand
TGATCGTGCCCACCGGCGACGTGGATGCCCTGGCGCAGGCGATCGGCGCCGCCTACGCCGGCGAGATCCCCAATGGCTAGCAGGCGCACGCTCAGGACGGCGGCTGTCGGGATGTCGGTGATCCCGACGTGCGGCGTGCGCGCTCATGCGGGCGTGCTCGCCGATGCGCTGCGCGCGGAGGACGTCTCGTGCGAGCTGCACTGGCTCTCGCGCCGCGAAGACTCCTTCGGGGCGGCTCGCGCCGACGTGCGCGCCTGGACGCGAAGGCTTGCAGCCGAGCTCGCCGCGGAGGAGCTCGACGCGATCCTGCTCCACTACTCGGTCTTCGCCTACTCCTACCGCGGCATCCCGCTGTTCGTGCATCCGACGCTGTCGGTGCTGCGGCGCGCACGGGTGCCGGTCATCACCGTGATGCACGAGCTCGTCTATCCGTGGAACATCGGAGGCGCGCGCGGGAAGCTGTGGGCGGCGAGCCAGCGCGCGATGCTGATCGACGTGATGCGCGCCTCGAGCGCCGCGCTCGCGACGGCCGAGTTTCGCGTGCAGTGGCTCGAGTCCCGCCCGTGGCTGCCCGCGCGCGCAACTGCGTTCGCGCCCGTCTTCTCGAACCTGCCGGCGCCCGCGGCGCGCCCGCGCCCGGCGCGCTCCGGCGCGCTCGTCGGCCTGTTCGGCTATGCCTATGAGGGGGCTTCCGGGTCGCTCGTCCTCGATGCCCTGCGGCGCCTGCGCGATCGGGGCGTCGATCTGCAGCTGAGGCTGCTCGGGGCGCCGGGGCGCTCCTCGCCGGCCGCCGAGGCATGGCTCGCGGCCGCGGGCAGCAGCGGGGTTGCCGACGCGCTCTCATTCTCCGGCACGCTCTCGCCGGATGAGCTCTCCGATGCGCTGGCCGAATGCGACATGCTGCTTTTCATCGGCGCGGGTGGCCCGTCCTCGCGCAAGGGGACGCTGGCCGGCTCGCTCGCCTCGGGCCGGCCGGTCGTGGCGCTGGACGGCCCGCGCCGATGGTCGGAGCTTCTGGAGGCCGATGCGCTCCGCGTGGTGGCCCCCACCGCGCAGGGGCTCGCGGACGGCCTCGCCGAGCTGGTCGCCGACGAGCAGGCCCGCGAGGCGCTCGGGGCGCGCGGGCGGGCGTTCGCCGAGCAGCAGATGGGCGCAGCGCGCACCGCCGTCGCCGTGAGGGCGCTGCTCGACGCGCTCGCAGACGATCACGACGACGACTGCAGACCGCAGCGCAGCGACGATCTCGCGACAGTGGACCGCGGGTGAGGCGTCGGCAGAGCGTTCCACGGAGGCTGTACTCCCGCGCGAGCAGTCTGCGCAGCGCACACGAGGAGAATCGCTTCAAGACGCGTCTGCGAAGCGACGCCGGGGGTCCCGATCTGCTGCTCTCGCCGCACTTCGACGACGCCGTCCTGGACTGCTGGAGCGTGCTCGCGAGCGAGCGTGCGGTGAGCGTGGTGAACGTGTGCGGGGGGGTTCCCGCGCCGGGGCGCCTGACGCAGTGGGATGCGATCACCGGCGCCTCCGACTCCGCGGAGCGCACGCGCGAGCGGATCGCCGAGGACGCGCTCGCGCTCGGGCGGGCGGCTCGCGAGCCGCACAACCTGCCGTTCCTCGATGCCCAGTACCGCGTAGCGGGATCCGACGACCCGAGCCTCGAGGAGCTCGACGGCGCGATCAGCGACGCGGTCGCGACCGTCGCGCGCGTGCACGCGCCGGCCGGCGTGGGCGCGCACCCCGATCACCTGCTCACGCGCCGCTACGGGCGCATGCTGGCGCGGGCGGGCATCCCGGTGGCGCTGTACGCCGAGCTTCCCTACTGCGTGCTGCACGGCTGGCCGCACTGGGTCGACGGCCGGGCACCCGACGCGCATCGCAACGTCGATGCGTTCTGGCTGGCGTTCCTGGCAGACGTACCCGAGCTGGGAGCGCTTCGCGACGCCCACGTCGAGCGCCTCGATGACGAGGCCGCGGCGGCGAAGCTCGCCGCCATGTCCTGTTACGCCACGCAGCTGCCCGCGCTGGACTACGGCGCCGTGCGGGTCCTCGCCGACCCCGAGATCCACCGCTTCGAGGTCCGCTGGGAGCTGCGCGCGCCGGGCACCTAGACGACGGGCGCTGTCGCCGGCGCGGGCTTCCAGCTCGCCCGTGCGGCCGCATAGGCCTCGAGCAGCGCCGCGACGTGGCGCTCGGCCGTGAAGTGCTCGGCCACGAATTCCCTGCCGGCGGCTCCCATCGCGCGCCGGCGCTCGGGGTCGCCCAGCAGCTCGTTCAGTGCCCGTGCGAGCGCGCGGGCGTCGCCGGGCGCGACGCACAGGCCGCTGAGGCCGTCCTGCAGCCAGTCGGCGACCCCGCCGGTGGCGCTTGCGACGACCGGCCGGCCGGCCGCGAGCGCCTCGATGCCGACGAGCCCGAAGGGCTCGGGCCACAGCGACGGGAGGGCCACGACCGACGCGTCGGCGAGCTCCGTCGCGAGCGCCTCGGCCGACAGCCAGCCGGTGAAGCGGATGCGCGCCTCGACGCCGAGCCGGCGGGCGAGCCTGCGCATCGCCTCCAGCTGCCAGCCGTCGCCGCAGACGACGAACTCGCCGTCCACGTCGCGCGCCGCGCGGATCAGCACCGCGAGGCCCTTGGAGGCGACCACTCGCCCGGCGAACAGCACGCGCCGCCGGCCGGGCTCTCCCGATCCGGGCCGGGCGTCCACGGTCGGGAACAGCGGGATCACCCGGCGGCGCTCGATCCCGTTGTGCGCCAGATGGCGCTCGACCGAGCTCGAGTAGGCGAGCGCGAGGTCCGCGCTCTGCAGCGCTTCCAGGCCGAGCCCGGCCCTCCTGTAGGAGGCCGGCAGTGGCCGCGGGTCGAGCGTGTGCGCGCAGCCGCGCGCGATCAGGTTGGGGATGCAGCCCACACCGTGGCCGCGGGTGCATTCGTGCCCGGGTTGGAAGTAGTACAGGCCTGAGGTGCAGGCCGGGTATCCGTGCGCGCTGATCACCACCGGCGCCCGGGCGCGCAGCGCTCGCACGATCGCGGGGTCGTCGAGCTGATGGATGTGAACGACCTCAGGCCGGCCCGACGGCGTCCCCTCGAGCCTCGCCGCGGCGGGTGCGCTCGCGTCCAACAGCGCCGGACCGTGATGGACGCTCACGCCGTCGAAGGACACGTCCGCATCGACTCGGGCCGCGAGCACAGTCACCGACACGCCGCGCTCGGCCAGTGCCGCGGCGCTTGCCTGCGCGTGCGTCGCCACACCGCCCTGCCGCGTCCACAGAGGCGTAACCATCAACACCGATCGAGGCGTCAGCGAATCTGGCGAGGAGATTGTCGACACGGTGCGACACGATGATATCCCGCCGCGCTGCACCGCCGAGCGGGATGCCATCTGCAAGACTACCGCGCGATGCCGGAGCCATCCACGTCGTCGTCCCCGTTGCCGCCGGGGCCCTCCGGCAGACCGCGGGTTGTATATGTGATGGGCTCGGGTCGGAGCGGCAGCACGATTCTGGGTATCACACTGGGCAACTGTGCCGATTTCTTCTACGCAGGCGAGCTCGACAACTGGCTCACCCGCTCGGGGGTGCCCGCGCTCGGCGGCTCAGAGCGGACTCTGTTCTGGAAGCACGTGCGCGAGGACGTGCAGGGGGGAGAGGAGCTCTTCGGCAGCGAGTGCCATCGCTATTTCGAACGCTCGGCCGCGGTGTTCCGTGTTCACAGAATTGGTGCGCGACGTCGCCTGCGGGCCCGCTATCAACGTGTCACTACCGATCTGTATCGCGCGATCGGCCGTGTCGCGGGTGTCGGCTACGTGGTGGACACCGCTCATTTTCCACTGCGCGCGCACGAGCTGCAGAAGCTGAGCGGCATCGATCTGTACCTCATATTCCTGGTGCGCGATCCGCGCAGCGTAGTCAAGTCATTCGCCCGCAACGTCAACCGTCACGACGTCGCCGGGCGTCAGCTGCTCGACCTCAACACGAATGCCGATCTGTGGCTCACGCATCTGCTGTCGGTGATCGTGTTCCTGCGCCAGAGGCGCGATCGTCGTATGTTCCTGCGCCACGAGGACTTCCTCGCCGATCCTGAAGGTGTGCTGCGCGAGATCCTCGATCGCTTGGGCTCTGCGGCTGCGACGCCCGATCTGAGAACGCTCAGCACGGGCATCCCGCTGCGCGGAAATCGGCTGATAAGCTCCGAGACGGTGGCACTGGAGGCCAAGATCGAGCGTCCGCCGCGGGGCTCACTCATCACGCGGCTGCTTCAACTTCCCTGGACGCTCGTGTTCTCGCGGCTGCGCCCCGCCGTCACGGCGGCGGGATCGTGCGAGCAAACCGCGACTGCCGAGTCCATCTAGCTCGCGGGGCGGAGGCGTGCGGCTGGACAAGAGAGCGGTGGGGTGGCTGTCGCGCCGAAGCGGGCGCCCGGAGCTGCTCGCCGCGGTGGATGCCGGTGCGCGCCAGGCCCAGCGCGAGGAGATCGGGATAGCGGCGGTACTCGCAAGCTCGCTGCCCAGCGATGGGACATACGTCGATGTGGGAGCCAACCGGGGCCAGGTGCTGCGCGAGGCCCTGCGGGTCGCACCCCGCGGCCGTCACGTGGCATTCGAGCCGATTCCCGCCCTGGCGGCGGAGGTCGCCCGGGCCTTCCCGCAGGTCGATTGTCGCCAGAAGGCGCTCGGGGCCCGCAGGGAACTCGCGCAATTCTGTCACTTCACACTGCTCGACGGCTGGAGCGGGTTGCGCCGTCACCCCGGCATCAGTGACACGCAGGGGCGACCCCAGTACATCGAGGTCGAGGTATCGACACTCGACGACGAGCTGGCCGGGCTCACGCCGAGTGTGCTCAAGATCGACGTCGAGGGTGCCGAGCTCGCGGTGCTCGAAGGTGGACGCGCGCTCCTGGAGGCGACGAGGCCGATTGTGATATTCGAGCACGTCCCCGAGACGGCGGGGCTTTACGGCGACGCACCCGACGCGGCCTGGGAGCTGTTCGCCACGCTGGGCTACCGGATATTTTCAGTGACTGGAGAAGGGCCGCTCACGCGCTCGGGCTTCATCGGGAGCTCCGCTGTTGTGAACTGGCTGGCGGTGCCTGAGCGGTGAGTTCGCACTCGGGGTCGGTCGTGTCGAGCGCTCCTGCGGGGGGCCCGCGGCGCTTGGACTCGGAACGTGGCCCCTGATACGCTTGGCGCTTGAAGATCGTCGCCATCCTCCAGGCCTACAACGAGCAGCGCTTCATCGGCGGCTGCCTCGATCACCTCGCCGAGCAGGGGATCGCGGCGTACCTGATCGACAACGAATCTACCGACGACACGCTCGCGATCGCCGAGCGCAGACTCGGGCGCAACCTCGTTGGGATCGAGACGCTTCCGCGCGACGGGCACTTCGCGCTGCGCAAGCAGCTCGCACGCAAGGAGGAATTGGCACAGAGCCTCGATGCCGATTGGCTGATACACCTCGATGCCGACGAATTCCGGGTTGCCCCTCAGCCCAGGCGCTCGCTTGCGCAGGCGATCGCCGCCTTCGACGAGGCGGGGTTCAACGCCGTCAACTTCATCGAGTTCATCTTCATGCCGACGCGCGAGGCGCCGGACCACGATCACCCCGACTTCCTGCGCACGATGCGCCACTACTACCCCTACCTGCCGCGCACCCCCCATCGTCTCAACGCGTGGAAGCGCCAGGAAGGGCCCGTCGAGCTCGCGGCCGGCGGTCACCTGGTCCGCTTTGAGGGATTGGCGATGGCGCCCGAATCGCTGTACTCACGTCATTATCTGTTTCTCAGCGTGGCGCATGCCGCGCGCAAGTTCGGGCCCAAGCGCTACGACCCCGACGAGGTGGCGCACGGGTGGCACCGTTGGCGCGTGCAGGTCGAGCCGGCGAGGATCGAGCTTCACTCCGAGCGTGAGCTGCGCACGTATGTGGCCGATCACCTCCTCGACTCCTCCGAGCCGCACACACACATGAACCAGTTCGTTCAGGTCACCCAGCCGCGGCGTCGCTCCCTCGGCTGGCTGGGGCGCGCGCTGCGGCGCGGCAGGTCGAGGACGCGACGCCTGCGGCGGGCGATCACGAGTTAGATCGCCTCGGCGCTGTTCGGCACGACAGGGCCGGGCCGAGCTTGACACGGCGCGAAGGACTCGGGTACCGTGGGGGCATGGGCATCGTTGAGCGTGTTCCTGCGCCGGCGATGCGGTGGTTCAGCCGGCAGCAGTTTAGGCCCGTCATCGGGCCGGTCGTCCGCACATCCACCTCGTGGCTTCGCAACAGACCGCGCGTGGTCGCGCATGGCAGGGCGGCCGGCATGCGGATCGATCCGGCGGGTGCGAACGCGGGCTACGCGCTCGGCACAACCGAGCCCCTCGTCCAGGACGTCTTCGCAGAGCAGGTGAAGAGCGGCTATGTGGTGTGGGACATCGGCGCCAACATCGGCTTCTACAGCCTGATCGCCGCTCGACTCGTCGGAGACGGCGAGGTCGTGGCCTTCGAGCCGCTGCCAGCGAACGTGGCGGCGATCCGGCGCAACATCGAGCTCAACGGCGTCACCAATGTCAAAGTCGTCAGTTTGGCGCTCGCCGACACCGAGGGAAGGGCCGATCTCCAGATTCACTCCGAGCAGACGTGGGCGAAGCTCGACACCACTGCCGACACCGCTTTCCAGCAGGAGCTCGACGTGGCCGGTCACGTCAGCGTGGAGCTGTCCACGATCGACCGGCAGCTGCAGACGCTGCCGGCGCCAGACCTCGTGAAGATCGACATCGAGGGAGCCGAGGTGGCGGCCCTGCGCGGGGCATCGGAGCTGCTCGCGACCTGCCGGCCGATCGTCATCTGCGAGCTGCACGGGACCAACGCGGCCGTGAGCGAGCTGCTCGAATCCCACGGCTACAGCCTCAGCACGATCGAGACACCCGACGTGCGCCCGCAGGATGCGAAGTGGGACGTGCACGTGCTCGCGATCCCCGGCCCGGTCTCCTGAGGCCATTCCGGCGCGGGAGGGCGCTCGCGAGCGCGCTCAGCCGGGACGCTGATCGGGGCGCATATCGAGCGGGCGCGCGCGCACGCGCCGCACGGCGCCGCGCAGGGTGTTGCGCACGCCGGAGCGCACCCGCCTCATGTCCAGCAGCGAGGCGAGTAGCAGCGCGCAGGCGCCGCGCAGCCGGCGCCCGTTCACCATCTGCGTGGCTCCGACGCGGTAGTAGTACATGCCGCGCACCTGCCTGCTGCGTTTGAGCCGTCGCCACAGCGGCGCCGCCGCGAGCCTGGCGGCGAACTCCTCGCTGCCGATCGGTTCCTCGCCGGCGGCGCGCCTGCGCTGGTTCTCGGTCAGGCGCAGCACGCCCTGCTGCTGATCCCAGAAGCGCGCCAGCTGAACCGATCCGGCGCGCTTGCGGTAGTAGACGAGCGGCTCGGTGAGGTTCATCACCACACCGCGCTCGGCCATGCGGCAGAAGAAGTCGTAGTCATCGGCCCACCCGTACTCGGTCGTGTAGCCGCCCACCGCGAGGAAGTCGGTGCGCGAGTAGAACGCCGAGGAGTGAATCACGAAGAAGATCCGCCCCTGCCTGCGCACGTTCTCGTACTGCTCCTCGCTCGTCGGCCCCATCGCCGCGGGGGAGATGATCTTCTTGGCGTCGTTCATGTTGTAGCCGTAGGTCCCCAGCAGCGCGAGCCTGCGCCGACCGCGCCAGGCGTGGAAGAAGGCGACCTGGCGCTCGAGTTTGTTCGGGGCCCAAACGTCGTCGGAGTCGCACGTGGCGATCCACTCGCCGCGCGCCGCGGCGATTGCCTCGTTGCGCGCCGCCACGACGCCCGAGCGGGTCGCCAGGCGCACGTAGCGGACGGGGACGGCCCCCGCGTGGCGGGCGGCGAACTCGCGCACGAACTCCTCGGTGTGGTCGTCGGAGCCGTCGTCGCTGACCACGATCTCGGTCGGCGGGAGGGTCTGTGCGACGATCGACGCGAGCGCGTCGCCGATGCGCCCGACGTCGTTGTAGGTGGGGACGACGACCGAGATCGACCCTTCGCCCGGGAGCTCACCGTTTTGCGGTGCCTGCTCAGAAGCTGCTGTCATGTCACCGAGAGCTTAGGGGATCGGCGGTGTCCGCTCGCGCCCGCCGCAGACGCCGGTGGTGCGCTCAGGCGGGGTATTCGATCGTCAGCAGCCGGGGGTAGTCGGTGGCGGCAATTTCGAATTCCGCGCTGCTGCCCTGCTGGGAGAGCAGCCGTGCGGGTGTGGATTCGTCGCGCAGCGGGTCGTAGGCGCTGACCGTCGGTGGTTCGCTCGTTTCAGGGAGGTTCCCGAGCGTGATGCGGAACGTCTCGTTGGGGAGGTCGAAGCGATGGATGTCGCTCGACGGCTGTTCGGGTTCATACAGCGTCACGAGATCCAGGGTCATGACGTAGACGGGGATCACAAAGCGCGTCGGCGAGGACTGGAAGGGGAGCACCGCGAGCACGTCGCGGTCATACAGGCTCGGGTGCGCCGTGCTGCCGTCACCTGTGAACTGTGCGTGGTTGCCCGTCTGGGCAATCGAGTCGAGCGTCAGCTGACGCAGCGAGCTGCCCGGGCCGGGACCCTGGAAGTGGGCGAGCATGTGGCGAAAGCCGGTCATCGTTTCGCCGCCGAGTTCAGTGCCGGGGTAGGTTTCGGGGTGGGCTTCCAGCGCCGAGTAGAAGTTCTTGTCGATGAGGCTGAGCCCGCCCGGCCCGGCGCCGTAGAAGTACTCGCGGCTCAGGCCCTTGTTGACCATCGCGACGAGGCCGCGCAGCAGCGCCTTGGCCTGGAAGTGCGCCTTGTCGGCGGGCGTCAGGGCCACGCCCGCGGGGGTCACCCCGTCGGGGCCGACCGGAACCCCCCTGTTTGGGCTGAGGTTGTACTCGGTCATCCACTTCTGCACGGGACTGCCGCCCGCGGGGCCGACTTCGCGGCCGTGCGGCAGGCCGTAGATGTCCGTCGTGATCGGCGCGATGTCGCGCGTGATCGTCTCGGTGGTGAGGCCCGACAGATAGAACTCGGGAAACAGCGACTGGAAGCTTGGAATGAACAGCGGCTTGAACGCGTTGCCGGGTTCGGTGTCGCGAACGCCGAGCGCGTTGAGCGGGCGGATGCGGTTGCTGGGGTAGCCGGCGGGATAGGTCTTGGCGCCGTTGTAGAGGTGCTTGCTGAGCGCCGTGAGCCCGACCGGGGCGTCGGCGCCGGAGGGGAACGGCGTCTGGCTGGCGAAGCCGTCGGAGATGCCGACGCCGGCAGGGATCCCGTTGGCGGGGTTGCGAACGTAGGCGACGGTTTCCTTGAGCAGCGCCCGGCGAATCTCCCTGGTGACTTCTTTGCTGACCGCGATCTCGGGGGCCTGACCGCCTTCCTTCTGGCGCGAGGCGGCTTCGGCTTCACTCTGCGTGGCGGCTTCGCTCTGCGGGGTCGCTTCGACTTCCGTCTGCGGCGCGGCTGCGGAGGCGGATTCCGGTTCCGAGTCTCCTTCGGATCCCGCGGCGGCGCTCGTTTCCGACGCTGCTTCGGATTCGGAGCCGGCTTCGATTTCGGCTTCCTTTTTGTCCATCGCTTCGGAGTTTTCGCGGCTTTCCACGCTTTCTTCGGTTTCCGCGTCTTCCTGGTGGTCGGCGACGGCTGCGGCGGCGGCGGCCGTCGGGGCGCTTACCTGGTAATAGTGTTCGTAGTTGAGGAACTGTGAGCCGAAGCTCAGCTCGTTCCACACCTCGAGGTCGTAGCCTTCTGGACCGCAGATGCCGGCCGCGAGCTTGCTGACGGTCGCGACATAGCTCTCCCATCCGGCGAGGGTTTCCTCGAAGACGGGGTTGGGCTGGCCGTTGGCGAGCTTGGGCGCCTGGAAGGGCGCGTAGCGCAGCGTCATCGCCCGGTGTTTGCCGGCGGGCAGAGCCTTCACCAGGGGGCGCGAGAGGGTGGCCACCCCGCCGGCGCCGACGGAGGTGATGAGGATGTCCGGACCTGTTCCGAAGGTGAGTTCGTCGAAGCCGGTCTTGCCGGGAACGACCTCGGCGGCGCTCGCCGCGTCGAGCGTGACGGTGCTCGCGCCGGGCGCCGCTTCGGCGACCGTGGTCAGCGAGATCGGTCGTGCCGGCCCCGGCTGGCCGCTGTTGGCGTTGAGCAGGATCAGCGGACGCAGGCCGTGCTTGTGCAGGGCGCTCAGTATCCCTGCGATCTTCGCTTCGTTGGTGAACTGCGTGGGGTCTTCATAGGAGAGGGCGCTCCAGGGGATTTCTCGCCTGGCGAGCTTGAAGCCGCTTTCCTGAAGCAGCTGCGCGACGGCTTCGGCGTCGGGCGGGCGCACATTGAAGTTGATGCCCAGCGAGTCGAGCAGCGTGGACGCGGGCCAGGTGTCCATGTAGGCGCGCCAGGGCTCGAGCCAGAAGGAGCTCGTCCCGAACGGCATCCCGGTCAGGTAGCTGGAGTCGACCGGGTCGGTCAGGACTTCGCCCGTTTCTGCAGGCTCGCCGGACCCAGCGGACCCGCCGCCGCCGGCTCTGCGGTGGGTCTTGCCGGCCGCTTCGGATTCGCCCGCGCCGGGCGCTCCGAGGGCGGCGGGGGCAGCGATCGGCGCGCCGGGCGCCGGCGCGCCGATGTTGCGGTCTTCGTCGGTCACGGTCAGGCCGGGCGCTGGCGACGGGCGGAGGAGGCTCGGCTTCCTGGTGCTCGCGCTCGGGCACCTGGGCGGCAGGCGCCCATGGCCGCCCGCCGTCCTGGTGCGGGTGGCGGGCGCCTTGGCGTTCTTGGACGCCCTCGTGGCACAGCGGCGCACGGCGCCCGCAGCTCGCGGGGTGGGGCGTGGCGTGGCGGCCGCGACCGGGCTCGCGAGCAGCAGACCCAGGCCGAGCAGGAGCGCCGCGCCCGCGAGCAGCGAGGTCGCTCGTCTCGGCCGGC
>Ga0209040_10004234_pt1 | contig 10895 bp, 8 predicted proteins | sample BogFormECP12_OM3_FD_188240 | JGI IMG/M metagenome (GOLD analysis project Ga0209040, IMG submission 188240) | Bog forest soil microbial communities from Calvert Island, British Columbia, Canada - ECP12_OM3 (SPAdes) (version 2) | ecosystem: Environmental > Aquatic > Freshwater > Wetlands > Bog ... | reverse complement strand
GCGATCTCCTTGCCCGCCACGAATCACCTCCATCGCCGCATCGCGGCGACAGAGATTCAGAAAAACATCACAGATTCAATGACGCTGGCGACTAGGCCGGAACCGCGACCAGATTGCAATCGCGTTCGAGTGACGGCACATCAAATGACTCGACTCTCGCCTTGCAGATGGGCACCTTACCTCGCGCCATCGGTAATGTCCTCGGCCGCCGCCTGTGGCGCGCGCCGTAGGAGCCGGCGCTTTTTCTCCGCAGGGAAGTGCTTGAATGATAGGCGACTCGACCCTCAACGTGGCGGTCGCGCTGATCGCGGCGGTCGCCGTTTCCCTCGCCGCCTATCAGGCTGACGTCGTCTTCGCGCCCCTGACGCTCGGCCTTTTCATTATCGCGCTCGTCTGGCCGCTGCAGGACTGGCTGCAAAAACGTATGCCCGCGCTCCTCGCGCTTGCGATCACGATGACGGTCACCGTCGCCGTCATGCTGGCGTTCGCTTCCCTCGTCGGCTGGGGCTTCGGCCGCGTACTGCGCTCGATTCTCGCCGACTCCGGCCGCTACCAGGCGATCTACGACGCTGCGGTCGCCTGGCTCGACGATCATGGCGTATCGGTCGCCGGTCTGTGGGCCGAGCACTTCAACGTGGGCTGGGCGCTGCGCTGGGCGCAGCAGTTCACGGGACGCGTCAATACGACGCTGGGCTTCTGGCTAATCACGATCCTCTACGTGATTCTGGGCCTCATGGAGGTCGATGATCTCCGCCGAAAGGCGCAGGCGTTCATCGCCTCCGATGCCGCGGAGAAGCTCCTGTCGGCGTCCGCCGACACCGCGCGCAAGTATCGCAAATACATGGTCGTGCGAACGCAGATGAGCCTCGTAACCGGCGCGTTCGTCGGCGTCTTCGCCTGGGTCGCCGGACTTCAGTTCGCGGCGGAGTGGGGCGTCATGGCCTTCGCGCTGAACTACATTCCGTTCATCGGGCCGTTCGTAGCGACGCTCTTGCCGACCTTGCTCGCGATGACGCAGTTTGCGTCGTGGCAGGCCGTTCTCGGCGTTTTCGTCTCCCTCAACATCATCCAATTCGTCATCGGCAGCTATGTCGAGCCGCGGGTCTCGGGCAATGTGCTCTCGATCTCCCCCGTCGTCGTGCTGTTCGCCGTCTTCTTCTGGACGTATCTCTGGGGCCTCTACGGGGCTTTTATCGGCGTTCCGATCGCTATCGCCGCGCTGACGTTCTGTGGCCATTATCCCCGAACGCGTTGGATCGCCGACCTCTTCGGCGGGCCGCTCCCCAAAGCGTCGAAGCCGGCTAGCTGGTGACCGGATCGACATCGACCCGCTGCGAGGCAAACAGGCGCATCGACCCGTCCGGCGCCGCGGCCAGCGAATGGACGTGGAAATGAGTGGCCTCGTCCGGGCGGACCATCACCGGCGAGGGCGCTGAGATCAGCTTGAGTTCGCCGCACCTCCCGATCCAGTCGATGTGGCGGTGGCCGTGCATGACGACGAGGCGCGCCGCATAGGGTCTGAGAACCCTCAGGAACCAGGCGCCGTTGATCAGCGCTGTTCCGATCCGCTCGGAGAAGGCTTCCACGGGCGCCGGATATTCGGCGAGATGGTGGTGCAGCGCGATGATCCAGCCCGCCCTCGGATAGGCGTCGAGGCTTGCGGTGAGCCGCCGCGCCTGTTCGACGGAGATCATGCCGAGGGCGTTGGTGAACGAGAAATTGGCGTCGGCGTTGGAGTCGAGCAGCGCGACCCCGAAGCCGTTCTCACCCGCCGGCGGCAGGATCAGGGGAAAGGAATCGTTCCAGAGTTTCGCCAGTCGGGCGGATCGCCGCGTTCCGCCCGAATCCGCGAAGTGCTCCATCTCCCGGCGCCGCGGTTCGAGCGCGTCGGCGAGAGCGGGTCCGGGCGGCTCGCTCAGGGCTCCCAACACATGGACCCGATCGCCCGCAATCGCCGCAATCGCCGAGAGCGCGCGCATCTTGCGCAGCGTTTTGACCGGGCTCAGCGGCAGATCGAGCCGCGCGGGATTGGCGCGGTCGACGATGTTGACGTCGTGGTTTCCGGGCAGGATCAACATACGTTCAGCGAGAGCGGGATATGCGGCGACGATGTCGAGAAATTCGGCCCACTCGGCGCAGAGTCCGGCATCGGTCATGTCGCCGCTGACGAGGACGAGGTCGAGCGGCTCCGTCGAGTGCAGGGCCGCCAGCCGCTCCATGGCGCGGACAAGGCGGTCATTTCCGCGCGGTCCCGCTCGTCCGCTTTCGATGCGGAAGCCGTACCGCTCGCCCACAGCATGGACGTCGGAAAGATGCGCGATCCGCCAGACGCGGGCGTCTCCCATCGGCTCGTCGAAAGCCTTGAGATCGAGCGGCTGGTCGCCGGCGGCCTCGGCGAAGCCCCAAACGAGCGCGGCGGCCGCCAGATAACCGGACATGACGAGGATTGCGTTCGCGATCGTCCAGATGACGAGGAGCCGCGGCGACATGAGGTCGGCGACCGAGCCGACCCAATGGGTGAAGGGCCATGCGGCGAGAGCGACTGCGGTCGCAACCACAAACAAAAGCAGGCCCGCGGCGGCGCAGCTTGCTGCGCGAAGGCGGGCGAGGTCGGCGCTCGTTTGGCCCTTCAGCGAGCGCTCGATCAGATGCCTCATGGCCTCGCGCCAGAACGCGTAGCCAGGCTGGACTGCGAGCGCGTTCAGCGACCAGAAATTCTTCTCCGCCACGCGAAACAGCGGGCGCCAGCCGAGCCAAGCGACTGACAGGGAGACGAGAACGACGAGGACGATTCCGGCTCCCGTCGCCTCGCCAAGACGGTTCCAGGATTTTCCGACCCATGCGGTCAGCACGAGCGGAGCAAGGCCGAGCAGCACCGCAGGCAGCAGGATCGAGACCATCCACGCGAGGAGAAGCTTCGGCAAGCTGATCTCGGCGATAAGGCTGCCGAAGATCGAAAGAAGCGAGCGCTGTTTCGTGGCCGAATGGTCATTCTCCATGTCGCCACGGCGGGGGTCGAGGATCGGCGTTCGGCCTTGGCGCCCGAGGCCCGATCGATCGTTCTCGGCGGAAGAGTCGCTCATGGGCTCGCGCTTCCTTGTTTCCGAAGAGGCTTATCAGGGGTGGCGCGGGTTCGATAGCGCTCGCGTGCCGGCTTCGTTCCCCTGCGATGGTAACTTCGGCGTCCGTCGATCACTGCTTCGCATCCAAGGCGGCGGCCAGACTCGGGCGAAGGTTTTCCGCTCTGGGGGCGGACTCCCGCCCTTCCATGGCGACGTCTGCAGGACCGGAGTCCGGCCATACCGGCTGTTCCCACACGACCGCTGGAGGGTGAACTCCGCCCGAAGCAGAAGTTGCGAATTGCCGCCGCAAGGCTTGCCTCCGACGCCTAGCGGACTGTGATTGCTTGCGCCACGAAGTAATGCACCGCGAACTGCTTGCGCTCCTGACGAGCGCCGCGTAACCGGGAGACGGTTTTTGCTACGATTCGTTGGCTTGGGGGCTTATTCTGGCGCATTCGGTCGCCTTAAGGCGAAATCTCATTCCATCCAGGAGCGGTGAGCGCACATGAGCGCGGTCGCCACGCTCCTCTCTGGCGACGCCGCGTTGCTCGCGCTTGCGGTCGCGGTCGCGCCGCTCGCGCGGAAGCCACAAGGCGGACCGATCGCCTACGCCGGAGCGCTCGCAATCTCTTCGGCGCTGCTCATCGTCGCTCTCGTCGAGCTTCTCAAGCCGCCGGCTGGCGAAGCGCTCGCGCTGCCGCTGGGCCTGCCCTGGATCGGCGCACGCTTTCGCATCGACGCGCTCTCCGCAGCCTTTCTCGTCATCGTCAACCTGGGCGGCGTCGCTGCTAGCCTCTATGGCCTCGGGGGGTATCGCGGCGAGCAGTCGCCGCAACGGGTGCTGCCGTTCTTTCCCGCCTTCCTCGCCGGCATGAACCTCGTGCTCATCGCCGACGATGCATACGCCTTCCTTCTGTCTTGGGAATTCATGTCGATCGTTTCGTGGGCGCTCGTCATGGCGCACCACCGCGAGGCGGCGAACGCTCGGGCGGGCTACGTCTATATCGTTATGGCGAGCTTCGGTACGCTGGCCCTGCTGCTCGCCTTCGCCCTGCTCGCCGGTCCGGCTGGCGGCTACGCCTTCGACGTCATCCGCGCCGGGAGCCCCGCGCCCGGCGTCGCGAGCCTCGTCTTCGCGCTTGCGCTGATTGGCGCGGGCTCGAAGGCGGGGGTCGTCCCGCTGCACGTCTGGCTGCCGCTCGCCCACCCCGCGGCGCCAAGCCATGTCTCGGCGCTGATGAGCGGCGTCATGACGAAGGTCGCCGTCTACGGCTTCATCCGGATTGTCTTCGACCTCGCGGGGCCCGCGGCCTGGTGGTGGAGCGTTCCGGTCCTCGCGGTCGGCGCAGGCTCCGCCTTGATCGGCGTGCTTTACGCCCTGATGCAGCACGACCTCAAACGCCTGCTCGCCTATCACACGGTCGAGAACATCGGCATCATCTTCATCGGTCTCGGCCTTGCGCTAGCGTTCAAACCGTTCGGCATGGCCTCAGCCGCCGCGCTCGCCATGACAGCCGCACTCCTGCACGCATTCAACCATTCGCTGTTCAAAAGCCTCCTCTTCATGGGCTCTGGGGCCGTGCTCGGAGCGACCGGCGAACGTGACATGGATCATCTGGGCGGCCTCATTCACCCGATGCCGAAAACCGCGCTCGCCTTTCTTGTGGGCTGCGTTGCCATCTCCGCCCTGCCGCCGTTCAATGGCTTCGTCTCCGAATGGCTGACGTTCCAAGCCATTCTTCTGAGCCCGGACCTGCCGTCCTGGATTCTGAAGATCATGGCGCCGGCGGTCGGGGCGCTGCTCGCTCTCTCGGCCGCGCTCGCTGCGGCGTGCTTCGCCAAAGCGTTCGGGATCACCTTCCTCGGCCGTCCGCGGACGTCCTCGGCCAGCCAGGCGCGCGAGACTGGCCGCCTCATTCTCGCGGCGATGGCGCTGTTCGCGGCGCTATGCCTCGTCGTCGGCGTCGTTCCGGGCCTCTTCATCGACGCGCTCGCGCCGGCGGTGAGCGGCGCTATCGGCGCGCGGATGCCCGGGCAGTCCACGATCGCCTGGCTGTCAATCGCGCCGATCGCCGAAAGCCGCAGTTCTTACAATGGGCTCCTCGTGTTCTTGTTCATTGTCGTCTCGGCTTCGCTCGCCGCCAGCGTCATTCATCGCTTCGCCTCCGACGCCCTGCGCCGAGCTCCGGCCTGGGACTGCGGCTTTCCCGATCCCATTCCGGCGACCCAGTATTCGGCGGAAAGCTTCGCGCAACCGATTCGCCGCGTCTTCGGCGCGGTGGCGTTCGAGACTGACGAACGCGTCGACATGCCGGCGCCGGGAGACTTGCGCCCGGCCCGCCTCGACGTGACGTTAAGGGACCGGATTTGGGACAGACTTTACGCACCGCTCATCCGTGGCGTGGAGGAGGTCTCGCTGCGGTTGAACCGGCTGCAGTTCCTGACCATCCGCCAGTATCTCAGCGTCGTGTTCGGCGCGCTGGTCATGCTACTCGTCGTGCTTGCCATCTGGCCATGATCGTCGATCTCGTTTTCCAGCTCCTGCAGATGACGCTCGTCATCGCTGTCGCGCCGCTCTTGACCGGCCTTGTTCGCGCGACCAAGGCGCGCCTTCTGCGCCGACGCGGGCCGCCGCTGATCCAGGCCTACCGCGACCTCGTGCGCCTCGCCCGCAAAGAGGCGGTCGTCGCCGACACCGCTTCATGGCTCTTCCGTTTTGTGCCCTATCTTGTCTTCGCCGCGACATGGGTCGCCGCGGCGCTCGTCCCGACTTTCGCGACCGGCCTCTTGTTCTCATGGTCCGCCGACCTCATCGCCATTGTCGCGCTCCTGGGCGGCGCCCGGTTCTTCCTGGCGCTTGCCGGGCTCGATGTCGGCACGAGCTTCGGCGGCCTAGGCTCGAGCCGCGAGGCTTTGTTCGGCGCGTTGGCCGAGCCGGCGATGATCGTGATCGTCTTCACGCTCGCTCTCGTCGCGGGCTCGACGCAACTTTCAACTGTCGCCGCCCACATGGTTCAGGCCCATGTGGGGTTGCGCGTATCGCTCGGCATGGCGCTCGTCGCGCTCATCATCGTCGCGGTGGCGGAGAACGGTCGCGTTCCGGTCGATAATCCCGCGACCCACCTCGAGCTCACCATGGTGCATGAGGCGATGATCCTCGAATATTCCGGACGGCATCTCGCTGTGATCGAACTCGCGGCGATGCTCAAACTCGTTCTCTATATCTCCCTGATCGCCTGCGTGTTCGCGCCCTGGGGCCTCGCGATCGCCGACGCCAGCGTCGCCGACCGCCTCTTCGGCGCGGTGGCCTACTTGATCAAGCTCGCCGTCGCCGGCGTCGCCCTCGGGGTATTCGAGACGAGCATCGCCAAGATGCGGATCTTCCGCGTTCCCGATTTCGTGGGCGCGGCGCTGATGCTCGGCTTTCTTGGCGCGCTCCTGCTCTTTGTCTCAAGGACGCTTAAATGAAGGGCCTGGAATTCGACGTCGCCCACCTCCTAGCGGGCGGCCTGGTGCTGATCAGCTTCGTGCTTCTGTACCAGAACCGGCTCTATGCTCTCCTCAACGTCTACGCCTTGCAGTCGGTGGTGTTGTCGCTGTCGGTCGCCTGGCAAGCCTATGTGCAGGACGCGAGCCATCTCTACGCGACAGCATTCATTGCGCTCGCCTTCAAAGCGATCATCGTTCCCTACGCGCTTCACCGCATCATCGCCGAGCTCGGCATTCATCGCGATGTCGAGAACGTGGTCGGGGTCGGCCCGACCATGCTCGTTGGACTCGCGCTCGTGGCGCTCGCCGAAGTCGTCATGCTGCGCATAGCGACAGACGCCGACGTACTGGCGCGCGAAGATCTAGCTTTCGCGCTCTCGGTCGTCCTCATCGGCATGCTGATGATGGTCGTCCGCCGCAACGCGGTGTCGATGGTTGTCGGCTTCATGTCGCTCGAAAATGGGCTCATTCTCGCCGCGACCGCCGCCAAGGGAATGCCGCTCGTCGTCGAAATCGCGGTCGCTTTCTCCGTACTCGTGGCGCTGGTCGTGATCGGGGTCTTCCTTTACCGCATCAGCGAGCGATTCGAGACGGTGGACGCGCTCGCGCTAGACCGCTTCCGGGGAGAGCAAAAGTGACGGCCGAGACGATCGCTGCAATCGTCATTCTCGCACTGCCGGCGGCGACCGCGGCGCTGCTGGCGCTCCTGCCGTCCTACCGTATCTCGGCCGCGCTCAACCTCGGCTCGGCTTTCATCACGCTGCTCGCGGCCCTTTCGCTCTTCGTCGCGGCGCCGCAGCACAACGCGATCATCCTGGTTGATGATCTCAACGTCGTCTTCATCGTGCTGAATGCCTTCGTCGGCTTCACTGCGAGCGTATTCAGCGCAACCTATATCGCGCACGAGCTTGAGACGGGGCGGCTGACGGCGCCCAATCTCCGCTTTTATCATGCGATGTATCAGTTTCTGCTGTTCTCGATGAACCTCGCGCTCATCGCCAACAATATCGGGCTCATGTGGGTCGCCATCGAGCTCGCGACCCTGACGACGGTGCTGATGGTCGGCGTCTATCGCACGCCCGAGGCGATCGAAGCGGCGTGGAAGTATTTCATCCTCGGCAGCGTCGGCATTGCGCTTGCGCTGTTTGGGACGATTCTCGTCTACATGGCCGCCCGCCCGACGTTGGGCGAAGGCGTGCAGGGCATGCTGTGGACGAGGTTGATCGACGCCGCCGAGGCCTTCGATCCCGCGCTGCTCAATCTCGCTTTCGTCTTCCTCATGCTAGGCTACGGGACGAAAGTGGGACTTGCGCCGCTGCACGCCTGGCTGCCGGACGCGCACGCCGAGGGACCGACGCCGATCTCGGCCGTCCTGTCCGGCCTCCTGCTCAATGTCGCGGTCTACGCCGTGTTGCGTTTCAAACTCTTGCTCGACGCCAATGCGCACGCCTTCGCGCCGGGGCCGCTGATGGCGGCGCTCGGACTCGTCTCCATCATCTTCGCCGCCTTCATGCTCTACCGCCGCCGAGACGTGAAGCGTATGTTCGCCTATTCCTCGATCGAACACATGGGCGTCATCGTCTTCGCCTTCGGTATCGGCGGGCCGCTCGCCAATTTCGCCGGCCTCCTGCACATGGCCATGCACAGCCTGACGAAATCGGCGATCTTCTACGCCGTGGGCCAAATCGCGCAGGTCAAAGACACGCAGCAGATCGCCGAGATCCGCGGCCTCACGGTCACCCATCCGCTGCTCGGCTGGAGCCTTGTATTCGGCGTCCTCGCGATCGTGGGCCTGCCGCCGATGGGCGTATTCATGAGCGAGTTCCTGATCGTCAGTTCGACCTTTGAGCGGGCGCCGTGGCTCGCGCTCGTTCTTACATTCGGCCTCCTGATCGCGCTCGGCGCGCTCGTCCTGCGTATGCAGGGCATGGCGTTCGGCGCGCCGACCGGCTCGAGAGCGCCCGCCAAAGCCTCCGCCGCCCCGATCCTCGCTCATTTCGCGCTTGTGCTGGCGGCGGGAGTCTATCTGCCGCCGCCGCTCGTAGCCTGGTTCCGGCACGTCGCCGAGGTTCTGCACTGAGAGGCGACATGAGAACTGGCGACCTCAGGGCCCGTAAACTCGGATTCGGCGACTGGGAGCGATGCGCCCAACGCCTAGCCGCAGGCGAGGCGACCCTCGTGAGTCTTTGGGGCGACGCGGGAGGCATGCGCATGGCGTTGCGCGAGCCGGATGGCGCCATTTCCCTTGTCGAGGCGTCCTGCGAGGCGGGAGCCTTTCCCTCGGTCGCAGCGTGGCATCCGCCGGCGAGCCGCCTCGAACGGGCGGCCTGCGATCTTTTCGGCTTCACGGCGCTCGGCGCCGCGGACGACCGCCGCTGGCTCGATCACGGCTGCTGGTCCTTGCGCCACCCCATGGGCGCGGCGTCCGTGCGCGAGGGCCCGCCGGACCCCTATCCGTTCCTCGAGGCCGAAGGACCGGGGCTTCACCAGATTCCCGTCGGCCCAGTGCATGCGGGGATCATCGAGCCCGGCCATTTCCGCTTCAACGCCGGCGGGGAGACCGTGGTGCGGCTCGAAGAGCGGCTTGGCTATGTCCACAAAGGGGTCGAGGCGCTCATGTGCGGGGCAAGCCTCGAGCGCGCCGCAGTTCTTGCGGGTCGCGTCAGCGGCGACTCGACCGTCGCCTACGCGATCGCCTTCGCCCGCGCGGTCGAGGCGGCGCTCGGCGTGGAGGCGCCGGCCCGCGCGCATGCGCTTCGCGGCCTCATGGCGGAACTCGAGCGGATCGCCAATCATTTCGGCGACGTCGGCGCTATTTGCAACGACGCCGCCTTCGCCCTCATGCACGCCCATTGCGGCGTATTGCGCGAGCGGACCTTGCGCGCGGCCGGTTCCGCCTTCGGCCACCGTCTGATGATGGACGCGGTTGTCCCCGGCGGGGTCGCGGTCGATCTCTCGCCGGACGGCGCTCAGGCGATCCGGTCGCTCGTGCACAATGTTCGGACGACTTTTCCGAAGCTCATCAAGCTCTACGACAACACCGCCTCGCTGCAGGACCGCACGGTCGGGACCGGCGTCCTCAAGGCGGAGCTTGCACGCTGGTTCGGCGCCGGCGGGGTCGTTGGGCGCGCCTCAGGGCGTGACGTCGACGCACGGCGCGATCACCCTTACCCGCCCTACGACGCGATCGCCTTCCGCGTCCCAACCCGTCGCGAAGGCGACGTCAACGCCCGCATCTGGGTTCGGATCGATGAAGTGGCCGAAAGCCTCGATCTCATCGAGGCGATCCTGGCGCGGCCGCCCGACGGACCCATAAGCGTCGCGCTCCAGGCGCCATCCGGCGGCTGCGAGGGCCTCGCGCTCGTCGAGGCCTTCCGCGGCGACGTCTTCGTCCATGTGCGACTCGCTGAGGGCGCGGTCGCGCGATGCCACCTGCGCGACCCGTCTTGGTTCCAGTGGCCGCTGCTCGAAGCGGCCATTGAAGGCAACATCGTCGCCGACTTCCCGCTCTGCAACAAGTCGTTCAACTGCTCCTATTCCGGGTGCGATCTCTGATGCGCGACACGCTGCTGCAAGGTTTGCGGACTCCGCTTACCGAACCCGCGCCCGCCGACGACGATCCCGAGCTCGCAGCGCTCGCCGCTGCTGTGAGCGAAGCGACCGAGCATACGCTCGGCCGAAGCCTCGCGATCCGGCATGTAGACGCAGGCTCCTGCAACGGCTGCGAGCTCGAGATCCACGCCCTCGGCAACGCCTTCTACGACCTCGAACGCTTCGGCCTCCGGTTCGTCGCCTCGCCGCGGCACGCCGACGCGCTCCTTGTGACCGGCCCGGTCGCCCTCAACATGCGGGAAGCCTTGCGGCGGACCTACGACGCGACGCCCGCCCCGAAATGGGTCATCGCCTCCGGCGTCTGCGCCGCGCATGGCGGCGTCTTCGCCGGGAGCTATGCGATCGCAGGAGGCGTCGCGAGCGTGATCCCGGTCGATCTCGTCATTCCCGGCTGCCCGCCGAGCCCGGCCGCGCTGCTCAAGGGGCTTCTTGCGGTGATGCGCGGCGCCAAGCCCCACCGAGAGCGGCGATAGGCTCAAAGCTCCGCGGCCGCGCCGTATGAGCGGACATCGCCGACATTGCTCGCCGCGTCGCTCCGCCGGGATCCAGCTCTCGTACTGGCACGCCACGAAATACACGAGCAGGAGCGCCAGGCCGAAGGCGGAGTAGATTTGGTAGTCGACCGCCCTTGTCCTAGAGCGGTATCCGAGCGAAGTGAATCGCTGAGGATTCCCGAATCGGCATTATTCTGATTCATGATCTTCGCCGCGCGAAGGAGGCGGCGGGGATGGC
>Ga0209040_10004233_pt1 | contig 10895 bp, 11 predicted proteins | sample BogFormECP12_OM3_FD_188240 | JGI IMG/M metagenome (GOLD analysis project Ga0209040, IMG submission 188240) | Bog forest soil microbial communities from Calvert Island, British Columbia, Canada - ECP12_OM3 (SPAdes) (version 2) | ecosystem: Environmental > Aquatic > Freshwater > Wetlands > Bog ... | reverse complement strand
TTTCTGACCGATCCCACCGAGTACCAGCATGTCCAGAACGGCGGCGTGCCGAACTTTAGCTTGACTTATGACAAGAAATATCGCTTCCTTCGAATGGGCCGAGACATGGCCGCTTACACCCACGTGGATGCGCTCCATCAAGCGTACTTCGTCGCCATGCTCGTCCTCGCCGGGATTGGCGCACCAGTGAACCCGGGCAACCCCTATGGCTACCCGCTTGGCGTCTCGCGGACCGAACACGGCTTCGGCACATTTGGCAGCGTATTCGGCCCGGTGGACGGCTTGGCGACGCTCCCGGAAATGGCTACGCGGGCGCTCAAAGCCGCCTGGTTCCACAAGTGGGTCGTCAATCTGCGCATGCGGCCGGAAGAGTACGGCGCTCTGGTGCAGGCTCGGCTAACCAACCAGCATCCCATGCCGCAGGCGGCGGCGGCGCTAAACCACGACGTGCTCAACTCAGCCGTCCTGCCGATTATCCACTCACAGTATGGAAGCTACCTGTTGCCGCAGGCCTTCCCGGAGGCCTCGCCAACCCATCCGTGCTATCCCACCGGACACGGAACCGTTGGTGGCGCCTGCATCGCAGCGCTGAAGTTCTTCTTCGACGGAAGTCAGAAGATACAGCCGCTTCTGCAACACGCCGGCTCCGACGTTATGGTGCCTAGCGAGGATGGCCTTTCGCTAGTGCCGTACACGGGATCAGATGCTGGCAACCTGACCATCAATGGAGAACTGGCCAAACTCGGCTGGAACATCACAACCGCTCATGGCATCCACGCCGGAATTCACTTCCGCAGTTCCAACTACTACTCGCTGCTGTTGGGCGAACAAGTTGGGATCAGCATCCTGCAGGACCGGGCCGACAGCTACAACGAACCGTTCACCATCCACATCAAGAAGTTCGACGGCACCACTGCAACCATCTCCAACCAGTAACTCTTGCCAACGGGGCGGCACGGTCCACCGGCCGCCCCATTTGCTTGACCCAGTATAAGCCTGCGCGAGTTGATCTCACCAATCCATCATTGTGGCCACATCACATCCTCTTGTGAGGTACGCCACATCGCGCGTGCCTGCCAGGTGTTACAAACATGCTAGGGAAGCTCTGAATAAGTAGGCCTGGTGGTAGAGCTGGCCTTTAGGCCAGCGTCTAAGTCGCTCATAATAACCAGGGGCTTTAGCCCCGGAGGTTACTGCACCAACTTAATCAGACATTCCCTAGATTGTTTGAGGAAATGTTATGTCCTTTGTGGTGCGAGTCCTCTTATTTGAGCCAAACGGAAGTAAAAGCGAAACCATTGTCGGCAAAGGGATCCACGCTGACGCGCAGTATGAGTACAAGACCCTGGAACTGGCCCGCGAAGCAGCACAGGTTGCCTGCAACGCGGCGGCCAGCTTGCGGCCGAGCCGGTCCAAGGCAACCAGCGACGAGACTTGGACCGAGCATCCGGACCGCTCCGATGCTGAGGACGTTTAGTTTAGAGTGGGTTGTTGCTTAACGAACCCAGGCTTGTCCGGCGACCGACACTGGCACCTGTTCCACAATCTCGATGCCGAAGCCTTCGAGGCCCGCAACCTTGCGCGGGTGATTCGTCAGCAGGCGAATGCGTTTGAGGTTGAGGTCGGAGAGGATCTGCGCGCCAATGCCAATCTCGCGCTGGGTGCGACGCTGGCTCTCCGGCAACGTGGGCAGGCGCTGCTCATGATGGAACTGGATGGTCATGCGCTCGCCAAGCCGCTCCACTGAATATCCCTTCCCCGTCGAATGCAGGTAGATTAGCGCCCCTCGTCCCTCTTCGGCGATGCGCCGCATTGCGCCGTCAATCACGTCGCGACATCCGCACGAACTGGCGCCAAAAACATCGCCCATCAGACAATGTGAGTGCATGCGGACCAGCACCGCTTCATCGCTGGCGTTTTCGACATTGCCCTTGACCATGGCAATGTGCGAGTCGCCGGTGATCTCCGACTCATAAGCGATCATGCGGAAGTCGCCATACGCGGTGGGAACAATCGACTCGGCCAGTCGCTTTACGTAGCGCTCGTGAGCCATGCGATAGCGAATGAGTTCCGCAACCGTCAGCATCTTCATGTCGTGCTGGCGGCAGAACTCGGTAAGCTGCGGCACACGCGCCATGGTTCCGTCGTCGTTCATGATCTCGCAGATCACGCCCGCAGGAACCAGCCCGGCAAGCCGCGCGAGATCAACCGAGGCTTCGGTCTGTCCAGCGCGGACCAGCACTCCACCTTTGCGCGCGCGAAGCGGAAAGACGTGGCCCGGACGCGCCAGATCGTTTGGGCGAGTGGTCGGATTGATGGCGACACGAATGGTTTCGGCGCGATCGTAGGCTGAGATACCAGTGGTGACGCCATCTTTTGCGTCGATGGATTCCGTGAACGCGGTGCCGAAGTTGGAGGTATTCTCGGGGGACATCTGCCCCAGCCGCAGATGGTCTAGGCGCTCTTCGGTCATGGCGAGGCAGACCAGACCGCGACCGTACTTGGCCATGAAGTTGATCGCCTCAGGCGTGATCTTTTCCGCGGCCATGGTCAGATCGCCTTCGTTCTCGCGGTCTTCGTCGTCGATGACCACAATCATGCGGCCCGCGCGGATCTCCTCCAGCGCGGTCTCGACGTCACAGAACGGCGAATGAGTGGACATGATGGCCTGTAAAGATTCTAGCAGGCAGCGGCCCCACTTCCGTCACGGCCGAGACAGTGGATGGTTGTCCTTTTGGATAAACGAGATTCGTGAGTGGCTGATGATTCTGCATATCTTGCCGATGATGATGAGGAGGAAGCCCGCCGTCAGCGGGCTGAAGCTGTTGCATTTGTCGGGAAGGGACGGCCATTTATGACGGTCTACTTTATCGGTTACAACTTCGCCAGGCCAGGACAAAACCCCAAGACCCTGTGGGATGCCCTGACCGCGCTCGGCGCCAAGCGCGTCCAAGAGGCAGTTTGGATCATGCGGAGCAGCTCCACGGCGGCGCAAATTCGCGACCAGCTCTGGCAATATATCGGCGTGGGTGGACGGCTGCTGGTCATTGAAAGCATGGAATGGGCGGCGTGGAATCCCATGTCCGACGTCAAGTCGGTTTGATGGTTACGCTTGGTGGGGAACGAACCCGTGCAATCAGAAGCGCGAATTGTCATGACGAACGCCACATTTAGGCGTGAGGAGTTTGCTGTCTGACCAACTTCAGCAAAAGCAGATCCCTCGCTGCTCTCGTGATGACAATCCCGTAGTAGAGCGTCCTTCGACTAAGGCTAACCGCAGGACATCACTCGCTGTCGTCTTCGCTGTAGGCTACCTTCCAGGTCTTGTCCGGGTTGTAGGCAGTCATCGCCTTCGCGAGGTCAGCAGTCTTGGGGCCTAGGTCCTTTTCGTAAATGATGCCATCCGCACCGACCAGGAAGGTCATCACTCCAGAGTTGCGGTACTCGGCGGGCCAGGCGACATAGGCGAAGCCGCCCGTCATCTTGCCATTCACGATGTAGCTCTTGGCGCCACCTTTTGCGTTTGCGCCCTGCGCGGTGAGGGTGTGGTAGTAGTAGCCGTAGAAAGGCTGCGGAGTGTCGTGCTCACCGCCGTAGCCTTTTGCGGAGGCAAAAGCCACCAGCGGTCCTATGGGGCTCTCAGGCTGTCCTTCAGCAGCCTTCCAGTAAAGGCCGTTCTGCTGCCCCGGATCGCTCATGACGTGCTGGGCATATTCCTGCTTCTGGCCAAAGTATTCGTTCTGCGCGTCCGCCAGGGCGTCGCAGACGCGAATGGCCGCCAGTTCGTTCTTGCCGATGCGGCGGAAGAGGATCTCTTTCACGCCGGCTTTGGTATCGAAGTACCAGGTGCCGGCGGCATCCTTCTTCAGAGGAACGGGGAACGGCCAGTTCTCCGCGCCGATGATAAGGGTCTGCTCGCCGTTGATCTCCTTCGCCAAGCGATTCATCTGCTCATAGCGCTGGGTAAAGAAGTTGAGGTTGTTCTTGTCCTCCACCTCGTCGCCGGACGAGAGGATGCTGGAGGAAGAGGCGCCGAGCACGGCCCCGAGGGCAGCTTTGTCGCCGGATTTCCCAGCGTCATAGAGCGCCTTAGCGGCATCTTGGGGATTAGCGAAAGTTTTCTGCCCGGGATCCTGGGCAAGGGTGATCCCTGCAAAAAGAAAGAGCGATGTCAGCAGGACCACAGCACTAAGAAATTTTGATTGCGACCGCATGTATGCACCTTTCGGATTTATCTAGCCACTAACCACTAACCACTGTTTCTACCGTCTGCGACCACCACCGCCGCCACCTCCGCCACCTCCGCGTTGTCCGCCACCACCGCCGCGCTGTCCGCCGCCACCGCCCATGCTCTGCTGTCCACGATTGCTCTGGGTGCGAGTCTGTCCGCCGGAACCGTATCCGCTGAAGGCGCCGGGCTTGGTGCCGGTTGAAGGCTTCTGACCATAGCCTCGGTCAGCCGCCGGCATCTGGGTGGGGCGGTTGCCCGCGTTCGGGCGGTTGCCAGCGTTATTGCCTGCGCCTGCGTTGGGACGATTCCCAGCATTATTGCCGGCGTTGGGACGATTGCCGGCATTATTACCGGCGTTGGGACGATTGCCGGCGTTATTGCCTGCGTTGGGACGGTTGCCGTTGTTGATGTTGTTGCGGTTTCCACCGTTGATGTTGTTGCGGTTTCCACCATTGATGTTGTTGCGGTTGCCGCCATTAATGTTGGTGCGGTTGCCGCCATTGATGTTGGTGCGGTTGCCGTTATAGACGTTGGTACGGTTGCCGCCGCGATAGACGTTGCTGTTGGAAACGTACACGTTGCGGTTATAGTTGACCGTCCCGCCGTGCCAGCCACATCCCCAACTATTCCATCCCCAGCCGCCGCTTATCGCTGCGCCAACCGCCATGCCCACCCCGAAAGAAATAATGCCCGTCGTGACTAAGGCTGCGGTACTGTAGCCCGGCGGATAATACGGCGTGCCGTAAACCACAGTTGGGTTATAGGTGGGTACATAGACGACCTGCGGATTGGCGGGCTGAATCACGATCACCTGCTGTCCGCCCTGGTTCTCCGTGGTCACGGTTTGCTGTTGTGTGCTCTTTAGGTTCCCGGCGGCTTTGGCCTGCTTGCGCAGCCGTTGCACCGCAGCCATCACATCCGCCTGCTGGTTGTAGAACGCGTCACCGAGGGCGGATGTCCAGGAGAGATTTTTTGCCATGTTGTCCAGCACCGACGGGAACTGGGTCAGTGCCTTGACGCTGGGGTCCCATGACTGCTGATCTACCTGCTTCACCAGTTCTGCAGCGTTTAGTTTTGAGTTCGCCTGCAGCCAGGAGTTGGCGGTCACGACCTGGTCGGGATAAGTGGAGGCGGCGAGGATCTGCGCTACCAGCGCGTCAGGATACAGGGCAATTGGGGAAACCAACTCATCGATCTGCGTCGCCGAGAGGTTAGCCTGCGCGGCTTCCTGCATAGCGAAAACAGGCGGATGAACGGCAACCGAAGCCCAGGCTTGGGAGCCGGTGGGCGAAGTAACCAGCAAAATTGCCCAGGTCAGGACAAACGAAAGGACCTGTTTCAGGCGGACCATTATTTGTTGCTCCAATCTATGGCGCCGGATTCAAACCCGGTACCGTTAGGCGACTACGTCGAAAAGCGCGCTCGGTTGGACCAGACTTAGGTGGGTCACAACTGAAGTTGTGAAAGTATCAGCTAGCGACAATTGCAATTGTAGTGGGTTTCGCGTGAGGATGAAAGTCCAAATGCTACAAAAGTCGCAGGGACGAGCCAGTGGTGAAGGCAGGCTCTACACCACCGGCCCACCGGACGGTCAGAAGTGGTTTACTTCACAACGCGCAGTTCATTGGTTACCTGGAAAACATCGGACACACCGTTGGCCGCAATGGTAGCCAGGTTCTTGTCGCCTTCACTGTTGACGAAGCCCTTGAGGGTCACGCGCTGGCCCTCCACAATAATGTGAATGCTGGGTGCAGCCTGCCAGAAATAACGCGAGAGCGAGCCCGTATTGGATATGGCGCGATAGACCTTCTCGCGCACTTGCTGATCGAATGGCGACGGTGGCAGGACCTTGATGTTGTTGATCACCTTGTCCACCCCTTCGATGCGCTTCACCGCATTCTCAGCATCGGATTTGGTGACCGCGTGCTCGCTGGTAACGGCTCCGCTCAAGGTCACAGTGCGACCCTGGACGCTGTATTCCAGATCGTCGAACAGCGAGTAGTAGGGCAACATCAGCAGTTCGTGACGGGCTTCTTTGGCGATGCGGCCTTCGGCATCGTTTGGGTAAGAGCTCCTGTAGTCGGCGACAACCGGACCGTTACTGGAAAGGCTCGCCACTTGCGCCGTTGGCGCCTCCTGCGACATTTGCGCTGTCTGCGCCAGCGCTGCTGCACTGAGCGCGAACAGCATGCTAGTTAGCAATGTCCTGCGCATTATCGTTTTTCCTCCAAAGTATTGGATGCAGCTGTTAACCGGGTGGGTGGCACATCGATTGCCTTCCTTACAAGACTTAACAATATCTTTTGCATTTCGTTGACGGAGGAGGAGACAACTGCCCCCGCCGGCGCATCCTTTCTGCTGAATTCGCGGTATTATTTGGCAGCGCGGTGTGGGGCCTGTCCGAGCGCAGTCAAGGGATGGAGGTGGCCAGTGTTCAAAATCATTACCGTAGAACGAGAATACGGCGCAGGAGGCAGCCTGGTCGCAGCCGAATTGGCGAAACGCAAAGGGTGGAGACTGCTCGATCAGCAGCTCACCTGCGAGATCGCGAAGCTTGCGGGAGTGCAGGAAAAGGCGGTGGCGCGGCACTCGGAAAAGTGTGACCCGCTCATGCACCGGCTCGCCAAGGTCTTCTGGCGCGGCAGCCATGAGCGTTCACTGCCGATAGGCGAGGACAAGATTTTCGACGCCGACGAAATGGTCGAACTGGCCCACCAGGTGATCGAGAATGTGGCCCGGGAAGGGAACTGTGTCATCGTGGGGCGGGGCGCGCCCTATATTTTGCGCCAGCGGAACGACACCTTTCGCGTTTTCATCTACGGCTCGCGCGAAGAAAAAATCCGCCGCTTGGTCAAACTGAAAATGGAGGAGCAGGAAGCGACCCTGATGGTCGACACCATCGATCGCGAACGCGCGGCCTTCGTGCGCAAGTACTTCAACGCGGAGTGGCCCAGCCGTCACCTTTACCACATGTTGCTGAACTCAGATCCGGGCATTCAGTACGCGACCGAGACTATTCTTGCGACCATGGACGCTCTGGAGCGGCATCCTCGCGGCGCGAAACACGCGCAAAATACGGCGTTGGACCCGATCCAGCAGCAAGCGTGAAGTAGCGGTTTCCGATTTGCTGTACCAAGCTCGGCTAGAGCGGCGCTTCGCCGCCGCGTCATAGCAGCCCTTACTTCTTGCCCACGTCTCGGGCCGGATAAGTGGACATTTTCTGTTCGATGGCGGCCGCGTGGCCATCTTCCATGTCGGCCAGCTCGCGATAGAGCTGACGCAACGGTCCGGGCCCGGTTTTTTCCACCAGGCTTGCGTAATACTGCTGCGCACTTCGCTCTGCATTGAGCGCCACCTGCAGCGCGCGATCGCGGGCGCCGACTCTGTTCATCTCATCGGGCGTTGCGAAAAGGTTTACCTGCTCCAGCCTGGGCACCTCAATGAATTCCATCAGGTCTTCTTCCGTCAAGCTACAACTGGAGGTGCCGAAGCGCTGCATGTATTTTGCTTGCAGCCGCGAGCTGTGGTCTCTTTCTTCAGCAGCCATCTCCCAGAAGACACCGGCAATTTCCGACGAATCGCTGTCGCGGAACTCGACAAACATTTCCGCGAATCGCTGGTACAGCTCGGCATTGCGTTCCTCAATAAAGATGGCGACGTGCAGGGCTTCCTGAGGGCTGAGCGAGGCAAAACTCTGTTTCATGGCGTTCTCCGGGAGACTCATGTGGGGTGGAGAAATTGTATCGGCAAACGTCCGCAAAACGGCGCGCAACGAGCAAAACTTTCTCAGTTGGGTTCCAAAACGGGAAGGCGGAAAGTGCAGCTTGTAGCCTAGCTGACGCTCTGCTTGACCTGCTCAGCCGCCTGCTTGGCTCTATCGCCTTCAATCCGCGCGATGGTGCGCTTCAGCCAGTGCTTCACGTTCTCGCGCAGCTCTTCTTCCGTCTGGTTGGGCGTGGCGACCGTAACCCCTTGCCGGTTCAGTGGAATATGGTGGCAGGGGACGTCTTCCGTGCGGTACTCCTCGGGAACGAAGTCGTACAAGATACACTCGCGGCAGGCATGGGGACGCATGGGATCGCCATGGTTGGGGCAGGTGAGCGAGTCCTGAAAAATAGAAGCTGGCCCCCACGGCGTACTGTACCAATTTCCATAGCCGCCCTGCTCCAGGAAGTTCAGTTCGTAGCGCAATACTTCGAGCACGTCGCGTTTGTCTTCCGACATAACCCCTCCGCGGCAAGGCGGTCTCGACACGCCTTCCATCCTGTTGCGATTGTCTGCCAGGAGCGCACCAACCGGCTGTGACGTACCTCACGTGTCGGTGTGATGTTTGCGCTCCGTCGTAACATTTCACTATCAGACTTACGGCTCTTCTTGCTTTGACGCGATGCGTGCCTGCCGCTACAATACTTTTACAACTTGTTGCGCGATTGCGCGCACACACTCCTCAGTAGCTCAATGGCAGAGCATCCGGCTGTTAACCGGAGGGTTGTAGGTTCGAGTCCTACCTGAGGAGCCATTCTTTCCTGCAAGTTACGGCAAATCACTTTTTCCGTTTGTCCGCTGCGCCCTAGCGATCTTCGGCTTCGCTATCCGGCCGCAAGTTACTCTGCTGAGCCGACGCCTTCGCGAGTATCGTAGTAGCGGGCACGCGGTCAGTCAGTTCCTGGCCGCTAAATGTAAGCCATCGGAGCCGACCATGAATCCTCGCTTTGGTATGTTTCTTCTCCTTGTCACAACCGTCGCTTTCGCACAATCCGATGCGCCATCAGCGGTCCCGCCGAAAGTGATCTACCTGCATTGCGGGACGCTTTATGACGGCAAGAGCGACAGCGCGCGCAAGAACGTTTGGGTCCGCATCGTTGGCGGGAAGATCGACCAACTCGGCGACAGCGTCTCCCAGGAAGCTGGCTCTGAAATCATCGACCTCAGCCGCGAGGTCTGCCTCCCCGGCCTGATCGACGCCCATACGCATGTGCTGTTGCAGGGTGACGTCACGTCCGCAGACTATAACGTGCAGATCCTGCAGCAGTCCACGGCGTACCGCACCATTCTCGGCACGGTCGCCGCGCAGCGCGCCCTGGGCTACGGGTTCACCACCATTCGCGACCTTGAAACCGAGGGCGCCGGCTACGCCGATGTGGACATCAAGAAGGCCATCGACGCGGGCATTATTCCTGGGCCACGCATGCAGGTCTCGGGACGTGCGATGGACGTGACCGGCTCATACCCCGTCCTCGGTTATTCGTGGGAGCTGAAGTGGCCCAAGGGCGTACAAGAGGTGGACGGCGCCGAGGGCGGCCGTAAAGCAGTGCGCGAGCAGATCTCCAACGGAGTGAATTGGATTAAGGTTTATTCCGACCGCAGTTACCAGGTGCAGCCCCATGGCGTCCTCGACGACATCCCCACCTTCACCATGGACGAGTTGCGCGCCATCGTGGACGAGACGCATCGCGAGCGCCACAAGATTGCCTCCCATGCCACCGCGCTGAATGGAGTGCACAATTCGGTTGAGGCCGGCGTGGACTCCGTCGAGCATGGCTTCTACATCGCCGATGCGGACCTGAAGATGATGGTCGCTAAGGGCATTTACTACGTGCCTACGCTCCTTGTTGGCGAGTACGTGGCTGAGGGGCGCGCTGCAGAAGGAGCGCAAGTGTGGGTTGACATGGTGAGCATTCATGGTGCGACCTTCAGGCGCGCCCTGAACGCCGGAGTAAAGATTGCCTTCGGCACCGACGCCGGCGGATTTCCGTGGACGGTGAATCCGGCAAAAGAATTTGCGCTGGAGGTGAAGTACGGCATGACTCCGGCGCAGGCGCTGCGCTCGGCCACCATGACGGCTGCCGAACTGCTTGGCATGCAGGACAAAATTGGCTCTCTCGAGCCGGGCAAGCTAGCTGACGTTGTGGCAGTGCCGGGCGACCCGATGGCCGACGTCACTCAGTTCGAGAAGGTGAACTTCGTCATGAAGGATGGAAAAATCTACAAGCGTGCGGAGTAAGGCGCTTCCAAGGTTGGTGTGTTCGGGTAGAGCTGGCCTTCAGGCCAGCGTCCAAGCTGCTGTAATACTGAGGGGCTTCAGCCCCGGAAACAAAAGCCCAGGCTTTGTTGAGAGCTAAGTGCCAACTGCTAAGTGCTAAGTGCCGTTATTGGTGTACAACAGTTGCCTGCTCCGCCGACTGCTCAAACAGTTCGTTGCCATTGTCGTGGGCAACCTGATTTACTTCTTCGCTCTGATGCCCCACCTGCCGCCAGCGGGACGCCACCGTCCCGAGCGGCTTGATCTCGGACTGTTGGTGGACTTCTGGGTGTGCGTGGTGGTGTATGGAATTATCGAGTGGATCGACCGCAAGCGGCGCCGCAACGGCCCAGCAGCGGGCCGCCGGAAAGGCTGAGTTCCCAATGCCAGATTGCGGATGGAAGATCAAGCCCACCCTGCCACCAACCGCAGACCGGATGCCCCAGCCATATCCGGTTTTGCTTAGGACCTGCCCTGAGCAACAGACTGCGGATTCTTGTCGATAATGCCAGCCCGGAGGGCGAAACAAATTTAGCCCAGGACGTGAGTCCTGGGTAAGTATTGGTTAGAGCGTATTTCATAAACAGTGCCTCAAAGTAATCCAGAAGCAAGCGAGATAGAAGAAGGCGCGGTAAGTGGAGA
>Ga0209040_10004232_pt1 | contig 10897 bp, 10 predicted proteins | sample BogFormECP12_OM3_FD_188240 | JGI IMG/M metagenome (GOLD analysis project Ga0209040, IMG submission 188240) | Bog forest soil microbial communities from Calvert Island, British Columbia, Canada - ECP12_OM3 (SPAdes) (version 2) | ecosystem: Environmental > Aquatic > Freshwater > Wetlands > Bog ... | reverse complement strand
TTCTGGCCGCATTGGTGTGCTTCGTCCTGATCATCACGATCCCGTTCGGGTTCGCCGCGTTGCGCATCGCCTCCTACGCACTGTGGCCGTTCGGCCGCACGATCATCAGCAAGCCCGGAGCGCGTCCGGGCGCGTTGATCGGGAACATCATCTGGGTCGTGCTGTTCGGTGTGTGGCTGGCGATCGGGCACCTGGTGACGGCGGTGGCGATGGCGATCACCATCATTGGAATACCGCTCGCGCTGGCGAACTTGAAGCTGATACCGGTCTCGCTGGTGCCGCTGGGCAAGGAGATCGTGCCGGTCGACGAGACGAAGGTGGCCGCATGACGGTAACGGCGCTGGGTCTGCCGTCGGTGCTGCGCCGCACCAACGGGACGGAGCCCGCCGTGCCCGCCGACGGTCCGCTGGTGGACAGCTACGGACGGGTCGCCACCGACCTGCGGGTCTCGCTGACAGATCGCTGCAACCTGCGCTGCACCTACTGCATGCCCGCCGACGGGCTGGACTGGTTGCCCACCGACCAACTGCTGCGCCCCGATGAGCTGACCCGGTTGCTGCGAATCGCGGTCACCCGACTGGGCATCACGAGCGTGCGGTTCACCGGCGGCGAGCCGCTGCTGGTCAAGCGTCTCGAGGAGATCGTCGCCGCGACCGCGCGGCTGCGCCCCCGGCCGGAGATCGCGCTGACCACCAACGGGGTGGGCCTGGCGGTGCGCGCCGCCGACCTGGCACGAGCCGGGCTGGACCGGGTGAACGTTTCGCTGGACAGCGTCGACGCGGCCCGGTTCGCCGCGATCACCCGGCGCGACCGGCTGACCGACGTTCTCGAAGGCCTGGCGGCGGCCCGTGCGGCGGGCCTCGGCCCGGTCAAGGTCAACGCTGTCCTCGACCCGTTGACCGGCCGTGACGACGCGGTCGCGCTGCTGCGCTTCTGCCTGGAGGCCGGGTATCAGCTGCGCATCATCGAGCAGATGCCGCTGGACGCCGAGCACCGCTGGCGCCGCGGCGAGGCGCTCACCGCCGACGAGGTGCTCGCGGCGCTGGCGCGCCACTTCTCGTTGCAGCCGGACAAGGCGCCGCGCGGCTCGGCGCCGGCCGAGCTGTGGCAGGTCGACGGCGGACCGGCGACCGTCGGGGTGATCGCGTCGGTCACCCACGCCTTCTGCTCGGACTGCGACCGCACCAGGCTGACCGCCGACGGCCAAGTCCGCAGCTGCCTGTTCGCCACGGAGGAGACCGATCTGCGCGGGCTGCTGCGGGCCGGCGCCGACGACGGAGCCGTGGAAGCCGCGTGGCGGGCCGCGATGTGGGCCAAGCCGGCCGGCCACGGCATCAACGCTCCGAACTTCGTCCAGCCGGCCCGCCCGATGAGCGCGATCGGCGGTTGAGATGGCCCGCGGGCGATGACGGATCTGTCGACGCGACTGTGGGTGACGGTGCGATACTTCGCGGCCGCGCGGGCGGCCGCGGGATCCGAGGCGCAGACATTGGTCCTGGGGCCCGGCGCAACCGTGTCCGACCTCGTCGGCGCGCTCGGCGAGGCAAATCCCCGACTGGCCGAAGTACTCACGCGATGCTCGTATCTGTGCGACGAAGTGGCGGTGCGCGACACGTCGATGCCGCTGAGGTCGGGCCAGACGATCGATGTGCTTCCACCCTTTGCCGGCGGCTGAGAGTGATTTGCATCACATAACGGAATGGTCACAAGCTGGCTACAGACCGGTGGAGTAGCAGCGACACCTGCGAAAACACGATCCCTTCTTGGGCTTTTAGAGCCCTTTTAGAGTTTGCCGTGAGCCGAAACGCCGTGTTTGGCAAAAGGTGACGGATGTGACCTGAACCATTACGGTCATCCATCAAGCCATCCGGCCCCATAACGGTTGGCCTTCCTTGCCTTTCGCGCCTAACTCCATCCGTTGGGCAAGGACAACCACGAACACCATGGATGGAGGCGGGGGACCCAACCCGGTCCACCGAACCAGGAACGACCAACCTGGGGCCGCTTTGCGGCTCCTCGGGGTGAAGCCGTGCTGAATTCACCCAGTGTATTCAGCCGGCCGGGCGGCCTCTCGTGCCCGAACCCGACAGCTGACCTCGCGGGCGCATACAGAGAGGACAGAGCAGACGTATGAGTGGACGGCATCGAAAGCCCACTACATCCTCGGTAAGCCTATCAAAACTTGCCTTCACCGGCGCGGTCATCGGGGGCGGTGGGCTCGCGCTGGCCGGCCACGCCAGCGCGGCCTCCGACGGTGAATGGGACCAGGTGGCCCGCTGCGAATCCGGCGGCAACTGGGCGATCAACACCGGCAACGGCTATCAGGGTGGCTTGCAGTTCTCGCCGGGCACCTGGGCCGCCCACGGCGGCGGCGCATTCGCGCCGGCCGCCAACATGGCCTCCAAAGACCAGCAGATCGCCATCGCGGAGCGCGTGCTCGCCACGCAGGGCCGCGGCGCCTGGCCGGTCTGCGGCCACGGGCTGAGCTCGACCACGCCGCGCAACGTCCTGCCGTCGGACACACCGGTCGGCAACCATGACGCACCCGCGCCCCCGCAAGACGCTCCGCTGCCTCCACCAGCCGACCAGGGCGTGGTCGAAACAGCAGCCCTGGACACACCCGCGCCCGACGCGCCGCCGCCGGCGCCGGACGCGCCTCCCGCGCCCGCCCCGGACGCGCCTGCCGCGCCCGCCCCGGACGCACCGGCCCCGGATGACGTGGTGGTTCCGCCGCCCGCCGACGACCCCACGGTTGCACCGCCCGCCGGCGCGGTGATCGTCGACACCTCCGCTGCCGTGGACGCCCCGTTGGCGCCAGCGCCCGATGACCCGGCCCAGCCGCCTCCCGGGGCGCCCGCGCCCGACCCGGCCGGCGCGGTGGCGAACGCGCTGCCGAACATCCCCGGCCCGGTGTACGACGCCGCGAGCCAGGCGGCCACGACCGGCCAGGTGCCGAATCTGCCGAACGGTGTCCCGCACCTGCCCAGCCCGAACAACCTGCCACCCGGCACCACCGAGGACAACCCCAGCCAGGAGCCAGGTGGGGGTCCGAACATAACCTACCTGCACGAACTGTGGCAGGCGCTCAAGACGCAGCAGATCAGCCCGCACGACGCACTTCTAGGGATCAGTCAGCGGCCACTCGACTCGACGCCGCCTCCCGGTGAGGCCGCGGGTCCGCCGGAGGGCGGCCCGGCTCCGGGGACGGCGCCGGCTGCTGCGCCCGGGCAGTAGTCGCCGGGTCAGCCGATCGCGGCGTCGGATGCCCGTTGCCGGCCTTTGGCGGTAGTGGTTGCCGGCTGCCGTTGGCGCGACTGACGGTAGTGCGCGAGCGAAGCAGCGCCGAGCGTGAAGCCACTGCGAGATTTCGCGAGAAATTTCGCAGTGTGTTCACGCTCGCGCGGGGTGAAGCCTTCACTTGAGCTCGGTCGAGGATGCCGTCGTCACAGCAGGCGCATCGTGCGTGCCTCGGGGTGCCGCGGCGTGCCAGCGACACGGTAGCTCGTACGCTGACCCACCTGGGGCACCCGGAGGGTGCCATTGGAGACCTCGGAGATGTGAAAGAAAACATCGGCACCGTCGTCATCGGGCGTAATGAACCCAAAGCCATAGTCCCTGTTGAACCAGGTGACGATCCCGTGGTCGATCGCGCCGAGCGATGGCCCCGGCTCGCCGACTTTCCTGCCCACTGCGCCCGTGGCTGCCCCGGCGGTCGTCATGGGTTGCACTCCTTGCCGGCCTGAGGCGCTCGACGCTGTTGAGCACCAACGTAAGTCGGCCGGGTACGAGGCGGTAGGGCCGTTAGGCCCATCCGGGTCACCATTGGACCCGGGCCGGCCCGGCGCCGCGGTCTTGATCGCGCGAGGTCAGCGTCGGCGCGGCCGCCGGGCGACCGGTGGGGTGGGCGCCGCTGCGCCGATCGTGCCGAGCAGCCGCTTGAGCTGGCAACGCTGAGGCGATGTCAGGTTGGCCAGCACTTGGTCTTCGGCGCTCGCCACCGCTGTTTCGGCGCGCTTGAGCAGCGCGAGGCCCTGCCTGGTCAGCTGCGCCGGCAGGGAGCGACCCGAAGAAACCGACGCCGGCCGGGTCACCACGTCCATCTCCTGGAGGTGCTGCAGCACGTTGTTCATCGCCTGCGGCGAGACGTTGTTCGCACGCGCCAAGTCCGCGTTCGACAGTCCCGGAAACGCGAACAAGATCTTCATGCAGACCAATTCGGGCAAACTCAGCCCGAATGGTCGCAGCGCCGCGGCGACGGCGGGCTGCAGCACCGCCCCGGCCCGGTACAGCAGGTACCCCAGGGGCTGGTCCGCATCGTCAGACATGTCACACATCTTGACATATATCAGCCAGGTTGATCCAGTCGGCGCAATTGGCTCAGAGGACTTGCGGCTCATCGCGCGCTCGACGAAATCGCCAACGCGCACCGTTATTCATCATCGATGCCCAGGCCGGGAGGGCAGTGGTGACGGTTGGGAACCAAGCGAGGCATTCGCCTACGCCGAGCCGACCCATTCGTCGGTGCCGTCGGCGAAGAACTGGCGCTTCCACACCGGCAGCCGCGCCTTGACGGAGTCCACCAGACGCCAACAGGTTTCGAACGCCGTCCCGCGGTGATCGGCCGCCACGGCCGCCACCAGTGCGGCCTCCCCGATGGCGAGGGTGCCGACGCGGTGGCTGGCCGCCACCGCACGAACACCTTCGGTTGCCGCGACCTCCTGCAGGACCTCGGCGAGAACCTGCTCAGCCGCGGGGTGCGCCGAGTACTCGAGCCGCACCACCGACCGGCCGACGTCGTGGTCGCGGATCACGCCCGCGAACCCGACGACAGCACCCGCGGCGTCGCGAGCCACCAACGCCTCGTGCTCGGCGAGGTCGATCGGCTGCTCGGTGATCTCGGCCCGCAACACCACACTCATCTCGGGTTGTCGGCTCATCCGCGGTGGTCCTTGCCGCTGAGCTGGTCCAGCGCATGGTCGAGCACGCCGGCCAGCACGGTCAGCCCGTCGCGGACGCCACCCGGCGAACCGGGCAGGTTGACGATCAGCGTGCGCCCGGCGACGCCGCACAGGCCGCGGGACAGCACGGCGGTGGGGACTTTCGGCAGCCCGGCGCGGCGGATCGCATCGGCGAGGCCCGGAACCTGGTAGTCGAGCACGCGCGCGGTCTGCTCGGGCGTGGCGTCGGTCGGCGACAGGCCGGTGCCGCCGGACGTGACGACGAGGTCCGCGTGGTCGACGATTGCCCGGCGCAAGGCCAGGCCCACCGCGTCGCCGTCGGCGACGACCACCGGATCGGCCACCGCGAAATCGCGTTCGATGAGCCAGTCGACGAGGATCGGCCCGCAGCGGTCCTCGTATTGCCCGGCGGCCGCGCGCGTCGACGCGATCACGACCCACGCCGAGCGCGTCATCTCGTCCAAAGCCCGGCCTTGCCGCCCTCTTTGCGCAGCACCCGGACGTCGTCGATCCGGGCGGCCGGGTCGACGGCCTTGACCATGTCGTAGAGCGTCAGCGCCGCGACGCTGACCGCGGTGAGGGCCTCCATCTCGACCCCGGTGCGGTCGGTGGTGCGCACGGTTGCGGTGATCGCGACCTCGGCAGCGCCGACCTCGAAGTCGACGTCGACACCGGTCAGCGCGAGGTGGTGGCACAGCGGGATCAAGTCGCTGGTGCGCTTGGCGGCCAGGATGCCGGCCACCCGGGCGGTGGCCAGTGCGTCGCCCTTGGGCAGGCCGCCTGCCGAGATCAGCTCGACCACGTCCGGTGTCGTCAGAAACGTCCCGGCCGCTTGCGCGGTGCGCTTCGTGGCCGCCTTGCCGGTGACGTCGACCATGTGGGCCGCTCCCCGTTCATCGAGGTGCGAGAGCCGGCCGCTGTCGGACACCGGAAGCTACTTGTTGACTACCGTGACCGGGTGGGTGTACGGCAAGTCTTCGGCGGGAAGGGGGAACGTGATGTCCCCGTACGGCGACAACGCGCCGGTGCGGTCGGCAGCAAGTTCGCTGATGGCGTGCTCGTCGCCCTCTTCGTGCACGGGCCAGCCGTTGTCGACGTATCGACGCTTTTCTGATTTGTTGTCAGCCACGAGCACATTCTGACAGGCGCCGCGACCGGCCGCGAGCAGGCCCGACTGCTTTACGCTGGTCAGCGATGACCGCACACTCTCCGGGCACGTCGTTTCATGCCTGGCTGGCCGGCCTGCCCGACGATCGGCTGGTCCGCCTGCTGGAGCTACGACCCGACCTCACCCAGCCGCCGCCGGGCAGCATCGCGGCGCTGGCGGCGCGCGCGCAGGCCCGCCAGTCGGTCAAGGCCGCCACCGACGAGCTGGACTTCCTCTCCCTCGCGATCATCGACGCGCTGCTGGTGCTGCACGCCGACACGACCGGGGTGCCGGTGGCCAAGCTGGTCGCGCTGATCGGCGATCGCGCACCGGAGGCCTTGGTCACGTCCGCGCTCGACGACCTTCGGGAGCGGGGCCTGGTGTGGGGTGACGCCGCGGTCCGGGTGGTTGCGGAGGCCGCCGCCGGGCTGCCGTGGCACACGGGTCAGGTCGTGGCCGAGGACACCCGACGCAGCCCAGAAGAGATCGCCGCGCAGATCGAGGCGGTCGACGATGCGCAGCGGGTGCTGCTGGACCGCCTCGTCGCGGGCTCCCCGGTCGGGCGAACCCGCGACGCCGCGCCCGGCACCCCCGCCGACCGTCCGGTGCAGCGGCTGCTGGCCGCCGGCCTGCTGAGGCAGGTCGACAACGAAACCGTGATCCTGCCGCGGCAGGTCGGGCAGGTGCTGCGCGGCGAGCAGCCCGGCCCTGTCAGCCTGGTGGCGCCGCAACCGCACACGACGAGCACCACGGCATCCAACGCCGACGACGCCGCCGCCGGCGCGGTGATCGATCTGCTGCGTGAGACGGAGCTCGTCCTCGAAACCCTCGGTGCCGCACCCGTTCCGGAGCTGCGCAGCGGGGGCCTCGGAATCCGCGAGCTCAAGCGGCTGGCCAAGCTCACCGGGATCGACGAGCAGCGGCTCGGCCTGATCCTGGAGGTCGGCGCCGCGGCCGGTTTGATCGCCGCGGGCGCACCGGATCCGGAGCCGCCCGACGTCGACGGGCCGTACTGGGCGCCGACCGTCGCCGCGGACCGCTTCGTCGAAACGACCGCCGCCGCGCAGTGGCAGCTGCTCGCCGCCACCTGGCTGGACCTGCCGGCGCGGCCCGGCCTGATCGGCCGGCGCGGACCCGAGCGCAAACCGATGGCCGCGCTGTCGGACGCGTTGTTCTCCGCGGCGGCGCCGCTGGACCGCAGGCTGCTGCTCGGCGCGCTGGCCGAGTTGCCACGCGGCGCGGGGCTCGACGCCGCCGAGGCCTCGCGGGTGCTGCTCTGGCGGCGGCCGCGCTGGTCGATGCGGCTGCAGCCGGCGCCGGTGAGCGACCTGCTCCACGAGGCGACCGTCCTGGGCCTGGTCGGCCGCGGCGCGGTGACCACGCCGGCGCGGGTGATGATCTCCGGCGCGGACGCCGACGCGGCGTCGGCGGCGATGGCCCGGGTGCTGCCCGAGCCGATCGACCACTTCCTGTTGCAGGCCGACCTCACCGTGGTGGCGCCGGGGCCGCTGAACCGCGAGCTGTCCGAGCAGCTGGCCCGGGTGGCGACCGTCGAGTCGGCCGGTGCCGCGATGGTGTACCGGATCAGCGACGCGTCCATCCGGCGCGCGCTGGACGCAGGCCGCAGCGCGGGCGCGTTGCACGCGTTCTTCCGGACGTACTCAAAAACTCCGGTCCCGCAAGGGCTTACGTATCTCATCGACGACGTGGCGCGCCGACACGGACAGCTGCGCGTCGGGGCGGCCAGCTCATTCGTCCGCTGCGAAGACCCGGCGCTGCTGGCGCAGGTGGTCGCCACGACGGTCGCCGAGGCGCTGGAGTTGCGCCTGCTGGCGCCGACGGTCGCGGTGTCACAGGCGCCGATCGGCGACGTGCTGGCGGGGTTGCGCGACGCCGGGTTCGCCCCGGCCGCCGAGGACGCGTCGGGGACGATCGTCGACCTGCGAGCGCGTGGCGCGCGCGTAGCCGCCGCGCCGCACCGGCGGTTGCAGCGGCTTCTCACCACACCCAGCACCCAGACGCTGGGGGCGATCGTCGCGATGCTGCGCCAGGTCGCCGCGGCGCCCGTCACGCGGGTCGACCCCGCGACCGCGGTTTTGCTGCTGCAACAGGCGGTCCGGGATCAGACCTCCGTGGTGATGGGTTATGTCGACCCCGCAGGCGTTGCCACCCAGCGCGTCGTCTCACCGATCGGCGTGCGGGGCGGCCAGTTGACGGCGTTCGATCGGGCGGCCGGGCGGGTGCGCGACTTTGCCATTCATCGCGTCACCTCGGTGGTGTCGGTCGACGACGGATAACGGTGTGCCACGTCGCACGTCTCCGGTGACCGATCAACTGCAATTTCAACTGGTCAAACGACAGGTCCAGTGGGCCGAGTGCTGACACGATGTGGCTGGCTCGTTTGTTCAGGCGGTGATGAAAATGGGTCGTCGGGTACGGTCGGGGACGGCCGTCGCAGTCATCGTGGTGCTCGTGGCAGCGCTGTCGGCCGTCGCCACGATCGACACGGCGGCGCTCAGCCGGGCAGACGTGTGTGCGGACGCGGGCGCTCGACAGTTCGAGGCGGTTGGTGGGTGCGCGGGGGCGCCAGACGCTGTGCCACCCCCCGAATACGTTCCGCCGCCACCCGAATATCCGGCGCTGCGACCACGAGCACCGGAAAACATTCATCCCCGGGCCAATCCCGGCATTCATCCTGCTACCAATGCCGTATGGAGCACGACGGACCCCTCGAACCCGCAGCAGACCCTTCCATCCGGCGACTCGGGGAACGTTCACTGGGAGGTCGGAACGTACGAATCCGACAACCTTCTGATCTACGGGCTCATCTGCTACCCGGCGTCGGCGGGCCCCCACCCGGTGCTCATCGTCAACCACGGAAGCGCTCCGGGCGTGTCGACGGTGCCGGGCATGCCACCGGGCATTGTCACCGCCACCTGGAACGGGTGCATCACGATGGCCGAGAACGGGTGGGTCGTCGCGACGTCGACCTACCGGGGCTGGTCGATCTTCGGGACACAGGCCGGCGAGCAAGCTCCCGTCCCGTACCAAGGCTTCACGAGGCTGTCGGAGGGTCAGTTCGAATTGTGCGGCGGGGAGGTCGATGACGTGCTCAATCTCCTCTCAGCCGTGAAAGCGCTTCCCAACGACGTGGCCAAGGCGAATCAGGTTGTCATGTACGGTCATTCCCACGGTTCGTGTATTACCGAGCTGGCGATCGAGCGAGGAGCCGCGCCGCAGATCGCCGTCTCGGTGGACGGCCCGACCGACTTCACCCAAACAGCGTCGTGGACGTGGGGGGGACTGCTGCCGCAGACCTCCCCCGGCCCGGCCTACCCCGGCGGGCCGGTGTGGTGCCCCAGCTGCGGGTCGACCTTCCACGCCCAGGAATACGCACGGTCATCGGCGTTGTCGGACACTTCCATCGGCAAAAATGGACCGAGCTTCCTCGCCAAGGTGTCGTTTCTGCGGATTCACGACGAAGGAGATGGAATCGTCGCGCCTCAACACGGCTGTGAGCTTGCGGGTGCCCTCGGTCCTGGAAGCTCCAATTACTTTCTGTACCCGGACACCTCGCCTCCGGGAACATACTTCGCGCCGCCGAAAGAGTGTGGCCAGTGGCTGCCGAACCCCTGCTACGCCGACAAGACCGGCTCGCATTGCGGGCCTTGGAAGCTCGGGCGGCTCCTGCCCGACACCGGAAAAGGGGGGCCGTGGACCTCGCCGACGTTCCTCATGTACGCCTGCCCGCAAAGTGTTTGTACCGGTCCCGATCGATCCCCTACCGGCAACGAGGGGGCCGCCGAACACGGCCTGATACTCAACCAGTCGTGGCCCGAAGTCGCAAGCTTCGTGAACCAATTCGCGTCCGGGTGGAGCGCCACGTTCCCCGCGCAGTTCCCGTTCGAGTAACTCCGGGCTTTTCATTGGTGCCCACAACTCTGCTGAACTACACCGATGTCTTTTCGCAGCCTGGGTCACTTTCAGGCCGGTGGCCGGGGGCCGAAATACAATGACGGGATGACCAACGGCCCCCTGATCGTGCAGTCCGACAAGACGGTGCTGCTCGAGGTCGACCACGACCTCGCCGGCGAGGCGCGGGCCGCGATCGCGCCGTTCGCCGAACTCGAACGCGCGCCCGAGCACATCCACACCTACCGCATCACGCCCCTTGCGCTGTGGAACGCCCGCGCCGCGGGCCATGACGCCGAGCAGGTGGTCGACGCGCTGGTCAGCCATTCCCGCTACGCGGTGCCCCAGGCGTTGCTGGTCGACATCGTCGACACGATGGCCCGCTACGGGCGCCTACAGCTGGTCAAGCACCCGGCGCACGGCCTAACGCTGATCAGCCTGGACCGCGCGGTGCTCGAGGAGGTGCTGCGCAACAAGAAGATCACGCCGATGCTGGGTGCCCGCATCGACGACGACACGGTGGTCGTGCATCCCAGCGAGCGTGGCCGGGTGAAGCAGATGCTGCTCAAGATCGGCTGGCCCGCCGAGGATCTCGCCGGATACGTCGACGGCGAAGCGCATCCGATCAGCCTTGCGCAGAACGGCTGGCATCTTCGCGACTACCAGGAGATGGCCGCCGCGTCATTCTGGGAGGGCGGCTCCGGCGTGGTGGTGTTGCCGTGCGGTGCGGGCAAGACGCTGGTCGGCGCGGCGGCGATGGCGAAAGCCAGCGCGACGACGTTGATCCTGGTGACCAACACGGTGGCGGGACGGCAGTGGAAGCGAGAGCTCGTCGCCCGCACGTCCCTGACGGAGGACGAGATCGGCGAATACTCCGGCG
>Ga0209040_10004231_pt1 | contig 10897 bp, 10 predicted proteins | sample BogFormECP12_OM3_FD_188240 | JGI IMG/M metagenome (GOLD analysis project Ga0209040, IMG submission 188240) | Bog forest soil microbial communities from Calvert Island, British Columbia, Canada - ECP12_OM3 (SPAdes) (version 2) | ecosystem: Environmental > Aquatic > Freshwater > Wetlands > Bog ... | reverse complement strand
GGCCTGGGCATTGGTCTTACCGGCGATCCGCTGCTGCAGGTAGGCCTTGAAGTCGTTGGGCTGCACCACCCGGACCTCGAAGTTCATCATCGAGTGATAGGTGCCGCACATTTCGGCGCAGCGACCCACGAATGCCCCGGTCTGGTTGATGTCAGCGACCTGGAAGACGTTCACCGAATGGTTTTCATGCGGATAGGGCATCACGTCCCGCTTGAACAGGAACTCCGGCACCCAGAAAGCGTGGACGACGTCGGCGGAGGCCAGCTGGAACTCGATGCGCTTGCCCGCAGGCAGCACCAGTACTGGGATCTCGGTGCTGGTACCCACCGTCTCGACCTTGTCGTAGTTCAGATAGCTGCGGTCTTGCATGGTGATTCCATGGTCGGGACCGGGAATCTCCTCACCCTGCTTGTTCTGGGCTTCCGATTTGGAGACCATTGCCGCTTTGCGGGCCGGGTCGGCTCCGTCAAAATTGAGCGTGGCGTCCTTGAAATCGACCTTCTGGTAACCGAACTTCCAGTTCCACTGGAACGACGTGACGTCGACCACGACCTCCGGGTCGGACGCCAGGTGCAGCATCTTCTCCTGCACCACCACGGTGAAGTAGAACAGCACCGAGATGATCAGGAACGGCGTCACGGTCAGCACCAGCTCCAGCGGCATGTTGTAGCCGAACTGGCGGGGCAATTCGGTGTCGGTGGGTTTCCAGCGGTGAAAAGCGCTGGTCCAGAAGATCAGGCCCCAGACGATCGCGCCGACCACCAGGGATGCGATCACTGCGCCGACCCACAGCTGCCGGTTGTAGTCGGCCTCCGGGGTGATGCCCCTCGGCCAGCCCATACCCAAGACCTCCGACCAACTGCATCCGCTCAGCGTGACCGCCAGCGTGCCGAGCAGGCCGGCCAAAACCAGCAGTCGAAGCCGGCGGGAGCCTGCGGAGCGGCTTCCCAACAAGCCCTGCGAACGGCCTGGTCCGCGAGGTGTCACCGTGGCTCCTCCTGAATCACAAGCTGGGACCGACAGCAAGCATGTCGAATACTACGCAGCGTAGACCACGCCAGGTAATCAAGCCGTGTCGGAGCCCCCGCGCCCGCCCCCCGACCGCCGGCCGGCCCGCGACCTGCGGCAGCTCCGACCTTGCCGCGTTGCGGCATACTGGGCGCGATGTGTGGACTGCTGGCCTTCGTGAGCGCTGCGGCCGGCGGTGACTCGTCGAGCGGTGCCCGCGCTACGGCCGACGCCGTCGCCCGCGCATCGCACCTGATGCGCCACCGTGGACCCGACGAGCCGGGCACCTGGGCCGATCCCGCCGGGACCGTCGTGTTCGGCTTCAACCGGCTGTCCATCATCGACATCGCCCACTCGCATCAACCGCTGCGCTGGGGGCCACCGGAAAGCCCGGGCCGGTATGAGTTGGTGTTCAACGGCGAGATTTACAACTACCTGGAGCTGCGGGCCGAGCTCGCCGAGCGGCACGGCGCCGTCTTCGCCACCGACGGCGACGGTGAGGCCATCGTCGCCGCCTATCACTACTGGGGCGCCGACGCCCTGACCCGGCTGCGGGGCATGTTCGCCTTCGCGCTGTGGGACGACGTCGTCGGCGAATTATTCTGCGCCCGTGACCCTTTCGGCATCAAACCGTTGTTCATGGCGACCGGAACCGGCGGCACCGCGGTAGCCAGCGAAAAGAAATGCCTGCTGGAACTGGCCGACGTGATCGGTTTCGACACAGCCATCGATTTGCGCGCTGTACAGCACTACACGGTGCTGCAGTATGTGCCCGAACCCGAGACCCTGCACCGCGGCGTGCGCCGGCTCGAGTCCGGCTGTTATGCGCGGATTCGTCCTGGTACAGCCGCACCGGACACGACTCGCTACTTCGTGCCGCGCTTCGCCGCGACACCGATTACCCGGGACACCGAGCAGGCTCGCTACGACGAGATCACCGCGGTGCTGGAGGATTCTGTGGCCAAGCACATGCGCGCCGACGTGACTGTCGGCGCCTTTCTGTCGGGTGGCATCGACTCGACGGCAATCGCGGCGCTGGCCATCCGGCACAACCCCCGGCTGATCACCTTCACCACCGGGTTCGAGCGTGAGGGATTCTCCGAGATCGACGTCGCGGTGGCATCGGCGGAAGCGATCGGTGCGCGGCACGTCGCCAAGGTGGTGGCTCCCGACGAGTTCGTCGCCGCCTTACCCGAGATCGTGTGGTATCTCGACGAGCCGGTGGCCGACCCTGCGCTGGTGCCACTCTTCTTCGTCGCCCGCGAGGCGCGAAAGCACGTCAAGGTGGTGCTCTCCGGGGAGGGCGCCGACGAGCTTTTCGGCGGGTACACCATCTACCGGGAGCCGTTGTCGCTCAAGCCTTTCGACTATCTGCCCGGGCCGCTGCGACGCTCGATGGGAACGTTGTCCAAACCCCTGCCGGACGGCATGCGCGGCAAAAGCCTGCTGCACCGCGGATCGCTGACGCTTCAGCAGCGCTACTACGGCAACGCGCGCAGCTTCTCCGACGCGCAGCTGCAGGACGTGTTGCCCGGGTTCCGGCCGGATTGGACGCATACCGACGTGACGGAACCGCTGTACGCCGAATCAGCGGACTGGGACCCGGTGGCTCGTATGCAACACATCGACCTGTTCACCTGGCTGCGCGGCGACATTCTGGTCAAGGCCGACAAGATGACGATGGCCAACTCGCTGGAACTGCGGGTCCCGTTTCTGGATCCCGAGGTGTTCGCGGTCGCCTCCCGATTGCCGGTGCAGGCCAAGATCACCCGCACCACCACGAAGTACGCGCTGCGGCGCGCGCTAGAACCCATCGTTCCGCCGCACGTCCTCAACCGGCCGAAACTGGGCTTTCCGGTGCCTATCCGGCACTGGTTGCGTGCCGGCCCGCTGCTGGAGTGGGCCCATGAAATGGTGAACTCTTCAGCAACCGACCATCTGATCGACCTGTCCGCCGTTCGCCGGATGTTAGACGAACATCGTTGCGGCACAACCGATCACAGTCGCAGGCTGTGGACGGTACTGATCTTTATGCTGTGGCACGGGATCTTCGTCGAGCACAGTGTGATGCCACAGATCAGCGAGCCTAGCTACCCGGTGCAGCTCTAAGAAGCTCAGACCAGCGCGGCGGAAATCTCGCGGGCGGCGTCGTCGCCGTAGGCCCCGGCCAGCCGAGTCACCGCCTCGTCGCGGTCCCAGTTCCACTCCTGGGTGCCGGTCGACTCCAGCACCAGCACGGCCACCAGCGAGCCGAGCTGCGCAGAACGCTCCAGGCTCAGGCCAGTGCTGCGGCCGGTCAGGAAACCGGCCCGGAACGCGTCGCCGACGCCGGTGGGGTCGGTTTGGCTGGTCTCGGGCACCACGCCGACATGGACGGTGGTGCCGTCCTGGTCAACGATGTCGACGCCCTTGGCGCCCAGCGTGGTCACCCGCAGGCCGACCCTTTCCAGCACGTCGGTTTCCGACCAGCCGGTCTTGGAGAGCAACAGCTCCCACTCGTAGTCGTTGGTGAACAGGTAGGCGGCGCCGTCGATGAGCTTGTTGATCTGTTCTCCAGAGAGGCGGGGCAGCTGCTGGGACGGGTCGGCGGCGAAAGGCAGACCGAGGTTCCGACACTCTTCGGTGTGCACCACCATCGCCTCGGGGTCGTTCGCCCCGATGATGACCAGATCCAGTTTACCCACCGACGACACGACATCGGCGAGCTTGATGTTGCGGGCCTCCGACATGGCGCCGGGATAGAACGACGCGATCTGAGCCATGTCGAGATCGGTGGTGCAGACGAAACGCGCGGTGTGCGCGGTGTCGGAGATCAGCACGTGGTCGCAGTTGACACCGTGACCCTGCAGCCATTCGCGGTAGTCGGCGAAGTCGTCACCGGCTGCGCCGACCAGTGCCACGTCACCACCCAGCACACCGATGGCGAAGGCGATATTGCCGGCCACGCCACCACGATGGATCACCAGGTCGTCGACCAAAAAGCTCAGGGACACCTTCTGCAGATGCTCGGCCAATAGGTGCTCGGAAAACCGGCCGGGAAACCGCATCAGATTGTCGGTCGCGATCGAACCGGTCACCGCAATCGTCACGAAAAATCACCCTTCGTTGGTAAGTTCGGCTAGCTAAGCTTACCCGCGGGGTGTGGCCGCCGCTGCAGCGCGGGGCGAGGCCCGCTAGCCTCGGTAAGAGAAACCTCGCGGCGACATTCGTCATTCAGCCCGCTACCCGAGGAGAACCGCCTATGCCCGGTCCGTACTCGCCGGACCACCGTGTCGGCACCGACGGACCGCCGTTCACCGACCCCCATCCCAGCCAGCCCATCCCCGGCCAGCCGGCGTACGCCGTACCGCCGGTGCGCCAAGCGGCTGAAGCGGCGCCGCCGTCGGCCGCCTATCCAGGTCTGCTGCCACCGCCGGTGCGGTACCCGAAACACCGCCGTCGACGGTTGGTTCTGGCCGCCGTGGCGGCATCGGTCCTGGTTGCCGCGTTGATCGCAGCGATTGTGCACGGTGTGCGCAGCGGCCCGACCACCTCGGCCGGCGCGATATCCGACGCCACCGCCAAAACGGCGATCCAGGGCTATTTAAACGCCCTCGACCATCGCGACACCGAGACCATCGCGCGCAACGCGCTGTGCGGCATCTACGACGCCGTGCGGGACCGGCGCTCCGATCAGGCACTGGCCAAATTGAGCAGCGACGCGTTCCGCAAGCAGTTCTCCGAGGCCCGGGTGACCTCGATCGACAAGATCGTGTACTGGTCGGATTACCAGGCGCAGGTGTTGTTCAGCATGCGCGTCAAACCTGCCACCGGCAGCTCCCTGCACGAGCAGATACAGGGGACCGCGCAGTTACTTTCCCAGCACAACCAGGTGCTGGTGTGTTCCTACGTGCAGCGGACCGCCGGCACTTACTAGCCACGCCCCAAAAGGGGAAGCCTGAGCGTCAGTTGAACGAATCGCCGCAGGCGCACGAGCCGGTGGCGTTCGGGTTGTCGATGGTAAAGCCTTGCTTCTCGATGGTGTCGACGAAGTCAATGGAGGCGCCCTGTACGTAGGGCGCGCTCATCCGGTCGACAGTCAGCGTCACACCGCCGAAGTCCGCGGTCAAGTCACCGTCGAGCGAGCGGTCGTCGAAGAACAAGTTGTAACGCAGGCCCGCGCATCCCCCTGGCTGAACTGCGATACGCAGCGCCAGGTCGTCGCGTCCCTCCTGTTCCAGCAGTGACTTCGCCTTGGCTGCCGCAGCATCGGTCAAGATCACGCCGTGGGTTGAGGTAGCTGGCCCTGCGGCGGCTGACTCGTCCTGAACAGTCATTGCGTCTCCCTATAAGTGCCTACAAGCCCAAATCGTTCCCGGGTCGGTGGAGGGTTCGTTCACCCCGATGAAAAAACCCACCTCTTCAAAGGTACCTTGTCGGGCCTCTATTCCCGAGTCGCGCCGCTACGTAGGAGGCCAGGCCCATGAGCTGGTTGGCGGCGTCGGCCAAAGCCAGCCGCGCCGAACCGGCGTAGTCGGCGATCGCGTAGGCCGCCAGAATGCCCGCCGATCGCACCGCCAGACGGTCGAGTTCTACCTGACCAGCCATCACCACGATCGGTATGTCCTGCGATCGCGCCGCCTCGGCCAACGCGCCCACCACCTTGCCGTGCAACGACTGGTCGTCGAACCGGCCCTCGCCGGTGATCACCAAATCGGCGGCGGCAATGTCGTCGGCCAACCGCGTGTGCTCGGCGATGATCGACGCACCCGATTCACACCGGCCGCCCAGTGCCAGCAGCGCCGCGCCGATGCCCCCGGCGGCCCCTGCGCCTGCTTGTGCGCTGACCGACCGCCCGGCGGCTGCGTCCAGCTCACCGGCCCACTCGGTGAGCCGCTGTTCGAGCATGGCGACGGTGGCCGAATCCGCTCCCTTCTGTGGCCCGAATACCTCCGCGGCCCCCCACGGCCCCAGCAGCGGGTACTCGACGTCTGACGCGGCGATCAGCTCCACTCCGGCAAGCCGCCGCTGGCCCGCACTGAGGCCGCCCAGCTCGTCGACCAGTCCGCGGCCGCCGTCGGTACTGGCAGTGCCGCCTAAGCCAACCACGATCCGCGCGGCCTCCGCCCGCACGGCAGCGGCGATGAGCTGGCCAACTCCCCTGCTGTGCGCGGACAGCGCCGTTTGCGGCGTCGGCGGGCCACCGAGGCGGGCCAATCCGCACGCCTGCGCGCATTCCAGGTATGCCGTCGCCGAGTTGAGGTCCAGCACCCACTCGGCCTGCACGTTTTCGTCCAGCGGGCCGCATACCTCGAGTTGCCGTCGCTCCCCGAACCGGCTGGCCAGCACCTCGACAAAGCCTGGGCCGCCGTCGGATTGCGGCGCAATGGTGTATTGATCGGCGGGGCGCACGCGGTTCCAGCCCGTCGCAATCGCGGCGGCGGCCTCGACCGCGGTCAGGCTGTCGCCGTAGCAATCGGGGGCAACCAGCACGCGCAGGGTCGGCACCAGGTCCGCGGCGGGTGCGATACCGCCGACGTCAGCCGCCGACCCGCTCATCTCAGCCAGCGTAGGGCCCGCTGGGGAAAGGTGCACCCTCGCCAGATCAGGGTCCGCACCGTCTACCAGACAACATCCGGTGCGAAGTAACCTGGCGAACGTGAAACTGCTGGGTCGTAAGAAAGATGTGGACGCCGCCGGTGACCAGGCCGGTGGCCAGACGCCGGCGGAGGCGGGAGAAGCCTCCGAGTCCGCGTCCCGTGGTTCGCAGACAACCGCCCCCAAGGGCCGCCCCACGCCGCGACGTAGCGCCGCCGCCCGCCGCAAGGGCCCGGTCGCTCCGGCGCCGATGACCTCCTCGGAGGCCCGCGCACGGCGAAAGTCGTTGGCGGGGCCCAAGCTCAGTCGTGAGGAACGCCGGGCTAACAGTGCAGCGCGTCGCGCGCAGATGACGGAACGTCGGGAGCGCATGATGGTCGGCGACGAGCGCTACCTGCTGCCCCGCGATCAGGGCCCAGTGCGCCGGTTCGCCCGGGATTTGGTGGACGCCCGCCGCAACGTGCTCGGGCTCTTCATGCCTTCGGCCCTGACTTTGCTGTTCGTCATGTTCGCCGTCCCACAATTGCAGCTGTACATTTCACCTGCAATGACGTTGCTGATGGGTCTGATGATGCTCGACGGGATCATCCTGGGCCGCAAGGTCACCAGACGGGTCGACGAGAAGTTTCCGGACAACACCGAAAGTCGTTTGAAGCTGGGGCTTTACGCAGCCGGCCGAGCTTCCCAGATGCGCCGGATGCGAGCGCCGCGGCCCCAAGTCAAGCACGGCGCCAGTGTCGAGTAAACGTCGTCGGAAAGCCGCTTGAGCTGCCGTGCGAACCCTGGTGCTCGGCGGAATCAAGTCGGGCAAGTCCCGCTGGGCGGAGACAGCCATCGCCGAGTCGCTGGGACCGGTTGAGCCGGTGCGCTACCTGGCGACCGGGTCGGTAGCGGACACCGACCCGGCTTGGTTGCGACGGATCGCGCAGCACCGGGATCGGAGGCCCGGGCACTGGTCAACGGTGGAAAGCAACGACATTCCAACACAATTGCGCCAGTCATCGGCCGCGCCCACCCTCGTCGATGACGTCTGCGGCTGGCTGACCGCCACTTTGGACCGCCGCGGATGGGAGCACGGCTCGGTGTCGGGGGACGTCGACGAGATGCTGGCCACGGTGGCCGCGTTCAATTCGCCGCTGGTCCTGGTCAGCCAGGAGGTCGGGCTGACGGTCGTGTCGGCGACCGCGTCCGGCCGCCGGTTCACCGATGAGTTGGGCGCACTCAACCAGCGGCTGGCCGCCTTATGCGATCGGGTGGTGCTGATGGTGGCCGGGCAGCCGTTGTGCATCAAGCCGCCGAGGATCTGACGATGTTTCCAGCGGTCGTGCCGCCCGATACGGCTGCCGCCACGGCCGCCCGGGGCCGCCAGGACACGCTGACCAAGCCGCCGGGCGCACTGGGCCGTCTCGAAGATCTGTCCGTCTGGGTGGCATCGTGCCAAGGCAATTGTCCGCCAAAGCAATTCGAGCGCGCGCGAATTGTGGTGTTCGCCGGCGATCACGGGGTCGCCCGATCGGGGGTATCGGCCTACCCGCCAGAGGTCACCAGCCAGATGGTCGCCAACATCGCCGCCGGCGGCGCCGCTATCAACGCGCTGGCTGACGTCGCCGGGGCAACGGTGCGCGTCGCCGACTTGGCCGTGGACGCTGACCCGCTCTCACAGCAGATCGGCGCGCATAAGGTGCGGCGCGCCAGCGGCGACATCACGAAAGAGGATGCGCTGACCCACCAGCAGACCGTCGACGCGATTAACGCCGGCCGGCAGATCGCCGACCAGGAGGTCGACGCCGGGGCGGATCTTCTCATTGCCGGTGATATGGGCATCGGAAATACCACTGCAGCAACGGTTCTGACCGCAGCGCTGACGGGTATCGAGCCGGTCGCGGCGGTCGGCTACGGAACCGGAATCGACGACGCCGGGTGGTCCCGCAAAACGGCGGCGGTGCGCGATGCGTTGTTCCGGGCCGAGCCGGTGATATCCGATCCGATTGCGCTGCTGCGGCGTTGCGGCGGCGCTGATCTGGCGGGAATCGCCGGCTTCTGCGCGCAGGCCGCGATCCGGCGTACCCCACTGTTGCTCGATGGCATGGCGGTGACGGCTGCTGCGCTGATCGCCGAGCGCCTGGCTCCAGGAGCCCGGCTGTGGTGGCAGGCCGGTCACCTCTCGACCGAACCGGCGCACGCGCTGGCCCTGGCCCAGCTCGGGCTCGATCCAATAGTGGATCTGAGAATGCGGCTGGGCGAGGGTACCGGCGCGGCGGTGGCGCTGCCGGTGCTGCGGGCCGCAGTAGCCGCGTTGACATCAATGGCCAGCTTTGCCAGCGCGAACGTTTCCAAGCGCGTCGACCGCTCTGCCCCCTCATCGTGATCGGCTCGCTGGCAACGGCTTTCGCGTTCGAGACCGTGGTCCCCCTGCCCCGCGCATCGGACCGGCCGCTAGGCGGCGGGGCGATGACCGCGCTGCCGGTCGTCGGCGCGGCACTCGGTGCGCTGGGCGCGGCCGTGGCATGGGCGAGCGCGCTGGTGTTCGGCTCAGGCAACCCGCTGACCGGCCTGCTCGCGATAGCGGCCCTGCTGGCGGCGACCCGTGGCCTGCACATCGACGGCGTGGCCGACACCGCCGACGGGCTGGGTTGTTACGGGCCGCCGGAACGCGCGCTGCAGGTGATGCGCGACGGGTCGACCGGACCGTTCGGGGTGGCCGGCGTCGTGTTGGTGATCACACTGCAGGGGCTGGCTTTTTCGGCGCTGCACGCGGCCGCGATCGTCGTCGCCGTTTCCGCCGGCCAGGTCGCCGCCGTGCTGGCCTGCCGCCGGTCGTTGCCGGCGGCTCAGGGCAGCACGTTGGGCGCTCGGGTCGCTGGCACCCAGTCGGCGCCGGTGATCGCGGCCTGGGTCATCGTGCTGCTCGCGGCGGCTCTGGCCGCAGGTCGGCAGCCGTGGCAGGGGCCGGTGGCGGTGCTGGTCGGGCTCGGTTGCGGTGCGGCCTTGATCGGGCATTGTGTGCGCCGTTTCGGCGGCATCAGCGGTGACGTGCTAGGCGCCGCAATCGAATTGACCACGACAGTGACTGCGCTGCTGCTGGTCGGATTGGTCCGCTTCGACTGACGCCACGTCTGACACAAGGCCGCACGGAGCGCGGCTAGAATTACCACCACAATCGAGTCTTTTGCACTTGGCAAAATTGGCACAGCCCCGCTGAGACTGCTCAACGTGGCGAACCGCCGTAGGGGGTCGATGTGGGTTCACATCCGGTATGGCAGCCGTTCACCCGGGTCGGAACGGTCGCCGCCGAACAGCGAAACACACCGTGGACATGGACGTCGCAGTCGGGTCAGACCATGCAGGCCAACCCCGGGGACTGGCAGGTCGAGGCGGGCGGGCAAACGTGGTCGGTACGCGACAACATCTTCCAGAACAGCTACGAGCATATCGATGGCAACCAATGGCGAAGGCGCGGAAACGTTTTCGCTCGACCAGCGCAGCCGGGCGAGACAATCGAAACCCTGGAGGGACCTGCGGCAGCCTTTGAGGGCGACTGGGTAGTGCGAGGCGCCGACGGTGAGGAATGGCCGGTTCCCGCGCGCGAGTTCGCGGAGCGGTATGCCGAACCCGACGCGCCCGCAACCGCGACCGCGGACCCGTAGCCCTGGTGTCGACGAACCGGGTCGCGCTACTGCATCGACAGCATCATTTGCGCGGCGTCCGGAAGGGCCGCTTTAAACGTGGCCTGACTCCCGGCGTAGAGATTGAAGAGGCCCGACACGCCGGTTACGGTGTTGTACAGCGTCACCCATCCGCCGTAGATCTGGTCCGTACCCTGGTTGGTTTGGAGGCTGGCGGTGTAGTCGACCTCGAACAGCTGATTGAAGTTCTTGCCCTGCAACGGCTCCGGCTCCGCCGGGGTTTGCTTGACGTTGGTCAATCCGGAGCTCTGGATGTTCTGGTTGATGAGGAAGGTGGATTCTTGTCTGACGTCCGAAGTGTTCTCGCTACCCGCGTCAACGAACAGGCCCGCGCTTTGGTCGCTATTAATGAGGTCGGCGGACTGCTGACCTTGACGGGTGACTGTCCAGCCGGGAGCCACGGTCATATTGATTCCGTGCACCAGGTTGACGGTGGTGGCGGCGCCGGCCGCCAGCGATCTGGTGGTCGACGCCAAAGCCACGCTGCCCCAAGGGCTCTGACCAGATCGGCCAATCGTGCGGTGGATAGACCCGGCCGATGAAGCACTGTGCGGAGCGATCCTGCTGCTGCCGTCCTGACCTGGCGCGTCGCAACAAATGCCGCATCGGGAGCGGCCGCGGACTAC
>Ga0209040_10004230_pt1 | contig 10897 bp, 11 predicted proteins | sample BogFormECP12_OM3_FD_188240 | JGI IMG/M metagenome (GOLD analysis project Ga0209040, IMG submission 188240) | Bog forest soil microbial communities from Calvert Island, British Columbia, Canada - ECP12_OM3 (SPAdes) (version 2) | ecosystem: Environmental > Aquatic > Freshwater > Wetlands > Bog ... | reverse complement strand
ATGGATAAGGCCACATTTATCACCATGGCATGCGGCGTGATTTTCGTAGGACTCGTCTTGGTGGTTATGGATTACTTCGCGACAAAACTAGAAAGAAGTGTAGGCCGGCTGCGGAGTCCACCGAAGGGGTTGAAATCCGATCGATTCGATGCATCGACCGACGAGAATCGTAAGATTGGATCCGATGCCGGCGGTTTTTTTGGTGCGCAAAACCATCGAATGCGGCGCGGAGGAGTGTGGGTGATCGGCGGAGGCTTCGCAGCATTGATCATTCTGTTGCTCGCGCCATCATTTGGTGAATTTCCGAGCCAAGATTTCGTGCTGAAAGTTGGGAATTTCGTCGCCAAGAGAACTAGTGTTCCGTGGGGACAAATTAGCGTAATCGCCGCGGTTGGATTTACTGCGATTGCGGTCTTTCTTTTTTGGGCTGGAGTTGAGCATTGGAAGGTTCGCGGTAACCCCACCAGAGCGGTGCTGTGTTTTATTCTTGGAGCGGGAATTCTGATAGAGGGCATATTTCAATGGCAGTAGGCGAAGTCAGCTGTTGGCTAAACGCCGACCCTATCGGCCTGGCCGGCGGACTTAACCTTTACGCCTACGTCGGGAATGATCCGATCGGTGGGATTGATCCGATGGGCCTCGTTCGTTGGGGCGCTTTGGGGAGCGCGAGTCTTGGCGTTGTCTCCAACGGTCTCGGAATTGCAGTTGGGGGCGGACTGATGGGGGTCCCCTCGGGAGTCAGTCAAGTTGTCGGATTCGTAGTGATCGCAAAATCTTGGTACGGCTTAGAGGCGAATGCGGTTAATGCCTGGAAGGCGGCCACCGATCAGAACCCGTATTCAACCGGGTCGCTTGCGACCGATATTGCGGATGCAGCAGCTCCGGGAAACCATCGAGCGCAGCTGGCGGCCACGGCCATAGATTTAGCAAGCGACCTTGCCGTGGGGAGATTCTCTGCTGCCGTCACTGCCGACCTTGTCGGCAAGGATGTTTTGGACGCGAATGGATTAACGAATTACGGGTTACAATACGGCTATTGGGCGGACCCTGGAGATCTCGGGGATATAGCTAAATTGTTCCAACTCTCAGCTGTAGGATCCGTTGGTTACGATCAAGTCTATCGCTCGTTTTTCCCGGAGAAAACGAGCAACTGCCCATAGATGAAATTTATAAGGATAATCGCGATCATCGCTTTTGCAGCTGCGGTCATTCCAACGATCGCCCTGCAGGCGAGAGCTCCGATGTGGCTTAGGTTCGTGGCCGCGATCCTCTTTCTGGTTTTGTTTGTCGCTTCTGGATATGAAATCTTCCGCTCCAGAAGGGAGCGTAAATTGAAGAACCGAGAAAGTCTGCAGCGTTAGCCGGTGTTACGTCTTTGCCTCGCTGCGCTTGGCCTTGTTTTTGGACGGTCTCTCTGTGAGAGACGCAATACGTCCAAGCGCATAGCGCCTCGGCATTGCGAGCACCGGAAGTTCCATTTTATGGGAGCTTCACTGGAGCTTTAATGGAGCTTCATGGGAGCTTCATGGGAGCTTCCCGCTCGCGCGGCTTGTAAAAAATAAGGTCTCACTGTGTGAGACGCAATACGCCGAAGCCGGGAGCGGCGGTCCCTCACCTGGTCCAAGGGCGCGTGATCTTTATCCGGCCTTCTGGAAAACGCTTTCGAGCATCCTAACGACGATCTTTTGCTGGGCCCTGGGCAAGCGGGCGAGCCGTTCGGTGAGCTGGGCGATCTGGGGAGTTGGACCCGGCTTGCGCGGGGTCTTGCCGTTGCTGCCAAGTAGATCGTCAAATCCGACTCCGAAGAACGTGGCCACCTTCTCGACAAACTCGGCGCTCGGGTTCTTTGCTGCGCGCTCATAGTGTAAGACGGCGTTGCGGGTGGTATCGAGTTGAGCGGCCAAAGCGGCCTGACTCAGACCGCGCGCGACGCGTAAGGCGGCCAGGCGCTGGCCGAACTTCGGGGCGGATTTGGTGGTGGGACGGCCTCCGGGCATGGCCGCATTATACGATGAAATCTCAAAATTGATGGTTGGTGCTTGCATAAATGATTGTTATGACAATCAACTAAAGCCCGAGATGAAAAAGGCAACATCGGGCTTGACGCTCCGAAACAGAACGGCGGCCGAACATGCCTAGAATCCCCGAGGCCGAGCTGGAGCAGATTAAGCGCCGGACAGACCTGGCGGCCCTGGTCCGGGCGAAGGGGATCGAATTACGCCCCCACGGGACTGGCCACCTAGCCGGGAAGTGCCCGTTCCACGAGGACTCGACGCCGTCCTTCATCGTGACGCCGGGCAAGAACCTCTTCCACTGCTTGGGGTGCGGGGCGGGCGGGACGGTGATCGACTTCATTATGAGGCACGACGGGCTCTCGTTCCGGCATGCGGTTGAGGTCCTGCGAAGCGGACAGGCGTCGGTGCTCGTCGCGACGACTAGCCCAACCAAACACGGCACCGTTCGCAAACTGCCGCCTCCGGTTGCCTACGACGCGGACGACCAGACGCTGTTAACCCAGGTGATCGACTACTACCACGAGCGGCTCATGCAGACGCCGGCGGCCTTGGCATACCTGGAGAAACGCGGGATAAGGAGCGAGGAGGCGATCAAAACCTTCCGGCTCGGCTTCGCGGACAGGACCCTTGGCCTGCGCCTCCCTCAGAAAAGCCGGCAGACGGGGGCCGCGATCCGTGAGCGGCTGGAGAAGCTGGGTGTCTACCGCGAGAGCGGCCACGAGCACCTGAACGGCTGCCTCGTTGTCCCGATCCTTGGGCCAGACGGTGCTATCCTCGGGGCCTACGGCCGCAAGATCATCGAGAACCAGAGCACGGGAATAAAGCACTTGTACCTGCCGGGGCCGCATCGCGGCCTCTGGAACCCGGTGTGCCTCGGCTCCCGGGAAGTGATCCTGTGCGAGGCCCTCCTCGATGCGCTCACCTTCTGGACGCATGGCTTTAAGAACGTGACGACGGCCTACGGGGTGGAGGGGTTTACCGAGGAGATTGAAGACGCGCTCGTCCTGGCGAAGACAGAGCGGGTTTTTATTGCCTTCGACCGCGACGAGGCTGGAGAGCGGGGCGCGGCGAAAGTGGCCGAGCGCCTCATGGCTCGTGGGGTGGACTGCCGGCGGGTCCTCTTCCCCCACGGCCAGGACGCCAACGAATATGCCCGCAAGGTCCAGCCGGCCGACAAGGCCCTTGCTGTCCTCCTCAACGCTGCACAGTGGCTCGGCAAGGCTGCGCCGTCCCTTAACGCGGCGCTCGCGCCCGCACCTTCTTCTTTAGCTGCTAGTTTAGCGGCTCCGTTGCCCGCGTTGCCAACATCGCCCGTAGAGGCCGCTAAAGAAAAAGTGGCCCCGAATACCCCCGCCGCTTCGGCGCTCACGATGCAGGGCGAGCATGGGTTCCTTGAAATAGACGGCCGCGAATACCGCGTGGGCGGCCTCGAAAAGACCCTTGGGAGCGACGGGCTCAAGGTCGCGCTGCGCTTGAAGGTCGGCGACCGCTTCCACCTGGACTCGCTCGATCTGGCGCGGGACGCGGACCGGCGTCGCTTCGTCGAGCGAGCGTCCGAGGAAACGGGCGTGTCGGCCGATCTCTTGAAACGTGACGTGGGCCGCTTGCTCCTCGCTCTCGAACAGGCCCAGGTTGAACTCGCCCGACCGGCTGAAACTGCCTCGACCGTCGTCAGGCTCAGCGAGGCTGAGCGTGCCGAGGCCTTGGCCTGGCTGACCGCGCCCGATCTTGTCGGGCGGCTCCGGACGGCCTTCCACAAGGCGGGCATTATCGGCGAGGAAAACAACACGCTCTTGGCCTACCTGGCCGGCGTGTCGCGCCTCCTGGAGCGGCCGCTTGCGATCATCGTCCAGTCAGCGAGCGCAGCGGGGAAGACGACGCTCATGGATGCCGTGCTCGCCTTCTTCCCGGAGGAGGAGCGGATCAAATACTCGGCGATGACGGGGCAATCCCTGTACTACCTCGGCGAAACGAATTTGAAGCACAAGATCCTCGCCATCGTCGAGGAGGCGGGCGCCGAGAAAGCGAGCTACGCCCTCAAGCTCCTCCAGAGCGAGGGCGAGCTCACGATCGCCTCGACCGGCAAGGACCCGGCGACGGGCCGCATGGAGACGCAGGTTTACCGCGTCGAGGGGCCGGTCATGATCATGCTGACGACGACGGCGATCGATCTCGACGAGGAGCTCCAGAACCGCTGCCTCACGCTCTCCGTCGATGAAAGCCCAGAGCAGACGGCGAAGATCCACACGCTCCAGCGGGAACGGCGGACCTTGGCCGGCCTCGTTGCGAAGGCCGAGCGGACGGAGCTCCTGCGCGTGCTTCGCAACGCTCAGCGGCTCTTGACGGCGGTCGAGGTCTTAAACCCCTACGCTCCGTCGCTCACCTTCCCAAGCGGACGCACACGCAACCGGCGCGACCACGAGAAATACCTGACCTTGATCGACTCGATTGCGCTCCTTCACCAGCACCAGCGCCCGAAAGGGCGCTACGAGCTCGGCGGCCGCACCTTGGAATACGTCCCCGTCACTCTGGACGACATCGCGCTCGCGAACGAGCTGGCCCCCGAGGTCCTTGGCCGCTCGCTCGATGAGCTGCCCCCGCAAACGCGCACGGTCTTGGGGCACATCCGCACGCTCATGCGCGCCAAGCGGGAGAAGACCAAGGGCGTGGACATCTTCACGCGCCGCGAACTGCACGGGGCATGCGGCTGGAGTTTTACCCAGCTGCGCATCCACCTGGAGCGGCTGATCGAGCAGGAATACGTCGCGGTCCACAGCGGGAGGATGGGAAGCCAGTTTGTTTACGAGCTCCTGATCGACTTGGACGCTCCCGAGCACACGGCGCATGTCCCCTTGCTCGACGTCGAAACCCTGAAAACCCATGCCTACAAAGTGAACCTCGCGGGGTTGGAGGCCCACCTCGCGGGGGGTGACGGGGTGGCCCCGCGAGGTGTAAAATGCGCGTGAGCCATCATTTTAGCTGCAACCTCGCGGCCTCGCGGGCTTGCACATCTGGAGGGCGCGCGCTTTAGCGCGTCGTAGTCATGGCCGGCATGAGGGGTTTTGCGGCGGTGGCGCACCTGCGCAAGCGGCCGGCCTCGGAGCGGGGCGGCCAGGAGCGGGAACCGCTCTCGTTTAGTCGGGCGACGCCGGACGCGCTCGCCGTATGTGCCGAGTCCTGGCTCGAAGCGCTTCGCCCGCGCAACTACGCGGAGGCAACGATCGAAGATCGGTTCTTCACGCTAAAGTTTTTTATGCAGTGGGCGGCCGACCGCGACGTGACCCGGGCAGGCGAGGTCACGCGCCCAATCCTGGAGGCCTTCCAGCGCTACCTCTGGCGCTACGAGCGACCCGGCGGCAAGGGCCGCCGTCTTGGCTGGAGCACGCAGCGCCAGAGGATCGGGTGCCTGAAAGACTGGTTCCGCTGGCTTACTCGGCAAAACGTGATCCTCCACAACCCGGCTTCCGAACTGGAGCTTCCCCGGATGGAGAAGCGGCTGCCGACCCAGGCCCTCACGCTTGTCCAGGTTGACCGCCTCCTCGCGGTCCCGGACGTGACCGATCCTCTGGGCGTGCGCGACCGGGCGATGCTGCAAGTGTTTTACTCGACCGGCATCCGGCGGGCAGAACTGTGCTCCCTGGAAATGGCCGACGTGAACCCGGAGCGCGGCACGCTCACGGTGCGCCGTGGCAAGGGCAAGAAAGACCGAGTAGTGCCCCTAGGAGGCCGCGCGGCCTCCTGGGTGGCCCGCTACGTCCGGGAGGTGCGTCCGCGCCTGTCCTTGGACACCCGGACGCAGGCTCTCTTCCTCTCCGGCTACGGCGAGGCATTTAACCCGGATGTCGTCTCCCGCATGGTGTCCTCATGGATGAGAGCAGCCGGGCTGGGAAAGAAGGGCTCCTGCCACCTGCTTCGGCACAGCTGCGCTACCCACATGCTGGAGGGTGGGGCCGACATCCGCTACATCCAGCAGCTCCTCGGGCACGAGAAACTCGAAACAACGGCCATCTACACCGAGGTGACGATCCGCCAATTACTTGAGGTCCACGCCCGCTGCCACCCGGCCGGGCGGCCGGACACGACGCTTGCGGCGAACCTCTCCGTGCCCTAGCTTGATGCCCATGGACGAACTTGTTTTTGAGGTCACACAGGAGGGCGACGGGGGCTTCGTCGCCGAGGCTTTAGGCGAAAGCATCTTTACGCAGGCTGACACGTGGACGGAACTGCGCGCCCATGTGCGCGAGGCGGTAACGGCATTTTACTTCGACCGGCCCGCGCCCCAACGCGTGCGGCTGCACCTGGTGCGCGACGAAATGCTCGCGTGAAGATCCCCCGGGACCTTTACGGCCGGGACCTGGCGGCCGTGCTCTGCCGGCGCTGGGATTACAAGCAGGTGAACCAGGTGGGCAGCCACATCATCCTTCAAACGGAAACGCCGGGACATCACCGCCTCTCGGTCCCCGACCACAAACCGCTGCGTCTTGGCACCCTAAACGCCATCCTGCGCTCCGTGGCCGCTGCCAAGGGCGTCAGTCGCGAGGACCTGCTTGCTTCGCTCTAACGGCGGCAAATACGGCCTTCCGTTGGAGCCGGAAACAGGACAGGATTTAGCTGTGCCCGTCGCACCCGATTACGCCCCTTCTTTAGCCGCTTCGAGGCGTCGGCGTCCGCCGCAACGGACGACCCCAAAAAACTCGCGTCTAGGTTTTTTTGGCAACCCATCGGGTCGCACTTTAGGGCGACGCCACTTACCGCACAGAACTGCACCGGGTTACAGAGGCTCCCGCTACAAAACCGCGTCGGGTCGGCCCAAATGGCTATCCAGAGATCCAATTGGGGAGATCGCCGGGCCCAATCTTTATGCGAATGTGCGCAACAATCCTATAAATGCCGTCGACCCCTTTGGCCTTAAAGACTACACTGCATGCCAAACACAGCTATTGTTTATAGGTCCAGCCTACAATGATGCAACCGCCGGTTTCTTCAAGGGTCTAGTAAATATATATAACAACAGTTCGAGCCTTGGACAGTATGATTTCGACAATAATGTGCATGCTTTCGACACTTTTATGGTTAACGGTCACCTCCTGAACGCGGGACAATTCGGGAATTTTCTGGCCGGATATCAAGCCCAGGCATATGATTATAAATATCATGTTCCGTTTGCCCTTCAGGAGATGTATATTGCGGGAGTAGGGTTGCACCTTTTGCACAATACCAACGCCATAAATGATCCGTGGGACCAGACTGGTATACCATATATTAGTGAAGGTGCGGCTTATTTTAGCACCATTGGTGACGTTCCTTTAGGCGGAGGGGGTGGAGGGAGCGGAGGGTCCGGCGGAGGCGAAGGGAACGGTTGCGGCTGCAAATGATGGCATAAGCGGAAATACCCAAAATCGAATGTGAATAGCCGAAACACATTTCGCGTAGTGCTTTCAGTTGCAATGGCGGGGTTGTTTATATCTATCACCTATAGCTTCAGTTTTGAATTGCTGTTACCGGCATGGTTTGCTTTTGCTCTATTCATTTGGCATTGGCAAAGAGAGCACCCATGGGATCGGGGAGTGTTGATCACAGTCCTTTGGGGTGTGCTAGTATTTATCACCTGTCTATTGGAGAATGTTCGGCCGGGATTTGCTCATTTCGCGATATGCGAGCTGATTTATCTTACTTTCATTGTGGCATTTATCGCGCTTGCGGTTTGGCGGTTAATTAAAATTAGGGGGAAAATGCGTCTATGGATGTGGTCGGCGGCACTGGGTTTGATTTTCGCAGTCAGCCCAATTCTGGCGCCTTATCTCGGAGAACTCTTAACCGATCGAGAATTTATCAGTCAGATTGCGTTATATGACCATGTCATCAAAGAAATCGATCAAAAAAAGGGGCCATTTGCCGACCGAGACCCCGCGGTTATTTTGCGCCGGGAGGATTTCGATTGGCCTTCAAATGTGCTTGCTGTAAAGATCGTAACGGGAGTGGCCAGTCAAAGGTCCGTTGAGTTCCTTATTTCTTCCGGGGTGGGTATGCATGTTGGATATTTGAATTACCGGGCTCCTAGGCAGATAATTGCGAAGGCGACGCCAGAATGGGTGGATTTTCACTATGATGTGAGGCATATCGTTGGCAATTGGTACAAATTTGCGGATTGATGCCAAATTGGAGTTCGAAAGGGCGAAGAGGGCGTCCGTTAGCTGGATCTGGCTATCGAGGGATCCGCTCGGAGAATATACTGGAATTAATATTTACGGCTATGTATTCAGCGACCCAGTCAACTTCACGGATCCATTTGGGTTGGCCTGTCGAGAGCCAAATCAAGGGGAGAAAAATGACATAAATAATGCCATTGATGGGTTGCGCAGCTTTAACGATCCAGAGCTTAACCGATTGGCGGACTTGTTGGCTGGGCGCAAATATATAGTCGATACTGGTTTAGCCGATAACAACGGCGAGAAAATGACGCTAGGTTATGGGAACCCCAACAGTCCAAATACGATCTTCCTAAATCCGCAACGGTTTGGGAGCGACCAAAATGCGCTTTTCCCTAATGCGAAGGGTAATTTTAATATTAAGACCGGTCTCCTTGACACAATGTTACACGAGGACGCGCATCTTAGATTCTTTTATATGGACCCACCGCCGGGTGATTGGGTGCATGGTTGGGTCAATGGCTATACGGACAGGGTCGAGAATAAGATAATTAGCCTTTTCGACCAAGGTGGAAGCGGATCGGGTAGTGGCTCAAAGAAGGGATGTAATTAGTGTATGAAGGCGACCCAAATATGTCTTTTCATTTGTATAGTCGGTTTTCTCTCCGGCTGTTCGGACAGTAGACCTAAAGATAACACGACGACTACCACCAGAGAGGAGATGAAGGCTATAGCCTCTGCATTGAAGCTTTATGTTGCGAATGTAGGAGACTGTCCGAAGGGAGGAAGTGCGGACATATTCAAAGCTTTAGTTGCGCGTGGCTATTTGAATCCGCCTAGAGACCGAATCGGTGCATCGGGAGAATTTGTGGACAGGTGGGGAACGCCCTATAAAATTATCTGCACTGATCAACGAGAGATCGTCATCTTATGTGCCGGGCAAGCGAAGGATTTTGGAGCGCCGACGTCGGACTATTATTGGGAGCAGGTGCCTAAATGACAATTGTCACGAATGTGAAAATAGTACGCGAGGATAACGGCCGTGGAGCCGCCTCGCTCGCGGTGCGATGCTAACTTCGCGGTCGGCTTCAAAGCTGGAGAGGTTATTCATACGAACATTTGCCTGCTGCTTCGACTGTTCTGATAGTTGTTCAGCGCGGCAAGGTGCATGGACGAGCTGTGGCTATCGATGGATCTGCTGGGGGAATTGAGAGGTTAAAATTTTGGTAGTGTCCGTCAAGTTTCGCACATTTGGTGACCGGCAAGGCCGGAGGAAGGTTTTGATTTTGGGTTTAGGTTGAGCTGCCGGCGGAGTGCCGGGAGCCGGGACAAAGATATACGAAAGTATAGAGGGAGGGGTCCAAGGGGAGGAGCTCCTCCTGTGCAGTCAAGACATCGGTGACGGTTATGGGCCAGAACATCGGTTACGCATTACGCTGTTGCGGGGATGCAAGGACTGAGGCGTTCGGAGCGACCGGAGGTCGCGACAAACGCCTCAGTGGTGAGGTCAATAAATCCCAAATAGTTATAGGCAAACCAAACCTCGACGCGATCGTTGGCTATCGAGCGGAGTCCGAGATCGAGGCCGGCGAGGCTTTGCGAAATAAAGATCTCGTTGCTGTGTACTTTGATTCCTCCGGACGGACGCACGCGGCGGATGGCCATGCTGCCGTCGTAAGTGATCGAAGCTGGGGTGCCATCATAATGCTTCTGAGATCGTTTATAAAGCTCGGAAGGAGTCCTCATGTTCAAGGCCTCGTGGGGTCGCTCGCAGTTGAATGTGTTTCGCCAAAGATCAAGTGCTGCTTGTTGCTCGAGGAGCCCGCCGGTGATCAACCCCTCGATCTCGCCGCCGATATCACGGTGCATCCGTTCGTGGGAGCCGTTCTCCTCGGGGTGGCCTGGCCGAATGCGGTCCAAACTGATGCCAAGAAGCATCCACCAGGCAGAGAGGCGCGTCAGGCCAAACAGACCGTTATTGGTCGCGAATGGCGTGCCATTATCGCTGCGAATGGCTCGGGGAAGGCCGTACTCCGTGAAAAGACGCTCAAACTCACTTCGTACGGCGTCGGATGCAGTGGTAGTCATTGCGCGGATCGTAAGTATAAAACGGCTATAGGCATCCCGGACGGTAAGCGGCTCACATCTCTGGCCATTGCTGACCCTCCACCAACCCTTGAAGTCGACCGTCCAGAGCTCATTCGGTGCGTCCGCTTTGATAGCCGAAGTCAGCCTCCCCACTGCGGAATGCGAACGGAGGCGACGCGGCTCGACCAAACCAGCTTTAGACAGAATCCGTTTACAACTGCTCTCGCAGGGCGCCGAACCATGCAACCGAATGTAAAGCTGGCGGATCTTCCGCGGTCCCCACGCTCGGTGCGCCTCTTTGAGCCGCACAAGCTCACACACAACCCCCTCCGGCAGTTGCATCGGAGACGATTTAGGCCGGCGCGACGCCTCGTGCAGGCCCGTACGGCCTTGGCCAAGGAATCGCTCTTTCCACTTATAGCCGGTCTTTGGGCTAATGCCCGCTTCCCGGCACAAAGCCCGGAAGTTGGCTCCAGGCTGCAATGACTTACGTATAAACTCCATCTTCAGATCCATGACGTTATTCGTTCTCCAGGGCATCGCCGACCTCCTTGCTTTGGTCGGCTAGCCTGTTGCAACGCGTTACCTATGTCCTGAACCAAATGTGTCACCCATCTCTTGAACCTGAACCCTCCCCTTCGTGAC
>Ga0209040_10004229_pt1 | contig 10898 bp, 10 predicted proteins | sample BogFormECP12_OM3_FD_188240 | JGI IMG/M metagenome (GOLD analysis project Ga0209040, IMG submission 188240) | Bog forest soil microbial communities from Calvert Island, British Columbia, Canada - ECP12_OM3 (SPAdes) (version 2) | ecosystem: Environmental > Aquatic > Freshwater > Wetlands > Bog ... | reverse complement strand
TTGAATTTACACGTTTTCTTGGCATGTAAGTTGTCTGTTTTCAGCATCGGATTTTGTGAAAAAACAATAAAGTCGCAAACTCTGAGCGACGAGGTCGCCGTGGCGACCGAGGAGTCGAAGGACCCCTATACCTGGAGTTCTCGCAGCGTGCTTTCCAATATAGGGGTTCTTCGACTGCGGCGGGTCGCCACGCGACCCGCCTCCGCTCAGAATGACACTTCTTGAAGTTCGTTGGCACGATTGATGGTTCCGGTAAAACTGCATTGCCGGCAAACAACATCAGACCCTCGCGGCCTGTTTCGCGGTACAGATTTCCAGCGTAAACCGCGCCAGGGCGCGCTTGTCGTCTAACGACTCCATGATGGTGTTGGTACACAGAACGCGCAGGTTCTGGTTGTTCATGCCGGAAGCCTCGGTTTGGTCGGCGCGATCCGCGATCAGCACGTCCAGAAAATCCTCATAAGCTTTGGCAACTCCCGCAATCGTACTCGGCCAGCCCATCATCTTCATCAGCGCGCCCGCCGGGCCGGAAACCGCTGCTCCGCCGACAATGGGGCTCACCGCCGCAACTGAAGCCTTCGTTTCCCGCAAGGCATCGCGAATTCCGGGCACCGACAGGATCGGGCCTATGCTGGTGACCGGATTGCTCGGCGCGAAGATAATCGCCTCAGCCGCTTTGATGCTTTCGATCACGCCCGGCGCGGGACGTGCGCGGTGCGCACCCACAAAGCGTACTCTGCGAACCTCTATCTGATGCCGTTCGCGCACAAAATATTCCTGAAATGTGAGCGCGCCCTTGGCGGTGTCGAGCATGGTGGAGACGCGATCATCGGACATGGGCAGCACGCGCGCGCGAATCCCGAGCTTGGCGGCAAGCTCGGCCGTCGCCTGGCTCAGCGACTTCCCTGCCCTAAGCATGGCAGTACGCGTGAGGTGTGTCGCCAGGTCGAGATCGCCGAGGGAGAACCAGGATGGCTGCCCGAGCTGCTTCATGCGTTCGAGGCAGCGGAAGCTGTCGTTGTCCACGCCCCAGCCGCGGTCCGCGCTCAACAGGCCTGATAGCCCGTAAAGGACGGAATCCACGTCGGGCGAAACGTGCAGGCCCCAGCACTCGATATCGTCGCCGGTGTTGACGATGACTGTGAGATTTTCGGGCGCAAGTATCTGTTGCAGGCCTTGGACCAGCTTAGCGCCGCCGGTGCCACCGGTGAATACCACGACCATCTATTGATCCAACCTGTCATCCTGAGCGAGGAGGTCGCCGCGGCGACCGACGAGTCGAAGAGCCTGCCCCGAGCGAAGCCGAGGGGACCCTATCCAACGTTGAGCATTTCTTCCAGTATAGGGGTCCTTCGACTCCTCGGTCGTCCGCTGCCGCGGACAACCTCGTCGCTCAGGATGACACCCAAAAGTTTTCCACTCACGAACAAGCGTGACTCGGCAACAGGCTTTCCGACGCACTGGTCAGCCGTTCCGCAAGCAATCCGCCGCGCGCGACGACGCGCGGTACGAACTCGGGATACACCGGCAGGCGCTGCTTCAGCGTCTGTCCAGCAGCCTCAGTGCGGCGCTGCAAGTCCAGCAGATGCGGCCAAGGCGCTTCCGGATTGATGTAGTCAGGCGTGAGCGGCGAGACTCCGCCCCAATCGTTGATGCCGCCTTCGAGCAGCTTCTCGTATCCGTGCTGCGTGAGGTTGGGCGGCGCCTGGATGTTCATGTCCCGCAGCAGCAGGCGCGCGACGGCGATGGTGCGCAGCATGTCGGCGGTGTCAGGCTCGGGCCACGTCGCCATGGGAATGGGCGGCTTCACGCGGAAATTCTGGATGATGACTTCCTGGATGTGTCCGTATTGCTCGTGCAGCCGTTTGATGGCCAGCAGCGACTCGACGCGGTCCTGCATGGTCTCGCCGATGCCGATCAGGATTCCGGTGGTAAACGGCACGCCGAGCCTGCCAGCATCTTCGATGGTCTTGCGCCGCAGCGCGGGAAGTTTGTCGGGAGTCTGCTCTGATGGATGCGCCTGCGGCAGATGCGTGCTGGTGCTTTCCAGCATCAGGCCGAGGCTGGGATTGCTTTCGCGCAGGCGTTCGATCCAGTTGGCGCTCAGCAGGCCGGGATTGGCGTGCGGCAGCAGGCGCGTTTCGCGCAGCACCAGCTCGCACATGGCTTCCAGATAATGCAGGGTGCTGCGATAGCCGAGGCGACGGAGCGTTTCCCGCATCTCAGGGAACAGCGTCTCCGGCTTGTCGCCCAGCGAGAAGAGCGCCTCGGTGCAGCCGAGCTTCTCGCCCTGTTGCGCGACTGCGAGCACTTCGTCGGGCGTCATGGTGTGCGCGCCGGGCTCGCCAGGATCGCGGCGATAGGTGCAGTATCCGCAGTAATCGCGGCAGAGGTTGGTGAGCGGGATGAAGACCTTGCGCGAGTAGGTGATGACGCCGGGGCGAAATTGCTCTTTCAGCGCACGGGCGGTGGCGAGCAGTTCGGGCAGGATTTCCTCATCGCAAGTGAGCAGTTGGACAGCGATTTCGGGCGACAGTTTATCGCCGTCGCGCACCTCGCGCAAATGTCTCTCAAGGTGTGCCATCTCGTCCGCAGTCCCGTGCCGCATTATATTTCCAGTCAGCACCAAGAACAGCCTCCCACGATGTCATCCTGAGCAAGCGGTCTCTGGTTTTGCGACCGCGAGTCGAAGGAACCCTATAGCTGAGCAACAAATTAGGGATTGCTTGCGGCCATAGGGGTCCTTCGACTCCTCGCTCCAACACCCCAGCGAGCACAAAAGTCGGTGCTCGCTGGGGGCCCCGTTTGCGCTCGTCCCTCAGGATGACAGTGCAGTTCATTACGCTCATCTACGGTTCCTGCAGCACTGCGCACATGCGATAGCGCCCACGGAAGTACAGCAGCGGCGCGCCTTCGCCCGCAATGACTTCCCTCACCTCTCCGACGAAAATCGTGTGGTCGCCGGCCTCGTGGGCGCTAGCGACCGAGCAATCCAGATTGCCAAGGGCGCTTTGCAGCACCGGAATGCCGCTCTTCATCGAGCGGTATTTGATGCCCAGCCGGTAGCCCGCGTCTGGATTGCGCTCCGGATCGGCGAAGAACTCCGACAGCGCCTCTTGTTCTTCTTTCAGGATGCTCACTCCGAACTGGCGGCGCTCGCGCAGATGAAGATAGGTCTCGGCCAGGTGATCAACGCAGACCAGCACCAGTGGCGGACGAAGCGAAACCGAGCAGAACGCGCTGGCGGTCATGCCGTGCACCTCGCCGTTGGCGGTCGGAACGGTAATGACCGTGACGCCCGTGGCGAAGCGCCCAAGGGCAGCCCTGAATTCGTGTGGTGTGACCAAGTGTGGCATGCGATCCAGGTCGGGGCGCGAAGCTGAACCCAAGAGCCAATATACCCGATCCTTCCAATCGGTAGTCGCGCCCAGTTCTAGCCATGAGAAAGCCTTTCCTTCTTATCAAGTTTTGGAGTAAAGTCTTGGGCGGGTCGGGGGGCCGACCATATCACAGCCCCACGTGATCCCGGTCATCGCACGGGTTGGCGACCTGTCTTAACTTAACGAATGGCGCCCCCAATCGTCAGATTACGTAAACGCGAGGTAATTTCGGCATCATAATGATTTGTAACGCTCCGGTGTGTGTCAAGCAAGAGTGGCGCCCAAGCTGCCACCGGCACAATAACCACGATCACGCTAGGAGGCTCCTATGAATACGTTTCCCATCATGTTGGGAACGCTATGTGTCTTCGCGCTCGCCTACCGTTACTACAGCGCCTTTATCGCAGCCAAGGTCCTGGTTCTCGACGATCGCCGCACAACTCCAGCTCACACCTACGAAGACGGCCACAACTACGTGCCCTCGCCGAAGTGGGTGCTGTTCGGCCATCACTTTGCCGCGATCGCAGGCGCTGGGCCGTTGGTCGGACCAACTTTGGCCGCGCAGTTCGGCTTCGCTCCGGGATTCCTGTGGATCCTGATCGGAGCGGTGCTGGCCGGCTGCGTGCATGACTTCACCGTGCTGATAGCTTCGGTACGTCACAAGGGAAAATCGCTTGCGGACGTTGCCCGCACCGAGATCGGCCATGGCGCGGGCCTGGTTACGATGGTGGCGCTGCTATTCATCCTGCTGGTAACGCTGGCGGGACTCGGGGTCGTAGTGGTCAACGCTCTGGCTAACAGTCCGTGGGGCGTGTTCACCATCGGGTGGACGATTCCCATCGCCATCGGCATGGGCCTGTACATGTTCAAGAGCACTCCCGGTCAGATCAAGATCGCTGGACCGAGCGCGGTGGGTGTGGTCCTGCTGATCGGCGCCGTCATCGGCGGCCGCTGGTTTGCGGCCTCGTCACTCGCTGGAGCTCTCACCTTCAACGCGCACCAAATTACCTACCTGATGGCGGCTTATGGATTCATCGCCTCGGTGCTGCCGGTGTGGTTCCTGCTGGAGCCACGCGATTATCTTTCAACCTACATGAAGTTGGGAACGATTGTGCTGCTGATTCTTGGCGTGTTCATTGTTCACCCCAACATTCAGTTCCCGGCCGTGACGCAATACATTCACGGGGGCGGACCGATCATCAAAGGCACTCTGTTCCCCTTCCTGTTTGTCACCATTGCCTGTGGCGCTATCTCCGGTTTCCATTCGCTGGTCTCTTCGGGAACGACGCCCAAGATGCTGTGGAAGGAAACCGACGCCCGGATGATCGGCTACGGGGCCATGATGTGCGAAGGCACGGTTGCCGTGCTGGCGCTGATTGCCGCCTGCTCCATGAATCCCGGCGATTACTTCGCCATCAACACCGCGCCCGCGGCTTTCGCCAAGCTGGGACTGCACACCATGAACCTTGACATTTATTCGGCAGAAGTTGGTGAAAAGCTGGCAGGTAGGACCGGCGGAGCGGTTTCTCTGGCAATCGGCATGGCCCAAGTCTTTAAGGGCCTGCCCGGCATGAAATTGCTGACTGGCTACTGGTATCACTACGCCATCATGTTCGAGGCGCTGTTCATTCTGACCACGGTTGACACCGGAACGCGCGTGGCCCGCTACGTCATGCACGAACTGCTGGGCAAGGCCTACAAGCCATTCAGCAACACCGCATGGTTACCTGGCAACCTAGTGACCTCGGCCATTGTGGTTGCGGCCTGGGGCTACCTGATCTATACCGGCAACATCTCGACTCTATGGCCGCTGTTCGGCACCGGCAACCAATTGCTGGCGACGATCGCGCTTGCCGTTGTGACCACATTCCTGGTCAACATGGGCAAGGTGAAATATGCGTGGGTCACGGCGGTTCCCATGTGCTTCGTGGGGGTGACGACGCTGAGGGCCGGAGTGTTGTCAATCAAAACGATTTATTGGCCGCTCGCGCATACACCGGGCAAGGAGTTCACGGGCTACCTCGACACTACCCTGATGGTGATCTTCGTCACCGGTGTCATCATCGTACTGTTTGAAGCAGGGCGGCGCTGCTGGCAGACGCTGCACGGAGCACCGATTCCACAAGAAGCCTTCGGGGCGCCCGAGCTGACGGAAATGAAGATGAGTTGCTGCTGACATCAGTTGGCACGCGACGTGAGTGGGCTGCTTTCAGCAAAGTGGCCCACTACCCCGTCGCCGGAAGGCTTGACCGTTTCAATGTTCCGCCCATTGCGGGTGACGTTACCAAGCACGTTGTGCTGTTGACATTCGCCTCCCCCCAAGTCATACTCGCAACGCTTTATCCGGTATGTGGGGCGATCTCTACATAAGCTCATCCGGCGCCCGCCGATATGGTGGTTTAAACATACTGGAACATCGTGGCACAACACTTACCAGAGCCCGAAGAACTCCGTGAAATCTTCTCCGGCCTGGGGTTTGTCACCACCTGTCAACGAATGACGCCCATTCTCCAGCACGCCTATAAAGCGGCGCGGGTGAGCGATGCCACGGTACTGCTGCAGGGTGAAACTGGAACCGGTAAGCAGGTACTGGCGCGGGCGATCCATTGCCTCGACGAGAAGCGCGGCCGCTTCCCTTTCATCACGGTGCATTGCAGCACGGTCAGCGAGGGTCTGGCGGAAACCGAACTCTTTGGCCACCAGAAGGGATCGTTCTCGGGAGCGATTAGTAATCGCGCGGGCTTGTTTCAGGCGGCGGACAGGGGAACGGTTTTTCTCGACGACGTCAACGATCTTCCGTGGCGCGTTCAGCCAAAACTGCTGGACGTACTGCAACGTGGAATCATTCGGGCGGTCGGCTCCGACAAGGAGATACGGATCCATGTACGCGTGATTGCCGCCGCCAATCGACCGCTTGAGCAACTGGTCGAAGAAGGAAGCTTTCGCGCGGACTTGTATCACCGGTTGAATGTGATCCGGTTGTCCCTTCCGCCCCTTCGCGACCGCGCAGAAGACTTGCCGGTGCTGATTCTAGAGTTTGCCCGGCGGTACGCGACCTTTCACGAGCAAATCGAGGCGCTGGATCCGGACCTGGTGCGTCATCTGGAAGCTTGCCGGTTCGCGGGAAACGTCCGCGAGCTTGAAAATGCAGTGCAGCGCATGCTTTTCCTGAAGCGCGAAGGGAGGTCGCTGACCTGTGCCGATTGGCTTGAACAGGACGGCCAAACGGCCGCGGACACCGGCCACCAAGACGACATCCACGAAGCCGCAAATATGCTGTGGACCGTCATGCTGCAACAAGAGTTATCGTTCACAGACTTGATGAAGCGGATCGAGGCAGAACTACTGCAGAAAGCCCTGCAACTTGCGGGAAAGACACGGAGGGAACTGGCCCGACTGCTGCATACCAGCGAGCGAACCCTGTATCACAAGATGCACGCCCACCACATAAGGCCTCGAAACAAGACGGCTGCCGGTTGACGAACTGCAAGTTCCTGCAGATCGGTGTGCCAACTCGGGCATAACAGCAAACCACGACAAAATAGGCTAGGCTTTGGCCTCTTTGGGAGGCGCGGAGAGTTCAGCCCGGGCGTGCGGCAGCATGTTTCGCGATTCCATCCCTGCCAATTCTGGCGGAAAAAACCTCGTGCGCAGCCTCGGTCGAGTTGGCGGCAGAAACTCGTGGGCGGCGATAACTATATGTGTTTTCACATCAAGCCGCCGCTTTCTGTCTCAGGTCCAAACAAGTAACCGCGCCGACGCGCTGTGGAAGGCGAATTGCCAAGGGTATGCAAAGGGTAATTCAGTATGGACCTCGGTGGGGCTGCTCAAATTGGCGACCGGGTAAGCTTCCGCATCTCCGAGGTGTTCTTACCTGAGCCGTCAGAAGTGCTGGCGAACCTTACTGTAGATGTCATGACCGAGGGAGTGGTAGTGGAGTTTTCCGATTCAGGAAGCAATCCGCGAGCCTACGCCGCGGTTCGAGTTACTCCGAAGCAGATAGTGCTGCTTCCGGTGAGCGCTCTGCATGTTCTGAATTGCAAATAGGGGAGATTCACACTCCCAGAGCTGTACCGGTGCCCTTTGCCAAGTTTTAACTTGAGGAGGATGGAATCATGGCGACATATACGTATCCCGGTGTATATATCCAGGAAATTTCCAGTGGCGTCCACACCATCACCGGGGTCGCTACCTCGATTGCTGCTTTCGTGGGCTGGGCGCCCCAAGGCTCCACGACTGAAGCGATATTGGTGCAGAGTTTTATGGACTACCAACGTCAATTCGGTGGCTTGGATTCCCGTAGCCTTTTGGGCTATGCGGTTTCGCAATTCTTCAACAACGGCGGGCAGCAGGCTTATGTGGTGCGGCTTGTTCAATCGACCAAAATTACTTCGGGCAGCGGCACGGCGCCCACCAGTGGTCTAGTAAACGTCGGCTCCGCCGGAAATATGGTGACTTTCACGGCGAAGGAGCCAGGGGCCTGGTCCAATCTGTATGGCATCCAAATCTCTCCAAGCTCCGGAGGCGACCCCGCCAAGTTCGACGTATCGGTCGTGTACGCACCGGGTGGAGTGGGCTTGGTTACTGTGGAAACCTTCCCGGATCAAACGCTTGGGGGCGTCGGTTCTATTCCGTCAAACTACGTGACGGTCACGACAACCCTTACTTCTGTTCCGGCCAATGGATTATATATGCTGACCGGCGGGACTGATGGCAACGGAGTGAATGCCCCTGCGGCTGCATCGGCTTCCGTAACAATCGACGCTCCGGGAAGCACGACCGATGGCTTTTCCTTTACGGCAAAGAGTCCAGGAGCATGGGGCAATTTCCTGGCGATAGGAGCGACTCCGCAGCCCGGAGATCTGACCAACACAAGGTTTAGCGTGAATGTGGTGGCGCTTGGTTCCGATGGGTCGCTGTCAGTCGTGGAAACCTTCAACAATGTCTCGGTGAATGCAGGTGATCCATCCTATGTTGCGACAGTGATGACTTCAGATTCTAACTATGTCTCTGTGGCTGTTGTTGGAGCCCCAACCCAAGCACTCAATAACCCGTTCCCCCCATCAACCCCGCCTTCTCCTCCTTTCGCTACCCCGCCCTTTTTAACCGGGGGGTTTGACGGGGTGATTTTGGATCCGACCCTAGATAGCGCCACTGGAGGATTGTTCAAGGCCGCACTGGACGTAAACCCTGCGGGATCCGGCGGTGTGCATCTTTTGGACACCGTACCCATCTTCAACCTCCTTTGTGTACCCGGCGAAGCTGACCCAACAACAATTGGTTTCCTGCAGACCTATTGCCACGGCGAACGGGCCTTCTACGTCGTGGACTGTGCCCAGAGCGACAGCTTTTCTTCTTTGCAGGGTGGACCCAACAGCCTCATGACCGGGGCCAATGCCATTAACTCTGCCTTCTATTTTCCGTGGGTGAACGCACCGGATCCCCTTTTGCAAGGCCGCATCCGCGCGTTTCCGCCTTGCGGCTTTGTTGCGGGCCTGTATGCCGAAACGGACGCTACAAGGGGCGTATGGAAGGCACCGGCTGGTATCGACGCCAGTCTCACGGGAGAGTCGGGGCTAACTACGATCCTAACGGACACACAAAACGGTACCTTGAATCCGCAAGCGATCAACTGCTTGAGGAGCTTTCCCGTATATGGCGACGTCATTTGGGGGGCTCGCACACTGCGTGGCAATGACCAGATTGGTTCCGAATGGAAGTACGTTCCCATACGGCGCCTGGCACTCTTCCTCGAATCCAGTTTGTACGACGGCACGCAATGGGTAGTCTTCGAGCCTAACGACGAAACGCTCTGGGGCCAGATCAGGCTCAACGTCGGCGCCTTCATGCAGGGCCTGTTCCTGCAGGGAGCTTTCCAAGGCACCACGCCCCAGCAGGCCTACTTCGTTAAATGCGATTCGGAAAATAACCCGCAAGCCAGCATCGACTTGGGAATCGTAAACATATTAGTGGGCTTCGCACCGCTTTACCCTGCGGAGTTCGTGGTGATTCAGATCCAGCAGATGGCCGGACAGATTCAGTCGTAAGGAGGCAATCCAATGGGCCAACCTTTTCCCGTGAATCCGAAGCGTCTCGACCCGTATAAGAATTTCAAATTCCGCTTGAAGTGGGACGGCAAGTATGTCTACGGGGGCAGTAAGCTCACCGGATTGAAGCGCACGACCGAGGTGGTAGAGCACCGGGCGGGGGGCGATCCCTCAACCTCCCACAAGTCGCCGGGGCGGAACAAGTTCGAGGCCATCACCCTGGAGCGTGGTCTAACCCAGGACCTGGCATTTCACGACTGGGCCGGCCTGGTTTGGAACTATGGAGCGGCACTCGGGTCAGAAGTGTCACTGGCCAATTTCCGCAAGGACATCTACCTGGAGTTCTACAACGAAGCTGGACAACTGGTCATGGCCTACAGGATTTATCGCTGCTGGGTTTCTGAATATCAAGCCATGCCTGACTTGGACGCCAACGCGAACGCCATCGCGATCGAACACATCAAGCTGGAGAATGAGGGCTTCGAACGGGATACCAGCGTGACCGAGCCGCAAGAGCCCACGCTAAGCACCGTGGCTACCTAATATGCGGGCGTTCTCTAGTGCCGATTTCCTTGGCTTGTGGGAGCGTGGATTTCGTTTGCACCCGGTGGACAAGGCACTCCTGGCGTTAGGTGCGGCGCTTCCCGAAGTGTCGCATGAAGGCTTGGCCGACTGGCCGCTGGGCCGTCGCAACAGCGCGCTGGCCAAGTTGCATTGTTCCTGCTTCGGATCGAGCCTCCGGGGCTGGACTTTCTGCCCGCAATGCGAAGAAAAAATGGAATTCGAAATGGATGGCCGAGTGTTGGTAAAGGAGGAGGCGGAGGAGAAACCAAGCCCGGCTGAAACGATTGTCGTAAAGGGGCATTCATTTCGCTTGCCCACCAGCCGCGATTTGGCCGAGGCTGCCCGGGAAACCGATTGCCGCACGGCGGCGATTCGCCTCATCGAGCGCTGTCTGGTCGGAACCGGAGAATCCCCTGGTTGGTCGGAGGAGGACTTGGAGGAGGTTGGGGAGCGCATGGCGTTAGCTGATCCCATGGCCGAAACTCGCTTGGCACTCCACTGTCCCGCATGCGGTAACAAGTGGAACGAGACTCTCGATATCGCCAGCTTTCTGTGGGCGGAGATCGAAGCTCGGGCCAAGCGGCTTCTTTGGGAAATCCATACCTTTGCTTCAGCGTACGGCTGGACGGAAGCAGAAATCCTTTCCTTGAGTGAGACCCGGCGCTCCTTTTACCTGGAGATGGTGCGAGCATGAACGGCTATCTTCAGCGGTTGGCATTGAGAGCCATAGAGCCGCTTGAGTCTGTCCATCCGGTAGTGGGCTTTGTGTTCTCGGCTCCGAAATACGGAAGGGAGCGCGAAGGCTCTCTTATGCAAGGAGACGATTTGTCCTCCATCGAGGCGGACTCGCTGAACCCGGTCCATCCGGTGTTGGGATCGGCGATGTCGGCTTCGAAAAACGCAAGCG
>Ga0209040_10004228_pt1 | contig 10898 bp, 8 predicted proteins | sample BogFormECP12_OM3_FD_188240 | JGI IMG/M metagenome (GOLD analysis project Ga0209040, IMG submission 188240) | Bog forest soil microbial communities from Calvert Island, British Columbia, Canada - ECP12_OM3 (SPAdes) (version 2) | ecosystem: Environmental > Aquatic > Freshwater > Wetlands > Bog ... | reverse complement strand
TCGCCCTCGCGGTCGGCTTCCTCCAGGTCGTCCATCCACTTGCGCAGAAGCGCCGCGCCTGCCCGGCGGGCCTCGGCGTTACGCTGCGCGTCAGCGCAGAACTGCTGGAAGCACCGGATGTACCGATCGGCCAGGGTCAGGCGGTGGACGCAGGTCACCAGGTCAAGCGCTTCACCGGCCCACACCCGGACCTGTCGCCGATACGCGGTGAGTTCGTCGACGGGCAGTCCGGCCGGGCCCAGGACCAAGCGCGTGTTCGTGAGCTCGGCCAACACGTCGGCGCGCCGCGACTTCACCCTCTCGCGGGCCAGAAGCAGGTCGCGCGCGAACTCACCGGAGCCTGCAGGAACGGGTGGTTCGTCCAGCGCAGACGCGTGTATCGCGTGGCTCACGTCCAAGGGGGGCCACTTTCCGAAACTCTCGGCCCAGAGGGCGAGTTCGCCGATCATCACGTTCAACTCCGCACGATGATGATCAAGATGCCCGGCGAAATTGCCATGCCCCTCGGCGATCATCAGACGCGATGCATGCACCACTCCCTCGGTCAGGGCGCCGTGGGCAGCGACCAAGGCGATCATCTGGTCGCGACCCCGCTTGCTGTCCATCACCCCCACCGTAGCGGCTCGCACGCCTCGAGCGGCGGCGGCTCGGCATCCCGGTGAACGGTGTCACGCCGGCTACGGCACAATAGCGTGCGGATCCACCAACCAAGGACCCCGTCGTGTCGACAAATCCCGCACCCGCGCCGCCGCTTCCCGCAGCCCGCGGCGCAGAACGCGTCCGATTGAGCATTGTGGTCGGCGCACTCGGTGTCGTATTCGGCGACATCGGGACCAGCCCGATCTACACGATCCAGACCGTCTTCAATCCCAACGACCCGCACCCGGTGCCGCTCAGCCGGGATCACGTGTACGGCATCGTGTCACTGATCTTCTGGTCGGTGATGATCATCGTCACCCTGACCTACGTGACCCTGGTGATGCGCGCCGACAACGACGGCGAGGGCGGCATCATGGCGCTCATCACGCTGGTGCGGCGCTGGGGTGGGGCGCGCGGTCGCCGCACGGCGATGATCCTGGCCGCGCTCGGCATCTTCGGTGCCGCGTTGTTCTTCGGCGACAGCATGATCACGCCCGCCATCTCGGTGCTGTCCGCCGTCGAGGGCCTCAAGGTGGTCGAATCGGGGTTGGCGGGGTGGGTCGTGCCGATCACCGCGGTGATCATCGTTGGGCTGTTCGCTATCCAGCGCCGCGGCACCGGAACGGTCGGGCGTCTGTTCGGGCCGGTGATGGTCGCCTGGTTCACCGCGATCGGCGCTTGCGGGGTGAACGGCATCGCCGGCCATCCCGAGATCCTGGCGGCCCTGTCGCCGTTGTATGCCCTGAGGTTCATGGTGGCCCACTTCGGCATCGCGTTCTTCGCGCTGGCAGCGGTCGTGCTCTCCGTCACCGGCGCGGAGGCGCTGTACGCCGACATGGGTCACTTCGGTCGGCGTGCGATCACGCGGGGCTGGCTGCTTCTGGTACTGCCGGCGTGCACCCTGAGTTATTTCGGGCAGGGCGCGCTGCTGCTCGGCGACGAGGGTGCGGTGGGTGCGCCGTTCTTTCTGCTCCCCCCGGGTTGGGCACGACTGCCGATGGTGGTGTTGGCCACCGCCGCAACGGTGATCGCGTCCCAGTCGGTGATCACCGGGGCGTACTCGGTGACCTCGCAGGCCGCGCAACTCGGCTACCTGCCCCGGTTGCGGGTCGTGCACACGTCCGAGTCGACGATCGGCCAGATCTACGTGCCGTGGATCAACGGCCTGCTGATGGTGGCGGTGCTCATCCTGGTGTTTGCCTTCCGTAGCTCCGCAGCGCTCGCGTACGCGTTCGGCATGGCGGTGACCGGGACGATCACGATCACCACGCTGCTGTTCTTATACATCGCCCGCATCAGGTGGCGGACTCCGCTGTGGCTGCTCGTGATCGGCGGCGGTGCCCTGCTGACTGTTGACCTGATGTTCTTCGCGGCCAACCTGACGAAGCTCGTCCACGGCGCCTGGCTGCCCCTCCTGATGGCGATCGCCGCTTTCACCGTGATGACCACGTGGCAGCGGGGCCAGGAGATCGTCACCGCCGCGCGGACCGAAGCGGAGGGTCCGCTGCACGACTTCATCGAACAGCTCGACGAAGGGCACCCGAAACTGGCGCGGGTCCCTGGCACGGGGGTGTTCCTCAACCGCGGCAAAGAGACCGCCCCGCTGGCGATGCGGGCCAACGTCAAACACAATCACGTGCTTCACCGGCACGTGGTCATCTTCTCGATCGAGACCGTGCCGGTGCCGCGCGTGCCGGATGCCGAGCGGACAGAGGTGGACGCGCTCTCCGACGCGAAAGACGGAATCGTCCACGTCACTGCGCGCTTCGGGTACATGGAGCGGCCCAACGTTCCAGCAACGCTGCATCTGCTCACGCGCGAGCAGACGGAGGGCAAGATCGCAATCGAGCACGCTTCCTACTTCCTGTCGAAGCTCGAGCTGACGAAGGGCACGGCACCTACGATGGCGCCGTGGCGCAAGCGTCTGTTCATCGCGACCTCCTACATCGCCGCCGATGCCGCCGAATACTTCGGGCTGCCCCCCGATCGCACCGTGGTCATGGGCTCGCGAATTGAGGTATAGCCGCAACGGTTTTCGCACACGGCGAAGGCGAGGAAGATGACACAAAAGAAGGTGCTGTGCTTCGGGGACTCGCTCACCTGGGGCTGGGTACCGACGGCCGACGGTATGCCCACCGAGAGGTATCCGCGGCATCTCCGGTGGACCGGAGTGCTGGCCGAGGCGCTCGGCGACAACTATGCCGTGATCGAGGAGGGCCTCAGCGCCCGGACCACGACGGTTGACGATCCCACCGATGCGCGACTGAACGGATCGGCATACCTGCCGTCCGCCCTGGCCAGCCACCTGCCACTGGACCTGGTGATCATCATGCTGGGCACCAACGACACGAAGGCCCACTTCGGTCGAAGCCCGCTGGACATCGCCGTGGGCATGGGGGTGCTGATCACCCAGGTCCTCACCTGCGCGGGTGGGGTGGGCACCACGTATCCGGCGCCGAAGGTGCTTCCGGTCGCGCCGCCGCCGCTCGGACCGATGCCACACCCGTGGTTTCAGCTCATTTTTGAAGGCGCGCAGGAGAAGACCGCCAAGCTGGCCGAGACCTACCGGGCGCTGGCCTCGTTCGTCAAGGTGCCCTACTTCGACGCGGGCTCGGTGATCAGCACCGACGGTGTCGACGGCATCCACTTCACGGAGCAGAACAACCGTGATTTCGGCGTCGCCCTGGGCCGGCAAGTGCGCGCGGTACTGGGTGGCTAGGGTTTAGAAGACAGAAAGGAGCACCGGCAATGAAGGTAATTTCATCCATTGACGACGCGGTCGGTCTGGTCGGCCAGGAACTCGGAGTCGGCGAGTGGAAGGAGATCGACCAGAAGCGGATCGACGCCTTCGCCGACGTCACCGAGGACCACCAGTGGATCCACATCGACGTCGATCGTGCCAAGGTCGAAAGCCCTTACGGCACAACCATCGCGCACGGATTCCTGACGCTGTCGATGATACCGGCGATGAGCAAGGACAACTTCCGAGTCGAGAATGCGAAGATGGCCATCAACTACGGCCTGAACAAGGTGCGGTTCCTGGCCGCGGTCCCGGCCGGTGGCCGAATCCGGGCACGGTCGGAACTCATCGACGCCACCAAGGTCGATGACAACACCGTGAACCTGGCGGTGAAGCACACGATCGAGCTCGACGGGTCCGAGAAGCCGGCGGCGGTGGCCGAGACGATCGTGCGGGTGCTCTTCTAGGCGGTCCCGGTGCCGACCGGGGTCGAACTCAGGTCCCCGGGTAGCCCATGGGCATCAGCACACTCTTGAGCTGGCAGAAGTGCTCGACGCCTTCCGGGCCGTTCTCCCGACCGATTCCGGAGTTCTTGTAACCGCCGAACGGTGAGCCGGGATCGAAAGCGTACCAATTGATTCCGTAGGTGCCGGTGCGGATCTTCGACGCGATCTCGACTCCCTTCGGGATGTCAGTGGTCCACACGCTGCCCGCCAGGCCGTACACCGAATCGTTCGCGATCCGGACCGCGTCGTCTTCGGTGTCGTAGGGGATGATGCTCAGCACAGGGCCGAAGATCTCCTCCTGGGCGATCGTCATCTTGTTGTCGACGTCGGCGAACACCGTCGGGTCCACGAAGTAGCCGCTTTCGAGGCCGTCCGGGCGGCCGCCCCCGCACACCAGCCGGGCCCCCTCGTCGATGCCCTTCTTGATGTAGCCCTCGACCCGCTGGCGCTGCTGCTCCGAGATCAGCGGCCCGACCTGCGCGGCGGGATCGGACGGCAGCCCGACAGGCAGCGCCTGCACAAACTGCGAAACTGCTTCCACCACTTCGTCATAGCGTGACCGCGGTGCCAGGATCCGGGTCTGGTTCACACAGCCCTGGCCGGCGTTCATCACCCCGGAGAAAACCAGCATCGGCACCGCCGAGGGCAGGTCGACGTCTTCCAGGATGATCGCGGCGGACTTGCCGCCCAATTCCAGCGTGCAGGGCTTGAGCATGTCGGCGGCGCGCTTGCCGACCTCCTTGCCCACGGCGGAGCTGCCGGTGAAGGTCAACATGTCCACGTCGGGATTCGACGTCAGGGCCTTGCCCGTCTCGATGCCGCCGGGCACCACCGACAGCACCCCTTCGGGCAGGCCGGCCTCGGCGAACACTTCCGCCAGGGCGTTGGCGGTCAGCGGCGTCTCGGCGGCCGGCTTGAGCACGACGGTGCAGCCGGCCAGCAGCGCCGGGCCGAGCTTGTTGACGGCAAGGAACAGCGGCACATTCCACGCGACGATCGCGCCGACCACGCCCATCGGCTCGCGCGACACGATGGTCTGGCCGTAGGAGCCGTTGCGGGTCTCGGTCCAGGCCACCTTGTCCGCCGCGCCGGCGAAGAAGGCCAGCGAGCCCATCGACCCGGCCCACTGCATCGTTTCGATGATCGTCGGCGGAGCGCCGGTCTCACAGGTCAGCAGATAGGTGAAGTAGTCCTTGCGGTCCTCGAGCAGCTTGACCGCCGCCTGGATCACCGCCGCCCGCTGCGCCGGCGGGGTCGACGGCCACGGACCCTCGTCGAAGGCTTTCCTGGCCGCGGCGACAGCCGCGTCGACGTCGGCCGCGGCCGCGGCCGGCACCCGGCCGACGTACTCACCGGTGGCGGGGGAGTGGACCTCGATGACGTCCCGGGTCGAGGGTGCGGTCCATCTGCCGCCGATGAACAGCGTGTCCCACTCGGTCTTCTGTTGCGCGGTCATGTGCCTCCTGTCGTTGCAGAATCCAGGGCGGTCCAGTACGTCCCGTCGAGCATCGCGGCCAGTGTGTCGCGGTGCATGATCATCGCGTCGGGATCGGCGGGTAGCTCGGCTTGCCCGAACGCCACGGCGCGCAGGTGAATTCGCACCATGATGACCGCGTGCTGCAGCGCGGCGTAGGCGGTGTAGAAGTCCAGGTGCGATGCCCGGTAGCCGGTGATGTCGGCGTACGCGGCGGCGACGTCGTCGCGGCGCAAGAAGTCGGGCAGCCCGGGCAGGCCCGCGCGGTGGGCCAGGTCTTCGAAGAACCGATGAAAGAAGATCATCCAGCCGAGGTCGAGCTCTCGCGGCCCGAGTGTCGCCATTTCCCAGTCAAGAAGCGCCACGGGGCTGAAGTTGCGGTAGACGATGTTGCCGATCCGGGCGTCGCCCCAGCTGACCACGGGGTTGGACTCGTCGGGCCAGTGCTCCCTCAGCCATGCCAGGCCACGCTCGATCAGCGGCACACGCACGCCGTCGCCGCGGATCCACGCGTAGTACTCGGCGGTGTGCCGGACGTGGGCGCCCAGCGCGGTCTCCCCGCGGCGGCGCCGGTCGAGGAAGCCGAAGTCGGCAGGAGCGGCCCCATGCACACGGGCCAGTTGCTCCAGCGTCGCGCGTTGCATCCGCTTGCGGTCGGCGGGGTCGGCCTCGCTCACCCAGGAACCGAACGTGTACGGCATCACATCCGGGGGGATCTGGCCGTCGACGCGCGACATCACGAAGAACGGCGCCCCCAGCGGGCGGGGGTCGTCCTCACACCACAACACCTGCGGCACCACCGGCCGGATGACCTGGCTGCCGAGCCGGCGAAGGGTCAGGAACTGGTAGCGCATGTCGTAGCGGGGGAACACCGGCTCGGCATGCGACTGAGGCGCGATGCGGACGACGAGCCGGTGCGATTCACCGTCCCAGCCGGCGTCGATCAGGACCGTCTCGCTGGACATGCCGTTCCACGACGGCACCTCTGCGGCCGCCACCGCGGCGCCGGCCTGCCGGGCGCTCAGCCAGCGCTCGAAGTCGTCCCGCAGAACCCGCGGATCGCGCTGCGATGCGCTCGGTCGCGCCTGCTCGCTGGATTGCACAGCCATGGTGTCGCCCACACTACCCAGCGCCACGCAAAACGAGAACCTGTTTCAGTGCCGCGACGATCTCGGCCGCAGCACCAGCACCAGGTTGCTCACGACGAACTCCCGGAGCACGGGCACCGACGTTGTCCACCATACCCATCTGGGGTGGTAGCGGGGAAATGCGGCGACCAGCGCGTCGCTCGAGCGGGCCCACCGCAGGCCTTCGGCCGCCGACAGCGGGAAGAGCGACGACCCGTAGTTGTTCTTCGGCGGATGGCCGTGTCTGCGGGTGTAGAGGCGAGCGGCGCGCGCCCCGCCCAGGTAGTGCGTCAGGCCCAGCTCATGGCCGCCGAAAGGGCCCAGCCACACCGTGTACGACAGCACGACCAGGCCGCCGGGCCTGGTGACCCGCAGCATCTCCTCGCCCAGCCGCCAGGGCCGCCGGACGTGCTCGGCCACGTTGGACGCCAGGCAGATGTCGACGCTGTCGTCGGCGAACGGCAGCGCCATCCCTGATGCGCGGACAAACGAGCCGCCGCCGCGATCGACCGACGGCGCGCAGTGCATCTCGGCGGGGTCGGGTTCCACGCCGAGGTAGTGGATTCCCGCGTCGGCGAACACCGGCGCGAAGTATCCCGGTCCGCCGCCCACGTCCAGCAGCAGCCGGCCGGTCGCGGGTTCGTCATGGGTGGCCCGCCACAGGTCGCCGACCATCATGGCGGTGTCGGCCGCCACGGCGCCGTAGAAGCGGTCGGGCCTGCGCTGCTCGTAGCGGAATTCCGACAGCAGTCGCACGGATCGGCGCAGCGTCGCACGCCTGGCGAAGACATCGGTGGCGTGCACCGGGCCCACCCTACGCAGCGGCTACGCTGAATCCCGATGTCTGACGCGCAACGGTCCGCGAGCGGCGCACTGCGGGGGGTGGGCACGGTCCTGCTGCTGTGCTGGCGCGACACCGGTCACCCCGACGGCGGCGGCAGCGAAGCGTATCTGCAGCGCATCGGCACCCAGCTGGCCGCCTCGGGCGTGGACGTGACGCTGCGCACCGCCGAATACGACGGAGCGCCGCGCGACGAGGTCGTAGACGGTGTGCGGATCAGCCGGCGCGGTGGCCGCTACTCGGTCTATGCCTGGGCTCTGCTCGCACTTGTCGGCGCCCGGCTGAGGCTGGGCCCGCTGCGGCACGTGCGCCCCGACGTGGTGATCGACACCCAGAACGGGTGGCCGTTCTTCGCGCGGCTGGTGTTCGGCAGGCGCGTCGTCGTGCTCGTGCACCACTGTCACCGTGAGCAGTGGCCGGTGGCCGGCCGCTGGATGGCCAGGCTGGGCTGGTTCTGCGAGTCCACGCTCTCCCCGCGAGTGCACCGGCGCAGCCAGTACGTGACGGTGTCGCTGCCCTCGGCCCGCGACCTCGCTGACCTCGGCGTCGGCCTCAACCGCATCGCGGTGGTACGCAACGGGCTCGACGAGGCGCCCGCACACACGCTGACGGCGCCCCGCTCGGCGACGCCCCGAGTTGTGGTGCTGAGCCGGTTGGTACCGCACAAGCAGATCGAGGATGCGCTTGACGCGGTCGCATTGCTGTGCAACAGATTTCCCGGCCTGCGCCTCGACGTCGTCGGCGGGGGCTGGTGGCACCACCGGCTCGTCGAGCACGCTGAACATCGCGGTATCGCAGACATCGTGACCTTCCACGGGCACGTCGACGACACCGTGAAACACCTGGTGGTGCAGCGTTGTTGGGTGCATCTGCTGCCGTCCCGCAAGGAGGGCTGGGGGTTGGCCGTCACCGAGGCGGCCCAGCACGGCGTCCCAACGATCGGCTATCGATCCTCGGGCGGGCTGAACGACTCGATCATCGACGGCGTCACCGGCGTGCTCGTCGACGACCGCGCAGAGCTCGTCACCTGGCTCGAGGAACTGCTCACCGATCCGCTGCGGCGCGACGAACTCGGCCGCAAGGCACAGGCGCGCAGCGCCGAATTCTCCTGGCGGCAGAGTGCAGACGCGATGCGCACCGTGCTCGAGTCGGTGCGGGCCGGCCGACTGGTCAGTGGCGTCATCTGACCGTATCCGGGACGGGTCGTGAGGCGTTTCGTCGTCCCGCCACGACCGAGCCGGCCGCGCCCGCGATCAGAACCGCGAGCCACACCAGATGGCCGGCGATCATCACCGCGCGACGAACCGGCGACGCGCCCGGGTAGTCACCGCCGACACGGTACAGTGTCAGGTCTTTGTCGCGGTAGGCGACGGCTAGCCGATCGAGAGTTCTTTCGGCCGAGCCAGTTTGGCCCGCGGTGCCCGACTCGGCGACGACCCAGCCGACGCCGGCGCGAGCGAGCGCCTGCGGATCCGCGCCGTCGAGCAGCAGGCGTTGAACGTCACGGGCATGGCGGCCTTCGCCGAGCACGGTCTGACCCGAGATCGTCAAGTCGCCGGTCGAGAGGACCTGCGGGCGCACCCACCGCGGCAGCGGATCGAGCACCGGGGCAGGTCCCGACCACGCGAAGCGCCGCATCACATCCGCGGGCAGTACGGCCACCGGACGAGGGTCGGCGTTGATCGCCGCCGAAACGGCCGCCCACCCGGCCGGGTAACGCACCGACACCACGTTGCCGGAGACCCCCCCGGCCAGATCGGCAAGCACCGCGATCAGCAGCGCGCAGCACGCCGCCGCCGCCGCGACGGCGGGCATCCACCGGCGCAAGGTCACCACCGCGCCCGCGCCGGCCAGCGCGTATCCGGGCATCGCCAGCCCGACCCACTTCTGTCCGTCCCGCACCACGCCGACGCCGGGCAGCGTGCGCACGATCGCCTCCAGCGCCGCGATGCCAGCGCCCGTCGCCATCGCGGCAGGCAGCACCACCGCGGCCGCCGCCAACACCAGCAGCGCCACCGCGGACGGGCGCCGCCATACCGCAGGCAGGCCGACCGCGACAACGCCCAACAGGACCACCGCCCCGACGATCGCGAAAAGCGTTGTGCGGAAGCCCGGTACGGCGTCGGCGTTCCAGATGCCTGCGAGTGATGCCAAGGTTCCCAGCGTGCCGAGCCCGGGCTCGGCACGCGCCGCAAACGCCGCGATACCCGCCTGCGGCGTGGCCAGCGAAGCCCCGAGGGCACTTGCCATCAGCCACGGCAACGCGACGAGTGCGGCAGCGGTCAGGCTCACCGCGGCGCACAGCCACCTCGGTGCGCCGCGGCCCGGCACGACCGCGCACACCAGCGCGACCGTCGCGGCCATCATCAAGCCCGTCGCCGTCAGTCCCGCCAGCGCGATCCAGAACACCAGCGGCCAGGAGGCAGAGCCCGGCGGACACGCCGTGCGCAGCCGCAGCACGGCGGTCGCCACCCAAGGCAGGCACCCGTAGCCGACCAACAGGCTCCAGTGGCCCTGCAGCAGCCGTTCGGCCACATACGGATTCCAGATCGCGATCGTCACCGCGACGAACCGGCCAGCGAGCCCGGCGTCGGGCACCACGAGCGCCACCAGCCGCGCCGCGCCACAGCCCGCCAGCCACAGCCCGACGATCAGCAGCACCTTCACCGCCAGGCCGCCGTCGATCACCTGGGAGGTCAGCGCCACGGCGAAGTCCTGCGGCAGTGCGCGGGGCGCCGATTCGGACAGCCCCAGGGCGTCGTCGGACAGATACGACCGCGGGGTGGAGACCGCGTCGCGCAGCAGCAAGTAGCCGGGCGCCAGCAGGGGTGCGGTGACCGCAACAACCAGCGCCAGCGCATACCCTGGCACCGCCCAGTGCCGTGCTGCCGCTACCACCGCTATCGAGGTGGCGGTCCCGGGTTGGGCGGTTGGTCGGGGAACGGGCGCTGCGCCGGCAGCTTCTCGGTCTCGGCCTCAGCGCCGGGAACCGGCTCCGCCCGTTCGCCTCGCGGCCCGAAGAAGCCATGATCGGCGCTGTCCAGGCCGGGGTCGATCAGGCCGCTTTCGGCCCGCAGGCTGAACGCGCCGAGCAGCGCACCGCCCACCAGCGCGATGATGCCCATCGCGGTGAACGTGATCGGCAGGACCCGACCCCACAGTGCCACCCGGTCACGCTCGTCGCGTGCGGCGTTCACCTGCGACTCGACCGTGGACTCGTTGGATGTCACCGCGTAGTCGACCACCGTCATCTCCGGTTTGAGGGGGTCGCGCGCGTAGTAATGGAACGCGCGGTCCTTCTCCTTGACGATGGTGCCGCTGACGGGGTCGACCCAGAACTCGCGTTGCGCGGCGTAGTAGCGGGTCATGGTGATCGGTTCGTCCGGCGGTCCCGGCAGGCCCCACAGCGCCGCGCGCGCCGTGACGGTGCCGTCTTCGTTGCGGTCGTAGAGCGAGGGGTACTTCACCGGCTCGACGAGCTTGCCATCCGCGTCGTAGCCGACGTTCTGCTTGAAGTGATACGTGGTCAGGCCGTTCACGTCCTCTTCGCCGTCGTAGTTCGCGTCGTAGG
>Ga0209040_10004227_pt1 | contig 10899 bp, 9 predicted proteins | sample BogFormECP12_OM3_FD_188240 | JGI IMG/M metagenome (GOLD analysis project Ga0209040, IMG submission 188240) | Bog forest soil microbial communities from Calvert Island, British Columbia, Canada - ECP12_OM3 (SPAdes) (version 2) | ecosystem: Environmental > Aquatic > Freshwater > Wetlands > Bog ... | reverse complement strand
GTTATCAGAAATCGCTGGAGACCCTTGCCTGTCATTCTGGCAGCCGCTGGCATCTTTTCCGTACCCATTCTCAGATCTGGAATTGGAAACGCTTAGCTTGTGATCTGTTACGCCCAAAAAGCTCGAGGATTCTAGGTGTTGCTTCCGCTGGTTGTATGGTTGTATTTCAGAACCTATGGTTGTTGTCCTAGTCGCCTGCGCCGGTCGGGCCGTGGATGCACAAGCCTGGGATCACCGAAAACTTTGAGGAGAGTGCGACAACTGTCGTAACGTGCAGAGCCACTCTGAAAAGGGCGGCTTTTTATGGCCAGGGGAGGCGAGGTCTCGGTCTGGTACTTCGAGGTGCCTTTCTCCAATTCCTCCCGCTCTGCTTCTAATTTCGCACGGAGGGCGCGCGCCAAGCAGTCTTGGAATGGTGTTCTCTGGTTGCCATCTTGTTTCACGGCTTCCTGCGCGGGGCCCGTCAGTATCGTGCGTCAGTACTGTCGAATAAAATGATGTCACCGTTAAACTGGACGCGGGAGTATTGTATTGTGCTAATCAAAATCTCTTGCCACGTTGGTCCGTCGGTGCCTTTAATATAAACGCAAACTGGTACTCGTTACCTAAACTTTATTCTTAGCCGCCGAAAGGCTGATTTATGGACAGACCAAAAGTTTTCGTTGGTTCATCGAGAGAAGATCTAAGAGGTTGCGGAAATCGTCCAAGCGGAATTGGATAAGGTCGGGACGGTTCGGATTTGGGACCAACGTGAGTTCGACCCAGGAGTTTTTCCTCTGGAACGCCTTAAAGAAATGGTCAATGAGTAGGACTTTGCGATTTTTGTGATTGGTGCCAGTGATATTGCGGATGTGCGTGGTAAAAAGGTACTTCTCGCACGAGATAATGTCATTTTTGAGGCCGGTCTGTTTTTCGGCCAGTTGGATCCTAAACGCGTTTTTTTGCTTGAGCCAGATAAGCCGTCATCAGACGATGTCCCCCCTTTTCACCTCCCAAGCGATTTGCAGGGTTTAACTCTCGTTCAATACTCTCCGCCTGATCGCCCAGCTGATTTAGAAGATAAGATTGGACCGGCCTGCCGTCAGATTGAAAGGTCGATCAAGAAGCTAGGTCCTCGCCCGATAGAAGCACTTCGGAGAATTGACTCGCTCGTGGGAGGGCCGATTTTCCTGTTGCGTCACGTCGCCGAAAGACCTCTCCAGCTAACCGAGGCAACATGTATTCTTAGATATTTCAACGACGCGGAAGGAGACGCCAGTATTGCTTGGTCGAAAGCAGCGCATTACGCGGTTGAAACATTGTCGCTTCTAGGGTTGATTGAACTTCGACCAGACGGCTCGTATATTACAACAAACTCCGGCAAAGAGTTCTTAGCGGTTCCGGTTGTTAAAGAAAAATCTGGTAACGAATTTGAAAAACAGCTTTGCCCGGTAGACATCTTAGCCGTGTGCGAGACAGCCCAGCGCTTCGCATGCCCGTCGTTTAATATCCACATCAAAGTTAACCAGCTTGAAGTTTTACGAGACGGCACGGTTCCGCCCGAATCTGAGCTCAGCGGTGAAGGGGGCTGGGAGGAAATATTCGATTTGCCTGCGTCAACCGCACGTTCCAAATCGCAGGACGTTCTAAGGAAACCCGCACGTTTCAAATGGGAGGACGTTGTAAGGAAATTAGAATCTCCTGAACCGTGGATTTACCCGTTAGCAATTTTGATGTGGCAAGCCTATGATCGTCAGCGGATCGAGTATCCGTCCGTTGCGGTGCGAATAAAATTTCTTGACCGAGATGACGACGAATATCGCGTGTTCCGACTATGCCTTCAGAAGGTTGACGCAAAGCCCGACGAAGCTGACTTTGCCTTCGTAGTGACCGCTGTCGTGGTTCCTTACGAACCCGCAAACAATCCTACGGAAACAAGACTTTATCACCTGTTTAATTTGGCTTGGTTTTTCCGTCGGCGATTATTAGAACGAGAGTTAGCCAAGCTCGAATTCGAGCTTCTCAATATTCCCTCCGAGGAACAAATTCCCTCCAAGGAACAAAAGTTTACAAAAATCATCCGCGAAATCGGCAATGATTTTAGGACTCTGTTGGCGGATGCGCAAGTCCGCGGAATGGAGCAGGAGGCTGCGGTTATCCAGTCTTTCAAATCTTCCTTGCGAGAGCAAGTCAGGACCAGGCTTTTTGAAGAATGACCGAAATTGTATAAGGAATTGCTAAGTCATCTTAAGGTAGGAGTACCGGCAGCCGCGCTAATCAGGCGGACACTTGAAAATATGAAGCCCATCAATCGTTTTTTTCTAAAGGTGTCTATTGAGGAGTTGAATAAATATCTCGGCGATTCCGCTTCAGAATCAACACCCTCGACAGCAGTGTTAAAGAACACCGACCGCGTCGACCTACCAAAAGGACGTCGCCCCGGTGAAGGCGACAAGCCATAACAGGTATTTTAATTCTATTAAGACGACTAAGGCCTCTTCTACAGCAAAGCTAACCTTTCGCATCGCGGAGGACGGAATCAAGTTTCGCCAAAAGCTACCCGCCCTCGGAATATACCAAAAGGACGAAAAGTATTGAAGGAGCAAGCGGAAGCTAAAGCCGCAAGCCGACAAGCTGCGGTTGATGCACTTGTAAACACACGAATGCGAAAACTTGCCGGTTTACCGCACACTGTTAATAAGGCCAACAAATCCAAAGACGATCCCGACTGGACGCAGGATGACGAGTACGAGGGCGAGTTCGGTGATCGTGAAGACTATCGAGACGAAGTTGACAGGCTTGACGATGACGACGCAGCCTCTTAAACCGGTGCGCTCAGAAGTTCCTGACGCATCGCCCCAACAATGGGCATTAGCAGTCCACCGACAGCCATCACCCAACCACAGAGGGTGACTCGCGAAATCTGCAGCCCGGTTTCCCGCTCCAGCATCGCACTTTGTCTGAACAGGGGAAGATGATCACAGTATTTGTTCACGACCGTGTCGATGATGAGCCGGTCACAGACCAGGATTTTGGCAATGATGCGCGCCGGAAGCGCTGCGGTCTCGACACCTGTTCTTCGCAACGGCGGCAGGCGCGCTTCTCTCGCTTGGTCACAAGCACAAAGTGCTTGGCCGGTTCGACGTCCAGTTGCTCGCTGCTCTCATAGCCAATCAGATCCTTGTTCTTTCCGCACTGGGAGCAGATGCACTGTTCTGGCGTGCAGGGGAAGCCGGCAGCACCATTCCGTGGAGCGCGGTGATGCGCTTCGGATTCTCGAGAAATCGGCGGCTGTTGCGAGTGCTGCGCTCTCAAGAATTTTCCGGCAGCAGGTCCCTGCGTTGCGGGCCGCAATTTAAGACTTGTCTCAAGGCAAGACCGAGGAGGGCTTCGACAAGCTGGACAAGTTTGGTGTGATTCGAGATATCGAAAACGCCGAGGAACGGATTAAAGCAATCTGTGATCTGCACATCGGAGCACTCAAAGAGAAGCAGAGCTCCTTAATCGTGGCGGCTACGCATGGAGAAGCCAGAAGAATTGCGGCTGCCGTGCGTAATGAGCTCCGGCATCAGGGGTTAATCGGAGAGGCCCAGCACACATTCACGCACCTCGGAAAAGTGAACCTGACGAAGGCCCAGCGCGAGGATGCCATCAACTATCTGCCGGGCCATGTCGTTGAGTTTCATCGCCGGGTCGCTGGCGGATTTAACTAACACCTGTTCCGCAAATCGAGCCATCGATTGGCTCTTGTCCGAAAAAGGTCAGGGACCTCAACCTGCCGCGCTGAAACCGCGATGTCCTTTGCATCCCGCCAGTCGAGTGATCCGATGATTTCCATCCAGCTGCGCTGTCGAAGTTGTGCTCGAAGACCCGGTTGGTGTTCTTGAGCCGGGTTGGGCTATGGTAAATCGAGAACTAAAAGAAAGCCCACCTGGATGTCACGCGACCTCGAAAGCGGCAAGGAATCCAGGTTTTTATTCTGGAGATCGCCTGCGGAATGCCTCGTGGGAGTGTCGCATCCCATCCATTGACTACGAGCGACAGATAACCCGAGAGTTCAATCTTTGGTGCATGGGCTCAAATGGGGATTCTCGGCCTGTCCGGCCTTAGGACGACAAGCGGAGCGGGTCAACTTTTTACTTCAGTTGTGACTTTTCGTCGTTGTGACGACCAAAAGTGAGAACGGTGCGTCGCATGGGCTATCGGTGAGACACATTCCAGGCTGGCGATCCGGCAAGTAATATCCGACACCCGCCCAGGAGCACGTGACAGGCAGTGTACTTTGAAGCGTTCTTGAAATGCACGAGAACTTCCTCGCCCTTGTGTAACACCAAGTAGTCCTTGTCCAACCTTCTAAGCTTTTCCTTGTCAGCAACTGTCAGCAACGAGAATCGACTTTCTCCCTTGTCAATTTCAGCTCAAGAGTGGCAGAATACCGATAACAATTGCTCGTAACCGAGATGCCTTGTGTCAGAGAAGGAACAAATACTTCGCATGCTGGACAAAACCCTGGCATTGCGTCCAGCATTAAATGGGACGGGCGAGGAATTATGGCGCGCCGAAGTCGCGATGGCAGAGCGTTGGGAGAAACTCGCGGCCGTTGTGACCGAATATGGTACCGGCGCGATCGAATGCCTAATAGCCTTTCTAACCGCTGAGCCCCACTTCGGCTTTAAGTACCAGCCGATGCTCAAAGAACTCGTAAACAACCCACCGGGCACCCCGAACGATTACGATGGCAACGATTGTGTAAGGTTCTGGCGCAACTGGCTTGAGGACAACTCGAAGCCGGAGTACGCTCAAGTCGACTGGCGTAGGATTTGTCCCCGTCTTGCCCGCGCAAACGATGCGTATACGTCTCCAGGCATCGAAGAACAAATGCGAACATTCCTCGAAGACGACGACTCGGTTGTCCGCTACGCACTGGCACGAAACCCAGACCTGCCCGAACAGACCTGGTCGCTTCTGGCTCTCTCGCCGGAGGAGGATATCCGTTTCGAACTCGTATCGCGTCGCTCCTGCGAGCCGCTCGTTTTGAAGATATTCTCGGAGGACCCCTCTCCCATGATTAGGTCCTGGGTGGCCTGGCAGCCTCAGACACCGCCATCGGCGCTTGCTCATTTGGCGCGCGACACAGAGCGTACCGTTCGGGAGTCGCTGCTGCGGCGAGAATCGCTCCCCGAGCCAATCCTGTCTTACTTGACAGATTGCGGAGACGACGCGATCCAGGAGGGGGCGGCAAAGAAGTTACGTGTCGCAGCGCATCGGGACGAACTACGGGAAGCCATATTCTCCCGGAACGTCAAAACAGTTGAAGCTCTCCTGGCCGAGGAGCGGAGCCTAGCAGAAGTCGCGTACGCCGGGCAGGTAACTGCGTTGCATCTCGCCACCCTTCCGCCGGCAAAGGAGACAGCATATCTCATCGTCAGGGCCCTCTCTCGGGCAGACGCCCGGTCAAACGCTCCAGATGCACTCGGGTATACGCCGTGCCAGTTCGCATCTCGGGCGCCACAGCCGATTGGCGCCAAGATGACGACGTTCCTAGGATGCGGGCTGGAGGCCGCGCCTTACGCCAAGGCGTCTTCGCTATTGGTGCGCGAACCGGGTGAGACCACAGAAACGCTCAATCGAAGACTTGAGAGCATGTTCGATAGAGAGCGCTTCGATCTCATAACGGCAACGTGGCAAAAGCTCTATGAGAGGTTGGGCGAGCTATTGCGTCGCGGCGGCATTTCGCAGCTTCAGGCTACTGCGTGGCAACCACAGGCCGCGGACAGTGTTCCATTTATTCTGCACACACAAGGCATGCGAGAGAGGCTTCTCGCCGTCGCTTGCGGAGCAGATGAAACGGATGCCGAAGGAGCCAGGAAACTACTCTTCGAAATTTCGAAGGTGCCGGCGCATTCACAACTGGCACCGCATGATCTATCCAGGAACCCGCTCTTTGTTTGGGGCGGCGCAGTACTGGATGGTCTTTTTACAGAGTCCGAATTGGAAACGGCGGCTGAATCGGCTCGTGCAATTAGCAAGAAGAACGTTCGAGCACTCGACATGATGACCGCTATCGGCCAACTCGTCGCTCTAGGCCATCTGGTCGCGCAGTTCGTTGAAGAGGCGCCAGTCGAGCATTTCGTGCGCTTCTGCTCATTTGCCGGTTATCATTTCAAAATTGCGTCGAAAGATCGCGTTGTGGCTGACTATGTTGATCCCAAGTGGCGTAATGCTTTTGCTGCCAGACCAAGCCCCGCACCCGTTCCTATACCCGTGCTTGAGCCACGCCAACTTGCCGTTCTTCCCGGCCGAAACGATTATCTCGCTTATTTGAAGGAAAACGAACTCTCTGAAGAATCGGTACTCGGAATTGTACCGGAACTGGATGCCGAACGCCGCCGGAAGGTCAATCAGGTTCTCATGACTGCTCTCGAGAGCGGCCACGAGGACCTCGTAAAATCCGTAGAGAGGGCGTCCAGAAGCAACACTAATGTGCTTCTGGCTGAGATCAACCGCCGATTGGTCCTCCGCTTTTCCGAACACGCAGTAGTCGCCGCCAAAGACGTCTATGCGGGTGTTTTTCCCACGAACACCTTCAACGCGCACGTAGTTGATCGTGGCGCTCAGCCGCTCATTCTCGTGAACACAGGCGCCTTCGAACTGCTCGAAGGTGCTGTTGTGCCATTCAGCCTCCTCAAACCGGGCTCAGCGCCACAACAGGCGCGGGTGTTTGCAGCGTTTGTGCGGCAATACTGTGAACAGCGTATTCTCCCGGGCGCCGAGCAATACGAAGATTTTCAATTTGACGAGGACCGCCATAAGTTTAGGGTGCATGTTCTAACGGCCGCGGAAGACTTCGTGCTCGCCCACGAATACGGGCATTTGGCAAGCGGCCACGTCGGCAACGCAGTTGCGGACCTGCCGTTCACCAGCGGGCGCTCGATCCAAGTCCCGGCTCGGCAGTGGGACGAAGAATACGAAGCAGACCGTTGGGCTGCACATGCTTTGATAAGTTCCGCAACGGACCCGACGAGCAATGAGGAACGCGTGATCATCTGTTCTGGTCCGCTTCTTTTTCTCTCTGTTGCAGCACTCGTTGAGGGCTATCATGCCAAGCTTGGCTTGCAGTCCGATACTCACCCGCCTGCGTTATCCCGATACACAGAGATACGGGAGGCATTGGCCAAAGCGGGTTTCAATCGACACACAAATCTCGGCGCGACCTTCCAGGACTTTTGCGCGATTGTCGCCCACGAGTTGAATATCCCCTGGAATCGCAACGAAGGCGTTACGCTCGTAATCGACGAAATGGGGCGACTCGTAGACGATGGCCTTGAAGCCGCCGTTCCGATCTTGGACCAGCGCTCGATTCCAATCGCAGAAAAGATCGCAGAAAAACCCCGTTGCTGGTGGCAATTCTGGAAATAGGAGAGTTGACAGTGAACACCGTACCCTACCGAAGAGCGGCAGCGGAAGCTGCCCAACTGCTAAGTATGACTTCAGGAGTGGGGGGCCGCCCGCACTTTGCCGCGCCAGGTGAGGATCTGCTCCAACCGGATCGCGCCATTAGGCAGGCCTTAGCGGAAGCGCAATTTCTTCTGAATCAGGTGTGCACCGTAGCCATTCAAAGCCGTATCCGGTCACTAGATGAAGTGCACCGAAAACAGCGCTTTATCAACTTGCTGCATCTGCTGACGGGGTCAGGTTTCGCGGTTCTTTTGACGAATCATTTCCAAGAACCAATGAAGTGGATCGGAGCGAGCGTATCGTTCGGCGCCGCTGCGTTTGCCCTCTGGCTACCCTCAAACGTACCGGAAATCGAGAAATCTGTCTTCGAGGGCACCAACCGGATTTCGGCACTCTCGGGAGAGATCGCCCGTATCGAAACCGAACTGATCCTAAAGAAAGGTGAGATCAACGATGCGATGGCGGATCGGATCGCAAGCGCGATCGCCAGTTGTCGCGAAGAGGCCCTGAAATGGAAACTTGGGCAGATTGCTGCAGACGCGGGTGTTTTTCCACCATCTCCCGCGGTCCAAGGGACAAGCAAACCCGCCGGCGCATGATCTATTTGATTTTCGTTTTTGCGCTTTGCACAGGGCTCAAAAAGGGGTCAGTCAACAATTATTGACAGTCTGGACCCACTGTTTGTTTGGAGAGTCCGTCTCCCCTTTGACGCGGTTTTGAGTGACGACACGAAAGTGCGCAAATTGTCCGGTTCGCGAAGCTGCGGCGATGCTCGCGCGTTCAGCAATTTGAGCTGCAGCACGATTTTCAAGGTGCCTCGAAGGTGGCAGTGTACAGAAAAGCTCTGTTTCGCGGTCGAAATTAGACAAAAAAAGCGCACGCTTTTCACCTTGGGACCGCGAGCAGATGCCCTCCGCGGTGTCTTCCAGCCGCTCAATCGGCGCAAATTCACGCTCAACGCCTTAAATTGTTCAATTTGGGTTCTCTCGAACCGGACAATTTGCGCACTTTCGTGTCGTCACGCCTTTTAGGTCTCGATTTCCGATTGATAGAGTCTGGCAATGTTCTTCACCGCCCGTAGTGACTTCCTGGGAAAATGCTGTTGTATCGAAATAACCCATTCGGGTAATTGTGCCGTGAAGCCTAGTTGAATATATATCGTCTATTGCCCGATATCCTTCGCCTGAATACGTTCATTTCGGCGCAATCGGTTCAGGATTTCGAGCAATCCCAGTAGCAGTAGGTGGCTGCACACGCGACATAACACCACAAGTTTCTCCTCACGCATCGCGTCCCTAAACAATACAGAAATTAACTCGACAACTAGAAGACGTCAGTATTGACATACGGTGACGTACTAAAAAATACGTGGCCCGCTAATCTAACGATTATTACCGAAGAAAGGAAAACAAACGATGAGCAATGGTAATTCCGTCTTCAAGTCAGGTCAGACGGTGCGGTTTCCTGTCGCGTCGAACGACCCACTTGCTTCTATCCAACATCTCCAGACTGTAGACGAGTTAACGAACCTGCAAGATCTCGCCGTATCACGAAAGTTAACAACTCAAACCCCAACCTCTCCGCCATGCAACTGAAGTCGGCGGTAAGTCGTACCGTGATTCGGCGATCTTGCTTAGCAATGGCAGCGCTGGTCTGGTTAATCGCTGGACCCGCGAGTTATGCACAGTCGCTCGATCCGCATAAACCTGCGCCTCTCGGTCCCGGCGTTAACAAGGGTAACGTGGATGGGGGGACCGGCTCTCACTACTACTATTTTCTGGCCGGCCCAGGTCACGTCAACGTAAAGATGGCGTTCCTGGAGATGGGCCTATTTGGCAACCCTCTCCAGGAGGCGCTCAGTTTCGACTTCTACAACGAGAGCGGCAAACTCATGTCACACTGCGCGGTGGTGTCGTTTGATCGTCTGGAACGGATCGAGACCGGAGGCGACCTCGGCAGTCGCCAGAAAATCGTCCTCGCCATAGTGCCGCAGAAAGGGTTAGTGAGACTCGGCGGCTACTATGAGGTCGAGGTGACCGGCGCTGGCACGTTCGATCGGGGCACAGCGGTAGGCTTGGATGTAAAGCCAATCGATACCCGGTTGGTTCATCCGGGGGGTACCGAGCTGGTTCATCCGGGAGGTAGCGAGCTGGTTCATCCGGGAGGCAGCGAGCTGGTTCATCCGGGAGGCAGCGAGCTGGTTCATCCGGGAGGTAGCGAGCTGGTTCATCCGGGAGGTAGCGAGCTGGTTCATCCGGGGGGTACCGAGCTGGTTCATCCGTGGAGGTACCGAGCTGGTTCATGCGGGGGCCGCGCTTGTTCGGCCAGGCGGAGCGCTTTTAGCACCTGGGGCAGGGTGTTAGCCATCGATGAGAACACCACACTGGTCACACCTCGGAACGACAATGCGGGCAGAGTCGTGCTTATGGGACTATGCAGCGGCATGGGTTGTCGGTGTCGCGATCGGTTTTTTGTTGATTATCATTTACTTCGTTTATAGCATCGGCCGCCGCGGACCCTGTGATGGCATATTTGAGCAAAAAGCACAGAAGTTAGATACCGCGCTAAGTTTCCTAAAAGCCAATGGAGAGGTGGGCATCGGGTCGGTGGCCAGGCCCCGGACGCTTGAGCGTAGCTCGCCGCTTTCTTACCTACGCACGCGTGTTTTTACCCGAAACCGAAGCGCCTCATCACGGCTTATTCGGCCGGCCCCAGTCGTCGTAAACCGTATCTGTTCTCGGCCGACGAGACCCGCCGCATGCTCGTGGCCACGATGGAACTCGGGCCTCAAATATCATCGTCACGTGATTCCAAACGGGACCTACCACTTCCCCCCAGGTATCGAAGGGGCAACTTGTCGGAGAATACGCTACCGTATGTTTTCGGAGCCAGGAGGACTTTGGGCCTATTCCGGCAATTTGAATTTCTTCCCACGAGAAAAGTCTTGTTAGATTTAAGACTTGAGTTGGTGGGTGGCGTCTCGCATGATGACTTGCTAGAAAAGGTGGTGCGCTAATGGCCGACATTTTTATCAGCTATGAGCGCTCGGACTACGCCAAGGCTCAAAAAATTGCAGAAGCTCTTGGACAGCGCGGCTTGTCGGTCTGGTGGGATCGGATGCTTCTGGCAGGCGACCGTTTCGACAAAACCATTCAACAAGCCCTGCACGCAGCGAAATGCGTCATCGTGCTTTGGTCTAAAACCTCCATTTCATCTGATTGGGTAAAAGACGAGGCATTTGAGGGCGCCAAGAGGCGCATCCTCGTTCCGGTGCTGATTGATGACGTTGAGATCCCTTTGGGATTCAGACAAATACATGCCGCGCGTCTTACAAACTGGGGAGCTTCGTCTTTGCCTCCAGAATTCCGTGAGGTACTAAATTCGGTCGCTCAAGTGCTTAGTCGCGTTCGAGCCCTGGAAACAACACTCGCCCCCGCGGGCCCAACCTCTGCAGTTCCGGGG
>Ga0209040_10004226_pt1 | contig 10899 bp, 8 predicted proteins | sample BogFormECP12_OM3_FD_188240 | JGI IMG/M metagenome (GOLD analysis project Ga0209040, IMG submission 188240) | Bog forest soil microbial communities from Calvert Island, British Columbia, Canada - ECP12_OM3 (SPAdes) (version 2) | ecosystem: Environmental > Aquatic > Freshwater > Wetlands > Bog ... | reverse complement strand
CACGGTATTCGCCAATGTCCCGGCAAACCAGGAGACATTGAGGGCGCGATCGTCGCCATAGCCGGCGAACTTCAGCAGCCGCGCCCGAGACGGGTCGTTGGTCGCGTCGCCGATCAGCTGATGGTAGTATTCGGCAAACCAGGTGGCGTCAAAGCCGAGACCGCCGGCCTCGCTGGACTGGGTGACTGCCGGCCAGCCCGAATGATCCTCGGCGATGAGAAAGACGTTTGGCCGCACCAGTCGCATAGTGCGGGTCCATTCGCGGAGGAATTTCGCGCCGAAGCTCCGGGCATTGTTGGCCGGCGCTCCGTTGGCGTGAAGCACCGCATAGGAATGCAGCGACGTCGTCTGGTCGACGCGGAAGCCGTCGACATGGAACTCGGCGACAAGGCTGGCGGCGCTGCTGATGAAGAGCTTGCGGACCGATTCTTCCCAAAAGCGCGGCGCCCAGCCGGTCGACATATTGTCGATGTAGCCGCCGTCGGCCGCGGGGTAGTCGGTGGTGCGCCCTTCGTACCAATAGTAGATGTTTTTCTCGGGCGTATCCGAGTCGTAGTCCCATTCGGCCCGCTCGGCATCCGGGTCATAGTGGTTGTAGACCACATCCATCAGCACCGCCAAACCGTGGCGATGGCATTCCCGAATGAAGTACTTGAACTGGTCGCGGCCGCCGCCGGCATACTCGATCGCCATATAGTGGGAGGTGCCGTATCCCCAGTTGACCCAGCCCTCGTATTCGGCAAGCGGCATCAGTTCCACGGCGTTGACCCCGAGATCGACGAGGTGGGGAATCAGGTCGATCGCATCCTGAAGAGCGCCGCGCTGATCATGCCCGGCGCCCAGGCCGTCGACGTGGAGCTCATAGATCACCAGGTCCTCTATCCGGGTCGGCACTGGGCGCCGGGGTTCGAACTCGTCGCGCCAGAATTCGTCCTCGGTCAGCCAGTCGGTCTCGGGGAAGCGCGGCGCGCTGAAGGTCGCGGTCACGAATTCCGGATCGATGACCACGGAACAGCCCTTCGGCCCGTCGAGATCCTGGCGCCGTCCGCTCCACTTCGGGTCCTTGGCTGGGTCGACGCCGCCGCTGCCGATCTGGCAGCGGGAATAGAGGTCGCCGCGGTAGGCGACCTTACCGTTGTCCTTGGTGATGCGGAACATGTAGAGGGTGTGGTCCCATGGCCCGAACTGGGCGAGATCCGGGGAGTCGGCTGTGTTGGTGCTCCACACGCCGTCCCCCTCGTCGTGCATGGGGATAGTCGCGCTTACCCCGCGATTATCGTCCCAGATGTAGCCGCCCAGGCTGTTGTTGTCGCCGGACAGCTTGCTCCGCACCAGCTCGACGTTCTTGGCATTGGGCGCCCATACCGCGAAGCGGATGGCCGGCGCCACAGCACCTCCGGTAAACAGCTTGTTCGCCCCCAGTCGCCGGCAATGGGTGAGGTAGTAGCGTTCGCTTTGGCGGTTGCGCGCGAGCGTGAAGCTTCGGGTGCGGTCGGTGGCATCGGCCCTGCTCACCTCGGTCGGAATGCCCGAAACATTGGCTTGCCCCGGCGTGTCGACGATCACGCTCCATTGGAACGTGCGACCGATGGAGCCTTCGTCGAACTGCACGGTGGTGCGGAAGGCCGGACAGCCGTCTTCGGCGGTGAACGCTTCCATCGCCGTGGTCGACCATTGATCGGCAGGGCGGCCCTGGGCGTCCCAGCTGCCCGTCAGCCGGGCATTGGCCAGCGCCGTCCGCCGCAACCCCGTCAGGTATTCGAAATGCACCGGAACAAGCGGCATGGATAACCCCCTTTGCTGATCCGTGTTCCTGAAGCAACCGCGGCGCTTCGACGCGTTCGCTGGAATCCCCTTACGATGGCACGGCGTCCTCGAGCATCAGCTCGAGGAGAAAAGGCCCGTCGTTGGCGAGCATGGTGCTGATTGCTGATTCGACTTGGTTTGGTGCGCTCACCCGCATGCCCGGAACGCCTAGTCCGTTTGCCATCGACACGTAGTTGACGAAGGGATTGTGGATGTCGAAGGAAGGAGGGAAATCGGCTTGATTGATGCCGTGTTCCTGCCGGTAGACGACCAGATTCTCCTTGAGCAGACGGTAGCTGCGGTTGTTGCAGACGACGAACTTGGCGCCGATGCCATGGTGGGCCGCCGTCCACAGCGCCGGGAAAGTGTAGAGCGCGCCTCCATCGCCGGTGAAGCCGATGACCGTCTGGTTCGGCCGCGCCAGCTTGACGCCGATCGCTCCCGGCAGGCCCACGCCCAGCGTGCCGCCCGGGGTCTGGAAGAAGTTGCCGGGAACGTTCGGCACGAGATGTCGCGTCAGCTCCGGCGTGTGAGTGAGCGATTCATCGAACAGGATGGCCTCGGCCGGAAGCTGCTTCGCCAGCTCCTCGGCAAAGACCGACATGTGGAGCGGCATCTTGTCCCGCAAGGCGCCGTCGGCTGCGATTTGCGCGGCTTGTGCCTGCTTCGTCGCGGCGGTAATGCGCTCTGCACGTGCGGCCGCGGCTGCCTGCTGCGGCCCGGTCATGATCTTCTCCAGTGCCTGCGTGAGGGCGCTCAGCGTCAGCTTGGAATCACTGACCAAGCCCAGGGTCACCTGATGGTTCTTGGCGATGGCATAAGCATCGAGATCGATGTGAATGACCTTGGCGCCATCCTTGAAAGGGCTTTCGAGCAGCGGGAAGACATCCGGGAATACGTAGGTCCCGCAGATGACGACGGCGTCCGCGTCCTGCACCGTCTTGCGGCTGGCTGAACCGAACATGTGCCCGGTGAGGCCGCGGTAGAGGGGATGCGTCCAGGGAAGGTTGATCTCGGAGAACATCGCCCCCCAGACGCCGGCGCCCAGAACCTCCGCCATCCTGGCCACCTCCGCCTGCGCCCCTGCGTGCGCGACGCCGTCTCCCACCAGCACCACCGGGCTTTCGGCGCCCGCCAGCAGTTGGGCGGCGCTGTCGATGACCCCCTGTTCCGGTGCCACTCGCGTGTTCGGGATCACGGTCGGCACCACCACCTCGGCATTGGCCTGGTCAAGGATATCCTGCGGTACGCAAAGGAAGGTCGGACCGAACGGAGGAGTGGCCGCCACCTTGATGCAGCGCCGCAACAGGCGAAGCACGCTGCCCGGGTGCACGGCACGCGCGGCATATTTCGTCACCGGTCGGGCGAAGCCGGCAAGGTCGAGCCACATGTGCGCCTCGAGCGGGTCATAGGCGACGCCTGCCTCGCCGGCGATGACGACGAGGGGCGAGCGCTGCATGCGGAAGACGTGGTAGAGGCTGCCGAGGGCGTTGCCGAGACCGACACTGCAATGCAGTTGGACGACCGTCGGCTTTTTCGTGGCAAGCGCATACCCGTTCGCGAGCAGGATCAGGGCTGCTTCCTGCAAGCCCTGGATGTACTTGATGCCGTCGAAGCGCGAGATCTCGTCGAGCAGTCCTTCCTCGCTGCTGCCCGGATTGCCGAAGATGTACTGGACGCCGTCGGCCTGCAACTGCTCCAGCAGCTTACGATGTCCCGTTGCCATGAAAATGTTCTCCCGACTGAATGACAATCGGGTGCGCCGGCGCTGAGGCCGGCGCACCTGCGACCGTGTCTTCCGTGTTACCAGCCCCAGCGGCGCAGCGGAGGATTGCCGTCCAGCACCTCGATCAGTTTCTGGCCGGTCAGAATGCTGTCCGGCGTCGACCGACCGGTAATGAATGGATAGTCAACGATAACGCTGGTCGGATGCCCGAAATTGCCGTGATAACCGCCATCGGGTCCGGTCGCATCGCGCAGGATGAATTCGAGCGGGTAAGGCGGCGGACCCATGTCGAAGTCCAGGGGTACGTTGCGACGCTGCATAAAGCCCGTCCCATCCTTGTAGTCGTACTCGAGACAGTGGCCAGTGACGTGCTTGCCGCGAATGATGCTTTGCCTCAGGTTCATGTCGCGGGCGAAGGCAAGGCAGGTGACGCCGTAGCATTCGGCGGCGACGGGTTTGCCCGCCCGCAGGAAGGCGAGGATCAGGTCGTGCAGCCGCTGGTTGTTGGCGAGGTCGACGATCGGCCCCGAGCCGCCGACGATCAGGATGGCGTCGTAGCGATCGATCCGCCGCTGCGCCTCGACCAACTTGAAGTTGTAATCCTCGAGTTGCCGGACGAACTGCGGCGACGCGAAATACGGCCGTTCCGGCATCCACGCGGCGAGATTGACCGGGTTGTCCAGGCGCTTGCCTTGCGCAGTCGACGGATCGTCGATCTCACGAACGCGCGCCGCCATCTCGGGCGTGGTGACCGAGCGCTGCAACGGCGGATCGAAGTAATCGGGATCCGCGCTGACCGGGATAACGGGCGGCCGCCTGCCGGTTGCGGTGCAGAATTCCACCTCGTAGCCCACGCGATCGAATTCCCCAAGCGGGCCGACCAGTTCCTCGCCCCAGTATCCCCACTCCGAGACCACCATCAAGATGCGCCGCTTGCCGGGCGTCACCGGCGTAGCCGGGGTCTCCGGCGCGGGCTGCGAGCCGGGCCGCCGCACGGGCGCCGGCGGATTGAGAATGGCGTCGCGAATCGCGTAGACCAGCCGCTCCGAGCCGATCGGCTGCTTGTCGTGGATGGCGGACGTGTTGGTGATCAGGTCCCCGTCCTGGACCACGTGCTCGTACCAGTTGGTGCCTGCCGGCACGGGCACATGAACGGCACCCGCGTTGAGGACGTCGGAAAGGATCACCGGGTTGCAGGTGACCCGGCGGTCGGCGAGGATGTCGGGGGAGGTCGTCAGGAGCCACAGACCGTGGCATGGTGCCGCCTTGATGACGCTGGGGTTGGCCATGGCCCGACGGAAGAAGTGGACGGTCGGGGTGGCGCGGATGTCGACCTGCGGATTAGCGGAAGTGAGAACCGCCTCGTTCCAGCGCAGCCGCACGCTGGCGTAATTCGCGGCCATGATGATCGCAGCGTAGTCTCCTGGTTCGGCGTCCTTGACATCCTTGGACACCTCGATCCATTCGATAGGCGGAACAACGCCGTTCTCCGGCTCCACGGTCGAATAGAAGGCAAGGCTCTTGTTTCCCCACAGATAGGAAAGAAGTTCGACAGTCGCGCCGTAGCTCGCGAACCGCTCCTGATAGCACTTTATCTCCTGCGGAACGTATTGGCTTTCGACGATCACGGCAATTTTCTTGCCAGATAGAGACTTATCGGTCATTCACTTCTCCTCGACAGGTGTCTTATCGAAGCTGGTTCCATTGTTGTTCGACCCCGGTTTCAGGCCGACGCCGCCAAGGCCTTGAAGGTGACCGCGAGTTCGATCATCCCGCCGCTGCTGGCAGTGCCCTCCAGACCAGCGAGCGAGATCTGAAAGTCGTTCGGGATCTCCGGCTTACGGTCGGCGGTAACGTCGACGCCATTGACGCGCACGCGACAAATTTCCAGCTTGCCGGGCGGCATGAAATCCGGCAGCACGTTGGTCGTGGTCTGGTCGGTGACTTCCAGGACCTTGAAGTAGAGGCAGAAGGTGTTGTCGGTATCGTTGGCGGCCGCGACATAGGTCCGCGTGTAGACATGGGCGAGATAGCCAAGCTCGAAGGCGTGATAGCCGATGGCATGGCTGCTCTTCATTCCGTATTGCCCTTCAATGATGGGCGCCCCGTTCTCGGTCGTGCGGAAGAAGTAGCCTTGCCGCTCGCGATCCAGGAAGAACAGGTTCCAGAACGCCGAGCTTTCCCGTGCCAATTCCAGGTATTTTGCGTTGTTCGGCACCGCCCCGCACAGGATCAGGTAGGCGAGGATACCTTGTTCCTGCTGCCAGAAATCCTTGGTATTGCCCCAGGCGAACTGGATCGGCATGGCGTTGGTCGGCTTCCTCTCGACGCAGTCGAAGATACCTCCCCGGACCTTGTCGAGGCCTACTTCGCCCATGCGGTCGGCAAGGCCTGTCGCAATTTCGAGACACTTTTTCACGCGTGCGTCGTCGGCCACCGCTTCCTGAGCCTTGCCGGACTGCCGCAATTTCTCCGCGCGCGACTGAAAATAGTGGGCGACGCGGGTGAGGTTCCAGGCGATCTTCAGGTTATGGCCGCACACCGCGCGGTTCTGCTGCCAGCTATAGGTGTGGTCAGGCTTCCAATTGGCGTCGAAGCGCTCGTTCACATAGGCGGATTCGGGGTCGGGAAACTTCTCGCAGATCAGGGACGAGGTCTCTTCGAGGATCCCGATGCAGATCGTCAGAAGCTTTTCCAGCATCGGCCGAGCGTTCCCGGAGGGCAACGGGTCGAGCGTCAGGATGAGGTTGACAAGGTACGCAGGGATGTGATCGCCGGTCGAATTCCAGTTCTTGTGTGCGCGGTTCTGGCCCAGTGCCGGAGAATCCGGACGCATCGTCACCGGATCGATATGGGAATAGTAACCTCCTTCGCCGGCAAATCCCTTCTCCTCCTTGGCCGTCGGGTAATCCCAGAAGTAGGCCTGAAAGGCGTTAATGGTCCGGCGGATGTCGCTGAGCACTTCAGCGTCCAGGGTGATGCGGTAGTACTGGGTGAGACCGGCCAGGGCATAGATCTGTTCGTAGAGCGGGATACATCCGACGTCATCGGGGCCCAGCGAAGCGAAAATCAGGCTCTCGCCCTTTTCGCCTTCCTGGTTGCGGCGCCGGCCGTAAGCCCAGAAGCAATACTCGCCGTCATGGCTGAGACTGCGGAAGGCTTCCCGCAGATAGTCCTTTGCCGCGCGGGCCGCCATGAAATAGCGTTCGGCACCGGTGATCAGATAGGCTGTCGACAGGTCGTACAAGAGGCGCGAGAGGACCGCACATTCCTGGATCGTTTCGTCTATCGGCTGACCGAGGATGTTCAGGTTGGTTCGGTAGAACTTCGAGAAATCGTCGACAGTGTAACTGCGCCGGGCATCGAACAGATGATCGAGGATGCGGTCGGCCATCTGCGTCACCTGCGTCAGCCACCAATGCGTTTCCTCGAAGAGATAGCGCTTGGGGTCGGAGTGCAGAAGATAGACCGTCCGTGCCTCGAAGCAAAGCGCTCCGCCATTTTCCTGATAGATGCCGCTGACGAATACCGGACGACCTTCCACGATATACTTCTTGAGATTGAAGATTACGCCGCTCGTGCCCGATGGCAAATTGGCCGGATCTTCAACCCTGTCATAGGAAAGCAGATCGAGGTTCGTCAAGACCTGGTAATAAGTCGTCGGGCCGACCAAGGCTTCGAACCTATCCCCGCTGCGGGCCAGCACAGTAAACGAGGAGTTAGCTTCGTCAATCGATACGACAGATCCAGCAACCGTGAGAGTCTGAGTGAAGCTGTTCAGTGGCATGACTAGTACCGTCCTTTCTAGGAAACGCTTATCCCCTTGCGTCCTGGAGCCCAAAATCTGGTGACCGGCAGCCCTGGATGTGATAGAACAAGACAAGAACGTCACCCCCTCAGGAGCGCCCGCCCATGCCCGATTTTCCCCGATCTCTCATCGAGTTCCAGCGCCGATTCCCTGACGAGGAGGCGTGCGCCGAGTACCTCCTGGCGCTCCGCTGGCCGAACGGCTTCGTCTGCCCGGCCTGCCAGCAGTCGAAGGGATGGCGGTGCGAAACCAAGCCATGGACCTGGGAGTGCGCCCACTGCCACCGACAGACCTCGGTCACCGCCGGAACCGTGATGCATGGTTCGAAGCTGCCGCTGACCACCTGGTTCTGGGCGGCCTATCTGATGGCCACCCACTCCAACGGCATTTCGGCGCTCCAAGTGTGGAAGCAGCTCGGCCTCGGCTCTTATAAGAGCGCCTGGCTGCTGTGCGCCAAGCTCCGCCGGGCCATGGTCGATCCCCAGCGCTCGCTCCTCGCCGGCCTGGTCGAGGTCGACGAGACCGCCATCGGCTATCGCACCAGGGACGAGCCGCCCGCCGGCGGCCAAGGGCGTAGCCTGCAAGGCAAGATGATGGTGGTCGGGGCCGTCGAAGTGATCGGCAAGGGGCCGGGCCGCATCCGCCTGGCGGCGATCAAGGATTGCTCGGCGGCCAGCCTGCATGCCTTCGTCGCCAAAAACATTACCCCGGGGGCCGTCGCCAAGACCGATGGATGGCGCGGCTACACCGATGCCCCCGGCGTCGAGCATCAGCCCCATGTCGTCGGCTCCATGGCCGCCCATGTCGTCCTGCCGCGGGTCCATCGCATCTTCGCCAACCTCAAAACCTGGGCGCTCGGCGTCTACCACGGCACACCGCAAAGGCCGCATAGCCTTCATGTCAGCGACCCCCGCTTCGCGCTTTTCAACATCAAACGGGACATCCTCCGTTTCCTCTCGATGGGGTTTGGCACGATATGCTTAATGGGGAACAGGTGACCGTCGCGAACCGCCACCTGCCCGGCACACATTGCAGGTCAAACCGGGGAATGATCTACTTCAAGGCATCCTCGGCTGCAGAGTAATTGCAGCTCGTCGCTATTCAGGCGGCAACGGAGGCACCGTTTCGGCGTCGACATAGCCTTGGGTGATCTGCACCAGATAGCCGTCGGGATCACGAACCCAGACGGACCGCCACCCTGGAATGAATGAGCCGAAGTCGAGCGGTCCAAAGGCGATGTGTGCGTCGCTGCCCATCGCTCGGACTTGGGCGTCGACATCGGGGACCAGGAAAGAAAAATTCCTCACGGATGGCCACGGATAGCCATCGTTCTGCGGCGGCGCGACCGGAGCCTTCTCGGTCGCCTTGAAAAGCTCGAGGTGTATCCCGGCCCCGCGAAGAAAGACGATCTGATTGCCCGCGTCGAGCGCCACCACCCGTGAGCGCACAAAGCCGAAGTGCTTGGTGTAGAAGCGCTCGGTCGCAATAGGATCGGTGCACGTCAGCGAAATGTGATGAAACTGGACGTCAGCCATGATTGCTCCTCTCCCCTGTGCCTCCCGATCTGCCGATCTCAGTCGGCCCGGGTCACTGGCTTGCCTCCGATCGACAACAATTCATCCGATCTTGTAAGCGTAGCTGTAGTGGGTATCGATCTTTCCACCAGTCAGGTGCCAACCGTCGCCCACGAACCATCGTCCCGTCTTCGATGTGAAGATTGCCTGGAAGTAAACGGAATTGTCGGTTTCAGCGAAGTCGTAAAGCGACTCGACGTTGATCGATCCTTGCCAGTCGAGGTACTTGTTGAAGAAGTCCTTCAACGCTTTGTTGCCGCGCACTATATGCGGGGGTGGAGTGTCAAGGATGTCGAAGGGTGAGATGAGGACAGCGTCCTCCGTATATTGGTTGTCGATCATGCCGTCGACGTCTTTTTTGCCAATGTAGTCCATGTGTTCATCGAAGAACTTCCGTCCAGGTGTCGTGCTCACGGCTACCACCTCCTCGATATTGTTGTCGCGTGCACCGCCACGGCGATCGGGGCGACTATTCGCGAGATCGAACTTCGATCTACGAAACTCCCGGCACAACTCCGGGCTGGAAGGCGTCCATCTCCGGCACCGGATCGAAATAGGCATCGACCTTGACGATCTTGCCCCCGTCGTTCACTGCGATCCATTGGACGATTTCGAGCTCGAAATACTTGCCGGTCGCGATGCAGGTGGCTTTAGATGTGATGAGGGCGACCGCGGCGTTCCCCTCGGCGACGACGCCGTGAAGGTCGAGGCCCGAGATCTTCGATGTCTCGTTGCGAATTCGACTGGCCTCGGCGAAGGCCGCCTTGCCGACCCACTTTCCGAGGTAGGGAATCATCTTGGTGTAGGACTTCGGGAAAAGATTGAACACGACGTCGTCCGCCAGCGCATTCATCACGGTGTCCCAATCGAACTTGCCCATGGCGGCGTACCAGTTGGCGACAAGCTCGTGAGTCTTAGCGGAATCCATGGTTGCCGTCTCCTTTGAGCTCTAGCTGATCTTGTAGGCAAAGCCGTAGTGGCGATCGATCTTGCCGCCGGGCAGACCTCCGACAACGTGCCAAGCCTCGCCCAGCATCCAGTTCCCGGTCTGCGAGGTCATCGTCGCGTGAAAAGTGACCGAGTCTGCAAGCTCGGCGAAGTTGGTTTGTGACGTGAATGTCGACTTTCCGTGGTAGTTAAGCCATTTTTGCAAGAAATTCTTGATCGCTTCGCGCCCCTTCAGAATGTGCGGGGGCGGGGTATCAAGGATATCAAATGGCGAGATCATTACGGCGTCCTCGGTATACTGCTCGTTCACCAAGTTATCGAGGTTCCCGCTCATCAGGTAGCCTACATGCTGATCGAAATATGTTTGCCCAGGTGTCGTTGCCATGCTCACATTCTCCTCAAATCCTGATCACCGAATGATATCGGCCTCCCGTACGATCAGCTCCCCGAAAGGATCATGTCGGCGCCTTTTTCGCCAATCATGATGACGGTCGCTTGAAGATTGCAGTTGACGATCCTTGGGATGACCGAGCAATCGATCACGCGCAGCCCTTCGACGCCGCGGACGCGGAGCTGGGGATCGACGACCGCCATGTCGTCATGACCCATCCGACACGTGCCGCAGGGGTGCCAGACCGTGAGCGCCGTACTGCGAACGTAATGCTCGAGCTGCTCCCTCGTCGTGAGACCGGGACCCGGGACGACCTCGTCGCCGCGGAATTCGTCCAGCAAGTGGGAACTCATCAGGGTTCGGCCCAGGTTGATGCCGCTGATCAGAACGTCGACATCTGTTTGCGACGACAGGTAGTTGATGTTGATGACCGGTGGATCGAGCGGATTGCTGGACCGTAGTTGGACGTTGCCGTAACTCTGTGGCTGCGAGACAACCGGCACCAGCGTGATACCCGCGTCGAGAGCGCCGTAGTCGGGGAAGAAGAACGGCGCGAACATATATTGCAGGTCAGGCGACGCCCCCTCCAGGCCCGGGCGGGAATAAGTGAAAAGATTCACTTCGGAGAGGATGATCAGGGCGGGCT
>Ga0209040_10004225_pt1 | contig 10899 bp, 9 predicted proteins | sample BogFormECP12_OM3_FD_188240 | JGI IMG/M metagenome (GOLD analysis project Ga0209040, IMG submission 188240) | Bog forest soil microbial communities from Calvert Island, British Columbia, Canada - ECP12_OM3 (SPAdes) (version 2) | ecosystem: Environmental > Aquatic > Freshwater > Wetlands > Bog ... | reverse complement strand
GCTCGTCGGGCGAGCGCAAGGCTCTAGGCGCTGAAGCCGACGCGCAGCTCGTCGCTCTCGGCGCGCACGTACACGACCTGGGAGAGGTCGACGCGGACCGGTCCCTCCTCGCTGTCGATCTCGTGCCAGCCGCCCCCGCCGAGCGCCGCGTTGAGCGCCGCCAGGTGCTGGTCGTCGACGCGCAGCGCCAGCACCTGGCCGCCTTTGAAGCCGATGCTTATGCGGCGTCCGCCCGAGGCCATCAGTGCACCCCGACCCCGGCGGCCGGCTCGACGATCTCGGTCAGCACCCCGGCCGTCCCGCGCGGGTGCATGAAGGCCACGCGCGAGCCGCGGATCCCGCTGCGCGCGTGCTCGTCGATCAGCGGAAGACCCGCCTGCGACAGCGCCTGCAGCGTGGCGTCGATGTCGGCGACCTGGTAGGCGACGTGGTGCAGGCCCGGGCCCTGCCTGGCCAGGAATCGCCCAACGGGGGTGTCCTCCGAGAGCGGGGCGAGCAGCTCGACGTGGCTCTCGCCGACGTCGAGCAGCGCGGCCTCGACACCCTGCTCCTCGACCACCTCGCGGTGCGCGAGGACCATGTTGAAGCTGTCGCGGTAGAGCTCGAGGGCCGGCTCGATCTGCTCCACGGCCACGCCGATATGGTCGATGCGGCTGAACACCAGCCGCAGTCTATAGCCGCGCGCCCTCGTCCTCGCCGGGAGCCTCGGGGGGCAGGATGATCGGCGCAGGCCCGGCGGGAGGCTCGTGGGCCTCGGCCGCCGCGACCACCCGCAGACCGACGCCCGGAGAGCGCTCCAGGCGCGGCACGCCGTGCATGATCCGTTCGATCGCCTCGCGCTCGAGCACCTCGTGCTCGAGCAGCTCCCGTGCGAGCGCGTCCAGCTGGCGGCGATGGCCGACGATCAGCTTCTGGGCGGCGCGTCGGCCTTCCTCGATCAGGTCCTGGCGCTCCTCGTCGCGGATCCTCAGCGTGGTCTCGGACAGCCTTACGTCGCCGTCCGGCGAGCGTCCCATCCCGGCGGTTCCCATGGCATAGTCGTGGACCATCGAGTGGGCGATGTCGGCCACCCGCTTGAGGTCATCCGAGGCGCCGGTGGTGATCGCTCCGAACACGATCTGCTCGGCCACCCGCCCGCCGAGCAGCACGGTCATGTAGTCGAGCAGCTCCTCGCGCGTCTTCAGGTAACGGTCCTCGGCGGGCAGGTTGAGCGTGTAGCCGAGAGCCCGCCCGCGCGGGACGATCGAGATCCGGTGCACGCGGTCGACGGAGGGCAGCAGCTCGCCGCAGAGCGCGTGCCCGGCCTCGTGGTATGCCACCACCCGCTTCTCGTGTTCGTTGAGCACGCGCTTGGACTGCACGCCCGCGATCACCCGCTCGAGGGCCGAGTCGAAGTCGGCGTTGGTGATCGAGTTGCCGCCGCGCCGCGTGGCGAAGATCGCGGCCTCGTTGCAGATGTTCGCCAGATCTGCGCCCGTCAGGCCGCTCGTCTGCTGTGCGACCAGCGTGAGGTCGACGTCCTGAAGCGGCTTATGGCGCGTGTGCACTTCCAGCACGCCGAGGCGGCCGGCGACGTCTGGCGGCACGACAAACACCTGGCGGTCGAAGCGCCCGGGGCGCAGGAGCGCCGGGTCGAGCTTCTCGAGCAGGTTCGATGCGGCGATCACCACGACGCGCCCGCTCGAGGCGAAGCCGTCCATCTCGACGAGCAGCTGGTTGAGCGTCTGGTCCTTCTCGCCCGAGATGTCGGCGCCGCGACGACCGCCGACGGCGTCGAGCTCGTCGATGAAGATGATCGCCGGTTCGTGCTTGCGCGCGATCGCGAACAGCCGGCGGATGCGGGCGGCGCCGAGGCCGGCGAACATCTCGACGAACGAGGCCGCCGACTGGGCGAAGAACTGCGCGCCCGACTCGCTGGCCACGGCCTTCGCCAGCAGCGTCTTGCCGGTGCCCGGCGGCCCGTGCAGCAGGATGCCCTTCGGTACGCTGGCTCCGAGCGCGTGGAACGCCCTCGGATCGCGCAGGAACTCGACGATCTCCTGCAGCTCGGCCTTGGCCTCGTCGACTCCGGCGATGTCCGCGAAGGTGACCGCCTGACTGGAGGACGGCTTGATCTGCTGCGGCTTGATCCGCGGCATCACCTTCAACGTCCGCCACATCATCAAGATCAGCGCGGTGAAGAACACGATCATCACGACCGGCGACCAGTTGTAGGCGGCCGTCTGGATTTCCTGGACGAACGAGGTACCGGAGGCGCTCTGCACCGGCACCGTGTGCACGGTGGCGGCGGTCGCGCTGGCCTGCGAGCCGGCCCGGCCGGTCGCCGCGGCGCGGGCCGCGGCGGCCTGCGCGGCGGGTGTGCGCGGGGCCACTGTGCGCGGGGCCGCGACATAGGTCACAGTGGGCGCCCGGACGGTCGAGCCCCCGCCCGTCGTGGCCGTGCCCGTCGTGGCCGGCGACCCGCTCATCCCTCGCCCATTCCCTGCGACTGCACCATCCTTGGCATGGTCTAATTATGCGGCTTTGTCAAGGCTTTGTGGCGAATCTCGCAGGCCGGTGAGAATGCGCGAGAGAGAAAGCCGTCCGTGTCAGCCCAGAATCCGCGTGGCGAGATCTCCGAACAGCTCGGTGGCAAAGGCCAGGTCGCGCACGTCGATCCGCTCGTCGGCCCCGTGGATCAGCGGCGCGGTCTGCAGCAGCGTCTGGTGGCGCTGGGGGAAGAAGCCGTAGGCGACGCACTCCGGGAACGCCAGGCGGAAGTGGCGCGAATCGGTGAAGCCGGGCAGGATCACGGGCACCACGCTACTGCCCGGATCGTGCTCGGCGACCCATGCCGCGATCTCATCCATCAGCTGCGAGTGCATCGGCGAGCGGTTGCCCACCACGCGCTCGGTGAAATCGATTCGCCAGGGCGGGCGGGCATCGCTTGGCGGCTCGGAGTTCATGGCTGCCGGGGCCCCCAAGACCTCCTCCAGACCCGCGAGCACCTCATCCTCGCCGAGGCCCGGAGGAACGCGGCAGTCGACCCTCAGCTCGGCATGGCTGGGGATCACGTTGATCTTCTCCGAGGCGCGGATTCGCGTGGGCGTGAACGTGACGCCGAGCATCGGCTCGAACATGATCGCCAGGCGCGGATCGGCTGCGCGCAGCCGCGCCACCGCCGCCTGAGGATCCTCGGGGTCCTCGCCGATCCCGCGCAGGAACGCCAGCGGCTCGCTGGTCGGCCGGTAGGACGGCTGGCGCGCGGCGAAGCGCTCGAGCACGGGGGCCATCTTCAACAGCGCGTTGTCCCCCATGCCCGGCATCGAGGCGTGGCCGGCCACTCCGTCGGTGCTGAGCGTGAAGCGGAACACGCCCTTCTCGGCGCAGCAGACGCCATAGCAGCGTTTGCCGCCGTACTCGAACACTGCCCCGCCGCCCTCGTTGACCAGCAGATCGCAGCGCACCTTCTCCGGGTGGGTCTCGGTGATCCACTGGGCGCCCAGCTGTCCGCCGGTCTCCTCGTCGACGACCGCGACGATCAGCAGCTCGCCGCGCGCTGGGCGCCAGCCGGAGCGCCCGAGCGACGCGGCGGCGGCGACCTCGGCGGCCACCTGCGACTTCATGTCCAGCGCCCCCCGGCCCCACAGGAAGCCGTCGGCGAGGTCCCCCGACCAGGGGTCGTGCGTCCAGGCGGTGGGATCGGCGAGCACGGTGTCGACGTGGCCGAGGTAGCAGAGCGTCGGGCCGTCCTCGCCCGTGACACGATCGGCGCGATCGGCGCGATCGGCGCCATCGGCGCCATCGGCGCGCAGCCTGGCGACGAGGTTCGGGCGGTCGGGCTCGGCGCCCAGCAGCTCGCACTCGAAGCCCGCGCGCGTCAGATGGTCGGCCAGGTATTCCTGCGCCGGGCGCTCGTTGCCCGGCGGGTTGACCGTGTCGAAGCGAATCAGGCGCGCAAGCAGCTCCTCGGCCTCGGCAGCTGGCTGGCCGGTCATCCGCAGCGCGTGCGATCGCTCATCCGGCAGATCGTACGCCGATCGTCGGGAGCTCCTCGTGTGTCAGGGGGAAGTGACACGCCACCCGCGTCCCGGAATCCTGCTCGCGCAGCAGCGGCTCCTGCGTCGAGCACAGCTCCTGCGCCTTCGGGCAGCGAGTGTGAAACCGGCACGCGCCCGGCGGGTTCGCGGGACTCGGCACGTCGCCGCTGAGCACCGGCCGCTGCAATCCGCGGCGTGTTGGGTCCACGGCCGGCACGGCCGACAGCAGCGCGCCGGTGTAGGGATGGCGGGGGAAGTCGTAGAGCGCCTCGGCGGGACCGATCTCCACGATCTTGCCGAGATACATGACCGCCACCCGGTCGCACATGTGGCGCACGACCGACAGGTCGTGGGCGATGAACACGAGCGTCAGCCCGAAGCTGCGCTGCAGGTCGCGCAGGAGGTTGAGCACCTGCGCCTGGATCGAGACGTCCAGCGCCGAGACGGGCTCATCGGCGATCAGCAGCCTCGGCTTCAGCGCGAGCGCCCGCGCCACGCCGATCCGCTGGCGCTGGCCCCCGGAGAACTCGTGCGGATAGCGGTTGTAGTGCTCGGGGTTGAGCCCGACCATCTCCATCAATCCCTGGACCGTGCGTTTGCGCTGGTCCCTGTCGCGCTCGAGGCCGTGAATCGCGAATGGCTCGCCGATGATCGAGCCGATCGTCTTGCGCGGGTTCAGCGACGAGTAGGGATCCTGGAAGATCATCTGCACCTCGCGTCTGATCGCCTTCAGCTGCGCGCCCTTCGCGCGGGTGATGTCCTGCCCCTCGAAGATGATCTCTCCGGCGGTGGCGTCGAGCAGCCGCATCAGCAGCTTGGCGGTGGTGCTCTTGCCGCAGCCGGTCTCGCCCACGATCCCGAGCGTCTCGCCGCGACGGACCTCGAAGCTGACCCCGTCGACGGCCCTGACGGCGCCGATCTTGCGCCGAAAGACGATCCCTCGGGTGGTCGGGAAGTGCTTGACGAGGTCGCGCGCCTGCACGAGCGCCTCGGTGGAGCTCACGCGAGCGCTCCCGTTTCTCCGGCGTCGGCCAGCGCCTGCTCGGGCGTCCGCCCGGCGCGCAGCGCTGCCCACAGGCGCCGCCGCTCGTCGCCTTCGAGCAGGCAGGCCACCTGGTGGGACGGCTCGGTCGGCACCGGCACCAGCAGCGGGTCGATGCGCGAGTGCTCGGGCTGCGCGTACGGGCAGCGGGGGTGGAAGTGGCAGCCCGAGGGCGGGTGGATCAGGCTCGGCGGGGAGCCGGGGATCGGCACGAGGTCCTCCTCGCGCGGTCGGTCGAGCGTCGGGATGGACTTGAGCAGGCCCCAGGTGTAGGGGTGTTCGGGCTCGGAGAAGACGAGCGGGGCCGCGGCCGTCTCGACGATCCGCCCGGCGTACATGACCGCGATGTCGTCGGCCATCTCGGCCACGACACCGAGATCGTGGGTGATGATCACGATTGCCATCCCGAGTTCGCGCTGCAGGCGTTCCATCAGCGCCAGGATCTGAGCCTGCACGGTCACGTCAAGGGCCGTGGTCGGCTCGTCGGCGATCAGCAGCCTGGGCTCATTGACGAGCGCCATGGCGATCATCGCGCGCTGCCGCATCCCTCCGGAGAATTCGTGCGGGTACTCCTCCGCGCGCCTGGCCGGATCGGGGATCCCGACGAGGCCCAGCAGCTCGACGGCGCTCGCGCGGGCCGTCGCCTTGGAGACATCCTGGTGAGCGCGCACGGCCTCGGCCAGCTGGCGGCCGACCCGATACAGCGGGTGCAGCGCGGACAGCGGGTCCTGGAAGATCATCGCGATGTCGTTGCCGCGGATCGCTCGCAGCTGCTCCTCGGGGAGTGTTACGAGGTCCCGGCCGGCGAACAGGATCCGCCCGGAGATGCTCGCGCCCTGGCGGCGGGTGAGGCCGAGCGTCGTCAGCGAGGAGACGGTCTTGCCGGACCCCGACTCGCCGACGATCCCGAGCGTGCGCCCGCGGTGGACCTGGTAGCTGATCCCGTCAACCGCGTGCACGACGCCGTCTTCGCTGGGGAACTCGACGCGCAGGTCCTCCACCCGCAGCAGCGGCTCTGCCGCGCTCACGAGTAGCGCACCCTGGGATCGAGATACGCGTAGGCGATGTCCACGACGATGTTGGCCACGATCACGAACATCGCCGCGAGCAGCACCGTTCCCTGGATGACCGAGAAGTCCGACTGCAGCAGCGCGGAGTAGGCGAGCTTCCCCACGCCGGGGATGTTGAAGACGACTTCGATCAGCAGCGCTCCTCCGAGCAGCGTGCCGATTTCCAGCCCCAGCAGGGTGACGATCGGGTTGAACGCCGAACGCACACCCTGGCGAACCACCTGGCGCTCGGGCAGGCCCTTGGCGCGGGCGGTGCGGATGTAGTCCTCCTCCATCGTCTCGATCAGGCTGCCGCGCGTCAGGCGCGCGAACACCGCGGCCGCGCCGGAGGCGAGCACGAACCAGGGCATGATCAGCGAGGTGAACCATTTCCACGGGTCGCTCGTGATCGGCACATAGCTGCCCGCGCCGGGAAAGATCTTCCACTTGCCGATGTCCTCGGCGAACAGGAACAGCGCGACCAGCCCGAGCCAGAATTCCGGCGCCGAGACCAGCACCAGCGCCGTGCCCATCGCGGCGCGATCGAGCAGCGAATGCCGCCGCAGCGCCGAAAGGATTCCGATGCCGAGCCCGCCAAGTGTCCACAGCACGGCCGCGCCCACGGTCAGCGAGATGGTGGCAGGCAGACGTTCGGCGATCAGGCTCCTGACCGACTCTCCGCTGTAGTAGCTGTAGCCGAGGTCGAAGTGCAGGAACACGTTCTTCAGGTAGTCCCAGAACTGCACGGTCAGCGGCTTGCCCAGGCCGAGCACCCGTTCGATCTCGGCCACCAGCCTCGGCGTCGGATCGCGCCCCGCCCGCATCAGCGCCGGGTTCCCCGTCGGGAAGATCCTGAACACGACGAACGTCAGCGCGCACACGATGACCAGCAGCGCCACGCCCCACAACAGCCGGCGGATGATGTAGCCGGTCATCGCGGCCCCGGGCCGAGCGCGGATCTCGAGCTGTGTGGAGGGCGCCGCCGCGGCTGTGGGACCCCGCCCGGAGAACCCCACGGCGGCCCGTTGGCGCCTACTTCAGCGAGGTGTAGTTGTAGTCCCACTCGCCCACGTCCCAGAGGTCGCCGACGCCCTTGACTTCGCTGCCCTCGATGTTCGCCTGCTTGTCCCAGTCGAACGGAATCGCCGCGGCGTCCTGCACCAGTTCGTCGTCGATCTTGGCCCAGGCCGTCGCGCGGGCGGAGGTCCCGATCACCGATTCGGCCGCGGTCATGGCGGCGTTGATGGCGGGGACGTTCACCTGGCCCCAGTTGTTGTTTTCCGTGGGGTTGATGAGCTTCCCGTTGAAGCTGATGTTGAGCACCGTCTGCGGGTCGGCGAAGTCGTCGGCCACGCCGACGCTCGGACAGACTTCGATCTCTTCTTTGGGCACGCCGCAGTATTTCGAGTACATGGTCGCCGGTTCGACGAGCGTCAACTTCGTCGTGAAGCCGAGGTTTTTGAGCGTTTGGTTGGCGATTTCCGCATCCGCTTCGGCCGGGCCGCCGCGCGAGCCGACGATCTCGAGCGTCTGCCCGCCCGTGTACTTGCCGCTGGCATAGCCGGCGAGCTTGATGTACTTCTCGGCGACCGCGGCGTCGCCTTCGGGGTGTTCGTTGTAGTCGACCTTCGGGCCCGCCAACCCGCCCGCCTGTTCGAAGCCGGGAATGGTGGGGAAGATGAAGTGGGTGGCGACGTTCGTCACCAGTTCGCCCCCGCGCGCCTTGTTCATCGCCGTGCGGTCCAGCGCCGCCCACACGGCCTTGCGCAGGTCGATGTTGGAGAACGGCCCGACCTTGTTGTTGACCGCGATGTAGTGGCTTCCTGCGCCCGGTGCGATCTCGAGCTGGCTCTTGAACTTTTCGGCCGCGAGCCTGATCGAGGCCTGCGCCGGGGGTTCGTTCTGGACGACGTTCGTCCCTTCGAGCACCTGCCGGCCGATGACGGTGTTGGTGCCGCCGATCTTGATGTCGATTTCGTCGAGGTAGGCAGGACGGTAGTCGGTATTCGCCTTCCAGCTGGGGTTGCGCACGAGCGTCGCCGACTTGCCGGGGATGTAGCCGATGCCGAGCACCTTGCCTTCGGCGTTGTTCTTGAGCATGTACGGCCCGGTGGCGACCTGATAGTTGGCGTAGTCGGAGGGCTTGTCCTTGTCGAATTTTTCGGCGTAGTCCTTCGGCACGGCGGCCGACAGCGGCAGCACCAGCGCATCCGCCACGATCTGGCCCTTCGGTTCGGTGAGGTGAAAGACGATCGTGTGCTTGTTGGGGGTCTGGATGCCCCTGATCGGCCCGCCGCTGGCTTCGGGCGCACCTTCGATCGCCTTGAAGTAGGACAGGAAGTAGGGGTTGACGACGTTGGGGTTGGCGCCGCGCTCGATCGCGTAGGCGACGTCTTCGGAGGTCACTTCGCGATTGACGGGCGGGCTGAAGTGAACGCCTTCCTTGAGATGCACCGTGACCGTCTTGTTGTCAGGGGAGATTTCCGCCGGCCCGGAGGCCATGTCGGGTGTCGGTTCCTGCGAGTTCGGCTTGTTCGAGTACAGCGGCCGTTGCGTGGCGAACACGACCTCGTAGTCGACCGCGTAGTAGGCGATGCCGGGATCGAGGTGTTCGAAGTCGGATTCATTGAGCACCACCAGCATGCCGCCACGTTTGCCGCCGCTCAGCGACTCCGTCGCCGGGCTCGCAAAGCCGCCCGTGCTGACCGCGCTCGCGCCGCCGCCCGCGTTGCCGGTCGAGCCGCTCGAGCTCGAGCCGCATGCCGAAATGAGCAGCGCGGCAGCCGCCGCGAGCGCGACGCCCGCGACCGTGCTAGTCGACCTCATGGAGAGCCTCCTGTGTCGTGTGGCGATCGCCCGCATCAGGCGCCCCTCGGGTTGAGGGCGTCCCGCAGCCCGTCGCCCAGCAGATTGAAGGCCAGCACCGTCGCCAGCAGCGCGGCGCCCGGGAAGACCATGTACCACCAGGCGGTGTTGAAGATCGGTGTGGCGGCCGCGATCATCTGGCCCCAGCTGGGCGTCGGCGGGCGGATGCCGACGCCGAGGTAGGACAGGCTGGCCTCGAACAGGATGTTGAACGGGATCTGCAGGCTCGCGTACACGATGATCGGCGCGGCCAGGTTGGGCAGGATCTCCCGGAACATGATCCGCAGGTCGGACGCCCCGAGCGCGCGTGAGGCCTCGATGAACTCGCGCTCACGCAGCGATAGCACCAGTCCCCTGACGATCCGCGCTATGAGCGGCCAGGTGGCGAGCGCGATCAGGAAGATGATCAGGCCGAGGCCGGGCTGGATGACGCCCCCCACACAGCCCCTGACCGCGCACGCGGCACCGATGCCCAGCCCCAGCAGCAGGATCGGAATCGACAGGAACACGTCCATCGTGCGCGCCAGCAGCGTGTCGACCCAGCCGCGATAGAAGCCGGCCAGCGTGCCGATGGTGACGCCGATCAGCGTCGCAATCGCGGTGCCCAGGATGGCGACCTCGAGCGAGACCCTGGTGCCGTAGATGACCCGCGACATCACGTCCTGCCCGAGCGGGTCGACGCCGAAGGGATGCGCGCTGCTGGGTCCGAGCGGGGAGCCGAAGGAGTCCGTGAGGTTGAGGTTCTGCACATCCGGCCCCGGTAGTCCGAGCAGGCTGACGACCAGGGGAGCCCCGAAGGCGAGCACGATCAGGAAGGCGATGAAGGCAAGCGAGACGAGCGCGACGCGGTCGCGACGAAACCTTCGCCAGAAGAGCTGCCACGGCGAGCGCGCGGCGATCTCGGCGCCCACGTCCAGGAAGTCCAGGCCCGCGGCAGGAGCCGATACGACCTCAGCGGCGCCGTGGCTCATCGCCGCGATCCCCCGCGCGGGCGCTGTTTGGATCTGGCAACGTGGGGCACCGAAGCTACTTGTTCGACAACCCCTGCCGGGCAACCTCCCCCGAGCCCGGATGGGCGCCCTGCATTTCGAGCGATACTCACTGCATGGACAGCCTTTTCGACGAGCGTCCAGGCGCGCACCCGGCCTCGCCGCCGGACGGGCGCGATGACACTGAGGGGGGCCCTGCCGGCGCTCGCGAGCCCCGGGCGGGCGGGCAGGAGCGCCCGCTGGCCGCGCGCGTGCGCCCGCACAACCTGGAGCAATTCGTCGGGCAGTCGCACCTGCTCGCCCCCGGATCGGCGCTGCGCACGGCGATCGAGCATGGGCGCCCGCACTCGATGCTCCTATATGGACCGCCGGGCTCGGGCAAGACCACGCTGGCGCGCATCGTCGCCGGGCGCTCGCAGGCGGCCTTCGAGGAGCTGAGCGCCGTGGCGGCCGGGCGCCCGGAGGTGCGCGCGGTGATCGAGCGCGCGGCCCACCGCCGCGACACGGGCGGCGGGTCGAGCGCGAGCCAGACGATCCTGTTCCTGGATGAGATCCACCGTTTCAACAAGGCGCAGCAGGATGCCCTGTTGCCGGCCGTCGAGGAGGGCCTCGTGACGCTGATCGGCGCCACCACCGAGAACCCGGCGTTCGAGGTCAACGGAGCGCTGCTCTCGCGCCTGCGTGTGTATGCGCTGCAGGCGCTCACGGCCGAGGAGGTCGGCGAGGTGCTGCGCCGCGCGGCGGCGGGCATGGAGGTCGATGAGCAGGCGCTCGACTTCCTCGCCGTGCGCAGCGAAGGCGACGCGCGCACCGCTCTGAACGCCCTCGAGCTGGCCGCCGCCACCGCAGCGGAGGGGAGCGAGGGAGCGGCCGGCGAGAGCCCGGTCGAGAGCGACGGCATCGCCGACGGAGACGGCGCCCGCGTGACCGACCGC
>Ga0209040_10004224_pt1 | contig 10900 bp, 4 predicted proteins | sample BogFormECP12_OM3_FD_188240 | JGI IMG/M metagenome (GOLD analysis project Ga0209040, IMG submission 188240) | Bog forest soil microbial communities from Calvert Island, British Columbia, Canada - ECP12_OM3 (SPAdes) (version 2) | ecosystem: Environmental > Aquatic > Freshwater > Wetlands > Bog ... | reverse complement strand
GCGGGCGCGGCCGGCGCGCCGGGGTCCAGAGTGGCGAGCGCCGCCAACAGGCTCAGCATCACGTCGTTGTAGCCGCGCGTGTCAGCCCAGCAGATGATGCGCCGCACGAGGTAGCTTTCCAGCGCCACCGCCGCCGCATCGCGATCGGCCTGATCGGACCCGGGCCGGCCCATCAGCGCAAGCAGCACCGGATGAAACACGACAATGTTGATCCGGGCCAGCCGGCGCAGGAACGTGTCGAAGCGCGTCGATCCGGTCGGCTGCTCGATCTCGCGATAGCGCAGGCCGTCGTGGTGGATGTCGGCCATCAGCGCCGGAACATCACAGACGGTGGGCGGCACACCGTCGGACTTACGCGGCTCGACGATTTGCAGGAAACGGTCATACAGATGCTTCGCCGCGATCATCTCGCGCGTTCGCCGCGTCAGCCAGTTTTGCAGGAACGTGTCCACCCGAGGCCGCGCGGCGTGGCCGGTGCCGACCTTGGTGCGCCAATAGTCCGGATCGCGATCGAAGGGACGCCACCAGGTCTGATACAGATCCTCGACGTGCTTCAGCTTCTGCCGCGCGGCCTCCCAGAGCAGCCAGTTCTTCATCAGGTCGGCCGGCAGCAGCGGCGTGCCGTGCGCGTTCAGCGTCTCGAAGATCGCCTGCGGTTCGTCGATCTCCTCCAGGTCCAGCACGATCAATCGCAGATGCGACTGTAATGCCGCGGCCAGGGACGAAGCACGGGCGGGGGAATGCGGCCCGTTGCCGATCCACTTGCGAATGGCACTGTGGAAGAAATGGTATGCCAGCGCCATGCGCGGCGCTGGTTGCGGCACCGAGCCGGCGTTCGGCGCATCCATGACCTGGCGGAACGCGGCGCGATCGTCGTTGGTCGGCCAGACCTTGTAGCGTTCCTCGTCCTCGGCATAGGCGGCGTTGGCGGTCAGGATCGCGACCTGCCGCGCGGCGACGCTGGTTTCCTTGGCGGCGGCTTCATCCTTCGCGCCGAGCGCCCGTGCCTGCGCTTCGGCCAGCACGTGCTCGGCGGCTTTCAGCAGGATTTGCAGCGTGGTCAGGCGTTGCTGGCCGTCGATGATCTCCCGGCAGGCGATGGTGCCGGTGGCGGTCATCGCCTGCTCCAGCACCACGGTGCCGAGGAAATGGCCGGCGACCGGCTTGCCGCGTTCGGCCGCGAGCACCCGGTCCGCCAGATGCATGATGTCGTCCCACAGCGGGTCCCACTGCTCTTCCTGATTCCAGACATAGGGTCGCTGGAACAGCGGAACGGTGTAGCGCGCGGGCGCGCCGAAGACCTGCACGAGCGACAAATAGGTTGGCTGCATGTCGGTCAGTCCAACAGGGCGGGAAGCTCGGTGGCTGTTCTACGGCGGCGGCGCTTGCGGGATGGTTGCGGTGGTGGAGCGTCGGCCGCCGCCTCTGCCTCGTGTCGCCGGCGGTTGAGGTCGAGCAGGCGGGCCAGCACCTCGTCGCGGTCGGCTTCCGGCCAGCGCAGGCGCCAGGGGGCTGGGCGCTCGCCTTCCTCGGCCTCCCACTCGCGTTCATGGATGGCGACGGGATGCAGGTCGGTCCAGCCGTAGGCGTCAAGCACGGCGCGATCCATCGCAGCTTGCAGGTCACGCAGGTGGCGGATGGCGGGGTCCTGGTCCTCGGGATCGGCAAAGCGGTTATAGAGCGCCGTCAGGCCCTGGTTGGTAGCCTGCATCAATGCGGCGCGAGCTTCGTAATAGCTGCGGCCAGCAGTATGAAGCTATTCCTCGTACGACGGTGGAAATGGAAAGTTGGCGAGGCAGTCATCAGGTGTGTATACAGGGCGGTCTTCCATGGTTGATCCAAAGAATCGTGCCCACACTTCATGGGGTCTACATTGTATCACTGCGAAGGCTGCATAGCCTTGCAGAGCAAAGACGATAAGTTTTTGGTCGTAAACTAACGCGCTCGGCAGAATCGCCACGCACAAATGCTTGCTGGTCTGGACCGCAACCATGACCTGTTGAAGCTCGGATATCGCATGGTAAAGAGCCGGCGCTCGCTCGGCGAACTTCCACCAAAACCGCGCCCGAACCTCGCGATTCTGCGCGAGCCTCGCTGGCCGGACTCGCTCCTCGACAATCGCCAAAAGGTCTGGCCAGTCCGCCGCCACGGGATCGGGATAGTCCGTGGGCACGAGTCCTTGGCGCAGACAGGTTGTCCGCTGCTGTAGATCCGCATCCGCCCAGGTGAAGCCTACATCTTGTCGGCGAAGCGGTAGATCGGCGAAATCGATGGCATACCGACGATGCGAATGCGTCGGGCTGTCGTTTACCTCGTCTCCGCCGATGTACGGCCTGATCCGCTCCGCATTCCTCGGGTCCTTGGCGATCAATTGCTGCATGTCAGCCAGCCGATTCGCCGCCGGCTCGTTTGTCTCGTCGTCGAAAGTAAATCCCATTCCCAGCAGGATGCTGCCCTGGAAGGCAACCCCGATGTTGGCGCGCAGTGGCGGCGGCGTGGCATCAATCTCGCCGTTGACCAGGAATGCACTGATCCGCGACAGCGGCTTACCGTCCAGTACCGGCATATCGGTCCAGGCACCTTTCAGCATATGCACGACACTCACCACTACGTGTGCCGCCCCCGGCCAGGTCAGCCGCCGCTGCGCCGCGATGATCGTGCCACCCGATGCCAGGATAGGCCGAAGGCCGCTCTCCCGCGTGTCGCCCTGGCGGATCGTGTTGGTGGCGATCAATCCGAAGCAGCCGCCGTCCCGCAGCAACCCGAACGCACGGCGGAAGAAATGGGCCACCAGATCGGCGTTGCCGTGCGCGCCTTCATGCAGCGTCTTCAGCCAGTCCGGATAGCCAGCCCGCGTACTCTCGGCGATGGTGTTCTTGCCGGCGAAGGGCGGGTTGCCGACGATCGCGTCAAAGCCGGGATTGTCGCTGGCGAACACCTCGGGGAACTCCAGCTCCCAGTGGAACGGCAGCACCGCACCCTCGCCATGGCGCAACGCTGCCGCGCGCTGGTCGATGCGCGGCCAGTACTCGTCCGGCTGACGCGCGGTCAGCACGCCCAGCTCGGTGCGGACCCGTTCCCGATCTCGCGCATTGTCCTCGGAGAAGAAGACGTGCAGCACGGCGTCACCGATCCGCCGTGCCTGATCGAGCAGACCCTCGACGGCGCGATGGCGCTGCTCCTGGATTTCCCGGGTCATGTCATCCGGCGCCGCCCGGATTTCAGCGCGCTTGCGCAACGCCTGGAGCGTTCGCTCGCGCAGGAAGCCGTCGAACGGCGCCACATCGGTCTGCCCGTCGCGCCAGCGCATCCCGCCGATCTGCCGCGCCGTCAGCCCGACCAGGCTGTCGCCCGGCTTCAACGCATGCTCCAGGAAGGTGAACTCGTGCTCCTTCGCCAAGGTCGCCAGCCACAGCGACAGATGCGCGATGTCCACCGCCATCGGATTGTGGTCCACACCATACAGGCAGCGTTGCGCGACCAGGCGGCCGGCGTAGATCAGCGGGTCCTCGTCCGGCGGAATCTCCGGCATGGCCGCGTGCCGGGACCACGCCGCGACCAGCGCGTCCGCCAGTTGCCGGCAGGCTTCCACCAGGAAGGCGCCTGACCCCATCGCGGGGTCCAGCACCTTCAATTCCAGGATCGCCTCCGGCGTCGGATTGTCACCCAACCGCGCCAGCACTGGCTTCAGCGCGGTGGCGACGATCGGCGCGGTGAGCGAGCGTGGCGTGTAGTGCGAGCCGGTGCGCCGCCGCGCGGGCGTCGGCTGCAACACCGGCGTGCCGGCCGGCACCAGGCGCGGCGTCGCGGCCTTGTCCTGCACCGATTGCAGCGCCCGTTCCAGGTTCGCGACGGTGTCGGCGGCGCGCACCGCTGCGAGCACCGTGTTGCCGAACTTGCGGTCGGCCTGCTTCGCCAGTTCCTCGCCGCGCTTCGCCGGGACAGCCGCCAGCAGGGTGTCCAGGTCGATCACCGAGGCCGCGCCGCCACGCTTCGCCGCGCGCACCGCGAGCGAGGCGCCGCGCGTGAGCTGCACGGTGAAGCCCATCATCGTCTCGTACACCGAGCCGATTTGTTCCACGTCCAGCGCGCCGTAGGACACGCGCTCGCCGTGCAGCAGCATCAGCCGTTGAAGGATGCGCCAGATGGTGCCGTCGGGCACGCGCGGCGGCGCGGGTGGATCGGCCGTGCTGTCCCTGCCTTCCAGGAACGGGAAGCGGTCCGGATCGAACAGCCGCCCGCGCCGTGCGACCAGCTTCAAACGCGACCCGTGCGCCGCGCCCTGATGCACGATGCGGAACAGCGCGAGGAGCTGCGCCCAGGCGCCGTAACGGTCGTCCATCGTATCCGGGTGCAGCGCGGCGTCGTCGCGCAGCCGCGCATACAGGCCGGCGAGCGCATAGTTCTGTATCCAGACCGAGTCGTCGGGGAACAGGCCGCGATCTTCCGCGTAGAGCACGAAGACCAGCCGCATCATCACGGTGAGCAGGCCGGCATAGACGTGGTCATGGTCGCGCCGCACCTGGTCCCGCAGGCGAGTGATGTTGCCTCGCAGGTCCGCCGCGTGCAGGCCGCGCAGCAACTCGTAGAGGCCCTCCAGCACTTGCTCCGCCAGCGCGGCCGAGACGGTGGTCTGGTAGCGCCGGCTATCCTCCAGTAGGCGCGGCAGGCGGTCGTCCGGGTGGCCGAACAGCCGCTGCTCCTGCAACAGTGTCAGGAAGCCGGACAGGATGGGCCGCCCGTCGGTCTTCAGCAGCTCGGCGATGCGGAAGGTCGCGTAGCCGGATGCCTCGCGGCGAGGAGCATAGACCAGACGGAACTCGGCGCCGTTGGTCAGCAGTCCGATCGGGATTTCTGTCGCGCGCAGCAGGCGATCGAAGCGCGCATGCGGAGTGGCGGCCCAGGCGCGGCTGCCTTCCTCGACCGCGTCCAGATCCCGCCCGTCCGGTTCGACGCCGATCAGCATCTGCCAGGGTGGCGCGCCATCCGCCGGGGCGGGATCGCGCACCACGTAAGTTGGCCGCAGCGTGGTCCCCAGTTCCGGCAGCGGCACAGCCAGTTCGCCCGGGGCGGTCGCGATGTCGCCTTGCTGCCAACCCAGCATGGCGTGCAGGAAGGCCGGGATGTCCGTGACGCGCCTGGTATCCGGGGCAACCAACTCGCCGAGGCGCACTTGCTCCGGCCCCACGTTGCTGTCGGCCCCGATAGTGTGCTGCACCAGCACCACCGGCGACACGACCAGCCCGGTGGGCTGGACGTAGCCGAGCCAGCGCCGGTGGGCTTCCAGCAGGCGGGTTTCGGACAGGTCGGGCATCAGCCCGTCACCGGCCAGAGATACACGATGCCGATCGGATCGAGCCGCGCGGCACGCACCTGATACCCCTCCTCGATCCGCCGCGGTTCCGTTTCCAGCTCGGTATCGATCCGGCCCAGACGGGACCGCCAGGCGCGCCGATTGTCCTCCAACTGTCGGCGCTCCGCGTCGTCGAAGGCAAGCTGAAGCTGGCGGGACTTTTGTTCCGTTTTCTCGATGCTCTTGCGTTGCTCCTCCAGCAGTTCGCGCATGGCCGTCGATTCTCTGGTGGCGCGCTCGCCGAGAAGCCGTTGCGCGCGGGCCTGTGCTTCAGCGGCGCGCGCTTCCACGTGCGGTCGCAGTTCGGCCACATCCTGCGGCAACGCGGCGAGCAGACGCGCTTTGACCTCCGCCGCCACCGGTCGTTCGTGTGTGGCGAGGGCATCTTCCAGCAGATCCATCGTCCGGACCTCGGCGGCGGCGGCGTAGGGGCGGAGCGGAGCGCTGCGGATTGTCGGGTCGGACCAGCGCGCCGTGATGGTGATGATCTCTTCGTGCAGGCGCGCGGCGCGCGGGCCGAACAGAGAAAGCCGACCGAGCAGGATGGTGCGGACTTCTCCGCCGGCGGTGCTGGCCAGGCAGCACCGCGACAGATCGAGGTGCAGCAGGCCCTGGCTGGTGAAGCGCGCAAGCAGGCGCTGCACCACGCGATGCTCTAGGTGGAGCTGCACCGCCGCGTCAGCGAGGTCGCCGGGATCATCGAAGGTGATTGGCCGGAACTTCGCACGGCTGCGCCAGTCGGCAATGGTTTCGCCACGCTCCCTGGGTTCGCGAAGAAGGTCGAGCGCCGGCGCCCAGGTATGATCGCCGCCGAGTGCGGGCGCATCGGCGGGGAACTGGAACGTGGCGGGATGTTCCTTGGTGGCGTCTTCACCAAGCTTGATGGCGGGGGCACCGGCGAGGTGGAGGCTGATTGAAACCGCCTGCCGGAGCTTGTCCTCGGTAAGACCGATGATGGTCTCGGATCGGCCAATCTGTCGATGCAGGCGATCGATCTGTTCCTTCAGGGCCTGTTGCTGTTCGCGTGCATCTTCCAGTTCCTCACGGATCGTGGCCTCGCGCTCGCCGTCGTTCAGGTTGGTGATCTCCTTCACCAGCCGATCGGCGTCGCGCTGACGGATGCCGCGCGACAGCATGCCGGCCGTCCTGGCTTCCAGCACCTGGGCCATGCTGCCGAGCTGCTGGCGGATTGTCTCGGATTTGCGCACCAGCGCGTCGAGGACGCGGTCCTCCGGGCGCTGCGAAAACACGAAATAGCCGCAGGTGACGAAGGGCGATGGTTGCAGCTTGCGGTCGATGCGGCCGTTCCGCTGCTCCAGTTTGCTGGGATTCCAGGGCAGATCGAAATGCACCAGGTCACGACAGTGCCGTTGCAGGTTGATGCCTTCCCGTGCCGCGTCGGTGGCGATGAGAATGCGTAGGGGGTGCTTGTCAGGTGGCGCGTTGAACGCGCGCTTGAGTTCTTCGCGCTTTGCCTGGGATTGCACCTCGCCAGTATAGAAGGCGACGCGCGCCTCGGCCTGATCCGTGCCGGCGACCGCCGCTTTCAGCTTGCGCTCGATGTAGCGGCGGGTGGCTTCCCACTCGGTGAAGATCAGAAGTCGCGTGCCGGTCCAGACGCCGCCTTTGCCGGTGCGCAGGCCGGGGTACATCTCCCGCTCGATCCAATTGATAAGCCAGGCGATGCGGGCGTCCGACCTGTCGCGGTGGATTTCAGCTATCTCCTCCATCTCCTGGACCAGTACCAGTTCGTCCGCCAAAGAGGGTGTTTGGCTGGCGGCGACCAAGGTCGCATCGGCAACGGCTTCGTCACGGGTGCTGGTTTCGTCTTCCTGGTCCTCCGATGACGTGTCATCGTCCAACCCCGCGGGCTGGAACAGCGTCGCGGGCGGGGCGTTGCGCGGTGGTCGTTCCTGAGCAGCGGCACGCTCCAGGGCCTTTCGGTGGACCCGAATGGTATGGGCGAAGGCGTCGATGGATGACAGCAGACGGTGCTGAAGGTGGGAGAGGACGAGCGTCGCTGCGGACTGCGCCGAACGACTTGCGGCGGTGAGGCGTCCTTCACGCAACTCGCGGAGTTGGGCCAGCTTGTGCGACAGCACCAGTTCCGGCGCGTCTTTTGCCAGGTTGTCGATCGTGATCTGCTCGACGTTACGCTTGGCAAAGCCACCCTGCACGACGCGGATGTCTTCCTTCAGACGCCGCACCATGATCGCGTCGCGATTGCGCTTAAGAACGTCCGTGCCACGGATGAATCGCTGTGGGTCGAGAAGTTCCAACAACGCGGTGAAGCTGTTGGAGTGGCCGTTGTGCGGCGTGGCCGATAGAAACAGCCGATGCTCGAAGTGCGGGGCGAGATCGCGCATCGCTTTGGTGAACCGGCTGTCGATCGCGTAGCGGGCGCCCGATGCCGGGGCTGCGTTGTGCGCCTCGTCGAAGATGAGAAGGCTCTTGGCGCGTATCGGGCCGGCCTCCGTCAGCCAGGCGCGCATATCGGCGGTATATGCCTCCTCGATCAGCAGCCTGTGTGAGATCAGGAACCGGTTGTGGGTGCGCCAAGGATTGACGCCATAACCGCGATCACGCCGGACACTGGCGACATACTCCCGATCAAGGATGACAAAACTCAGTCCGAAGCGGGCCTCCATCTCCTCCCGCCATTGCAGGAGCATACCCGGTGGTGCGGCGACGACAATCGTGTCGATCCGCCGGCGGAGCAGGAGTTCGCGCGCAATTAGTCCCGCTTCGATGGTCTTGCCGAGGCCCACATCGTCAGCGATGAACAGATTGACGCGGGGGAGCTGGAGGGCCTTTCGCAGCGGCTCAAGCTGATACGCGTCAATCTTGATGCCTGCTCGAAACGGCGCTTGCAGCAGGGTCGGGTCAGTGGCGGTGACGGCCGACCAGCGCAGGGTGTGCAGGTAGGCAGCGAAGGTGCCGGTTTCATCGAAGGACTTGCCGCCTATCCGGGGCCAGAGGTCATCGCCAAGGATTGCCGTATCCAGCTCGGCATCCCAGAGAACCTGCAGGGTCTCGCCCTGGGCGTCATCTTCAACGCACGACAGACTAACGAGCGCTGAGTGGCCCGGTTCCGGCAATGGAACGGTCTCCTCAACCAACCAGTGACGGTGGCGGGCACGGACGAAGGCACCAGGGGAAGGACAGGGACTGGACACGGCACGATTACCTCGCTGGGAGGGCAGGGCGAACTATCTGCCTCCAATGCCTTGAATTGCCTTCCTGCGCGCGCGCAGGTCGGCAATATCCCCTCCTGCTCTATCTCGAACAGCGTCCGGTGGCAGACGGCACATGGAACGCGATGCATGTGCTCATCAAGTCGGCGCCGCAGCCTCCAGCCGATCTGCGCGAAATATCTCCGGCGCGAAGCGGCGCCGCGCGGATTTATCGTCTCCTGATGCGGCTTGTTGCCATGTCTTATCAAGCATGCCGAAGGCTAAGACGGACGTAAAGGACAGCCGGAGTAGTGTGGGTTGGGAGTTGCCCTTTCGCTTCGTGACCTGGCACAAAAAAGCGCCACCGCTCGCACCTAACGGGCCCCGAGAGCGCTCGCGCGTCGCGCTCTCGTGCTGGCGCACCGGCCTTGTTCCGCGCCGTCTTCGTGGTTGCCGGGCTACCACCGAAGGTGGAGCAACTGATGAAGCCAGCGATCGGATGGCCGCTATTTTGCACAACTTGGTGGTCGCTGGGCCGACTACTGATGAGCAGCGGGCTGCGCACTCGGCAGTGCCCACGCGCAACCTTGGCGACTGCTAGCCCGTGAGTAGCCGGTTTCGGCACGTTGGGCTCTGTGAGTTCGGTCATTACCCGCCGTGTGCGCCGGATCATTTGGTCCATCTGCGCTAACCAGTGGTCGAGGTCGATGTAGTCCAACTGCTGCCGGTCGATAAAGGTTACCGGGGCCGTTGGCAGCAGTGGCACGATGCTGTCGGTCGGATCCTCGGGCCGGTCGAGGCGTGGCCGGCCGCGACCGCGGGTCGGATCGGGCCGATACGGTGGCCGCACGGCGGCGCGCAGCGGCGCCATACCGGTGAGGCCACAGCACACGCTTCGAGCGATGGGTGACCTCGGCGACGATGCCAGCAGCGCAAAAGTCCTCCAGCAGGGCGGCGGCGTTCTTCACTGCCATGCCGAGCCCGGCGGCGAGTGAGCTGGCGGAGACCAGGGGGCCTCGGCCAGGATGTCCACCGCGACGGTGGCGCGCGAGATGCGGCGCCGGCCGGCGACCGCGGCGCGCGCAGCGAACCAGGCGCGCTCCATGGCGAACAGCAGGTCCAGCGCCCACTCGGCTTCGTCGGCCAGCGCGGCGAGGAAGGCCGGTAACCAGGCCGCCTCGTCCCGGGATGCGTCGGCCTGCAGGCGCGGGCGCCGGTCAGCGGCACTGGCGCACGGAGGAGACGCTGCTTCACCCAGAACCGCACCAGCGCCGAGCGGATGGGCGGGCGGGCGCCGCCATGGCCGTCCCCGTCGATCCATTGGCGTGGCCGTGAGCTGCGGCGGGCAGCGGGATGCCGGGCGATACGGCCAGGCATCTCTCGGCCTGCTGCATCACCTTCCTGGTCGAAATCCGGTGCCACCAACCATTGGTGCAGCTCCAGCGCATGGCGGGCGGCGTCGAGGACGGCGCCGCGGTCGATGACGCGCAACGCGCCGTCCATCCGGAGCCGCAGGCCCTCGAGCACCGCGGCAGCGAGGTGCCAGGGTACTGGATGGGGCACATCCGGACGGCAGCGCTATCGCTTGCGCCTGTCGCGCCACAAGGGTGCGTCGCGCTGCGCGCTCCCGTGCTGCACACGCCCTTGTCCCGCGCCGGCTTCGCGGTTGTCCATGTTTTGCCTGGCGTTATAGAACAAAAAGCGAACATAGTTCGTCATTCCCCTCTGCCGGGCAATCGGAGCGGAGCAGAAAGCGATGAATCGACAAGACGCGGAAATCCAACGACTGAAGACCAGTGTGAGCTGTGCGGTGGTGCTGGAACGGCTGCCGCCGGTCTGGCGGCTCGACGCCGCGGAGAGCACCCGGCGCAGCCTGAAGTACCGCCGCGGCGTGGGCGAGATCGTGATCGTCAACCATGACGGCCACGGCTGGTGGGATCCTTTGAGCGAAGCCAAGGGCGACGTCTTCAGCCTGGTGCAGCACCTCGATCCCGGCCTCGGCTTCAGCGCTGCGCGCCGCTTGCTGTGCGGCTTCGCCGGCCTCACGCCGACGTTCCCTGCGGCGCTGCGAATACGCCGAAGCCGGGTATCCCTGGACCCCGTCGCCCAACGCTGGGAGCGCCACCAGCCCCTCTCGCGCGGATCGCGGAACCGGCTCTATCTCACCGGCGAGCGCCGATTGCCGGATCGCATCCTCCTCGCCGCGCACGCCGCTGATGCCGTGCGGGAAGGGCCGCACGGCAGCGCCTGGTTCGCACACCGCGACGCGGCAGGACGTGTGACCGGGATCGAGATGCGGGGTCCTGGTTGGCACAATTTCTCTGCGGGCGGCGAGAAGACGCTGTTCCGGCTGCCGGGCGGTCCCGACTGCGTG
>Ga0209040_10004223_pt1 | contig 10901 bp, 7 predicted proteins | sample BogFormECP12_OM3_FD_188240 | JGI IMG/M metagenome (GOLD analysis project Ga0209040, IMG submission 188240) | Bog forest soil microbial communities from Calvert Island, British Columbia, Canada - ECP12_OM3 (SPAdes) (version 2) | ecosystem: Environmental > Aquatic > Freshwater > Wetlands > Bog ... | reverse complement strand
GCCCGCGTAGACCTCCTCGACCTCCTCGCGCTCGTTGGCATGCATCATCAGGATGCGCCCGATCCGCTCGGTGCGCCCTGAGCCGACGTTCAGCACCTTGGCGCCCGCCTCCAGGCGGCCGGAGTAGACGCGGAAGTAGGTGAGCTTGCCGACGTAGGGGTCGGCGGCGATCTTGAAGGCGAGCGCCGCGAACGGCTCTGAGTCGTCGGCATGGCGCTCGACCTCGCGCTCCTGCTCCTCGCCTTTGATCAGTTCGGTGCCGAGCACCGCCGGCACATCGAGCGGTGAGGGCAGGTAGTCGATCACCGCGTCCAGCAGCGGCTGCACGCCCTTGTTCTTGAACGAAGAGCCGCACAGCACCGGTGTCAGCCTGGTCGACAGCGTCGCCTTACGGATCGCGTTCTTGAGCGTCTCCTCGGGCACCTCGGCCTCCTCGAGCAGCAGCTCGAGCAGGGCGTCGTCGTAGTGGGAGACCTCCTCAAGCAGGTGCTCGCGCGCGCCGGCGGCCGCTTCGAGCAGGTTCTCGGGGATCTCGATTTCGTCCTGTTCCTTGCCCATCTCGTCCTTGTAGACGATCGCTTTCATCGCGACGAGATCGACCACGCCGAGGAAGCCGCCCTCGGCGCCGATCGGCAGCTGGATCGGCACCGGGTGGGCGCCGAGGCGGTCGATCATCGTCTGCACGCCCTTCTCGAAGTCGGCGCCGATGCGATCCATCTTGTTGATGTAGGCGATCCGCGGCACGTGGTACTTGTCGGCCTGACGCCACACCGTCTCCGACTGCGGCTCGACGCCGGCGACGGAGTCGAACAGCGCGATCGCGCCGTCGAGGACGCGCAGCGACCGCTCGACCTCGACCGTGAAGTCGACGTGGCCGGGCGTGTCGATGATGTTGATGCGGTGGCCCTTCCACTCGGCGGTCGTGGCGGCCGAGGTGATGGTGATGCCGCGCTCCTGCTCCTGCTCCATCCAGTCCATCGTCGCGGCGCCGTCGTGGACCTCACCGATCTTGTAGGTGCGCCCGGTGTAGTAGAGGATGCGCTCGGTCGTCGTCGTCTTGCCGGCGTCGATGTGCGCCATGATCCCGATGTTGCGGGTGTTTTGCAGGGAGAACTTACGTGGCATGGCGCGGTGTGGAGTTTGGGAGTGGTGGACTGCTCGGGGGAAAAAAAACGGGCCCTTCGGGCCCGCGCGCGCTACTGGTCGTTGCCGGACCGGTCCGCTTCGTTATCTGCCCGAGGTTTCCATCTTGGTTAACGGGCCGCGGACGTCAGCACCTTGCGCTATCACCCGCGACGACTAGCCGACTATAGCAGAGGGTTTCGGCGTTCTAGCGCGCCTTCCTGCCGTCCTGCGCGACGTCTTGCAGGCCCCGAGGCTCCCCCTCGCAGGCCGCGGGCACCGTCTGCTCGAACATCTCGGCCAGACGCGCGAGCACGACCGTCGCGGCCGCTAGCTCGCGCCCGTCGAACCCGCCGAGCGCGTCCTCCCAGCGGACCTGCCAGGCGGCCCTCTTGGCCTCGATCTGCTCGCGCCCGAGCGCCGTCAGGCGCGTGACGACCACGCGCCGGTCGGTCGCCGAGCGCACGCGTTCGACGTGCCCGGACTCCGCGAGCCCGTCGAGCATCTGCGTGACCGTGCCCGGCGTCAGCTGCGCCGCCGCCGCGAGCTCGCCCGCCGGCAGGCCGCCGCGCTCGTGCAGCTCGATCAGCAGCTGGAACTGGGCGTGGCTGAGCTCGGTGCCGTCGAGGTGGGTGTCGCGCCCGCGCAGCCGGTTGACGGCGCGAAAAACGCTGCGGAAGGCGCGGCCGAGCTCGTCGAGCTGCGCCGAGCGCCGCTCCCCGGCGCGCTCGGAGCCCGCCTGCGCCGCCCGTGCGCGGCGGTCGCCCTTGGCTCTCGTCGGTGCCGCCATCGTAAGGTCCCTACGCGCCCACCGACTCGGCAGTGTGCACGCCCGCACCCCCGCGCTCGCGCGCATTCGGGCGCTCCGCGCGCAGCAGCACCGTGCACGGGATCAGCGCCCACACGACGATTCCCAGCGACCACCAGTAAGCGGTGTCGAAAGCGCCCGCGAGGTGCGCGCTCGACGGCGCCGCGCCGCTGGCGCGCTGGAGCACGACGGCGAGCACCGCTGTGCCGATCGCCCCGCCGATGCGCTGCAGCACGTTCAGCTGGGGCGTCGCGTCGGAGAGCTGCTCGGGCCGCAGCGAGGCGAACGCAGCGGTCATCGCCGGCATGAACGAGAAGCCGATGCCGACGCCCCGCACCAGCAGCACGGCCGAGATGCCCAGGATCGATGTGCTCGCGCCGACGAACGCGAGCGGGATCGTGCCGAGGCACAGTGTCGAGACCCCCGCGAGGGCCACGCGACCGCCGCCGAAGCGATCCGTCAGGCGGCCCGCGACGGGCATCGCGACGAGCATTCCCAGGCCCTGCGGTCCGACCAGCAGCCCGGTGGCGATCAGGCTCTCGTGACGGACCTCCTGGTAGTAGAGGGGCACCAGGATCATCGCCCCGAACAGGGCCGCGCCCAGGCCGAACGTCGTGAAGGACGCAGCCGCGAAGATTCGGTTCGCGTACAGGCGGATGTCGAGCAGGGGCCGCTCGGCGCGCAGCGCATGCCAGCAGAAGACGCCCGTCAGCAGGAGCCCCGCGAGCGTAGGCAGCACGACGCCAGGGGCGGTCAGGCTGCCGCTGGAGCCCAGCTGGCTCAGGCCGTAGACCACCGCAGTGGACGCGGTCGAGAGCAGGGCGAGGCCGACCACGTCGAGGCGGCCGGCCTCGCCCGATTCGGTATGCGGGATCGTGCGCCAGCCGGCGATGAACGCCACCACCCCGATCGGTACGTTCACGAGGAAGATCCACGACCAGTGCAGGCTCTGGAGGATCGTGCCGCCGACCACCGGTCCGAGGATCGGTCCGAGCATCGCGGGCATCGCCACGATGCCCATCACTCGCCCCATCCGCTTCGGACCCGCGACCTGGGCCATGATCAGCTGGGCGAGCGGCATGATCATGCCACCGCCCGCACCCTGCAGCACGCGGAACAGCACCAGCTCGGTCGTCGAGGTGGCCACCGCGCAGAGCGCAGAGCCGACCGTGAACAGGACCAGCGAGGTCATGTAGACGCGCTTTGCCCCGTAGCGCCTGGCCGCCCATCCGGTCACGGGGATCACGGCAGCGAGCGCGAGCAGGTAGCCGGTCACCACCCACTGGATCTGGGAGATCGAGCTGTGAAGGTCGCGCCCGAGCGTCCGCAGCGCCACGTTGACGATCGTCGTGTCGAGGATCGACATGATCATCCCGAGAATGACCACGCCGGCGATCTTCCAGACGTAGGGCTCGATGCGGTCTGTGGCCGCCGCGTCGGAGGCGGCCTGGGCGGGGGGCGAAGACATTTGGAACCAAAAGTTTAGGTACCTAATCTTCTTCGTCAACCCCTGTACGCGAACGTCCGCCTCGCGCCGGCGCCGAGCCCGGCACCGGCCTGCACGCTCGCGCGCCGTGCCCGGCGCGGCGCGTCCTCGAGCCGCCCGCGGCGACCCCTCCCGGCCCCGCTAGAGGCCCTCCTCAAAAACGCTCCCCGCGCCGATCGGCGCGGCTACCAGCGGTAGTGTGCGAAGGCCTTGTTGGCCTGCGCCATGCGGTAGATGTCGTCCTTGCGCTTGTAGGCGCCGCCCTGCTGGGACTGCGCGTCCATCAGCTCGTTGGCCAGGCGCTGGGCCATCGTCTTCTCGCGGCGCTGGCGCGCGAACTCGACCAGCCAGCGCACGGCGAGCGTCCGCGCACGGCGCGCCGCGACCTCGACCGGCACCTGGTAGGTCGCCCCGCCCACACGCCGCGATTTGACCTCCAGCGAGGGCGTGAGCGTCTTGATCGAGCCCTCGAGCGTCTCCACCGGGTCCTTGTCGCTGCGCTCGGCGAGGATCGCGAGCGCGTCGTAGACGATCCGCTCGGCGGTCGACTTCTTGCCGTCGAGCATCACCTTGTTGATCACCTGCTGAACGAGCTTCGAGCGATGGATCGGGTCCGGCTCGAGCGGACGGATCTGTGCGGCTGCGCGGCGCGGCATCTACTTCTTCTTGACGCCGTACTGCGAGCGCGCCTTCTTGCGGTCGCTCACGCCCGCCGCGTCGAGCGTCCCGCGAACGACCTTGTAGCGCACGCCCGGCAGGTCCTTGACGCGACCGCCGCGCACCAACACGACCGAGTGCTCCTGCAGGTTGTGGCCCTCGCCCGGGATGTAGGCCGTAACCTCGATCGATCCCGATATGCGCACGCGCGCGACCTTGCGCAGGGCGGAGTTAGGCTTCTTCGGGGTCGTCGTGTACACGCGCGTGCACACGCCGCGCCGCTGTGGAGCCGCGACCTTCTTCTTGCGCCCCTTGCCCGACTTCAGGCCAGGGGTGGCGAGCTTCTTCTTGGGCGTCACGCGCCCCTTGCGCACCAGTTGCGAGGTCGTCGGCATCGAGGCCGCATGCTAGCAGCGCTAGACGGGCTGAGCCGCGCCGGCTCCCGCCGCGCGGACCGGCGCCGGCATCATCGCCGAGGCCACCACGATCAGCATGAACGCGAGCGCCTGCGCTACCACCCCGAACGGCGAGCCCGCCATCGGGTCGCCGAAGACGATGATCCCACCTGCGATGCCGGCGATGTTCGCCGCCGTGCCCGTGACCGCGATCACCGGCACCGCCTCGCCGTCCTGCAGCCCGCGCGCCGACGCGTAGAACGCGACGACCGAGGCGAGAAGCGCCACCGCCAGCCACGGGCTGAGCGCCAGGCCGAGGATGCCGTGCGCGCTGGTGATGCCAGTGAGGGCCTTGATCGACGTGTCGGAGACGCCAAACAGGATCCCGGCGGCCGCCCCGAGCATCACGCCGTGGTGCTCTACCGGGCCGCCCATTCGCGGGCCCGCGATCAGCAGCCCGCCGAGGCCGAACAGGCCCGCCTCGAAGGAGATCATCGCCGGGTCGGAGAAGTGCGAGTGCGCGCCGTGCATCGCCGGCAGGGTCAAGCCCAGCAGGACGAGGCCGGCGGCGGTCGCGAACAGGCCCACCCATTGGCGGCGCCCGACGGAGAAGCCGAACATGCGGTCGGCCATCACCGCGATGAACACGACGCCCGCGGCCAGCGAGACCTGGACGACCGACATCGGCGCCAGCGCCAGCGCGCCCACGTGCAGCGCCCAGCTGCCCGTGGCCGTGATCATGCCGAGCGTGAACCACTTCGACGAGTACAGCCGGCGGGCCGAGCGCAGCGGGTGCATGACCTGCACCTTGGGCACCTCGTTGGCGCCGCGGTACTTGAAGAAGAAGCCCAGGTTCGCCACGAAGGCGCAGGTGAGCGCGAGGAGTATTCCGAGATCCAGAGTCATGATGGGGAAGTAGGTGACGGTGTGACCCATCGGCCGAGGTCCCTCGCTTCTTTACCCCGGCTGGGCAACCTAGGCGGATCGTCCGTCTTCGGCAGAGTACTCGCTCCAACCTGTATGAAAGCTAAAGAGCCCCTTGGACCTCCCCCATACCGCGCCGAGAGCAGCCGGCGTGAGCGCCCCAGCGCCGTTGGGCGCTCGGCGCCGCCCACCGCGCACGTGACGATGCGCACGAGACCTCTGCTGATGGTCGACATCGACGGTGTGCTCTCGCTGTTCGGCGCCGGCGGAGCGCTGCACGATCGCCCCGAGCGCACGCGCGGGTCCTTCCATTCGATCGAGGGCATACCGCACTTCCTTTCGTCCACGGCCGCCGAGCACCTGCTTGCGCTCGGCGAGCTATTCGAGCTCGTCTGGGCCAGCGGCTGGGAAGAGCGCGCCGACGAACACCTGCCTCACCTGCTCGGCGCCCCCGCGGGGCTACCGTTTCTCAGCTTCAGCCGCGACGTCGGCGGCCGCGGCGGCGACGCCCGTGCGCACTGGAAGCTCGCCGCGATCGACGCATACGCTGGCGCCCGCGCGCTGGCCTGGATCGACGACGCGCTCGATCGCGACTGCCGCGAGTGGGCGCGGGCGCGGCCCGCGCCCACGCTGCTCGTGCAGACCGATCCCCAGTTGGGCCTCACCGCGCGCGAGGCCGAGCAGCTCACGAGCTGGGCGCGCGCGCTGGCGGCGTGCTGAGCCGCGCACGCCGGGAGGCGGCGCTCGCCCCGCCCGCTGCTTCGGGGCCCTGCGCGGCCGGGGTTGAGCTCGGCGCGCCGCCCGGCGTCGTGGAGGGGACCGTCGGGGGTGTGCCCGGCGTTGGCGGGCCCGGCGTTGGCGGGCCCGGCGGCGCGGCGGTCGCAGCGAGGTGAACGGGTTCTGAGATCGTCGCGCCGGCAGTAGCGGCCGGCGCGAGCGCGCGCAGCCACAGGCCGCCCGCGGGGGCGCTCGGCGGCGCGGGCAACGACCACGCGCCGGCCGCGTCGGTGATCGCTTCGGCGAGCGTCTGCTCGAGCACGGCTTCCCCCCGCGCGCTCACGCTGCGCGCCTGCACGAGCACCTGCGCGCCGACGATCGGCGTGCCATCGAGGAACGCGAGCTGCCCGCCGATCGTGGCGCTCGCGGCGATCGTCAATCGCGCCGGCCGCGGCGCGAGCGCGGCCACGGCGTGGCGGATCGCGGGCAGCTGGCCGTAGAGGACGTCGCCCGGGCAGTCGGTCGAGTCGCCGTCGCGGTGGCCGGCGATGCGCGGCAGCGAGACGCGCGCGTTGGCCGGAAAGCGGCTGTAGCTCGCGCCCGCGGGGTTCACGCGCACGAGCACACGCCCCTGCGAGGGCACGCCGTGCAGCGAGAGCTTCCAGGCGAGCAGCGCCTGCAGCGCCGAGCGGGCCGCGGCCGAGATCGGCGTGCTCATGAACGAGCCCAGCACCGCCACGCCGGTGGAGACCTTGTTGTAGCCGCCCGCCTGGGCGCCTACGACCGGCTCGCTCACGCCGCCCGCGCGCGCCTCGAAGACGCGCCCGTAGAGGTCGATCACGAAGTTGTAGCCGATGTCGTTCCAGCCATGTACGTAACGGTGGAACGCGTAGATCGCGCGCAGCATCGCCGGCACTTCGCCCGCGAGGTAGCCGTTGGGGTTCTCGGTGTGGTGCACGAAGGCCATCCTCACGCCGCCGTATTCGGGGGCCACGGCCGGCGGCGAGACGCGACCCGCCCACGCTCTGCGCGCGATGATCGGCGGCTGGGCGACGGCCGCCGCGAGCGGCGGCCCCGCGAGCGGCAGCGCCGCCGCGCTGGCCAGCCAGCGCCTCGCCAGCGCGCGGCGCCGCGCGCCCTGCCCCGCGCTCACGTCGACGAGGTGCACGCGCACGCCCGTCAGCGAGACCGGCGAGCGCAACTGCAGGCGCAGCGTGCCACCGGTCCACACCGGGTCGCCGACCTGGCGCGCCGCCTGCACGGGAGCTTCGGGGGCGTGCCCATGCGCGGCCGCCGACACCCACGGGCTGTAGGCGCCGACGCCGACGCCGACGCGCATCATCACGGCAGCGTTCGCGGGTGCCGACCAGCTGAGGCCCACGAGGTCCGCGGGCTGGTCCAGAACGAGCGTCTTCGGAGCGCCCGCGGCGAGGTCTCCGATCCAGCGCTCGCTCAGCCGCGGCGCCGGGTCCTGCGCGAGCGCGTCCTGCGCGAGCGCGCCGAGCACGGCCGCCGGGGGCACGAGGCCGCCCGCAAGCGTCCCGGCCCCCGCGAGGAGCAGCGATCTGCGCGTGATGCCGCGCGCGCTCATCCCCCCAAGGACACCACGCCCGCGCGCAGGGTGCGCTCGCCGGCGGTGAGAATCCTCTCAGCGACCGGCAGGACGGCCCGCGATGGCGCCCGCCAGGGCGGCCCAGCTACGGCGGGCACGGCGTGGGCGGGGCCGGAGGCCCGCCCTGCTGTGCGTCTCTCGGCGCGCGGGCAGCCACCGGCCCCGCTGCGAGCAGCGGGGCCGACGCGGCCGCGGCGCGCCTACTCCTCCTCGACGAGCTCCTCGCCCGGGATCTCCAGCTCGGCGAGCTCCTCGGCGAACCCGGGGTCGGTGCCGCCGGCGCCGATCCGCTCCAGCGAGGCGAGGTCAGCGTCGAACTCCTGGCCGTAGCCGGCGCCGAGGCCCTCGCCGGCGAGCCCGAGCTCGGCCGCGATCTCGTCCTGGTCGAGCAGCCCGACGTCGTCGATCGCCCGCGGCAACGGTTCGGCGGGCTCGATCTCGATCCGCCGGTAGCGCTTCAGGCCGGTCGCCGCCGGGATCAGCTTGCCGATGATCACGTTCTCCTTGAGCCCGTTGAGGCGGTCGATCTTGCCTTCCAGCGCCGCGTCGGTGAGGACCTTCGTGGTCTCCTGGAACGACGCCGCGGACAGGAACGAGTCCGTGTTCAGGGATGCCTTGGTGATGCCGAGGATGATGTCCTCGAACTGGGCCTGCTCGCCGCCCCCCTCCGCCACCGCCGCGTTGGCGCGAGCGAATTCGAAGCGGTCCACGAACTGGCCCGGGAGGTAGTCGGTGTCGCCCTTCTGGTCGACCCGCACCTTCTTCAGCATCTGCCTGACGATCAGCTCGATGTGCTTGTCGTTGATGTCCACGCCCTGGGACTTGTAGACCTCCTGCACCTCCTTGACGAGGTACTGCTCGGTCTCGGTGCGTCCGCGGATCGCGAGCAGCTCGTGCGGGTAGACCGACCCCTCGTTGAGCTGCCTGCCGGCCTTGATCTTCTCGCCGGCGCTCACGAACAGCCGCGTGCGCCGCGGAAACGCGTGGCGGTGCTCCTCGCCAGCGTCGTCGGTGATCACGACGTTGAGCGCCTTGTCAGTCTCTTCGATCGAGACCACGCCGTCCTGTTCGGCGATCTTCGCGAGGCCCTTGGGACGCCGCGCCTCGAACAGCTCCACCACGCGCGGCAGCCCGTGCGTGATGTCCGCTCCCGCGACGCCGCCGGTGTGGAACGTACGCATCGTCAGCTGCGTTCCGGGCTCGCCGATCGACTGCGCCGCCACGATCCCCACCGCGTCGCCGATCTGGGCGAGCGTGCCCGTGGCCATCGCCCTGCCGTAGCAGGACTGGCACACGCCGCTCGGCGCCTCGCACTTGAGCACCGAGCGCACGGGCACGGTCACCTCGACGCCCTTGTCGTGGTCGTCCCTGAACGCCTGCGCGATGCCGGCGAGCTCATCGCGACCGATTTCGATGCCCTGCTCGGCGAGCATGCGCCCGCGCTTGGTCGTGATCGCCTGCGCCGCGATCCTGCCGATGATGCCCTCGTTGGGCTCACCGTCGGCGGCGAACACGGCCAGCTCGATGTACTCCTCGGTGCCGCAGTCGGCCTCCCGGATGATCACGTCCTGGGCAACGTCGACCAGGCGCCGCGTCAGGTAGCCGGAGTCGGCCGTCCGCAGAGCGGTGTCGGCGAGGCCCTTTCGGGCACCGTGCGTGGAGATGAAGTACTCCAGCACCGACAGCCCCTCCATGAAGTTGGCCTTGATCGGACGCTCGATGATTTCACCCTTCGGGTTGGCCATCAGGCCGCGCATCCCCGCCAGCTGGCGGATCTGCTTGAACGAGCCGCGGGCACCCGAGTTGGCCATCATGAAGATGGGGTTGAGCGTGTCGAGGTTCGCGATCATCGCGTCTGCAACCTCGTCGGTGGCCGCGTTCCACTGCTCGACGACGGCCTCGTGACGCTCCTCCTGGGTGATCAGCCCGTCCTCGTACTGGCCCGTGATCTCGCCCACGAGGTTGTCGTACTTGTCGAGGATCGCCTGCTTCTCGGGCGGCACCACGACGTCGTTCTTGGAGATCGTGATCCCTGCCTGGGTCGCGTACTTGAAGCCCAGGTCCTTGAACGCGTCGAGCACCAGCGAGATCGTCGTCGCGCCGTAGGTCTGCACGAGCAGGTCGATCAGGCGCGTCGTGTCGCGCTTCTTCATCGATTGGTTGACGAACGTGTACTTCGAGGCGTCGAACTCGTCGCCGAGCGCCTCCGCGAGCGCGCGCTCGATGCGGTCGTTGTAGATGATGCGCCCGATCGTCGTCAGGACGTGGCCGCCCTCGCGCCCGTAGGGGCGGAACTCGGCCACGTCGTGCAGCTTGACGACGCCCGCCTCATAGGAGAGTTCCGCCTCCTGGGCGGTGCGGAACACGTGCGGGCGCGGATCGTGCGTCGCGCGGTCGATCTTCGCCAGCTCGTCGGCCTCGGGCCCGTAGGTGAGGTAGTAGGCGCCGAGGATCATGTCCTGCGTCGGCGTCGCCAGCGGCGCGCCGTGGGCCGGCGAGAGGATGTTGTTGGAGGACAGCATGAGGATGCGCGCCTCCGCCTGCGCCTCTGCCGAGAGCGGCAGATGGACCGCCATCTGGTCGCCGTCGAAGTCTGCGTTGAACGCGTGGCAGACCAGCGGGTGGACCTGGATCGCCTTGCCCTCGACGAGCAGCGGCTCGAACGCCTGGATGCCGAGGCGGTGCAGCGTCGGCGCGCGGTTGAGCAGCACGGGGTGCTCGTGGATGACCTCCTCGAGCACGTCCCATACCTCGCCGATCATCGAGTCCACCATCTTCTTGGCGGCCTTGATGTTCTGCGCCGACTTGCGCTCCACCAGCCGCGCCATGATGAACGGCTTGAACAGCTCGAGCGCCATGATCTTGGGCAGCCCGCACTGGTGCAGCTTCAGGTATGGACCCGCGACGATCACCGAGCGCCCCGAGTAGTCCACGCGCTTGCCGAGCAGGTTCTGGCGGAAGCGCCCCTGCTTGCCCTTGAGCATGTCCGAGAGGGACTTCAGCGGGCGGTTGCCGGGGCCCGTCACCGGGCGTCCGCGGCGGCCGTTGTCGAACAGCGCGTCGACGGCCTCCTGGAGCATGCGCTTCTCGTTGTTGACGATGATCTCCGGCGCGCCGAGGTCGAGCAGCCGCTTGAGGCGGTTGTTGCGGTTGATCACGCGGCGGTAGAGGTCGTTGAGG
>Ga0209040_10004222_pt1 | contig 10902 bp, 11 predicted proteins | sample BogFormECP12_OM3_FD_188240 | JGI IMG/M metagenome (GOLD analysis project Ga0209040, IMG submission 188240) | Bog forest soil microbial communities from Calvert Island, British Columbia, Canada - ECP12_OM3 (SPAdes) (version 2) | ecosystem: Environmental > Aquatic > Freshwater > Wetlands > Bog ... | reverse complement strand
TGGATCAGGATTGCCATATTCAGAGGACGTGCGTGACGATGCGACTGACGGCCAACAGCACGATGCGGCTCGCGGCACAGACACGTGGGATGCCCTGGCGGGTCGGTGCGTGCCCCGCGATCCGGCGAGCCCGAACCCAACGGAATGGGAGTCGCCTCGGCTGTCTGCCCCCCGTCGTGGAGGCGGATGGAGGGAGAGTCCGCGCCGAAGACGTTGCGAAATCAACGCCGCACGGATGTGGCAGCCACAGACGGATTGATCTGGGTCAGTGTCTCCCCAGCGGACACATGCTGTTGCCAGCGAATCCGCCGTCGCCCGCGGCCTCAACCTCGACCAGCGCGGCTTTGCCTTCGTGGAACGTCACGATATCATCGGGAAGGCCTATGAGCAGGAGCGCGCGGGGATTGCCAACACCGCGTTGCACGCGGTCTTCGAGCTGATCAGCTCACCAGTCAGTTACGGGCCATAGGGCGGCTCAACTCCGGCCGCAGTACGAAACGCGGGTCAAATTCGGTCTCAACATAAACGGCAGCGCCCGTCACCAATGACCGATATTGTCGCCATAAGCGGCAATGTGACAGCGGGGTCCTACCGCACCACACCCACTCAACCGCAACGCCTACTCCTCGGCCAAGGTCATTGCGTCGTATTCCGCCGAGATGTCCTGGCCGGTGTAGTCCGGCATCAACCCCGCGGAGAACAGGCTCACCACCGCACACGCCGCGATGTAGACCGCGACCGCGTACCCCGTCGCGTAGTGCGCGAACAGCGCGGTCGCGATCGCGGCGCGGGGCCGCCGGCGATGATCGAGGCGAGCTGGTAGCCGAGCGAGGCACCGCTGTAGCGCAGGCGCGGCGTGAACGCCTCGGCGATCAGCGCCGCCTGCGGGCCGTACATCATGTCGTGCGGGATCAGCGACAGCACGATCGCGATGAACACCGCCGACGGGATCGCCGTGTCCAGCATGCCGAAATACAGGAAGCCGTACAGCCCGGTGGCGAACGCGCCGATCAGGTACATCCGCCGTCGCCCGATCCGGTCGGAGATGTGGCCCGACAGCGGGATCGTCACGAACGACACCAGCGCGGCGCACAGCACGGCGGTCAGGATCAGGTCGCGCGACATGTGCAGCGTGCCGGTCGCGTAGGCGAACACGAAGGCGGTGAAGATGTAGAACGGCGCCTGCTCGGCCATGCGCAGCAGCGCGGAGAGGATGATCTCGCGCGGCTGCCGCTTGATCACCTCGGTGATCGGCGCCTTTTCGGTCTTCTTCTCCTTGACCAGGGCGGCGAACACCGGCGTCTCGAGGATGCCGAGCCGGATCCACAGGCCAATGCCGATCAGCGCGATGCTGAGGAAGAACGGGATGCGCCAGCCCCAGGTCACGAAATCCGCCCCCGTCCAGCCGCTGACGATCAGCACCACGAGGTTCGACAGGAACAGGCCCGAGGGCACGCCGAACTGCGGCCAGGACGCAACCAGGCCCCGGCTGCTGTGGCCCTTCGACCACTCCATCGCAATCAGCACCGAGCCGCCCCACTCGCCGCCCACTCCGATTCCCTGCAGCATGCGCAGAATGGTCAGGATCACGGCACCCCAGATGCCGATCTCGGCATAGCTCGGCACGAATGCGATCGCGAAGGTGGCGACACCCATCAGCATCAATGTCGCGATCAGCGTGGCCTTGCGGCCGATGCGGTCGCCGTAATGGCCGAAGATCGCCGCACCGATGGGGCGGCCAACGACGCCGATGAAGTAGGTGCTGAACGAGGCGAGGGTGCCGGTCAGCGGATCCGAGTTCGGAAAGAACAGCTTGGGGAAGATCAGCCCCGCGGCGGTGCCGTAGAGGAAGAAATCGTACCACTCGATCGTGGTACCGACCGTGGCGGCGATCACCGCCTTGCGCAGTTGCGCGCTGTGCTCGGCATCCGAAAGCCCGCTCGTCACGCCAGCCATGCGCGTAACCTCCCTCGCGGGCCGCCCTTCCGACGGCGGCCCTTTGCGAAAATAGTTACAGTACAACCGTCGGGCGGAAAAGCGCCGAGGCGGATTCCGCCGGATTCCGCCTATCCGGGAAGCCGTCGCGGCTCGGCCGCCGCTCGCCGGCAAGCGCCCGCCGTCTCAGCCTGCCAGCTTCGCCTCGATGACGTTGAACGGCGATGCCGTGTTCATCACCCGCTCAAGTAGCAGGGCCGCCTCGGCAGCAAATGCGCGAACGAGCTCTTTTCCACTAATTTTCGGCAACACGACAGTGGGCACGGACCGGGCCTGTCGTTGAGATATACCCCGCCTCTCCAAGTATCCGAAAAACCCCCTTGCCAACAGGCCCGAGCCGGATTGTAGCGCTCGCGTGATGCGGCCGTGCTTCGTTGACTGCGAATCGCGGCAAGACCTCATTGAGCTGGCGCGCTACGGGTCGGCGCCCATCGCCTCCCCAGCGCACAATACCAAGCTGATCTCGCCGCCCCGCCAACAGCGCGGCGACCGCAATCAGAAGACACCCAGCCAAGGCGCAACGCTGGTCCTCACTGCGACGATGGTCACGCACCCGACCAAGCGCCGGCGAGGCACGCGGCGACTCCCTGGCGGACGACGGGGGCGGCATCCATTACGATGGCCGACGGCAGATGCTCGCCGCGCGGAGAGTGGTGCATCATCGGCGTGTCGATGAAGCCGGGGCAAAGTGCCGCTACCGTCACGCCGGTGCCCTTCAGCTCCTCGGCCATCGTCCGGCTGGTCGAAGGTAACTTCCAACTCCGGCCGCTCCATACTTCGCGTCACGAACTGGCGGCGTCCAAGACGGCGCGGAAGCTAGGTGCGCGGACGCCAACACGAGGGTGTCCAGGTCGCCGATGTCCGGCTTTTCTGCGGAGGAGGTTACAGGTCTTTGAATTGCGCCATGTGGGGCGTAAGCGGGCTATCAATTCCGAGTTGGTCATAGAACTTGTTGACGGACGCCACGGCTGTTCGGACGGACCACGCTGCGCACGCTGCATTCAGGCACTGCTCCGATAAGAAATTGCTGGTTGAGAAGACGAAGGGGCGCTTCGGAAGGCTTAAATCTTGAAGAAGTTGAAATGGAGAATTCTCTTCCACCTCTTCGCGCCACTTTGATTTGTGGTGGGTCAGTCCGTTACGTAATCTAACGAGGGTCTGCATAACTTGCCAAGGCTGTTCACCCTCAATTAGGGGAGGTTTCCTGAGAAGGTGCAAGATCAACTTGTACCGTTTCAGCGGCTCCCGCCTGTTGTCGATGAATTCGTCGAGCGGCGCGAGGAAGGCGCGAGTTTCTTCCGTGTCCGCTAATGAGCCAAGGTGGCTTCCGGGTCCATGCGTGATCACCTCAGCGCTATTCGCCTCAACGGCAGCAACGCACTGCATAATGGCGGCGGTCACAAGCCCCAGGTGTTCGGTTTGGAGTAGCTCGTCGGGGGTAATGATACGCTCGATGTCCACACAACGACGGGCGAATTGCGCGCTCGAACACAAGAACTGAGCCACCAAGCTGTATCGGGAGGCTACCATTTTCACATCTATTTTCACGGTCGGCATCGCGCCCGCGGCAGCGTCCGTCATGCGACGACCGCGATAGCCTTGGCGAGGATCGCCGCGATCGTCTCGCGGGCCTCGATCGTCTCGTCACAGCTGCGATACATGACCGACAGTAGCGGGCTGCCGTGCAAGTCCGCGATGGCGAACCCATACCCGAGGTGGGGGAGTCCTCCAGCCGCCATCGGGGCGATATCGCGTACGTTGAACTGCTTGTACACTACTCGCATCGGTTCGAGCCTCCTTCCGGGCGCCTGACGCGTCTGCCGGACCATAGCACCGCGGTCGCCGCTTGGCTTTGCGCGGCCGGCGGCCAATGCCTGGCTGGATCGCTGATACAACCATATTGCCGTAGCCACGACGAACTCCGGAACTTTCTGCGCTGCCGACCCCGCATGTGCCTACACGTTCCCGCCGCTACACGGCGCTTTCACCACATGCGCCAAACAGTCATTGCGCTCGGAATCCTGGAATCTGCTTGAACGGGAGGCTCCGCAGCTTGAGCATGTCGCTCGCGGGCAGGCTCGAACGCTGACAGAACCAATGCAATGGACACCACGTGGCGGTCATCTGCTGCTACAGACCCGCACGCGCACGCTCGACGGCACGCTGCGGTCCCTCTTCGAACGGTGGTGCCCCGGTCTGGCCAATGACAACACCGCCGCACGTGCCGGACCAGCGGCCGCGTGACTCCGCCACCGATCCTGATGCTCCCCAAGATGGGCCGCAAGCCGAAACTCACGCAGCACTAGCGGGCGGACGCGCCCAAGCGTCGGGACCAGGGCGAAACGCCCATCGAGTTCGCGGGGAGCCGCAACGTTAATCACACAACGATTTCAAGATTAGCGCGCTGATGCGCGCGCGCCTGAAGAGCTCCTTCTGCTGGCAGATACCGCGGCAGCGACGCTGACTCGCCTTTGCGATAGGAAGACTCAAGAACTCCTGCATGTATTAGCGAGCGTTGCGAGGCAACGCAGTGCGCACGGTCGGGCTCTATACGATGTATCTTTGATACAGATCAATGACTCACTAGCGAAGAAGCGAGGCAGAGTCCGACTTCATTGTAGCGGGCACGTGATATGGCGGACGGGCCAGCTGGGGACGGCAATGACCGTCAATGAATGGGAAGCCTCGACGATTTTGCCGGCGGGACAGCGACCCGCGTGGAGAGGAGGATACAAAGGAAATCTAGCCGCTTGGTTGTGGTTGTGATCGTGAACACGGTCAGGCGGATGTCCACACGATGCCGAGACGCCCACGAGCCCCGGGGGTGGCCTTGGCATGGAATGCTTAAGGGCGCTTCGCACGCTCCGACCAACCCGAAGTGATTACCCGAATGGTGTCGTCTGAAAACAAATGTGTCGGCCCCGCGAAGCGAGACCGGACCAGAGGAAACGCCAGGGAGGCATCAATGACATCTCGGCTGCTTGCGGCGGCTGGTGTTGCAGCGTTGGTTCTGGCCAGCGGCCAGGCCTCGGCGCAGGACACCATCAAGATCGCTTATATCGATCCGCTGTCCGGCCCCGGTGCGACGGTCGGCGAGGTCGGCCTCGAGACGTTTCAGTTCGTTGCCGACGAGCTCAACGCCAAAGGCGGCGCCGCCGGAAGACGTTTCGAGATCCTGCCGTACGACAACAAGACCAATGCGCAGGAAAGCCTCGTGCAGGTGCAGAAGGCGATCGACGCCGGCGCCCGCATCATCACCCAGGGCAATGGCTCGTCAGTCGCGGCCGCGCTGTCGGACTGGGTGGCCAAATACAATGAGCGCAACCCTGGGAAAGAAGTGATCTACCTCAACTACGCAGCGGTCGACCCGGTGCTCACTAACGACAAGTGCACCTTCTACCACTTTCGTTGGGACGCCGACTCCGACATCAAGATGGAAGCTCTGACCAACTACATGAAGGGGCAGGAGAGCATCAAGAAGGTCTATCTGATCAATCAGGACTACTCGTTCGGGCAATCGGTGCGCGCCGCCGCCGCCGCCATGCTGAAGGCCAAGCGTCCAGACGTCCAGATCGTCGGCGACGAGCTACACCCGCTGCTCAAGGTGACGGATTTCTCGCCTTACATCGCCAAGATCAAGGCTTCCGGCGCCGATACGGTGATCACCGGGAATTGGAGCCAGGATATCGCGCTGCTATTGAAAGCCGCGGCCGATGCCGGCCTGCAAGTCAACTGGTACACCTACTATGCCGGTGGCACAGGTGGTCCGACCGCGATCAAGCAGGCCGGGCTCAATCATCGAGTCTTCGCGATCCTGGAAGGAGAGGCCAACGTCGATCATCCGGCATCGCAGGCGACTGAGAAGGCCTTCCGCGACAAGTACGGCATCTCGATCTTCTATCCGCGCGTCTTCAATGAAATGCGGATGCTGGCCACGGCCATCAGCAAGGTGAACTCGATCGACGCGACGAAGGTTGGACTGGCGCTTGAAGGCATGACGATCGAGGTCTTCGACGGCGGCGAAGGTTTCATGCGCAAGGACGACCATCAGTTCTTTCAACCCATGTATATCGCGTCGTTTGGCGAGCGTGGGCCAAACGAGCCGTTCGACGAGGAGAAAACCGGCTGGGGCTGGCGAACCGAGGCGACGATTACAACCGAGGACACGATTCTGCCGACCAGCTGCAAGATGACGCGTCCCGACTGATGTGAACAGCGGGCACTGCCGGACCGGCTGGGTCGGGCCGTGCCCGCTGTGGGCCTTGGAGGCATAGCTCGTGGCAGAGCTGGTTTTGATCGCGACCCTCAACGGCGTCTTGTTCGGGCTTTTGCTGTTCCTGATGGCCAGCGGGCTTACGCTCATCTTCTCGATGATGGGCGTCCTGAATTTCGCGCATGCGAGCTTCTACATGCTCGGCGCGTTTTTCGGCTATCAGATTGCCCGCTGGGCGGGGTTCTGGCCTGCCCTCATTCTGGCGCCGGTCCTGGTTGGGTTCGTCGGCGCGTTGGTCGAGCGCTTCGGCCTAAGGAGCGCACACAAGCACGGTCACGTTGCCGAACTGCTCTTCACCTTCGGCCTCGCCTTCGTCATCGAGGAGCTGGTGCAGATCGTCTGGGGTAAGGCGCCCGTCGATTTTCGCGTGCCGACCTTGCTCAACTTCCCGGCCTTCACGGTATTCGCCACCAACTATCCGGCCTATAAGCTTTTCATGCTTGCGATCTCGATCGCGATCTTCGTCGGCCTGTTCGCCATGCTGACGCTCACCCGCATCGGGCTCATCGTGCAAGCCGCGCTCACCCATCCGCACATGGTCGCCCATCTCGGCCACAATGTGCCGCTGGTCTTCATGTCCGTCTTCGGCGTCGGCGCGGCCTTGGCGGGGATCGCCGGCGTTATTGCCGGTCCGACCCTGGTGACGCAGTCGAGCATGGCTGGCCTTCTGGGCCCGATCCTGTTCGTCGTGGTCGTCGTCGGCGGCCTCGGCTCGCTGCAGGGCGCCTTGTTCGCCTCGCTTCTGATCGGGTTGTTGCAAACGTTCGCTATTTCCGTGAACCTATCACTCGCCGACATCTTCGGTGCCTCCGGCTTCAACCCGCAGTCCGGCACGGTGCTGAGTGATCTATGGCGCGTGACCGTCGCGCAGACCGCGCCGATCCTGCCCTACGCCCTGATGGTGCTCGTCCTGATCTTCAAGCCTACCGGCCTGTTCGGGAACCGGGAGACATGAACGATCGCGTCACGACGTCGGCTCCTGCTGCTGCCCCGGCGGCCGCGACTACGCGGGCGGGCGCCGGCGCGCTGGACCGGATCGCCCCGTACGCGGGGTGGATCGCCTTTGCGCTCGCCCTGGTCCTGCTGCCCCTCGTCTTCCGCTCCGGCACGGCGCTGACGATGATGAGCCTGATGGGCATCAACATCATCTTCTCTCTCTCCTACAACATGCTGCTCGGCCAGACCGGCATGCTCTCTTTCGGCCATGCCGTGTACTTTGGTCTCGGCGCCTATTTCACCGTGCACGCGATCAACGCCGCGATCGCGTCCGGCCTGCCGATCCCGCTCTTCCTCATGCCGCTGGTGGGCGCACTCGGTGGCCTCGGTTTTGCGATGCTGTTCGGCTGGGTATCGACCAAGCGCAGCGGCACCGCGTTCGCCATGATTTCGCTGGGGCTGGCTGAATTGGTCGGCTCCAGTTCGCTCATCCTGCGCTCATTTTTCGGCGGCGAGGAAGGCGTGTCGACCAATCGCACCAAGCTGCTGCACGTCTTGGGCTGGAACTTCGGGCCGCAGATCCAGGTCTACTATCTGATCGCGATTTGGTGCTTCATCTGCGTGGTGCTGATGTATGCGCTGACGCGGACGCCTTTTGGCCGCATGTGCAATGCGGTGCGCGACAATCCGGAGCGGGTGCAATTCATCGGCTACAATCCTCAGGTCGTTCGCTACGTCCCGTTTTCCCTGTCGGGCTTGTTCGCCGGAATCGCCGGCGCACTCAGTGCGGTCAATTTCGAGTTCGCCAATGCGGCGATCTTCAGCGCCGTGCAGTCGGGGAATGTGCTGCTTGCGACCTTCATTGGCGGCGCAGGCCACTTCATCGGCCCGATCCTGGGCGCGGTGCTGCTGACCTATTTGCAGAACATGCTCAGCGACATCACCGACGTCTGGCAACTCTATTTCGGGCTGATGTTCATCGCCGTGGTGATGTACGCCCCCGGGGGGCTCGCTGGGTTAATCATGATGCACCGAACGATCTGGCGCGCGGGCGTGCTGTGGCGGCTCGGTCCCGCCTACGCGCTGATGGTCGTCCCGGTGGCGCTGGTTGGCGGCGGGATGGTGCTGATCATTGAGATGAGCCCCCATCTGAGCGTCAAGGAGGCGGAGGGGTCGGTCATGAGCATGGCCGGGATTCACTTCGACGCGCGCAGCTGGCAGCCATGGGCGCCGGCGCTCGTCACGCTGTTCGTCGGCGCCGCCTGGTGGCGCCGCGGCTGGCGCCGGGTCGGTGGCGCGTGGGATAGCGCACAGCGTATCGCGCGAGAGAAGGGGCTCCTTGTATGACCACACCCCCGGCATCTCCGATCGATCCCAGCGCCGCCGCGCGCGGCGTGCCGGCGCTCGATATCCGCGGGCTCAGGAAGAGGTTCGGGCCGGCCGAGATCATTCGCGGCGTCGACCTGGCAATCCCCAGCGGCGAGCGCCATGCACTGATCGGCCCCAACGGCGCCGGCAAGTCGACCTTATTCAACCTCATCAGCGGGTTGATCGCGCCGAGCGCGGGCGAGGTGTGGCTGCACGGCGCTGTCATCAGCGCTCTGCCGGCCTACCAGATCAACCGACGCGGGCTATCGCGTTCGTTCCAGGTAACCAACATCTTCCGCAGGATGAGCGTGTGGGAGAACGTGCGCTGCGCCGTGCTCTGGGCCAAAGGCGAGAGGTATGCGTTCTGGCGGGAGATCGATGGCAACGATGACGTGACGGCCCGCACACATCAGGTGCTAACCGACATCAACTTGCTCGCCCGCAAGGACATTCCAGCCGGCGTGCTGACCTACGCCGAACAGCGTGCGCTTGAGATCGGCATTACCATGGCGGGCGGCTGCAACGTCATCCTACTCGACGGACCGACCGCGGGCATGAGCCGCGCCGAGACCGAGCGCGCGGTCGAGCTCATTCGCCGGATCAGCGAGCGGCGCACGCTGTTAATCGTCGAGCACGACATGAGCGTGGTGTTCGGTTTGGCTGACCGCATCTCGGTGCTGGTCTACGGCGAGATTATCGCCACCGGCACGCCGGCAGACATCCGCGGCAATGCCAAGGTCAAGGAAGCTTATCTCGGCGAGGAGGCGCATTGATGCTAGAGGTGCGCGAGCTCAACGCCTACTACGGCAAGAGCCATATTCTGCAGGGCGTCAACCTCGACATCTCTGCGGGAGAGGTGGTCGGCCTACTCGGCCGCAACGGCGTCGGCCGCTCGACTACGGTCAAGGCCATCATGGGCGAGGTCGCCCCTGTTGGAACCATTCGCTTCAAGGGCCGCAACATCGCCGGACTGCCGAGCTATCGGATCGCACGACTAGGCCTCGGCTACGTGCCGGAGAGCCGCGACATCTTCCCGACCCTCACCGTGCGGCAGAACCTGATCCTCGGGCAGAAAGACGCGGGCCGCGCGGGTCGCTGGCGGCTCGACGACATGTTTGACATGTTCCCCAACCTCAAGCAGCGCGCCGACAACGCCGCGGGCGTCCTGTCGGGGGGCGAAAAGCAGATACTCACCATTTGCCGCACACTGATGGGCAGTCCGGAACTGATCATGATCGACGAGCCGACCGAGGGGCTGGCTCCCTTGATCGTCAAGCAGGTGGGAGAGCTCATACGCGAGATCGCTCGGCGGGGAGTCGCCATCCTACTGGTTGAGCAGAAGCTGTCGATTGCCCTCGACATCTCCAGGCGCGTTTACGTGATGGGGCACGGACGCATCGTATTCGAGGGAACACCGGGGTTGCTTAAGGTCAACGAGCCCGTGCGTCGCGAATGGCTGGAAGTATAACGCCACGCCGACACACAACTGCAGCTGTACCACCCTCGAGAAGGTTGCCGGTGGCTATTCTCCCCGCCTCGACCGAGCGCTTCTACCTCCGTCCACTCTTCCCATGGTCGTCATCAGCGACCTTGAGACGCGGTTCAGCTTGTGTGTGAAGGCATGAACCCGCTCGGAACATTTGATTGCCCGCGACAAAATCAGCTGCCCGAGGCCGTAGGGTCGGGATGCGTATGCTGGTAGTTGGTCCCGGCATCAGCCTGCAGGGCACCATGCAGGGCGTCGAGCGCCTGGTAGAAAGCACCTTGGAAGCCAACATGACCCGTGCGACCGAGCTGCGGATCCGCGATGGCGTCGTGAAGGGCGAGGTTGAGGTGCAGGACACCGAAATCGCCGGCACCATCGACGGCGCTGACGGCGCGCGGCATCCTAGCTGCGCGCGCTACCGGTCGCGTCTTCGGCACTGCGCGTTGCCGCCGGCTGCAGGTGGAACATGGGATCCGGGGTCGATGCGTCGACTGAACACGGCGCGAGTGGGGGCATTCCTTCGGTGAATATAGGCACATTGCTTCCTCGGCACGCGCGCTACCGTCCCGATCATCTCGCCGTCGTTTTCGAAGGCGACCAACTCACGTTTGCCCAGTTGAACCGTCGCGTTAACCGGCTTTCCAACGCGCTCCTCGCCGCGGGATTAGCAAAGGGCGATAAGATCGCGACGGTTCTTCCGAACTGCCTCGAACAGATAGAAGCGTACTGGGCAGCGGCGAAAACCGGAATCGTCGTGGTGCCGATGAGCCCGCTGCTGCAGGAGTCCGGCCTCGTCTCGCTCCTCGACGATTCCGATTCGGAGCTGGTGATCGCATCGGGGGCT
>Ga0209040_10004221_pt1 | contig 10906 bp, 13 predicted proteins | sample BogFormECP12_OM3_FD_188240 | JGI IMG/M metagenome (GOLD analysis project Ga0209040, IMG submission 188240) | Bog forest soil microbial communities from Calvert Island, British Columbia, Canada - ECP12_OM3 (SPAdes) (version 2) | ecosystem: Environmental > Aquatic > Freshwater > Wetlands > Bog ... | reverse complement strand
TCCTTGTCGGCGACAACGCGATCAGCGCGAGGCTGATGGGCGTCAACGTCGCCCGGGTGAAAATCAAAGCCTTCGTGCTGGTCGGCGTCACCGCGGTGTTCTGCGGGCTCCTGAGTTCGATCTATGGATATTACTTCTGGCCGAGCACCGGCGAGGGGTCGCTCCTCAACACGATCGCCTCGGTGTTTCTGGGCGGCACGTCGGTGTTCGGCGGCACGGGATCGGTCGTCGGCACGTTCGTGGCGTCCTTCATCATCGGCGCGATCAACGCCGGGATCGTCTCGGCCGGCATCAACGCGTTCTACACCCAGCTCGCCTTCGGCCTCGTGATCGTGATCTCCGTCGTCCTGCAGGCGCTGATCGATCGACGCATCCGGCGGCAGTCGCTGACCGGACGCTGACTCGGGGCTCCGATGAAGAGCGCCGCGCGTCAAAACCGTCGTCGTCATCGCGAAGCTGCAATTGGATTTTTCGTTCGCGTCGAGACGGACTTACGCGCGACCCTAATGCAGCGGATCGTAGTCCCATGAGATTTCTGGTCATCGAAGACGACGAAGAGACGGCTCAATCCATCGCCGCAGACATCAAATCGCGCGGGCACGACGCCGCGGTCTCCAAGAACGGGCGGGAAGGCTTCGAGCTGGCCATGGCGGACCGCTACGACGCCATCATTCTCGACCGGATGCTGCCCGAACTCGATGGCCTTGGCGTCGTCACGCTTCTGCGGGCGGAGGGGGTGTCGACCCCGGTGCTTCTTCTCACCAATCTCTCCGGCGTCGACGATCGGGTCGACGGCCTCGAGGCGGGCGCCGATGATTATCTCGTCAAGCCGTTCGCGTTCGAGGAATTGATGGCGCGGTTGACCGCGCTCGCGCGCCGTCCGACGCTAGGGTTGTCGCCAACTTTGCTCGTGGCGGGGGATCTCGAAATGGACCTCGTCGCGCGCACAGTGAGGCGCGGCGACAAGATGATCGAGCTGCAGCCGCGCGAATTCCGCTTGCTCGAATTTCTGATTCGCAGCCAAGGCCGCGTCGTCACCCGTAAGATGCTGCTTGAGCAGGTGTGGGAGTTTCACTTCGATCCGCAAACGAATATCGTCGAAACGCATATGAGCCGCTTGCGGATGAAGATCGACCGTGGCCGGTCCATTCCGTTGATTCAGACCGTGCGCGGCGCAGGATATTTGTTGCGTGTTCCCGACTAGGCTCATTCGCACCACCAGTTTTCGTCTCGCCGCGATCTACCTTTTGCTCTTTACGCTGTCGGCGCTCGCACTGGGGATTTTGGTCTACGTCTCCGTTCGCCATGAAATTCTTGCCGAATTCGACGACAGGATCATGGAGGAATCAGACGCGCTTCAGGATGTGTTCGTCAAGCATGGCCCTGAGCCGCTTGCCGCGATCATCAATGCGCGCGGTTCGGCTGGTGGGGCGCTAGCGTACGGGCTGGAAGATCCGGACGGCGAGCGGTTGGCGGGCGATCTCTTCCTGCCGAATCGGAGAGCCGCCGGGGCGCAGATCGGCTGGATCGAAATGCCGGAAGCCGACAGCAATGAACCTCCGGAGGTGCGGCCGGATATGGTCCGGGCGCTCGTGTCGCGACTGTCGGACGGGTCGGTCCTGATCGTCGGCGATGAACAGCGGCGCACGAACGAGGCGTTGCGCGAGATTATCGCCGCTTTCGGCTGGGCGGTCGGGGCGACGATTGCGCTGGGAGCGACCGGTGGCCTTTGGCTCAGTGCGCAATTTCTGCGCCGCATCGACGCAATGCGGCTGACCGCCAAAGGGATCATGGCGGGCAATTGGAGCCGCCGCATTCCCTTGTCCTCGATCGACGATGATCTATCCGCGCTCGCGCGAGCATTCAATCGGCTGTTTGACCGGATCGAAAGGCTGTTGCTCGCCAACAAGCACATCAGCGCGGACATCGCGCACGACTTGCGCAAGCCCCTCGCCGGCATTCTGCGCCGCTTGGAAGCCGCGCGGCGAGAGGACGCCTCCTCGGCCGCGGTCCAGGGCGCGATCGAAACGGCGATCGCCGAGATCGAGGGCGTGCTGGAGACGTTCAGCGCGCTCCTGCGCATCGGGCAGATCGAGGCCGGCGCGCGGCGGGCGGCGTTCCGGCCGCTCGATCTCGTTGAAATCGAGCGCGAGGTGGTCGAGGCGTTCCAGCCTGCCGCCGAAGAACAAGGCAAGGCGCTCGTCTTACATGGAGCGGCGAAATTGCCGATGTCGGGCGACAAGGAGTTGCTGACGCAGATGATCGCAAATCTGCTCGACAACGCCCTGGGGCACACCGGGAGGGGCGTCCGCATCGAGGTTGGAGCGGAGCGAACGGCCTGCGGTGTTTCGCTCTACGTGGCGGACAATGGGCCGGGCGTCGCGCCACACGAATTGAAGACGATCTTTCAGCGCTTCTACCGCGCAGACGGGGCGAAGGCATCGCCCGGGAGCGGGCTCGGCCTCAGTCTTGTCGCCGCGATCGCCGAATTGCACGGGCTGGAATGCTCGGCTTCGGACAATTGTCCCGGCCTTCGGGTGACGATCGCGACCGCGGACGAAAACGACTGAGAATCGACCAGCCGCAATGAGGGACGTGCTCTATTGAGCCTCATTCTTCATCGCGGTCTCCACAGCCGCGCTCAGTTGCGAGATCGCATGCTTGGCGAAATCGACTGATAGGATAATGTCAATCAACTCGACCTGATCTGGATGCGTCGGAACGCCGGCGGTCACTGTCAGGTATATGTCCTCGTCCATTGCGATCGCGCTCGGCGGTTGTCGCGTCGCAAAATAGAACGGCGCACCGTCTTGATTGGGTCGCTCATCTTGTGTCTCCATCAGTGAAACGCAGCTAGGCGACGTCCCCGGGTTCGGGCGCGCGCTTGACTCCAAGCACCATCGCTCGCACCAGGTTTTCCTCGTGCCGGAGGCTCGCCAGCGCGACACCCCCGAGGTGCAAAAGAACCAAGAGCAGCACGCCGTGCGCCAAGATCGAGTGCAGTCGCTGAACGACGCCCGAGCCCCAGAACACGTCAGTGGTCAGCATCCAGCCGGTCGCCGCCGTCGCCCCCAGCGAAACGATCATGACGACGATCATCGTCCCGCCGGCAGGGTTGTGACCGATGAACCGCCTCTCCGAGCCGTCCGCGATCGATTTGAGGTAGTCGACCACGACGCCCGCCGGCCGCACGAAATGCGAAAATCGCGCATAGCGGGGCCCGAGAAAGCCCCAGGCGACGCGCGCGAGCATGAGCGAGCCGACGACGTAGCCGGCCAGTTCGTGCAGACGCTCCCAGCCCTCGCCGCTGAGCCAGGCGACGGCGAAGCTCAGCGCCAACGCCCAGTGGAACACCCGCACGAATGGGTCCCAGACACGGATCATCGGTCGGAGTCCGAGGGTCAAGGTTGCTGCTTGGCCATCAATTCTCGCCGGCTTCGGCGTTGTCGAGCTTCTCGAGCGTCTCGGCGTTGAACGCCATGTTGGCCCGCTTGCCGTCCTTGTCCGTCGCGTAGACCTCGTAACAGCCGCCCTCGGTCTTGATCTGGCGCACTTTGTAGCCGTCGGCCTGCAACTGCGATTCGAGCGCAGACTTGGCTTGCCACTTGGACTTTGGCGCAGTGGAACAATTTCCGGCAGCCAGCGCAGGCCCGGCGGCGGCGATGACAAGGACGGCAAGCGCGCTAGGAACTCTCATCAATTGGTCTCCGAATGGGGTTACGAGCGATCGGCCCGCGGAATATCCGCGGGCCGTCGATTTCGCCATCCAATCCGTCCGAAGTGCGGCGCCTAGGTTAAGGATCGTCAATGTCGGAATCGAGAGCAGAGTTTCGCGACGGCGACGTCGCGTCGATCAAAGCGAAACATGCTCCGGCGATTGATAAGCGGTCTCGCGCAATCTCCCTGAGAAGCCTTACCCACCGACTTTGAGTGAGGGCAGCGACGATTGAACTCTGCTCGTGCTTTGCGCTGCTGCTGAAGCCGTCGCGGCGAGCGGTTTGTAGTCGCCGTCGCTGTCCTTCGTATGGGAGCTTCGCACGTTAGCCGCCTTGTAGTCGCCGTCCGCGGCGCGAGCGGCCGATGGGGCGGGAGCGGCGGTCGCTGGGCTAGGGGCGGCCGAAATTGGCGCAACTGACATTGTTTTTCTCCTGAAGGCTGGATAGGGGTCTGAGCGGCCGTTTGGCCTGACCGCTTGCCGACTCGCGACATCTCGGCTTGCGGTTGACAGGAAAGAGCGGCTTCATGCCTCCGCGGCAAATTGGGAAACGCGGCGGTCCTTCCGGCGTCAGGGTGCTACGCCTGGTTCGTAAACGAGGACCTACTCCGCCGTCGCCATCGCCATCATTGCGGAAAATTGTAGTTGAGGCCGCAATTCCGCCATTGCTCTTTCGAAATTGTTGCTGGCCCAGCTGGCTTTGCGGGCGACGAGATACCATGGGGCGTCGAAGGACTTCGCTTTTTCGGCGTCGTACCGGGTGGGGCGGCCGGTCGGGAAACAGTCTTAAGCCGGACGCTCCTCGCCCCTGAACGCCGTGAACTCGGCCGGATCGTGCGAGCAGACCAGCCTGACTTCGCCCATGGAGAGCCGCGCGAGATCGCGCAATCGCGCCTGGTTGGCGAGCCGAGCCGCGTTGTCGACGCTCACCAGCGCCTCGAAAAAGCGCAGGCCCACAGGCGCCGCGCCGCCGCCCGGCGCGACCTCGGAATGATGGAAATACGCGTCGCCGCAATGGAAGAGCCAGCCCTCCGACATCCTGACCGCGACGCCGCAATGGCCGCGCGTGTGACCTGGAAGCGGGACCAGCAGCACCTCGTCGCGCGTACCGGGAATCGCGCGCACCGCCGAGAAGCCGAACCAGGCCTCGCCGTCCGCTTCTATCGGCGCCCACTTCTTGACGGCGGCGATCTGCGCGGCGCGATAACGGCCGCGCTCCCTAAGGCCTGACGGGTTCGACGCGGCGCGAAGCTCGGTCGCGAAGACGTGAACCGCCGCGCCGGAGAAGTCGCCCATGCCTCCCGCATGGTCGAGGTCGAGATGCGTCGGCACGATGTGGCGCACGTCGTCGGGGCGGAAGCCCAGATCCGCGACTTGCCGCAGCGCCGTCTCGGCGACCTCGAGCCGCGGCCGCGTCATCGCATTGAACAGGAATCCGAGCCTTCTCGAGTCGTTGACGTCCTCGACGCCGAGCCCGGTGTCGACGAGGATCAGCCGGTCATCGCCCTCGCTCAAGAGGCAGTGGCAGCACATCGGCGCCGGCGACAGCGGCCCCCCGCGCCGCCGAACATCCTCCCGCCGCGCGGACACAGCGATCCGCAATTGAGATGATGGATGCGCACGCGTCCGATCCTCCGATCGGCTGAAAGGCCCGCTCAGCCTGTCACAGTGCGGGCGCCGCAACCAGCGTCCGCATTCAGCGCCCTACCGCCTGGAACACGCCGGCGAAATGGCAGGCGGCGGCGGCGGTGACGCAGGAGTGCCAGATGGCGTTCTGATACTTGAGGCTCTCCCACAGATGGAAGGCGACGCCGATCGAGTAGAGCACGCCGCCAAAGAAGACGAAGACGAGCGTGTCGGCGGGCAGGGAAGCGAAAAGCGGCTTCACCGCGACAACAGCCGACCAGCCGAGCGCAAGATAGAGCCTGACCGCAAAGCGGTCGAGGCGGCCGGGGAGAAAGAGCTTGACCGACGCGCCGGAGAGCGCGGCGGTCCAGACGAAAGCCCCGAGCGCGACCGTCCAGAACGAGGCCCGCGCTTGTGACAACAGCGCCGTATAAGTGCCCCCGATCATGAGGTAGATCGAGGCGTGGTCGAAGCGCCTGAGCAGCGTCTTCGCCGCCGATGGCGGCGCCATGTTGTAGGCGCAGGAAAAGCCGAACAACAGGAAAAAGCCTGCGGCGTAGACCGCCATCGCAACTCCGTCGCTGTATGCGCCAACCATCGCGACCTTCTGGAACAGGACGGAAAAGCCGATGACGCCCGCGACCAGCGCGGCCGCATGCACCGCGCCGTCGGCGACGATTTCACCGTCGCTATAGTCGCGAAAGCTGCGCAACGGCTGCGCGGCGGGCGAGGACAAAGGCGAACTCCGGATTGCGCACGCTCAACCGTGACGCCCCTTTATGTCCAAGACATGAAGGCAAGGCGCAAATCGCCCAATACGCTTTCTTTCGGGAGTCCTCGCGTCGGCAGCGCCAGGCGTAATGGTCGTAGACGTCGAGAAAATGGGCCGCGTAGGCCTCGGCAAGCGCGCGGTGGTTCGGATGATCGACATGTTCTCGTCGTTGTTGTAGGAGGCGCGATAGCCGAGGTTGTGGCTGCCAGTGATCACAACGCAAGTGTCGGAGAACGGGTCGACGACGACGATCTTGTCGTGAATGACCGCGTGCCCCGCCTGATTGAGCTCCGCCTCCCACGGGCCGAAAGCGTCGCTCTTCGTGACCCCGCGCGCGTGAAACACCCGGAAGTCTAGGGGCCGGCGCTTTGCTCTAGGCGGCGCCTTCCGCGGCCTTCGCGCGCTCGGCGCGCTTGCGGTCGTTGGGATCGAGCAGGGCCTTCCGCAGGCGGATCGATTTTGGCGTCACCTCGACGAGCTCGTCGTCCTCGATGTAGGCGAGGGCCTTCTCGAGCGTCATCTGGATGGGCGGGGTCAGGCGCACCGCCTCGTCCTTGGAGTGGGTGCGGATGTTGGTGAGCTTCTTGCCCTTCAGCACGTTGACTTCGAGGTCGTTGTCGCGCGTGTGCTGGCCGACGATCATGCCCTGGTAGACCTTCGCGCCCGGCTCGATCATCATCGGGCCGCGGTCCTCGAGGTTCCACATCGCATAGGCGACCGCTTCGCCCGCTTCGTTTGAGATCAGCACGCCGTTGCGCCGGCCCGCGATTTCGCCCTTCCAGCGGCCCCAGTTGTGGAACAGGCGGTTCATGACCGCGCTGCCGCGCGTGTCGGTCAGGAGTTCGCCGAGGTAGCCGATGAGGCCGCGCGTCGGCGCAAGAAAGACCAGGCGCAGACGCCCGCCGCCCGAAGGGCGCATTTCGACCATCTCGCCCTTGCGCTCGCTCATCTTCTGGACGACGATGCCCGCGTGCTCCTCGTCGACGTCGATGACGACCTCCTCGATCGGCTCCAGAAGCTCGCCGTCCTCGCTGCGGCGGATGAGCACCTTCGGACGCGACACCCCGAGTTCGAAGCCCTCCCGGCGCATGGTCTCGATGAGGATTGCGAGCTGCAGTTCGCCGCGGCCGGAGACGACATAGGCGTCGGAATTCAAGGCCGGCTCGACGCGCAGCGCGACATTGCCCTCGGCCTCCTTCATGAGGCGGTCGCGGATGACGCGGCTCGTCACCTTGTCGCCCTCGGTTCCCGCGAGCGGGCTGTCATTGACGGAAAACGTCATCGATAGCGTCGGCGGATCGATCGGCTGGGCGGTCAGCGGCTCGACCTCTTCGAGGCTGCAGAGGGTGTCGGCGACATTGAACTTTTCCAAGCCCGCGACGGCGACGATGTCGCCCGCGGTCGCCTCCTCGATCGGCGAGCGCTCGATGCCGCGAAAGGCGAGGATTCTCGACACCCGGCCCTGCTCGATCGTGTCCCCGTGGCGGTCCAGCACTTTGGCCGGCGCGTTGGTCCTGATCGAGCCGGAGAAGACGCGCCCCGTGATGATGCGACCGAGATAGGGATTGGCCTCGAGCAGAGTGCCGAGCATGCGGAAGCCGCCGGCGCCGACCTTCGGGGGCTCGACATGCTTCAGCACGAGGTCGAAGAGCGGCGCCATGTTCTGCTTCGGGCCCTCGGGCGAGGCCGCCATCCAGCCCTGCTTGGCCGAGCCGTATAGAATGGGAAAGTCGAGCTGCTCGTCGGTGGCGTCGAGCGCGGCGAAGAGATCGAAGATCTCGTTGACGACCTCGCTCGGCCGCGCGTCGGCTTTATCGACCTTGTTGACGCACACGATCGGCTTGAGGCCGATCTTCAGCGCCTTTCCGACCACGAACTTGGTCTGCGGCATCGGCCCCTCGGCGGCGTCGACGAGTACGATCGCGCCGTCGACCATCGACAAGATGCGCTCGACCTCGCCGCCGAAATCGGCATGGCCAGGGGTGTCGACGATGTTGACGCGCACGTCCTTCCACACGACGGAGGTCGCCTTGGCGAGAATGGTGATGCCGCGTTCGCGCTCGAGATCGCCCGTATCCATCACCCGCTCGGCGACGCGCTGGTTTTCGCGGAATGCGCCCGACTGCTGGAGGAGCCGGTCGACGAGCGTCGTCTTGCCATGGTCGACGTGGGCGATGATGGCGATGTTGCGAAGCTTCATGGGCGTGAACGGGCTTTTCTGACGGCGGACGGCCGAATGGCGCAGAACGCGCCGCGCAGTCCTTTGGACGCGAAGATGACGGGAATTAAGACGGCGCGCCGCGGCTCATCGCGCTCGCCCGTCCGATTGTGCGCCGCAATACACGAAACGGCGGAGGAAGGGAAGGGCGGCGGGCTTGGCGTAAGCTTGGCCTCGGGTGGCGCGGTCACCTGTTTGGGGCAGGCTCAATCGCGGTGTGATGCAGGTCACAGCCTAGGACCCGATGACGTGGTACCAGCTGATGCCGGGGGAGACGATGGGCAAGCTGAGTTGCCTGCTTGTGTGGGCGCCTGAAACCGAACCTCGCCCGTGTGGCTGATGAGTTATCTGTTCTGAGGAGGGTACAATGGCCGGATTTTTCCGCAGTCTGTTTGGTTGGAACACCATGAGTGATCCCAGAAATCCGAATGGGTGGACCAATATGAACAGTCCGAACAATCCCTATGGGTGGACCAACATGAACAGCCCAAACAACCCTAACGGCTGGACCAACGTGAATAGTCCAAATAACCCTTTCGGTTGGACCAATATGAACAGTCCAAACAATCCAAACAGTTGGGTGAATAGAAGGAAATAAGGGTACTGACCTAGGGCGGGTGGGGCCGCCCTTGTTGAAGCGGGGTCCGACGGCGCCGGGGTATTTGTGTGCCCTGTATACGTTTAGGGCAACCGGTTGCCGTGACAGGGAAAGATCGGGATGGACGCAGAAACACTCAAGGTACTAATTGAGAATCTTGGCGTCGGCCACGGAATAGAGACGTATTTTGGGTTTCTTCTCATTCTTACCACGCTTCGGCTCTTGCTTGTTAAGCTTAGATCCGATCAAGCCTTTACCATTTTAGATAGATTGCTGGGAATTGGATGGCTAGCACTGGTCCTTTGGAAGGTCCAGGTGTATTACCTCAGGCGCTGCAAGCGTTAGAACAAGTGCATGAAGGAACATCGAGTGAGTCAGAACGAATTAGCAGTGTATCGACGGGAATGGCGAGTGTACCTGAATCGTGGTGCAAGCAAACATTGGATATTTACCTCAGAAATAGAAATTTCTTTACTGCCATACCTCTTGAACTAAAAGAAAAGCATTGTGATCAATATGGCAGGCAATATGCAATATGGTAATGGATGTTGCGCCGTCTTGCCAAGGTACGTATGGCTTATGGGCGATTAGTGGAGGCGCTCGCCACCAATTCCCGCCGGGGGGTTGGGTCGTTTCGGCCCGCGGGCCCGCGCGGCCCTTAGCGCGGCGGTGCCGATGGGCAGGCGGAGCGACCGGCCCCTCAATGGATTGCCGAACGTCCCCTCAAGATGGTTAAACACTTCGGCGATGAAGTGCGGAAGGTTTTCCAGGTATGAGGCTTGCCTAGGCATGGAAACGCGCCGTCCTGCCAACATTAGGAAGCGAGGCGCTTGCCGTGTCGCGATGGCGGTCTAGGCTGCGGCCTTTGCAGCGCTCGGGGGAGAGCTCATGAAAACACTGAGGATCGACGCGCCGAACGGCGCGATCGCGTTTCGCGAGTCCGGGGGCAAAGGGCCTGCGGCCGTGCTCATTCACGGCAATTCGTCGTCGTCGCGGGTCTTTTCCCGCCAGCTTGACGGGCCGCTGGGAGAGCGGTTTCGGCTTGTCGCGGTCGATCTGCCGGGCCACGGGGCCTCGGACGACGCGAGGGACCGGAGCGCCTATTCGCTGCCCGGCCACGCCCGCGCCGTCCGGGCGGTCGTGGACGCGCTTCAGCTCAGCGGCACGGTTTTCGTCGGCTGGAGCCTCGGCGGTCATATCGCGCTCGAAATGGCCCCGGATCTGCCGCACGCGAGCGGGTTCATGATCTTCGGCACGCCGCCGCTCGCCTTTCCTCCGGATATGGGCGAGGCCTTCCTGCCAAACCCGGCGATGGGCGTCACCTTCAGCGAACATATCGACCGCGAGCAGGCGGCCGCCTACGTCGCCTCGTTTTTCAAGCCGGGTTTCGCCGACGTTCCGCCGTTCTTCCTGGAGGACGTCATGCGAACGGACGGGCGGGCGCGCAGCAATCTCCGGGCCAGCTTCGCCCCGGGCGGGGCCCGCGACGAGGTTGCGGTGGTTGGCGATCTTAAAGTCCCGCTCGCCGTGCTGCACGGCGGCGAAGAGCAGCTCGTCAACGGCGGCTATTTCGCGTCGATCGCCATGCCTACGCTGTGGCGTGGCGCGGTGCAGGTCATCCCCGGCGCCGGGCATACGCCGCAATGGGAGACGCCGCAGGCCTTCGACGCGCTGCTCGCGGCGTTCATCGAGGAGGCGGCGTGAGCGCGGGGCGCCTCGCTCTTGCCCATACTACGCCTTAGAGGCGTAGTTTCACACATGTGGATTTCAAATTCGATCCGGCTATGGCGAAAAAATTGAGCAAGGCCGCGGCTGAAGCGCTGGCGGCGACGGACTGGAAAGCGGTCGACGCGATCACTGACGCGGACATCGCTCGCCAGATCGCCGCCAACCCCGAGGCCGCGCCCGACATGGCCCCGGAGATCGACGTGCGCGCCATTCGCCGCGCGGCGGGAATGACCCAGGCGGAATTCGCCG
>Ga0209040_10004220_pt1 | contig 10907 bp, 11 predicted proteins | sample BogFormECP12_OM3_FD_188240 | JGI IMG/M metagenome (GOLD analysis project Ga0209040, IMG submission 188240) | Bog forest soil microbial communities from Calvert Island, British Columbia, Canada - ECP12_OM3 (SPAdes) (version 2) | ecosystem: Environmental > Aquatic > Freshwater > Wetlands > Bog ... | reverse complement strand
CAGGAGATGCTCGCAGTTGTCCAGGACCACGAGCCGCTCCTCGTGGCTCAGCACAGCAGCCAGCTGGCCGGTCAGATCCGTCCCGCGCCGCGGCTCGACGCCGACCGCTTGAGCCATTTCGACCATCACCAGCGCCGGTTCCCGGACCGGAGCCAGGTCAACGAACACCGATGCGCATCCGTTGCGCTCGGCGTGAGCCGACGCGCATGCCACGGCGAGACGGGTCTTGCCAATGCCCGGGGGCCCGGTGAGCGTGACTAGCCGGGTCTGCGCGTATGCGAGCATCCGGGACACAGCCGCCAGCTCGCCGTCCCGGCCTACAAACAGGTCGGCAGGCGACGGCAGGCCACCGTGCGATGCCCGCCTCACGTCTTGCATCCGACTGCCCCGCCCATGTCCTCTATCCATGCAGCCAGGAGGCCATACCCGAGCATACGACGGCCCACCGCGCCGCCGCCATCGCTCGCCCAGCCAGGGCTGGGGCTGCCCTGCCCGTATAGCCCATGTAGGGGGATTCCCCGATACCGCGATGACAGCCTGCACCCGTACAACGGTTTCATGATGACACTCAGCAACTGATCCCATCGAAATCAAGGAGACACCGATGACCATCACCGACAGCCCCGTCGACAATGGCGTGAACGTCCAGGCCTTGCTCGGGGCGCGCGAGGCGCTGTCCGCCGCACCGCAAGCGGCGCAGTTCACCTGGCGGGCCAGCTGCACCTGGCGCAACGGCACCCACAGCCACTCCACTGTGGCCGGCTTTTCCGGCCTCGGCGCCGAGCAACGGCACCGCACCGAGTACGAGTTCGACGTCGATCACCCGGAGTGCTTCGCGTCCGAGGACAAGGGCGCCACGCCGACGGAGATCGTGCTGGTCGGCCTCGTCGGCTGCCTGACCGCGGGCGTCGCCGCGGTCGCCCAGTACCGGGGCATCCAGCTCCGGTCGGTCACCGCCACCATCGAAGGCCAGATGAACGTCCTGGGCATCCTCGGCGCCGACCCCGATATCCGCAACGGCTTCGAGGCGATCACGGTCCGGTTCGCCATCGACGCCGACGCCTCCCGCGACGACCTCCAAGCGCTGATCGCCCAGTCGCAGAAGCGCTCGGCGGTCTTCGACATCGTGACCAACCCGACGAAGGTGCTCGTCGAGCTGGCCTGACCGCCACGGCCCGCACGCCCGCATGATCAAGACCACGGCAGTCATCGTCGGCGCCGGGCACGCCGGCCTGGCCATGAGCCGCCGCCTCACCGAACGCTCGATCGACCACGTCGTCCTCGAGCGCGGTGAGGTGGCGAACTCATGGCGGACCCAGCGCTGGCCCAGCCTGCGGCTGCTCACCCCGAATTGGCAGACCCGGCTCCCCGGCCACGACTACGCGGGCGATGACCCCGACGGCTTCATGCCCGCCGCGGACGTCGCGGCCACCCTGACCGGCTACGCTCGTCTGGTCGGCGCACCGGTGCGCACCGCCACGACGGTGCACACCGTGCGTGCCGCGCCGCAGGGCTTCGAGATCCACGCCAACGACGACGTCCTCCGCGCCCGGGCCGTGGTGCTGGCGACCGGGGCGTGCAACCTGCCTGCGATCCCGGGCGTCGCCGACGCCGTCCCCCCGTCGATCATGACGCTCACTCCGCTCGCCTACCGCGATCCGGGCCAGCTCCCCGACGGCGGGGCGCTCGTGGTCGGCGCGTCAGCCACCGGCGTCCAGCTCGCCGGTGAGATCCACCGGTCGGGCCGCCCGGTGACCCTGGCGGTCGGCGAGCACGTCCGGCTGCCCCGCACCTACCGCGGCCGCGACATCTTCTGGTGGCTGGAGGCAACGGGCCTGCTGGCCGAACGCTACGACCAGATCGATGACCTCACCCGGGCCCGCCACCTGCCCTCCCCCCAGCTCACCGGGACCCCTCAAGCCACGATGACTGACCTCAACACCCTCGCGGCGCGAGGCGTCCGCATCGTGGGCCGCCTCGGCCGTATCACCGATGGCGTGGCGCAGTTCTCCGGGTCACTCGCCAACACCTGCGCGCTCGCCGACCTGAAGATGAACCGGTTCCTGAACCGGGCCGACGAGTGGGCCGCAGCGTCGGGCCTGCACGGCGAACTCCCGCCACCGCACCGCTTCGCACCCACGCGCGTTGATCCCCGCTCGCCCCTGGAGCTAGATCTGCGAAGCGGGGAGATCACCACGGTGCTGTGGGCGACGGGATTCCGGCCCGACCACTCCTGGCTCGACATCCCCGTGCGTGACCGCACCGGCCACATCCGCCACGACGGGGGCGTAGTCACCCGGGCCCCCGGACTCTACCTCCTCGGCATGCCGGTGCTCCGCACCCGCGCTTCCACCTACATCCACGGCGCAGCCGCCGACTCCGAAGCCCTGGCCGGCCACCTCCGCTCCTTCCTCAGCAGTCGGCGCCGATGGATACCGCAAGCACGCCCGTCCTCACTCATAACCGGCTGATCCGTGCCGCCCCGGCCGCTGGAGCCGACTGACCGCTGCGGACTTCAAGGAGGAGCAACTTCAGATCCAGTTGCTCTCCGAGCAGTGACACCTCACGCTGCCTGCCGCGGCCGAGCTCTGGCGACCGCGCGCCGCAAGTGAGTGAAGAGCCTCATGTCATGGGCTAGGGCGCTACTCGCGGCGGGAGCTATCGCGCTCGGGCTGGGTACTGTCAGGGCGCATCGTGACCGTCGCAATCCTGGCTGCTTCCGCTCGCGGTCGCGGCCGTGGACAACATTGGGTACGGGGTCTTGCTGGCGGCCGCCATTGGAACCGCTCACAGCACCGGGCGCGCACTTGGGCTGCTGCGCGACGTGCGAGACGTTGACGTGAACAGCTACCTGCAGTCGGCATTGAGGTCGATGTACTGGCGCATCGTTGACGGTTTCGCACTGCTCGTCGTAGCAGGCGCGGCGGCGATGACGTACGCCTACAGGCTGTGAGGCTCTACCTGCTCTCTCCATCCGACCATTATGCGGGTTCATGAGCGTGACGGGAATCACCCTTAACGTGCCAACGTGGCTTGCCGGGGATCGAATGGATGCTGCTGGACTCGGCTCACTTGGGAGCCGCCTTTGGGCTGGGAGCGGCTTTCCCTGCAGGCGTCAGACGGCATGTGCTAGTATGCTGCACTACTGCTAGTTTTCGCGATTAAATTCGATGAAAAACGGCACCTGCGGCCCTCTAATCGAATATCACCGGGCTTTGGCCGGAATGTACGGGAGTTCGCCGGGATTCCGGCCTGATTTTTCCGGTAAACAAGTTGTGTAACGCCCGATCCCGGGGAATGGAACCCCGGGCAAGGGCGCTATCCTGATTACGCGTGCTATTGCACACACCAAATAATCAAGGGAATTGAGATCATGAGCAAGCAGGCCAGCCCGACCGGGGAGACGCTGGTGCGTCCGGCCGCCGGCCAGGTGCTGCCCGGGGAGTTCTTCCTGCAAGACGGCACCCCTGCGATGATCTGGCCGCTGCTGCCCACCGATGCCGAGATGCTGCGCGAGGGGTTCCGCCAGCTGTCGCCCGATTCGCGCCAGCGCCGGTTCCTGGCGACGCTCGATGAGCTCGATGACCCGATGATCCGGCTGCTTGTCGACAGCGTTGACGGGGTACGTCACATCGCGCTCCTGCTAATCGTGCTGCCGCCAGAGGGCGAGGAGGAGCCGGCCGCGGTCGCCCATCTCGTGCAGGACCCCGATGATCCGGCTATCGCCGACATCGCCGTCACCGTCGCCGACGACTGGCAAGGACGCGGCGCCGGCACCGTACTGGTCTCGGCGCTGATGCAGCGGCGCCCGGCGGCGGTCACCCGGCTGCGCGCGCTCGTCGCAGCCGACAACCGCGCGTCGCTGGCGCTGCTCGCCGGGGCCGGGCGCGTGTCGTCGGGCCTGCCTGAGCAGGGCGTGCTCGACGTCACCGTTGAGCTCCCGCGGCGACCCGGGCGCGTAGCGCGGTGGAGAAGGTCGCTGACCTCTGGACGCAGGGCGCGATCCCGGCGACAGCGACTACATGCAATTCGGGCTGTCGGCCGTCGGGCCGGTCCCAGCAACGCGCGGCGGCCTCCCTCAGTGAGACAGGTGTCCTGGCCATCACGGCGGCGGGGCCAGGTCCGAGCGGCCGGTGAGCAAGAACCAGGTGATCAGCCCGGTGACCAGCGCCGGCGCGGCGGGCTGGCCGGGGATCAGCTGCAGCACGGCCAGCGACAGCAGCGCGGCGGCCAGGGCGCGGATGACCAGGCGCAGCGGCCGGCCGTGCCGGATCCGGGCGGGCAGCTGCAGCATGGCGGCGAGCAGGTCCGTCGGCCCGGCTGACCGGCCTTCGCCCGTCGATGCCGGCGGGCCTTCGCCATCGAGGGCCGGCCGCGGGACGGCCGGCAGCGGTGAGGTGTCGTCAAACGTGGCGCGAAGGTCGGCGAAGGCCTCGCTGCGCCCCCACGGCGTGCGCAGCACGGCGTAGGCGGCGGTGGCTGCGGTGTAGCGGGCGACGTCCCCGCCGTCGCGCCGGTCGGGGTGGGTGGCGGCCGCGATCTTGCGCCAGGCGGCGCGGACCTGCTCGTCGGAAAGGTCGGGCCGGGCCGGCAGGCCCAGCGCGTCGAACGGGTTCACGGCCATCGGGGACCTCCGGGTCCGAGGACGTCATCCAGGTTGGCCGGGGCCGGGTCGGCCGCGGGCGCGGCTTCCCGGCGCGGGGCGGGCAGGTCGACCGGGACCCGCGCCGGGAGCAGGCTCAGCGGGGAGGCCTTGGGCCGCGCGACCTGGACGAAGGTGGCCGCGCCCCGGTTGATGTAGCAGGCCTGCCCGACGTCCAGGCGGCGGATTAGGTCGGGGTCGGCGGTCCAGGCCCGCGCCTGGTGGGTGGTGCCGCGGTCGCCCCAGGTCGCGCCGACGAGCTCGTGCGCGGTCTGCAGCACCCGGCGCTGCCCGGCCAGCCCGGACAGCGGTTCGGGGTACGGGGTCCGCATCACCCAGACGCCGCCGTCGGCGGTGGCCGCGATCCGGTACCGCTCGTCCTCGTCCTTGCCCAGGCCCTGCCATGACTGGGCGGAGACCTGCACGCCGATGCCCAGCGACCGGCCGCGCTCGTACAGGTTGGACAGCGGCACCCGGCGGGACACGGCGCTGTAGTCGTCGGCGGCGAGCAGCATCGCGCGGGGCTCGGCGGCGGGGTCGGTGACGGCCCGGGCGGCCAGCTCGGTGATGGCCATGGCCTGGGCCTCGGCGACCGACGGCTCGCGGGTGCCTTCCAGGATGAAGTACCACGCGTCGGCCTCGGCCAGGCTCCCCGGCCCGTCCAGGGCCGGCCCGAGCCGCCCGAGCAGGGTGGCGAACCGCAACTGGATGTCGGGCAGGTGCCGCGCCGCGCCGCGCACCTCGGCCAGCTCCTTCGGGTGCAGGCCGTCCCCCCACGCGTGCTGTAGCCACCTAACGTCCAGGCGATCAGTAAACGCGGCCGCGTTCAGTGGCGGCCCGCCGGGCGCCGTGATGGCCAGAATCAGGACCGCCTGCATGATGTCGGCGTAGTAGGCGGCCGCCCCGGTGCCGCTGTCGATCATCTGGTAGAGCAGGACGGCCAGGTCGTTCGGCGGAAGATCCCACAGGGAAAGCCGCGCCTCGTCGGGCCAGACCGCGACCCGCCGGGCGCCCATGCCGTACAGCAGCCGCCGGGTGCGGTCCGCCTTGACCCGGGCGTCGCGGCCGCCCTTGCAGTCCAGCACCACCAGCAGCGGCCGGTGGCCGCGCCCGGCCCAGGCCGCCTCGCGGGTGGCGGTGAACCAGCCGGCCCACAGCCGCATCATCAGTTTCTTATTACTCTTGCAGTTATCGCAGCTTAGGAGCCTGAAAGGCTCATGATGGTCAGAGGAAAGTCAGAGTCAGGAGCTGATCATGCCGCAGCGTCAGGGCACCATCCTCAAGAAGTGCCAGTGCGCCAACCAGGAGCGCTGTAGCCACAAGTGGACGCTACGCTACTGGGCCGACGGCAGGCAACGAGAGCGGAGTTTCGGTGACGAGCTGGACGGCAGCGGCCGGCCCCGGTACGGGTCCGGCAGGCGGCTGGCCCAGGATGCGCAGCTCAAGATCGCCCACGACAAGCGCGCGCGGGTGTTCATCGACCCGAAGCTGGGAAGCGTGCGGTTCGGGGACGAGTGCGAGAAGTGGATCAGCCGGCACGCCGGCACCGACACGACCAAGGTCCTGTACCGGGGCGTCCTGCGCGCGCACGTCGGCCCGGTGCTCGGGGACCGGACCCTCGCGGCGGTTGCCCAAGCGCGCGATGACGTGATTGACCTGCTGGTGATCCGGCTGGGCGGGGCGAGCAGCTCCCGCCGCAGGCTCGCCCGGGCGCTGATCACCGGCGTTCTTGATGAGGGGGTCCGCGCGGGGAAGATCACCATGCACCGCTGCGATGGTATTACCGTATTACCCTCTCCGGCAATGACGGCAATGGGAATCACGATGATTTCGTGTTTCCTACGCATGCTCAGCTTCTCGCGCTCGCCGGCGGGCTCAAGTTCCCGTTGACGATATGGCTGATGCGCGGATGCGGCCTGCGTATCGAGGAAGCATTCGCGGTGCAGAAATCGTGTTTCCGGGACGGCGGCAAGGTCCTTCGGGTCTTTGAGCAGGCGACCAGGAACGGCAAGAAAACGGTGCCGCTGAAGCACCGTAAGGCAGGGGAATATCGGGATATCCCGGTTCCCTCGTATCTGTGGGAAATGGTTAAGGACCTGCCCGATGGCTACCTTTTCAAGTTTGACGGCAAGCTGCCGGTATATCCCAGCTACATGCAGCCGTTCCAGCGGCTCGCCCGTAAATCGGGCATCCCGCAGGGATTCAGGCCGCACAGCTTGCGGCACGCGTTCGTGAGCGCTCTACTGTCGCGCGGAGTCCCTATTACCGACGTGGCCGCGTGGCTGGGCCACCGGAACATCAATGTCACGTTCGCAACATACGGGCATCTCGTGCCGTCATCTCTCGGGCGGGCGCAAGAAGTGCTGAATGCGGAATACGCAGAATGGACCAGGCAGGCCTGAGCGGAAACTGCTGAGAGCGACGGAAGCAAATGCTCTCCCGCCTTGTTGTCCGGGCGGGAGAGCATTTGGGTTGTCAGGCGGTCTGGCGATCGATCCAGGCGTATACGTCGCGTTCTCTCCATCGAAGATGTTTGCCTATCCTGTAAGCGGGCAATCCCCATTCCCGCCATTTGTCGCGGACGGTGCGTTCGGGAACCGCCAGTATTGCTGCTACGTCGCGCGCTGACAGCATGCGGTTGGAGCCTCCGAGAGTGCCGGCGCGTGGTTTGGAGTGCTGCCTTCGGGCAGTCACCTCCCTTTTCCCGCTGTTACTTGATGGTGTTTTCGTCAGGATCCTTCACCTCCTCTCGATCGAGGCGATGGGGTCCGCTCCTGCTGCGCACTCACACGGGTTTGTCGCGTTGCCGCGCTTCCCGCTGCCACGTCGGCTGGTCGGCCGGGGGTTGCCGGGCCGGACCGGCCGTCGCGATCACGGCGGGTGATTGTGAACGTGAACGTGCACGGCGCGCGTGCAGCCCTACGCGCGTAGGCGCGCGCGAGGCTCGTTCACGAATAACTCGTTCACTCACCGCTACCGCCAGTCGGCCGACGTCGGCCGGGCCGACGTGCGTCTGGCGGGCCGTCCAATGGCCGTGCGGCCCGCCAGTAGCCGCGCGTGACTTGCACCGCGCGGCCCGCTGCGGCGTGCTCGCGGAGCCGGTAGTAGACCCACCGGCGGGTCCGGCCGCATGCGGCTTCCAGGTCGGCGACGGAGACCCCGTCCGGGCCGGCTCCGTTCAGCGCGTCCCATAGCGCCGTTTCCGGCGCGGGATGGTCGTCATCGCCGGGTGCGGGGTGTTCGCCTGGCTGCGGCGTTCCTGGCGGGTTCTGGGGTGTGTCCGGCCCGCTGGCCGACAGCCGTGGCCGGCCGGAGGCGCATTGCGCGGCGTGCCTCGCTATCCGCTCGTCGGTGAGCAGGTAGGCCCGGTTCCGTTCCGGCGCGGTGTGCTCGGGATCGGAGATCAGGAATTCGCCCGGCCGGGTGAGCTGGTGGGCATGCCAGCCGGCGTTGACCGCTCCGGGCCCGAGGATCAGGTCCGCGTCGCGCTTTTCCCGCACCCGCAGGCAGATGCGGATGTCCATTTGCGAGCGGACAGCGGTGTCCTTGCCCATCGCGGTCTGGGTCGGCCGCTGGGTCGCGGCAATCAGGTTGACCGCGACCGCGCGGCCCCTTCGGGCGATGGAGTCGGCGCATTCGTGAGCTTGGGCGGGCAGTTCCGCGTGCTCGTCGGTGATGATGATCAGCGCCGGATCATCCGGTGCCGGCTCGTGCACGCGTTTTCCGGCTGCCGCGTTTTCGTGGGCCCGGTGGTTGAGCCATGCCACCGCGTCCTGGAAGAGTCCTTTCGCGTCGTCGGGCGTTGTGGCGAGCCTGTCGAAGCATGCGGCCCACGGCTGGAGTTCCATTCCGCCTTTCAGGTCCACTCCCCACAGCACCACATCGCGGCATGCGGCTAGGGTGGCGATGATGACGTTCAGGATGCCGGATTTCCCGGCTCCCGCTATTCCGCCGACCAGGACGTTGCGGCGCAAGAGCAGGACCCGGACGGGCTGGCCGTCTTCGGTCAGCCCGATCTCGACCATTTTGGTAACCGACGTGATCGACGGGCCAGGCCACGGCAGCGGTTCGGCATGCGGGTCATTTTCGATGACCCGCATGATGAACCGGTCGGCTCGCTTGCCGTCCGCGAATACACGCATGCTGCCCGGCCGCAGCCCGAGGTTGGATTCCAGGACCGGTATCTTGCCGATGACCTCGCCGGTGGTCTTTCCTTTCCGCAGCAGGACCCGCGCGGTCCATCCCCAGGCGTCCACCACCACCGACAGGATTTCCGAGCTGGCCAGCCCCGCGTTTTCCGCCACGTCCGGCCACGCCGAGATGGTCTTTTCGACACGTGCCTTGGCCCGGCGGCGGCGGTGGAACCACCACGGAACCGACATGATCACAGTGGCGGTTCCCGCGATGGCCGGCAGCGGTTTTACCAGCGGCCCGGCCGCAATGGCTGCTGCCAGCCACCCGCCGGTTACCGCGATGACCGTGGCGGCATAGGCGCGCTCGATTCCCCGGTCGATGCCGCACGCTTGCCACAGGCGCATCAGGGCACCTGTGGTGAATTTCCCGGCGGCCCGGCTCCACAACAGCCGGTGCGGGATACCGAGCACCACCGTCGCCAGTACGGTAAGGCCCGCTGTCAGCAGCCAGTACCGTGCGTGATGCGGATGGGCGTATGCGGCTATGGCGAACGCGGCACTGGTGATGACGAACGGCGCGAACGCGGTGCGGTGCCGCCAGGCCCACCGGCTGGCCGCTTCCAGCGCGATAAGGCCGAGCGGTTCGTCCGGGCCGAGAATGACGAGCTGGAACGGGTCATTGCTGCCGCGCCTGCGCATCGCGCGGCGGGCGCGGCGCATCTGACGCCGGTACGGGTCTCGCCGGGCCATTACGACCACCCCCATTCGCTACCGGGGTTTTCGGCGTCGGGGAGTTCATCGCGCAGGTAGGCGAGCGGGTCCGGTTCGCCGTCGTCGTGCGCGCCGAGTGCGGCGCGGATCGCGGCCCGCAGGTCGGCTGATATCAGGCGTTCGCCGGTGAGCGCGGAATGGAGCCGGAGGATTTCGGTGGCCAGGTGCGCGAGGTCATCGATCAGGCTGGGAACGGATGCCTGGCATTGCGGGCAGGTCTGGACCCGGGCGAGTTCGATGATGATCGTGGTAACGATCTCGTCCAGGTCGATCTGGAGTCGGGGGGTGTGCGGCTGGTTGCCTGGCGTGATGGTCATAAGGGACCACCTCCTTAAGTCGGGGTCTGGTCAATAGGCGCCCTTTCTCGTGTCCCGCGCGTCCGTGAGCGCGGGACACGTCGCTACGTGCGTTCACTGGTTCCTGGTACGTATTCGGAAATCGTGTGGCTGAGAGCGGGCTGGACCGCGCCTACCAGGGCAAACGCGAACCGGACCACAGGACTTCCGAATAGTTACGGTTCCTGCTTTCTTTCTGAGGCCGTTCCGGCGCTTCCCTGTCAGAGGAGCCGGAACAGGCTTGCCGTGATGTTAGCGATGTCCGGCGCGAGGCTGGACGACGCGAGATAGAATCCGAAAATTGTGCACACCGCGGCGTGCAATATCTTCAGTCCCGCATACCTGCCCAAGAGGAATACTCCCGCGCCGAGTATCAGCGCCGCTGAAATTGATACGGTCAATGTCATCACCTCCTTTCGCTCTGGTTTGCCCGGGGGCCGGCACAGTGGCTTATGCGGTGCCGGAATTGCGGGGCATCTTGCGGCGCAGCCAGCGAGCGCGGAAGCGGCACTTCTCGCACGTGCTCCCGCCGTCGGTGGCCTGTGCGCCACATGCGCACTGGCGTCCATTGCGGCACCCGTTCAACTTGCGTCCCATGCTTATCACCTCCCGTCAGCGCTCGTAAGCGTTCGGTAAGGTCCGCAGCGCCAAAAACGCGGCGTCCCCGGATACCATCGGTTCCGGGAAACGTCGCGTTTCCTCCCGGGCAGCCCCGGCCCATTCCAGTGTGCTACGGGGCTGCCCGGCTTTATTAAGATTTTTTTCTTCCTGCCTCCTCAGGCCCGGCCCGTGCCGTATCCAGTCCCGCACGGGCCGGGGGCCTATGGCGTCGGCCGTGGGAGTAGCTCATGACGTCCCCAGGATGCAGTAAACGACTTTGCCGCCGCCTGGCGGGAAGAAGTACGACCATTCCTTGGTCAGCCCGTCGATCGTAGCTATTCAGCTAGCGTCAAAGGGATAAAATCGTTACCATGTTCGATCATGAGATACCCCGGTTTGTCACCTTTTCGGGTACTTTACGACACG
>Ga0209040_10004213_pt1 | contig 10916 bp, 6 predicted proteins | sample BogFormECP12_OM3_FD_188240 | JGI IMG/M metagenome (GOLD analysis project Ga0209040, IMG submission 188240) | Bog forest soil microbial communities from Calvert Island, British Columbia, Canada - ECP12_OM3 (SPAdes) (version 2) | ecosystem: Environmental > Aquatic > Freshwater > Wetlands > Bog ... | reverse complement strand
GACCCGCGCTTGATCACCTGATGCGCTGGAACCTCATCGCGCTCTGCCTGTGCTTTCTCGCCGCTCACGCATGGCTGGTCGCTGCGATCCTGCGGCGGAGGAAGTCCACTCAAGCAACGGCCCCGAAGGCACTTCCCTGGATCATCCTGACCGCGCTTTGCGCCATGTATGTGTGGATGGCCGTAATCGCACAGCGTCTGTGGGCGGAGAATCGATTTGCGGGTCCGGCCCCGGAAGCCATGCAGGTCGAGGTCGTCGGAGAGCAGTTCCAGTGGTACTTTCGCTATCCCGGCGAAGATGCGGCCTTCGGAATAACGCGTCCCGAGCTGGTGAATGCCGCCGGGGGAAATCCCCTCGGACTCGATGCCCGCGACGCGCGGGGCAAGGATGACGTTGTTTCAAGCGTTCTGGTGCTTCCCGTGGGCCGCGAAGCCGATCTGCGCCTGCGCTCGCTCGACGTGATCCACGGATTCTTTATTCCAGGAATGCGCCTCAAAGAGAATGCCGTACCGGGGCTTGTCCTGCACGTCCACTTCACGCCGTCTGTTATCGGAACCTACCCGATTTTGTGCAGCCAGGTATGCGGTTCGGGCCACGCCCGCATGCAGGCGATGTTGTCCGTTGTCTCACCGGCGGAGTTTCAGGCGTGGCTGGCGGCGCGGGAACGAGCCCGCATCCAGGAAGGCGCGCCGTGAGAATGCGCGTCTTCACAACCAACCATCGTGCTCTGGGGATTCTCTATCTGCTGCTCGCGCTGGCAGCGGTGATTGCGGGCACGCTGCTGTCCCTCGTCATGCGCGTGCATCGCGTATGGCCGGACCTCGCGCTCCCCTTCTTCGGAACGATCAAGCCGGAAGACTATCTCGCATTGGTCACAATGCACGGCACGCTGATGATCTTTTTCGTTCTTACGACTGCGCCGCAGATTGGCTTCGCGAATCTCGTCCTCCCCGAGCAGATCGGTGCCCGCAGCATGGCCTTTCCGCGTCTGAATGCGGCGGCCTTCTGGCTGACAGCGTTGGCGCTTCTTGTCCTGCTTGCGGCCTTCTTCGTACCGCAGGGCGCGCCGATCTCGGGATGGACCAGCTATCCCCCGTTGAGCGCCGTTGCGGCCGCAGGGCCGGGCGAGGGCGCCGGCATGGATCTCTGGCTAATGAGTATTGGCATCTTCTGCCTGGCATCGTGGCTGGGGGCTGTCAACATGTTGGTGACGATTCTCAGCGAGCGCCGCGCAGGAATGACCTGGTCGCGTTTGCCGATGACTGTCTGGGCGTGGCTGGTCACGTCGATTCTCACCCTGCTGGTCTTCAGCGAATTGTTAGCCGCGATCATCCTGCTCTTCTCCGACCGCCACTTCGGCTCGAGCTTTTTTGTTCCCCAGGGCGATCTGGTCAACGGACACATCGTCGGGCACGGCGACGGCTCACCGCTGCTGTGGCTGCATCTCTTCTGGTTCTTCGGCCATCCCGAGGTCTATATCGCCGTGCTGCCCGGCATGGGACTTGCGACTTCCCTCTTCGCCAACTTCGCGCGCCGTCGAGTCCCCGGTTATCGCCTGATGGCGGCGATGCTGCTCGTCATCGGCCTGCTCGGCCTCGTCGTCTGGGGGCATCACATGTTCGTGAGCGGCATGAATCCCTACGCCGGAACCGCATTCGCGCTCACCACCATGGCCATCGCGATCCCCAGCACGGTCGAAGTGCTCGGATGGCTCACAATACTGTGGGGAGGCAGGTTGCGGCTAACCACGCCCATGCTTTTCGCGCTGGGCTTTCTCTCCTTCTTCATCGCGGGCGGATTGACCGGGCCAATCCTGGCGCAGCCGGTGCTCGATGCTTATCTGCACAACACGTTTTTTGTTGTCGCGCACTTTCACCTGGTGATGGCCATGGCCGGAGTCTTCTCGGTTTTCGCCGGCGTCTACTACTGGTTTCCGCTAATGACCAGACGCATGATGAATGAAACGTTGGGCAAGCTGCACTTCTGGATCACGCTCATCGCCGCTTACGGTACATTCTTCCCCATGCACTTTTCCGGCCTCGCCGGAGAGCCGCGCCACTACGAACGCCTCGCCGGTCCCATAACCTCCTTTTCCGCCATCGCCGCTAACGAGCGCGGCATTACTTTCTCCGCACTCTTGCTCGCGTCAGCGCAACTCATTTTCTTGTGGAATGTGTTCGCGAGCGCCCGCCGGGGCCGCGTGGCTGAAGCAAATCCATGGGAGGCGACGACGCTCGAATGGGCTCCCGAAATGGCACGGGCACGCGTGGAACGCGGACCTTATGAATATGAAATTCTGGCAAACGAAACGAACTTTCATCCACAATGGGAATTGGCATCAAAACAGGAGTAAGCTGTCATGTTAGGGGATCGCGATGCCTGCCACTTTCACCCGCCACCCTGTTGAGATAGAGCGCAAAGACACCGGTATCGGGGGAAAACCGCCCCTTGACCGGCGGCCGACAGGCGGCGGTGGCGACGGAGACAACTGGGAGAATCGCCCCTCGGGCCGGCGAGGCCCGCGCGAACTTCTTACCCGCTATCGACTTGGAGTCCTCTTCGCACTTGCCGGCGATCTGATGTTCTTCGTCGCGCTGGTCAGCGCTTTTTTCGTGCGGCAGAGCGCCGGGCACTTTGACGCTCGCGAGAACTACGTCTCGGACTGGCATCCGCTCGCCATGCCGCCGATCCTCTGGATCAACACCGCCATTCTCATCCTCAGCAGCTTGACCATGGAAATGGCGCGGCGCCAGCTCTTCCACGAGATCGACGTGATGGACGAGTGGCTCGGCCTTGGCCGCCCCGCTGTGAAACGGGCCACACCCTGGCTGGTGGCGACCTTCGTTCTGGGTTCCGTCTTTCTGGCCGGGCAGTGGATCGCCTGGGAACAGCTCGTCCAACAGGGCTTCCGCTACAACTCTCCCGACCCCAGCAGCCACTTCTTTTACCTCATCACCGGAACCCACGGCATTCACTTGCTCTTGGGAGTGATCGCGCTGGCCGCGGCGTTCGGCGCGCTCTTCGTGCTGCGACGCATTGAGCTGCGCCAGATCGTCGTCGATTGCACGGCCTGGTACTGGCACACCATGGGTCTTTTCTGGATCTTCCTCTTCGCCCTGCTCGTCTGCTTCCAGTGAAGCAAATTCGATATCTGCTCGTCCTCGCGGCGTTGCTGGCCGTTTCCGCCTTGAGCCATGCGCAGGGATGCAGCTTGTGTCGGGATACGACTGCAGGTTCTGCCCCACGCGTGAGGCAAGGGTTGAGGCGGGCGATTCTGGTGCTGGGAGTTCCGGCGGGCGCCGTGTTTCTGGGGATTCTGGTCGTGGCGCGGAATATCAAGCCACGCGACGCCCTCGACGCCACTGAGTAGCTTATCCTTAATCACGAATTGCTAATCTCTTAGAGCTGGATATCCTCGAAGGACATCCGCAAGGAGGCGACTTGTGAGCAATCCCAATGCTGATGCACTCGTTTTTTTCGGAGCGACTGGCGACCTGGCCTACAAGAAGATCTTTCCGGCGCTGCAGTCGATGATTCAGGACGGGAAGCTCAATATTCCGGTGATTGGCGTAGCCAAGGCCGGCTGGAACCTCGACCAGTTCAAAGCACGCGCCAAGGATAGCCTGGAAACACACGGCGGAGTCGATCGCAACGCGTGGCCGAAGCTGAGCGCCTTGCTTCGCTATGTAGACGGCGACTATTCGGATTTCGCGACATTTCAGGCGCTCCGGACTGCACTTGGCACGGCGGAGCGGCCCGCGCATTACCTCGCCATCCCGCCTTTCCTCTTCGAGACCGTTATAGAGCAACTCGTAAAATCGGGCTCTGCCAAAGGAGCCCGCATCATCGTCGAGAAGCCCTTCGGTCACGACCTGGCTTCGGCGCAGGAACTCAACCGCATCCTGCATTCCGCCTTCGATGAGTCCTCGATCTTCCGTATCGATCACTATCTCGCGAAGGGCCCGGTCACCAATATGGTTTCCTTTCGCTTCGCCAACAGTTTCATGGAGAAGATGTGGGACCGCGACCATGTGGAGAGCGTGCAGATCACCATGGCGGAAGACTTCGGGGTTCAGGGACGCGGCATCTTCTACGATCGCACGGGCGCGATTCGCGACGTCATCCAGAACCATATCTTTCAGGTGCTTTGCAATCTGACCATGGAACCGCCGGCCCGCGACGATTGCGAGTCGCTCCGCGATGAGAAGGTCAAGGTGCTCAAGACCATTCCTCCGATCGAGGCGAAGAACCTCGTGCGCGGTCAGTTCAAGGGGTATCTCCAGGAGCAGGGCGTGGCCCCGGACTCCAAAGTCGAGACCTTCGCCACCCTCCGGCTGGAGTTGAACTCCTGGCGGTGGCAGGGAGTGCCCTTCTTTATCCGTGCCGGAAAGAATCTGCCGATGACCTGCCTCGAACTCATCGCCCGCTTCCGCCGGCCCCCCGCGACCCCCATCAATCTTGACCTGCCGCAGAACTATCTGCGCTTCCGCCTGAGTCCGGACATCACCGTGGCCATGGCTGTTTCCGTAGCGCCTTTCGTGGACGGAGGAAGACGCGAGGACGTGGAACTTGTCGCCAGCCGTCATCCCCGTCCCGGCGAAATGGAAGCCTATTCGCGGGTGCTGAGCGACGCCATGGCAGGCGACGCGACGCTCTTCGCGCGCCAGGACTACGTCGAAGAGGCATGGAGGATCGTCGATCCCGTCTTAAAGGCAGCGACGCCGGTCTATGTGTACGCGCCGCATACCTGGGGGCCCGCTGAGGTCAACCAGAATGTCGTCCCGCCCGGTGGCTGGGAAACGCCTCATGTTGAGACGCCGGAAGGCTTCCGTGTCATTAGACATGATGCCTAGTTTCTCGTCCGGATTCTCGGACGCGGCTGAAAAAGCAAATCAATCTGGAATCATCCCGATCGTCCCCAGCCACGTTTCCACCAGTTCCGGCCATGCTGTCACCGGAAGCTTCGTGCACCGCAGCCCGAACGCATGTCCACCCTGCGCATACGCATGCAACTCCGCCTGAACCCAGGCCTTCACTAGCGCAACGTAATAAGCCAGCGAGTCGTAGACGCTGTCCACGTGGTCGTCCTCGTTCTGCAGCAGGAACGTAGGCGGCGTCTCTTTCGTCACATGGATATCCGGATTCAACCCCAGATTCTTATCCGTGCCCGCCGGAAAGTGGATCGCAAACTTCTTCGCGCCCTGCTTCGCATCCCACTCCGCTGCGGAAAGCGACAGATGCCCCGGATAAATCGCCACCGCAAAATCCGGACGGCAGCTCTCCTTGTCGGCCGCATCGACCGCTGGATACAACCGCTGCTGAAAGTGGTTGCTGACCGCTGCCACCAGGTGTCCGCCTGCCGAAAACCCCAGCACACCAATCTTGTGCGGATCGATATGCCACTCCGCTGCGTGAAAGCGCACCAGCCTCAACGTCCTCTGCGCATCTTCGAGCGCCATCGGCGATTCCGGATACGGCCCCGACTTCGGATATGGCCCCACATCCGTCACGCGGTATTTCAACAGCACACACGTGATCCGCCTCGGCACCAGCCAGTCGCAGACCTCCGTGCCCTCAAGGTCGATGGCCAGTTCCTGATAGCCCCCGCCCGGAAACACGACCACCGCAGCGCCCGTATTCTTACCCTCTGGCGAATAGACCGTCATCGTAGGCCGCGTCACGTTGCTTATCCCCACGACCGTCCTGCCGGCAACCAGAAACTTCGGATCGATCTCGACCACCTCCGGTCCCTCGACAGGCTGGGGATCAGGCGCCGCCCCCGGCCATATCGGCACCTGCGTATGTCCCGGCGATGGCTGCCACACCGGCTTCTGCGCATTCAGACTGCTAGACGCAGACACAACAAAAAGAGCAAAGATCAAAAGCTTCATCCACAATCCCCGCGGCATCGACATGACCGGATCGCTGCCTGGCTCAGCCGAGTGTACGGCTGTCTATGGGGGAACTTTTCCTCTTGCTGCAGCGGGAATCGACTCAGTCAACAGACATAAATTTTCTAGACCTTCGGTAACGCTGCCTTCTTTCCCGGCACAGCTATGTCCAGAGGTACTTCGGACTTGATCAGCCTCGGAAATACCTTATCCAGAGTTAATCCTGCCAGCAGTCCGATCGGCACGGCGAATCCAGCGAGTTTGCTGCCTTGCGCAACTTCCAGCTTTCCGAGAACCCAAATCTGCGGCAGCAGAAAGAGTGTGCCCGCTACACCGCTTGCCCAGAAACCTAAAGCGACGGTCATAGCGATCGGGCGCAATTCCAAAGGAACGTCGCGCCTTTCGAAGTTGTCCCACAATACGCGGATGGCCGCGCCCGAAGCACCGGCAACGGCGGGAGTGCCGAAAAGAATCCAAAGGAAATATCGAGGCAATGACTGCGAAGCCCAGGCCTCCACAAGAGCGAGCAAGACAGCTACGAAAAGGCCCGATCCGACCAAGGCAAGAATCGTAAGAGATCGTTTGCGATGCTGCTCCGATTCGCCGAGAGCCAGACGCTTTTCAAGATCCGCCTTCCGTTGGATCTGACTCAGCAAATTGTCAACGAAGAGCGCCGCTGAATTTTCAGTCCAGTCCTGCCGGGACATCAGATTTAGATCCTCAGCCGTGGATATACTGTTTCTATCGCCCTTTAGATGGTTCAATATCACCTCAGCGGCTCCCCCATGACCGCCCAAAGCAAGCACGGGAGTCTTCGAACCAACGGCAAGGAAGCCCGCTATCTTTGCTGTGTAAGTACCGCCGATCAGAATGAGCGCGTCCAATTCGGCGAAAGACGGATAAATGGAAGCTTCCCAGCCACCGGGCGGTTGAACTCTGACGAATAGCGGGTCGTCCGGCTTTTCACCTTCAAACCTTCCGTCGAGCTCAGCCGGATAGCGCACCTCTATCGAACCGTCCTCCTTTCGGGCCTTGCTTCGGAGATAGCCGGAAACGATCTCCCATTCAACGTAATCCCTGCTACTTGAGTAAACCAATATTCGGCATTTCCGCTTGGCCAACATATCGCCCAATTCTTCGGCTGCCCTTTTCGCAAGACTTGGGTTCTTGCACTTCTTGACATCTCCGACAACGGCGATGAGAGGGCGTTCCATCGAATGACTCGCTCAATTCTGGCAGAAATACTATCACTTCGAATCTGCTCTCGCTCCGACATCTCCTTCTGGGTCGACGCCGTCCGCGCCGGGCCTTAAAGGGAACTTCGCAAGGTGCCTTGACACCTTACCTCCTCTCCGACTAATGTGAGCGCCGCTGAAAGCAATAGCCCCAACCAGCGCCGAACGACCGCGCCCAACACATTCTCAGGAGACCCCCAAATGAGCCTCAATAGAACACGCCGCGCTCTGCTCGCCGCTGCGTCCCCACTCCTGGCGTTTTTGCTTTGCCTCTTCGCATCAATCCAGGCTTTCGCGGCCGATCCGCCCATCCCCGCCAATCACATCCGCATCCACTACCATCGCCCCGACGGCGTCTACACGGGATGGACCGTCTACGCCTTCTACGACACCACCGAAGACACCGGCAACTACTGCGGCGGCCCCGTGCAGGTCACCGGAACCGACACCTATGGCGCTTACTTTGACGTCGGCGTCACCGCCACTGCGCAGAACGTCGGCCTTATCATTCACCAACCCACTGCAGGCTGCGCCACTGACGTCAAAGATCCCGGCCCCAACGAATTTGTGAACCCGTCCACCATGGGCTTCGAATACTGGGCCTACTCCGGCATCGGCAAGCTCTGCAACGAAGCGATCGACGTCACCAATCCCAACGCCCTGCTGCCTGGATACGCCCGCATCCACTACTTCCGCCCCGACGGCAACTACTCCAACTGGTCCGTATACGCATTCGCCGACACCGCGGAATACACCGGCGACTTCAACGACGGTTTGACCTTCGTCACCAGCTACGACTCCTATGGCGCCTACTTCGACATCAAGCTCATCCCGAGCCCGCAGCAGATCGGATTCATCGTCCATAACACCGCGACCGGAGTAAAAGACCCCGGCCCCAACATGTATCTCAACGTGGCCAGTTACCTCCAGGCCTGGGTGATCTCCGGCAGCGCAACGGTATACACCTCTGTACCCACCCCAGCCGAGATCTTGGCCAGTCTCCTCAACGTCGAGCAGGCCTACTGGCTCGATCGCCAGCGCGTCGCCGTCCAGCCGCAGTACGCCCAGACCGGAGACACCTACACCCTCTCCTACAGCCTCACCGGCGGCCTCTCCGTCACTCCCACCGGCATCACCGGAGGCACGAACATCACGCTCACTCCCGGCGGCAGCCTCACGCCAGACGAGCTCTATCGCTATCCGCAGCTCAGCAGCTACACCGTCCTGCAACTCCCGCCTAACATCCAACTCCCGGAGATCCAGACCGCCCTTAAGGGCCAGCTCGCCTTCTCAGCAGTCAACTCCAGCGGAGCACTCACCTACGCCACCGGCATCCAGTTCGCCGGAGTCCTCGACGATCTCTATTACTACCCCGGCAAGCTCGGCGTCGTCTTCCATCACGACAACGATCACGGCTGGCGCGACTGGGCCGACGACGACAACTGCACCGTCAAGATCAAGCTCTGGGCTCCTACCGCACAAGGCGTTTCCCTCGAAATCTTCAACAACGCATCTGACACCTCACCTTCCGCGGTCATCCCCATGCACAACCACAACGGAGTCTGGGTGGCAGACGGCAACCCCAACTGGCGCGACAAGTATTACCTCTACAGCGTCAAGGTGTGGGTAGGGTCCGACTCCGCCGTCGACACCAACCTCACCACCGATCCGTACTCCATCGACATCGCCCTCAACGGCATCAAGAGCCGCATCACCGACCTTGACTCCGACGAGACCAAGCCCTCCGGCTGGGACGAAGACAATTCACCGCCGCTGCGCAGCCTCAGCGACCTCAGCCTTTACGAACTCCACATCCGCGACTTCAGCGTGAACGACCTCACCGTGCCCACCTCGCATCGCGGATACTACGCCGCCTTCACCGACCAGAACTCCGACGGCATGAAGCATCTCCGCTCGCTCGCCGACAGTGGACTCAAAGCCGTCCACATCCTTCCCTCCTTCCACTTCGCCTCCATCAATGAAGACAAGACCACCTGGAAATTCACCGGCGACCTCTCCGGATACCCGCCCGACGGCACGCAGCAGCAGGCAGCGGTCGCCGCCATCCAGAGCAGCGACGCCTACAACTGGGGATATGACCCCGTCCACTACCTGACCCCCGAAGGCTCCTACGCCATCAACCCCACCAACCGTGTCCGCGAATACCGCACTATGGTCGACGGCATCCACCACGCCGGCCTCCGCGTCGTGCAGGACGTCGTCTTCAACCACACCAACGCCGCCGGCGAGGGCCCCAACTCCAACCTCGACGAGGTGGTCCCGAACTACTACCACCGCCTCGACGCCAACGGCAGCCTCGAAGAAGGCTCCTGCTGCCCCGACACCGCCAGCGAGCACCGCATGATGGAAAAGCTCATGATCGACACCCTTGTGCTCAACGCCACCGAGTACAAGATCGATGGCTTCCGCTTCGACATCATGAGCTTCCACTTCCTCTACAACATGCAGCACATTCAGCAGGCATTGAGCGCGCTCACGCCTGACAAAGACGGCGTCGACGGCTCCAAAATCTACCTCTACGGCGAAGGCTTCAACTTCGGAGACACGCAGAACAACCAGATCGGCCCCAATGCCTCGCAGGTCAATCTTTATGGCTATGGCATCGGCAGCTTCAACGACCGCATCCGTGACGGAATCCGTGGAGGCAGCCCCTTCACCGACGAGCGCGTGCAGGGCTTCGCCACTGGACTCACCACCGACTCCAGCGACTACACCAACGCCAACCCGCCGTCCACCCCGCTCGGCCTCTACACCGACTGGATCCTCGTCGGCCTCACCGGCAACCTGCGCGACTACACCCTGACTGATCACACTGGTGCCACCGTCACCGGAGCCGAAGTCAACTACAACGGCCAGCCCACTGGATACACCAAGTCCCCCATCGAAGCCATCAACTACTGCTCCGTCCACGACAACCAGGACTTCTTCGACGCCGTGCAGCTGAAGTCATCCTTCAACGACTCCATCGCCACCCGCGCCCGCCGCCAGATCATGGGCATGGCGCTCGTCACCCTCGGCGAAGGCATTCCCTTCTTCCAGGCCGGAGACGACCTGCTCCGCTCCAAAGACATGGACCAGAACAGCTACGACTCCGGAGACTGGTTCAACAAGATCGATTGGAGTGGCAAGACCGCCAACTGGGGCATCGGACTGCCCATCGCCAGCCAGAACCAGGGCCAGTGGCCCATCATGACGCCGCTGCTCTCAAACTCCGCCTACACACCGCAACCCGCCAACCTCGCCTACAGCTACCAGGCATTTGAAGACCTGCTCCAGATCCGCTATAGCTCCGATCTCCTCCGCATGCCGACGTTTACTGAGATCCAGCAAAACCTCACCTTCCTCAACACCGGACAAAGCCAGACCCCCGGCCTCATCGTCATGAAGCTTGACGCCAATGGCCGCGACTACGGCCAGTACAAGCACATTGTTGTGGTCTTCAACGCGGCGAACGAGCAGACTACTTTTACTGACGGACGCCTCCAGGGCCTCAAGCTCAAACTCCACCCAGTCCAGGAGAGCTCCAGCGACCCGGCCACCCGCCAATCAACCTATGACTCGAAGGCAGGAACCGTCACGGTTCCCGCCCTCACCACCGCCGTGTTTGTAACCGAGAAAGAATAACTAGCGCCACACTCGACGGTGCCCCACTCAAGCCAGCAGTCGGCTTGAGTGGGTTCTTCTGACTGAGCCATCCTGGCCTCTGGTATTTTTACCAGTTGTTAATCTTTCCCGGACGGACGATAATCATTTGCCGTCATGGACCTTG
>Ga0209040_10004212_pt1 | contig 10917 bp, 5 predicted proteins | sample BogFormECP12_OM3_FD_188240 | JGI IMG/M metagenome (GOLD analysis project Ga0209040, IMG submission 188240) | Bog forest soil microbial communities from Calvert Island, British Columbia, Canada - ECP12_OM3 (SPAdes) (version 2) | ecosystem: Environmental > Aquatic > Freshwater > Wetlands > Bog ... | reverse complement strand
GCCGCGCTCTTGAGCGCAGCATCCAGCTGGCTCGCATCTTTTCCGCCGGCTTCCGCCATGTCCGGACGCCCGCCCCCCGAGCCGCCCACCAGCTTCGCAATCTCGCCGACCACCTTGCCCGCCTGCACCTTGCCGGTAAGGTCTTTCGTCACACCAACAATCAGCGCAACCTTGCCCTCATCCTGGGCCGAGCCGATGACCACCACGCCCGAACCCAGCTTGTTGCGAAGATTGTCCACCAGCGTCCGCATCTGCCCGCGATCGAGCGAATCCACGCGCTGAGTCAACACCTTAACGCCTTTGACCTCAACGGCCTGGTCGGCGGCGGCCGACACGGCCGATGCAGCCGATTTCATCCTTACCTGGTCGAGTTCGCGCCGCAGCTTCTTCAACTCGTCTTCCTGCGCGGAAAGCCTCGCGCGCAACGCCTCCGCCGGAGTCAGCTCCGCATTCGAAGCGAGCTGCGCCGCCAGTTGCGCTACCTCGTAATCGCGACGAAACTCATTCAGCGCGCCCAGCCCGGTCACGGCCTCTACGCGCCGGACCCCAGACGAAACAGAACCCTCGCCCAGTAGCTTCACCACGCCGATCTCTCCCGTTGCGCCGGTGTGCGTGCCGCCGCACAGCTCGGTCGAAAAGTCTCCGATCTTCACTACCCGGACCTTCTCGCCATACTTCTCACCGAAGAGCGCCATGGCGTGATGCTCGTTGATGGCGACATCGATGGGAACGTCCTCAAGCGTCTCGACGCGAATGTTGTTCAGTACTTCTTTGTTGATCAGGTTCTCAATGTCCTGCAACTCCTCGTCGGCGACCGATGTGAAGTGCGAAAAGTCGAAACGCAACCTTGTCGGATCGACCAGCGAGCCCGCCTGCTTCACGTGCGTGCCCAGCACCTCGCGCAGCGCCGCATGCAGCAGATGCGTACCGGTGTGGTTGCGCCGCGTCGCCGATCGGTAATCGGCATCGACAACTGTATCGACCTTGTCGCCAATCTTCAGCGGTTGCCGGAGAATCGCCTTGTGCGCGAAGACTCCTTGCACCGGCTTGGTGCATCCGCTCACGTCGGCGACCACGGAGTTGTGATCGTCCGAATAGAGCAAGCCGATATCGCCCACCTGCCCGCCCGAATCAGCATAGAAGCTGGTGTGATCGAGGACAACCTCGACCGCATCACCCGCATTCGCTGCCGGAACGCCCACGCCATCCTTGACGATGGCGAGAACCTCCGCGCCATCAACCCTGAGCTTGCGATATCCCTCAAACTCCGTCTTCGGCAACTCGCGAAACGCGGGACTCGCGGACTGCTTCGTGCCGCCCTTCCACGACGCGCGCGCACGGGCCTGCTCTTCCGCGCGGGCGCGTTCAAAACCTTCAAGGTCAAAGTGGATTCCGGCGTCGTGGGCGGCGTCGACCATGAAGTCTAGAGGGAGGCCGAAGGTTTCGTAGAGATGGAAGGTGGTTTCACCACTCAAAGTCGGCTTAGATCTAGCATGACTAGGAAAAAATGCGAACCACTTCGATAAAGGTTTAAAGAGTGAGTCAATTATTTCAGCCGAGGGCTTTACTTCAAATTCTCGAACAGCATCTTCAAAGAAACGAGTGTGATGAATTGCATCGATAGTTCCGCCAAAAGCATTTTCTTTCTTGAATGCCTCCCTAGAAAGGGCTCCGTCATCTCTTAAGCAAGACGAAACGTATCCCACTTTGACGGAAAGGATCGCGGTATCTAGTTGCCGAGTACCGATCTCCAACACCCTCGCGAACTGCCGCTCTTCCGCCTCGACAACTTTCGCCACCCGATCCGCACTTTCCTTCAATTCCGGATAAGCGCCCGCCATCCCATCGCGCACCGCGTAGACCATCTGATACATGAACGGCTTTTCCTGTCCGAGCAGGCGTCCATGACGAATCCCGCGCCGCAGAATCTTTCGCAGCACATAACCGCGCCCTTCGTTCGCGGGATTCACACCATCAGAAATCAGAAACGCTGCCGCCCGCGCATGATCGGCAATAATGCGCAAACTAGCGTTTTCAACTAGCGCAGGTGAGCCCTTAATTATCTGGTCCGTCAGCTTCCCTGCGCGCCATATCAACGGCACAAACAAATCCGTCTCGAAATTCGAAATCTTTCCCTGCAGAACCGCGGCGGTTCGTTCAAGACCCATGCCTGTATCGATCGAGGGCTTGGGCAGCAGGTGCAGTTCGCCCTGAGCGTCACGGTCGAACTGCATGAAGACCAGGTTCCATATTTCGACGTATCTTGACTCATCTTCGCCAAAGGGCTTATCGACCTCGGGATCGTCGCCGGCTTCCTGCCCCATGTCGTAGAAGATCTCCGAGCACGGCCCGCATGGACCCGTATCACCCATCTGCCAGAAGTTGTCCTTCGACCCACACTCGTGAATGCGCTCCGCCGGCACACCCTGCTCCAGCCACAACTCGTAGGCTTCTTCATCGCGCGGCACGCCGTTCTCGCCCTTGAAGATGGTCACGTAGAGCTTGTCCTTCGGAATGCCGAACCATTCGGGTGAGGTCGCAAGCTCCCAGGCGTATGCAATCGCATCCTTCTTGAAGTAGTCGCCGAAGCTGAAGTTTCCGAGCATTTCAAAAAACGTGTGATGCCGCCGCGTGAAGCCGACGTTTTCAAGATCGTTATGCTTGCCGCCCGCTCGTACGCACTTCTGCGAACTCGCGGCTCGCAAGTACTCGCGGCGCTCGAGGCCGAGGAACACGTCTTTGAACTGATTCATCCCCGCATTGGTGAACAGCAGCGTGGGATCATTGGCGGGAACGAGCGAGGAGCTATGCACCTTACGGTGCCCCTTCATCTCAAAAAAGCGCAGAAAGGTCTCGCGTATGTCGGACCCTGAACGGTATTGCATATCTTGAGTTTAACTGCCTGCGTGTAGGATTGCAGGCACCTGATTGAAGGATCTGCAATTCCCAGGAAATCCCTTGCATGCGTCTCCTCCGAAGACTACGGCTCGCCGTCTGCGTTCTTCTCCTGTGCCCATTCACATTCATTCATACGCAAACGGTACCCGAAGCACCCCAGCCATCGACGAGCGCCGCAACCGCTCCCGCCCCTAACTTCTTCATCCGCTGGGCGCATTTCTATCGCGATAACTGGAGCGGTAAATCCTTATCGGGACCCGCGCCGCAAAAGCGCGGCGCCGCGTCTCCGCTCGACTCGCCGCCCTTTCCCAGCTCCGATTGGTCCTACGGAGGCTCGCAGGACATCGGCGCTCCTGATGGCAATACCTACCCGCTGATGACCGCCATCGACGGAGCTCGCGGCCGCACCAAGATCTACGGCTGGATCGACCCCAGCGTCAACTACAGCACGTCGGGTCACACCAACCAGCCGCAGGGCTATGACCGCATACCCAACAGGATCGAATTGCAGCAAAGCTTTATCTTCGTCGAGCGCCTGGCCGACACCGTGCAAACCAAGCACTTCGACGTCGGCTACCACTTCACCTTTCTCTATGGCACCGACTTCGACTACACCGTCGGGAAGGGCTACTTCAGCAAGCAACTGATCAAATACAACCGGCAATACGGCTACGACCTGCCGATGGAATACGTGGATCTTTACTTTCCTCACGTCGCGCAGGGCATGGACCTCCGCATCGGACGCTACACCTCGATCCCCGGCATCGAAACACAGCTCGCGACCACCAACTACGTCTTCTCTCATTCGCTGCTTGGCATCTATGACCCATTCACCGATACCGGCACGCTTGCCACCATCAAGCTCAGCGATCGATGGCTGGTGCAGACCGGTATGACGGTCGGCCACGATATCGCGCCCTGGGCCGCCGGCATCAAGCCCACTGGCTACCTATGCCTCAACTACACCACGCCCTCGGTCAAGGATAATTTCGACCTGTGCGCGAACGGCGTCAACGACGGCAAATACGCCTATGACAACGTGCAGATGTTCGACGGAACCTGGTATCACAAATTCTCAAAAAGCTGGCACATTGCCACCGAAGCCTGGTACATGTATGAGCGCGATGTGCCAAATGTATCTCCGATGGTTACACATCCCATCACACCTGAGCCGGGAACCTATGGCGCGCTCTGTTTTACCGTCGCTCCGCGCTGCACTGCGCCTGAATATGCCTGGCAGAACTATATTCAGAAGTCCTTCTCGCCCAGCTTTTATCTTTCCTTCCGTTCCGAGCTGATGGACGACAAAAAGGGCCAGCGCACCAGCTTCGCCACCAAGTACACAGAGAACACCTTCGCCGCGGTCAAGTGGTTCGGAAATACAGTGCTTCTGCGTCCCGAGTTGCGCTTCGATCGCTCCTGGGACCGGCCCGCCTACAACGGAGGCCGCAGCAGCAATCAATTCACGCTGGCCACTGATCTCATTTACAGATTTTGATGGATGCGCTCTTACGGCGATTCCTCGTCTTGATCGACTGACTCAAGCGCGATCAGCACATCCTCATTCACGTCCCACTTCTTCAGGATTTTGAAAATCACGCCCGTTGAGAAGCCTGCTCGCACGAGCAAGCGCACCACACGAGCTGCATCCTTTTCGTTGGCGGGCTTGCTCACGCGCTTCCGCTCCAGATGCCGCCGCGCCAATTCTTCCTCGTTCACGTCCTCATAGGCGGCATCGAGCGTCTTCGCGATTACCTCTGCATGCACGCCTTTTTGCGTCAGATCCTGGCGCACCCGCCGCTTCCCCAGGCTCGCATTCTCCTGCCGCAGCCTGGTGTAGTCCGCCGCATAATCGGCGTCGTTCACATAGCCGTACTCCTTCAGCCGCGTGATCACGGCGTCAACTCTGGCTACGCCGCTTTCGCCCGGCTCAACCTTACTCTTCATCAGGCGCTTCAATTCAGCGACTGTCCGCATGCGCCTCCCCAGCGCGACTACGGCGTAATCGTAGAGTGTGCTTTCGTCGAGAGGTGCTGCCTTTTTCTTTGCGCGGCCAGAGAGCATGGTCTATTTCGTCCACTCATCCACCCAGGCGTTCACCGTCTTGTACCACAGCTCGGAATTTTGCGGCTTGAGTACCCAGTGGCCTTCGTCAGGGAAATACAACATCTTCGACGGCACGTTCATGCGCTGCAGGGTCGTGAAGAGTTGATAGCCCTCTGACACATCGAGCCGGTAATCGAGCAGTCCGTGAACGACAAGCGTGGGTGTCTTGAAGTTTGTCTCGGCCAGCATCGGTGACCACTTCCGGTACATCAGACGATTCGTCCACGGTGTACCCTTGAATTCCCACTCATTGAACCACAGCTCATCCGTCGTTCCGTACGCCGACTCCGGATTGAACATCCCGTCATGCGTCACGATGCAGCGGAAGCGCGTCGTATGTCCGAGGATCCAGTTCGCCATGTAGCCGCCGTAGCTCGCACCCAGTGCACACTCACGTCCCTTGTCGATGAACGGATAGTGCGCCTCGGCATAGTCGAGGCTGCGCATCAGGTCGATATAGGGCTTGCCGCCCCAGTCGCCATTCACGCTGTCCACAAACGCCTGTCCGTAGCCCGTCGAGCCGCGCGGATTGATCATCACGACGACGTATCCGTTTGCCGCAAACAACTCCGCATTCCAGCGATAGCTCCAGCTATCTCCCCACGCGCCCTGCGGACCGCCGTGGATGAGAAACTTTACCGGATATTTCTTCGACGCATCGAATCCCGGCGGCTTGATGAGGAAGCCCTGGACCTGCACTTTGCCGATGGAGGGAAACCAGAAGGATTCCATCTTCGGGAGGTCTAGTTGGGCTAGTAAGGCGTCATTGAGATGGGTAAGCTGTTTAACGGGAGAGTCGTCATAGACGTCTACACCCAGCTGATCTTTCACCTTTTCTAGCGTGTCGCCAATGCCTACGACAACGACTTCAGACGGTCGGTCAACGGTCATTCTCGTGGAGACGATGGCGCTTATGCCACCACGCTCGATCATTCCGGGACGATCTGGGATGGCTAGGAGGTGCAGGTCACCGAATTCACCGTCCTTCGTGATCTGCGTGGCGGTGTCATGTTGAATACCAGTGATGTAGAGATTTACTTCACCGCGGGTGCCACTTGCGAACGCGATCTGCTGTGAACTCATGCCCCATGCAAACTCGTCCACCCAACGATCGAAATTCGGAAGCGGCTCTTTGATCTGCTTCGTCGCCCGATCATAGATCACCAGCCGGAATTTGTCGCTCTCATATCCCGCGCGCTCCTGCGAGCGCCAAGCGATGTATTTCCCATCCGGAGAATACGCCGGTGAATGGTCTCCGCCCGCAGCCGTCGAAATCTTCACCGGCTTCGCATTCGGATCGTCCAGCCGCAGCGTGAAGACATCCGAGTTTGTGCTGATCGCCGGCACCGGACCGAGATTCTCCTCGAACGCAATTTCTTTTCCGTCAGGCGAAAACCCATATCCATCCGGACCTCCCAGCGAAAACGGGGGCACCTCATGCTCATCGCCCGGATTCAAATCGCGAAGCGCGCCCCCATCCACACTCACGAGGAAAAGATGGCTTCGCTTGTCTCCGGTAAACGCGTTCCAATGCCGGTACAACAGATGCGTAAAGACCTGCGCCTTTACCTTGGATTCCGCCCTCTCCTCGTCGCGCTTCTTATTGCAACTGTCATCATTACAATCCGGATACACCGACGACACGAAGAGAATCCGCTTCCCGTCCGGCGACCATGTCGCGCCATCTGTCTCCGTACTCAGCGAGGTCAGCTTGTGAGACCCGCCAATCGTGCCTATGGTTGTGTTGAAATCGGCCAGCCAGATCTGCTGCCCGCCATCCCGCGTGCTCTCAAACAGAATCTGCTTGCCATCCGGAGAAAACCTTCCCCGGCTTTCGCCAGCTAGCGACGCCGTCAGAGCGCGCTCTTCACCTCCCGCGACTGGCACAATCCACAAGTGAGACGTGCGCGTATTTTTGCCGAGATCGACGTCCGTCGCCGAAAACATCACCCATTTGCCGTCCGGCGAAACGGCGATGTCGCCGAGTCGCCGCATCTTCATCAGGTCTTCGAAGGTCATGGGCCGACGCGCCTGCGCCGGCACCATCTCAGGCAGGCTCAACAGACACCCCATCAGGAAAAAAGCCGCAATCCGTCTACACGCCATTCGCTCCTCGTTCTCAGGCAAGATTGAACGCCTGCACCGTTGCAGGCCTCGGTCCATAGTAGCCGCATGCATTAAGGCATCTCTCCGATTGTTATCGCCCTTAATGCGATGTGCGGTGTGGCCTTTTCTTGAGGAAAAGTCCACTTGAGGCGGTCGGCTCCGGAATAGACCTATCGAAGAAATGCTCACCGCGACAACACTTCGCTCGCTACTGGCGTCTCGTTGGCCGCGACATCCACCGGCATCTCGATCGCCACCGCCGCTCCGTGCGGCTGCAAATTGAAAGCGGAAATCTCGCCTCCATGCTCGCGGACGATCGAGTAGCACAGGCTCAGGCCCAGCCCTGTCCCTTCCCCCGGCTTCTTCGTCGTGAAAAATGGATCGAAGACGCGATTGGGGTTGGGAAAACCCGGCCCTGTATCTGAAATCACCACCTGCAATCGATCCTCAGTCGCCGCCACGCTGATCCGTATGCTCTTTTCCTGCGCCGCGGGCGAGCTCTGCAATGCTGTCGCCGCGTTGCTCATAATCTGCAGGAAAACCTGCCGCATCTGGTCGCCGTTTGCTCGAATCCTGGGCAGATTGCTGGAAATTGCCACCTCCAGCTCGATTCCCGCCCGCTCCAGCTCGGGCTTTCGCAGCCTGCCAATATCGATCAGCATTTGCTCCACTGAGATTGCGGTCTGCTCGCTTGGCGAGGATTTCCAGAATCGCGTCAGGCTCTCGATCGTGTGTTTCATTCGCTGCGACTCGCTGCGTATGACTGCCACATTTCGCCGGACTGCCTCGTCCACGGTGCTTTCTTCGATGAGCTCCGCATATCCCATCACTACAGTAAGCGGATTGTTCAACTCATGCGCCACTCCGCCGGCAAGCTGTCCCAGCCCCGCCAGCTTCTCCGATTGCGCCACCCGGCGCAATAGCAAGTTGTTTTCGTGCCCCGCGGTCAACCGCGCCATCAGCAACTCCAGCGGCAGCAGATCTTCCGCTGCCAGCGGTTCGCCCGGAGCTTTCAGGCCGTTCAACAGGAGCACGCCCTGCAGCCCTGCCCGCGTCGTCCCCATCGGAATCGCATGCGCCCGGACAAAACCGAGCTGTTCCAGTTCATCCCCCGGCACCATCAACGGGCGCATATCCAACACCGCGCTGTTGCCGTTTTCCGAAGAATGGTCGCTATTCCGGAAGACTTCCAGCTTCTCCGGCGTCAAACGCTGGCCCATCGCGTCCAGGGCCCCTGCCAGCGCACCGTCCATCCCGGCCCGCCCCACAAGGCGAAATTGCTGGTCGACGGTCCTGAGCAGAATCGCCGCCTGCAAAAACCGGCTGGCCGCGGTGATCACCTCGCATACATGGTCGAAGTCAATCCCGAAATCCCGATTGGGAGAGGCCAGACCGGCGAGCTTGGAATACTGCTCCATCTCGGCGCGCACCCGTCGGTCGCGCTTCTGCGCCGTCTCGTTGCGGATCAGTTCGTCTTCCAGCACCAGCACGATCATGCCCACAGCCGTCACCACCTTCATCAGGTTGACGGCCCGCAGGAAAAGAAGCCAAAGGGGATCGCCTTGTTGCAGCAGGAAGTCCACGACCATCGGGGAGCTCCACATCAGCAGTCCGGCCACGGTGAAAATCACCCCAGGACTCCACCTGCGGTAGGTCGCCAGGACCAGTACTGCCGTCATCAGGCTGATTCCGCTATGTGCGAGCCGCAGCACCAGGTCGTATTCGCCTGTGAAGGCCAGGTAAATGCAGATTCCGCCCAGGCATAGCGCAAATGACAGCGTGAACCACCGCGGCAGCTGGTTCTTCTGCGCGCTCCAATGCACGGCGACAACCACCGCCGCGATCAAGGCCAGGCAATCGATGATGCGCAGAAAGATTCCCGGCGAGGGATAGAGCGAGGTAAGTACCGAAAACAGAACAAGCGGCGCCGCAAGCGCCACGAGGTGGAAAGCCTTGATTTTGCCTTTGACAAAGATCGGCGACAACGACCCCAGAAGCATCAGCGCCGCCAGAGCCATGGCCGTGTTGGAAACGGCCACGCCCACCCCGTGCCTGCCGTGCGGACTGGCCTGCAGAGCCAGCCGGGTAATCGCCAGGGTCCACCCGATCAGCCACAAGAGAGTGCGAGGAGTCCGCGAGCGCGCATACAGAGCGGCGAACACAGCCACCAGAATACTAAGGAGCGCTAGTGTGGGAACGCGATAGTATTCGTCCATTGCAACCAGAGAAAGCGAAGATACAGTGTACTCCGGGCGCGCCGAATAACCGCCATCGCTGCGGTCTACGCAATACGATTGGCCTTTTTTCTTCCGCGTGCGTCTATCCGTATTAGGATCGTTGTATAAGGGACGGTTCAAGAGGACACGCCTTGCCCGCAGTGCATCATTTACGTATGGCAGCCCGGCTCACTCTCCTCGGTGTCGCATTCCTCGTTCTCGCGCTCTGTGCGCAGGGCCAGGTTTCCTACACCTCCATGCCGCTCGACCAGGGCTTTGGTCCGCTCGATACTTCCGCGCCCGCTATCTCCGCGCAGCAAATCATCGACGAGTTCACCGCCAAGGAGAGCGTCTTCCGTCGGGCAATGTCCAACTACCTCTATGAGCGCAGCGTGAAGGTCGAAACCCTCGACGACGACAACAAGGTCGACGGGCAATATTTCCAGGTCACCGACATCTCCTTCGATCCCAATGGCAAGCGCTTCGAACACGTAGTACTGGCGCCGGCCAGCAGCTTGGAACGCATCATGATGTCGCCCGCAGATTTTCAGGACATCGAACAGCGCCTTCCCTTCGTTCTCACCAAGGAGGACGTTGGACAATACGACCTGAATTACCTTGGAAAGCAAAAAGTCGACGAACTCGACACCTACGTTTTCGATGTGAAGCCCAAGGTCATCGAAAAGAATAAGCGCTACTTCCAGGGCCGTATCTGGGTCGAGCAGCACGACCTTCAGATCGTCGTCACGAACGGGAAAAACGTCCCCGACGACACGCGGAAGGGGCACGAGGACCTGTCGCCGCCCTTCACCACCTACCGTGAGCAGATCGACGGCAAGTACTGGTTTCCGGTCTACACCCGCGGTGAGGGCATCCTGCACTTCTCGGCGGGCAGTGGCTATCTCAGCCAGAACGTACACATTCGCGAGACTCTGAAGTACACCGATTACAAGCAGTACCACGCCAACGTTCGCGTGATCTACGAGGGCCAGGACATCAGCAAGGACGGCGGCAATCCGGGGCAGCAGGCTCCTCCGCCCGCCAAGCCGCAGTAATCAGCGCGGAATCTGGGATTTGGCACCATAGCTCACCAGGCTCGTTTGGGAGCGAGCGCCAATGTATCGCACAGCCCTCGGTTCCGTCATCCTCCGAGCGCTTCTCCTCTTCTTGCTTCCCCTTAACGCGGGGGCGCAAGACCGCCTTGTTCACGGTCTCTGGGTCTCTGGAAAACTCCGGCCTTGCTGGCGGATCCGCATGGCGCCGATACCTTGCGTGAATTCTGCCGGATCGAACGCATCAACGAGGTGTACTTTTCATTTTCCCGGGTTTCGAAAGACCCTCAGCTCGCGGGCCTCATTCACACGCTCCACAAATCAAGCATTCACGTCGAGGCCCTCCTCTCGAGCAACGACGCCGACGAGCCGGGCCCGCACCGTGAAAAACTGCTCAATGAACTTGGCGAAGTCATCGAATTCAATCGGAATCACCCCAGGGATCCCTTCGACGGCGTTCATCTCGACGTAGAACCGCAGCAGCGACCGGAAAACAAGGGTCCCGGCAACCTTAACTTTCTGCCCGGCCTGGTTGACGC
>Ga0209040_10004211_pt1 | contig 10918 bp, 8 predicted proteins | sample BogFormECP12_OM3_FD_188240 | JGI IMG/M metagenome (GOLD analysis project Ga0209040, IMG submission 188240) | Bog forest soil microbial communities from Calvert Island, British Columbia, Canada - ECP12_OM3 (SPAdes) (version 2) | ecosystem: Environmental > Aquatic > Freshwater > Wetlands > Bog ... | reverse complement strand
TGTCCGGGCCCAACACCGGCGCCAACTGAGGAGCAAGTTGCGGCAGGCCCTGCGCTTTTACCCCAAGGAAGACGACATCCACCGGCCCCACGGCTTCGAGGGAGCCGGTGATGGCGGGCGACGCCACAAAATCTCCCTCGGCAGTTTTTACCAACACGCCGCGCTCCTGCATGGCGCGAAGATGAGGCCCTCGCGCGAAGAGGGTGACATCGAACCCGGCCCGCGCCATGCGCGCGCCGATGTAGGCCCCGATTGCGCCTGCCCCTGCGATGAGGAATCTCATGCCGGGGTATCCGTGAGCGCGGCGGCAACTGCGCGGCGGCGAATTTTCCCGGTCGCGGTGGTTGGGATACTTTTCACCAGGTAGATTTTCTTTGGACACTTGAACTCTGCCAGAAATTCGCGGCAGTGTTTGATGAGCGCCAGTTCGGTGGCGCCGTGCGGTTCGTGCAAGACTACTGCCGCAGCCACCTCTTCACCCAGCGTGGGATGCGCATGACCGAAGGTGACCGCCGCCGCGACCGCTGGATGCCGCAGTAAAATCTCATCGACTTCGTGAGGCGCAATGTTCTCCCCTCCGCGGATGATGATGTCTTTGATCCGGCCCGTCAGATGCAGATAACAATCTTCGTCCAGCATTCCCTGATCGCCGGTGCGAAACCATCCATTCACAAACGAGCGGGCGTTGGCTTCGGGATCGTTTTCGTATCCCTTGAACACGTTGGCTCCCTGGATTACGATCTCCCCCCGCTGGCTGATCCCGAGATGATTGCACTCCTTGTCCATGATGCTGATGCGAAGCCCCGTGCCCACGCCCACCGAACCTGCTTTCCGATGCCGCGGAGGCAGAGGATTCGAGGTCATCTGATGGGCCGCTTCGGTCATTCCATAGGCTTCGACCAAGGGCACGCCGAAAAGCCCCTCGATCTTGTGAATGAGTTCTGGCGACAACCGAGCGCTGCAGGAGCGGATGAAGCGCAGCGAGGCGGCTTCCGTCGGTTTGTGATGCGTGCGGGCCAGCAGGAGTTGATGCATCGTGGGCACTCCCGAATACCAGGTCACACGATGTTCCTTCACCGTCCGCCAGAACGATAGCGCATTGAACTTTGCGGGAACAACAACGGTCCCCCCGGAAAGCAGCGTTGCCATGGTTGAGCCAATCAACCCATGAATGTGGAACAACGGCATAACGCAAAGGGCAACATCTGCTTCTGAAAGAGCGTATGTGTTGGCGATATTCGCAGAAGATACCGCAAGGTTGAAATGCCGCAACGGCACACGTTTGGGCCGCCCTGTGCTCCCGCTGGTGTGCAGAATCAAGGCAATGTCGTCGGCCTTGGGCTCGGTGGCCGAGACTCCGCTGCCCGCATCCATCAGGTGAACGTTCCCTTGATCGCTCATTTCCACGGAGACGGCCGGGATGTTGCGGTCCGCTGCCGCGCTGCGGGCAAATTCCGCGCCTACCGGCGGACAAAGCAAGACGCGGGCTCTGGTGTCACCCAGAAAAAAAAGAAATTCCTCATAGGGATACGCCGGGTTCAACGGAGCTGCGGTTCCGGCGATGGATGCAGCCAGAAAACTTACGATCGCAGGCAGTCCGTTTGGCAATGCGATCGCAACCGCATCACCGCGACGAATGCCGGCCGACGCTAAGGCGTCCGCCATAGCGAGGACTTGCTGTCGGAGCGAGTCGTAGGTGACTCGGATTCCAAGCTCCGGCACGACCACTGCCGTGTGACTGTCCGCGAAATGTAAAACATCAAGAAGCGTGTTTACCGACTTCAACGTCATTCGTTGCTGCCTCTGGCCCCAGGGGTTCTATTGTTTCGTTCTTGCTGACTGGGCAAGGACGATCGAGCAATTCTCTCGGCGGTTCCGGGAGCCACAGGGTGTGCGGCGCACTGCTCCCGCATCGCCAGGGAGCGCCGAGGGCCCGCCTCTAGGTCGAGTAGCCCTCTGCGTTCAGGATCTTCTTGAATTCCCTCAGGAAAAATTGCACGTTGTCTTCTGTGGCCAACGGTCCCATCACGCCGATGCGGAAGACTTTGCCGGCGAGCGGACCGAAGCCGCCCGCGATCTCAATGCCAGGTTCATCCAGCAGGGTTTTACGTATCTTCGCTTCGTCTACCCCCGCGGGCACACAAACTGTATTCAAGGTGGCAATTCGATGTCCGGCAGCAACGTGCAGACGGAGACCCATCGCTTCTATTCCCTTCACAAAAGATTGATGAGAACGACGATGGCGCTCCCAGCGATTCTCGATTCCCTCCTCGGCGACGACTAGCAACGCCTCGCGCAGGGCGTAAAACATCGAAATCGGCGCGGTGTGGTGATAGCGGTGGGAGACGGTGGAGTAGTCGTGAATCAGCTTGAGGTCCAGGTACCAACTGCGCGACGGTGTAGTTCGCGAGCGCAGCCAATCCATCGCGCGCGGCGACATGGCCATCGGAGACAGACCCGGCGGACAGCTGAGGCCTTTTTGCGTGCAGCTGTAGGCGACATCGATGCCGGTCTCATCGAAAGCGACCGGCACCCCGCCGAGCGAAGTAACGCAATCGCCGATCACGAGTGCGCCGATGTCGTGGGCAGCGGCACACATGGCATGACCGGATTGCAACGCGCCGGTCGAGGTTTCGGCATGAACATATGCCACAACGCTGGGCCTCTCACGGCCGATGAAATCTTGAGCTTCATCATCCGTAAAGGTCTCGCCCCAGGGCTTTTCAAAGCGCACCACATTCGCGCCCTGGCGCTTCGCCATCTCGGTAAGGCGATCGGAGAAATATCCATTGGCGAATACCGCGAACTTCGACCCCGGCTCCACGAAATTAGCAACAGCCGCTTCCATACCCGCGCTGCCGGTGCCGGAGATCACCAGCGTGGCGCCGTCCCGCGTGCCAAAGGCGGTCTTGAGTAACGCCTGAACGTCTCCCATCACCTGGATGAAGTATGGGTCAAGGTGACCGACGATCGGCTTTGACAGCGCTTCGTATACACGTGGGTGAACCATGCTGGGTCCGGGCCCGAACAAGAACCGGCGAGGCGGTTGCAGGGCAGGGAGATGAAGTGCAGAACTTGCCTGTTCGATGGCGCTCATGGTTCCTCGTTTCTGTTCAGAGACAGCTCAAGATCCAGCTAGTTAAATACTACGGCACGGAACGCACATTTAGATGGGTGAGTGGTGTCCTTTTACAATCATCTCTTCGGCAAGACGGCGCGCTTCGGGGAGGGTCGCCGCCGCTTTCCGATCGATCTCAGCCATTGAGCGCCGGAGAAATTATCAGCTCCGGGACCCTCACCGCCGGACATCCGACTGACAGCGGCGACTCCTGGAGAGTCGAGGTCGACGGGTTGGCTCTGCCATCTCTGACACTTCGCCTGGGCTAACCAAATCTCTCAGGCAACCCCTATCGCCAGGAGCTCAGGGCATCCGCAGGTTGTTCGCATTTCGTAACACAATCAACTTTTTCGTTGAGGGCGGACGAATTGATGAAAAACTCAGCGGCAATGAGGGGGACGAGTGGATCCGAACGACTGCCCGCGGTGCGGCGGTACCGGATATGTTGCCAGGCCTGTGGACATCAGCGGCAAGTCCGAAGGCGTTGCGTTTATCCGCGTGAAGTGTCCTGCCTGCGCCGGCAGCGGCCGGAAAAGCTCAACTCCACCTTCGACCGCAGGCTGACCGCACAGCCTGCGGTGCTTGCGAAACGTACGAGCCCGGGGCGTCACGCTTCCGCCCTGAAGTGGCGGCCCCGGGCCGCACGTTCGAAACCCTGTTGCAAGAGGTTTCCGACGCAGAAGGAAATCAATCCACGAATTGAAAGCGGCGGAATCTCCATTTAGGCGATGCTGGCGGCTTTGGTCCGAGTCCGTCGGCGAGGAGCCGAAGCCGTCTCGATGCGATTGCGTCCGGCGCTCTTGGCGCGGTATAGCGCTTTGTCGGCCGCTAGGATAACTTCTTCCGCCGAGGAATTTTCCTGTGTCGAAGTCGCCACTCCGATGCTGGCTGTCACTGAAATTTCCGTGGGCGAGGTCGGCCGTGAGAGTTGCCGAATAGTGTGGCCGGTTTTGGCGCCAGCACGCACATGTGAGTTCCGGCGTTCCGGACCGCGAGCCTCCTGACGACGGTCTTGGCGCCGCAGACGAAACGCGCTGGCTTCGATGCTGGCGCGTAACTGCTCCAGATGATCGAGAACATCTCGAGTGGTCTTGCCGGGGAATACGATGGCAAATTCCTCGCCGCCACAGCGATACGCTTGCCCGCCGCCGCTCACCTTCGCCAGCTGTGACGCGACCAGACGCAATACCTGATCTCCGGTGTCATGCCCATAGGTATCGTTGCATCGTTTGAAGTGATCGATATCGACCATGGCGATGGAGTAAGGCGGTTCGAGGCGAAGCAGAGCATCATGGAAGGCGCGCCGCGAAGGCAATGCGGTGAGTTCATCGTGATAGGCGAGAAGATAGGAAGTTTCGACGATCGAAACCCCCAGAATGAACGCAGCGGCCGCAAAGTATGCCGAAGGTATCTGTCCCACTCCTCCAAAGTGGAGAGCGACCAAAGAGGCCGTTAAGGCCCAGAGGAGACCGCTCTCAACGGGTTTGCGGAAAAGCATAAAGCGGATCAGCAATATGACGGCTGCGGATGCGAATGCCAACAACGTTGCCAGAGGCAGCGGCGGCGGGAGTTGAGCATGGCGCAATGCGTGCGGAGCAGTCATAGCCTGGGGCCGGCAGAGTATGGCCACGAAGACGGACTGCACGAAAATGAGCATGCCCGCCATGGCCATGCGCGAAGGAACGAATCCCTTTTCTCTGGCAAACGAGAGCAGAACAAAGTCGAACGGCAAGAGCAGACCCACCGCACCTACGGCGATCCTTCCCGGCCCGCCAGCCGTGACGTGCCCGGAAGAGAAATAGGAGATCGCTTGCTGGGCGAGGGAGAGAACCAATAACGCTAGAAAGATCCGGCTGGAATGGAACCGCCAGGCCATCAAAAGACCTGCGATCAACGCACCATAAAAAGCAAAAGCGATGAGCGCGGCACTGGGCGTAACTAGGCCGGCGTGCATCAACGCGGCGGCCGCGAGGACCCAGATTGCTGGCGTGAGCAGGGACTTCATCGCTCGGGGTGTCTCCAACTACTAATTATGTCTGGAGCGCGGGGTGGGAGTAATTGACGGGTCGGGTTCGGAGGGCGCCGCCTTTTCGGAACAGATGGCTACCAAAAAACTTGTCAATAGCCAGGAAGTACACGATCCATCCTAAGTTGCTCTCAGCATTGATCAAATATTTCTCAGGATATGTCGCAAATGCCATTCCAATATGATATAATAGAACTATAAGCTAAAACTTTAAGAAAACAAGGCGCAGCCCACGGGCTGCGCCTTTTTTTGTCCCGATTGCAGAGAAAAAAGGTGGGGAGAACATGGCGAAGTGCAAGGGATTCAAGAACTTCAAAGTGCGCGGCGAGTGGGTCGAGCTGCGGTTTATGGCCGAGGCGTTGCGCTGGGGATTCAAGGTCTCAAAGCCCTGGGGAGATTCCTCCGCCTACGACGTCGGCGTAGAACACGGCCGCCAATTTCTCAGGGTCCAGGTAAAGTCGACCAGCTACCGCCTCGGTAACGGCTACCTCTGCGCCTTCAAACCCAACCACCAAGGCGGACGCTATACCACCCGCAAAGTCGACTTCTTCGCCGCCTACGTAATCCCCAAAGATGCGTGGTACATCCTTCCCGCCCCCGTCGTCCTCAAGACCAAAAGCAATATGCTGATGCTATGTCCGATCCAACCAACAAGAAGGAAGGACAGTTACCGCTACGAAAGCTATCGCGAAGCCTGGAAACTCCTCAGCAGCAGCACGTAGCAGCGGACGCCTTCGTCCGCTGCCTTGGATCGTGGGGAGCCGGACACTCCTGTCCGCTTGGCGGGTGGCCCAGGTCTCGCCGCATTTGCGAGACCTGGGGCACCCGGCCAGAAATCCTCCCGCTTTGAAACCACGCTCCGTTTCTGCAAACACACACCTTCGTGCTCACCGAGTTTCGGCTGCGCTTGAGTGTTTTCTAACTAGAATCGGGCTGTGCTTAAGGCGCGCTCATGAGGATTCTAATTGCAGAAGACGATACGGCCCTGGCTGGCTTCGTGCGCCAGGGGTTGCAGGGGGAACACTACGCGGTGGATGTGGTCGAGGATGGCGAGCAGGCACGGGCCATGGGGAGCGAGTTTGATTACGACCTGGTGATCCTCGACTTGAACCTGCCCAAGCTGGATGGAGTGAGCGTGTTGCGCCATCTGCGCTTGCGGCGCCCGAGTTTGCCGGTGCTGGTGCTGACCCAGCGAAGCCGCGTGGAGGACCGGGTGCAATGTCTCGACACCGGCGCCGACGATTATCTGCCGAAACCTTTTTCCTTCAGCGAACTGTCGGCCCGCATCCGGGCGCTGTTGCGGCGCAGCCACCTGCCGTCGGAGTCAGTGCTGGTGGTAGAAGATCTCAAGCTCGACCGGGTGGAACACCGCGCCGAGCGGGCTGGACGCCGCATCGAGCTTACTGCCAAGGAATTCTCTCTGCTGGAATATCTCATGCGGAACGCCGGGCGGCAGGTTTCCCGGGCGATGATCATCGAGCACGTGTGGAACCTCACGTTTGATACGACTACGAACGTGGTGGACGTGTACATCAACTATCTGCGGCGGAAGGTGGATGACGGACATGCGCGCAAGCTGATCCACACGGTGCGAGGTGTAGGTTACGAACTGGGCAGCGCCGCGGAGGGGTCCGCATGATTCCCGCGCAGATCGAAGGTAGCAACAACCCGCGCGCCAAGCCCGGCGCGGAGATCAGGGAGGTTGCCATCGCGGATATGGCGGGCCGCAGCCCGCTGGCGCAGTTGCTGCACGCCTTGAACCAGCCGTTGACCGGGTTGCAATGCGGGATGGAGGTAGCGCTGGCCAGGCCGCGCACTCCCGAACAATATGCCGCCGGCTTGCAGGAGGGTCTGGAGTTAACCGAGCGCATGCGGGCGCTGGTCGAGGCGATTCGGGAGGTGGCCGAGGGTCTGGGCGAAAGCGATGACGCCAGAGCGCAAAACGGCGAGTGGGAGACGACTGAGCTCAGCGCAATTCTTCGCGCGACCGTGGAAGACCTGAAGCCGGTGGCTGAGTCCAAGAGCGTCAGCCTCGGGCTGGAGTGCGCTTCGAGTTGGGCAGTGAAGGTGGAACCGCGGGGGCTGACTGGCGTGGTGTTCCGGCTGCTGGAGTCGGCGCTGAGTGCTGCTGCGACGGGATCTGAAGTGCGGATCGAAGGCTCCGCGGCAGGCGGGGAGTGGCTCCGAGTCTGTTGGGAAGCCGACCCACCCCGGTCTGCACTTTCGCGGCCTGAACTGGGTCTGCTGATCGCGCAAGCCGGGTTCGAACGAAGGGGAGCCAGGTGGGAGCGAACGCGGACCGGCAAACAGGAAATCCTGACCATCCGGCTGCCCGGCACTCCGCGCGGCAACTGGAGTTCCTGATCATGATTCTTCATTCTTCATGGCGTTATACCCCATCGCGTTCACATGGATCGAAGCAGTTCCAGGTCTGGAGACACGAATGACGGTTATGACAACTTTTCCGGCGATCGCCCGGGTGGCGGGGGGCGCGATGATCGCAAGCGCCAGCAGCGCCTTCCGCGATCAGGTTCTGCACAGTCTGAACGGCCGCTGCCGGCCAGTGCAGCAGGCGCTGGGGGGCGCCGAAGCGCTGGTGAAACTGGAAAAAGGAGACTGGCAGGTGCTGTTTCTCGACCGCCGGGTTCCAGACCTTGAGACCGACGAACTGGTCGCGATCATCGAGCGCAGGTTCCCGGGAATTCAGGTGGTGTTGCTGGACTCGGACGCGGAATTTTCAGCCAGCGACCGAAGCGGGATGTCGGCAGACTCGGCCCTCACTCCCCTCGCGAAGGCCACCGCGCTGGTGCCAGGGAGGCAAAATGTGCCGGCGGAAGAAGGCTCGTGGGAGGCTCCGAAGCTTGCGCCCCTGCCCGGCATGATCGGGAGCAGCGAGGCTATGCAGCGGATCTATCGCCTGGCCCGGCTGGTGGCTCCCCATACGACCACGGTGCTGATTGCCGGTCCGACGGGAAGCGGCAAGGAACTGGTGGCGCGGGCGCTGCACAGTTTGAGCCCGCGCGCCGCCAAAGCCTTCGTGGCAGTGAACTGCGCGGCGATTCCGGAGGCGCTGGTCGAGTCGGAGCTGTTTGGCTATTCGCGCGGGGCATTCACCGGAGCAGTGCAGGCGCAGATCGGAAGGATTCCGGCGGCGCATGGGGGAACCCTGTTTCTCGATGAAATCAGCGAACTGCCGCTCGGGATGCAGGCCAAGCTCTTGCGGTTTCTGGAGCAGAAGGAGGTGCAGCGCCTGGGCACCGCCGAATTGACCCGGGTGGACGTCAGGGTGATTGCCGCCAGCAACGTGGATCTGGCGGAGCGCGCCGGCAGAGGCCAATTTCGCGAGGATCTTTTTTACCGGCTCTCGGCGTTTCCCCTGGAACTGCCGCCCCTCAGCGAGCGTCGCAGTGACATCGCGCCGCTGGCGGAACACTTTCTGGCATGCGTGGCCGCCGCTTTGAATGTCCCGTGTCCGCTTCTGAGCGGCGAGGCGGTGCAAGTCCTCGAGGCTCACGCCTGGCGGGGAAATGTGCGCGAGCTGCAGCATGTGATGGAGCGGGCGTCGATTCTGCTGGAGAACCACGATACCGTCTTAATCGAACATCTTTACTTCCCCTTCGAACCCTGCCGCCTCCAGCCCTCGAGCCGCAGCCTTTCGTGCGCCGCGCGGGCCGGCTGAGGATATTCTCAGGCACCGACTCAGCCCTCTGGCACCAGCCGTGCAAATGTTGCCTGCAAGCGATGACGTCTTTGCCCATGCCGGCAGGCTTGTCAACCACCGCCTCCATACCATGCCTGGCGGCCGCAGGAGCGATTGCCGGCGAAACTGTCACGGGACAAATCGGAGCGGGAGAAGAGGAACGCTTCCTGCTGCAGGCATTCCGCTCTTTTGCGGAAGCCGCGGATTCGCTGGAGCGCTCTTATGGCATGTTGCGAGGCGAAGTTGTCGGGCTGCGCCGCGAGTTGGAGCAGAGCAATGCCGGGCTGGCGCGCAGTCTGGCCGAGAATCGCCAGATGCACGCGCACCTCAACCGCATTCTGGATGGGCTGCCCTGCGGCGTGCTGGCCGAGCGCTCCGACGGCAGCGTCTCTTTGCTGAATCCCGAGGGGCGGCGTCTGCTGGGCACGCCGCCAGGTTCAGAGCCGGACTCCGCACATCCGTTTGCAGCACGATCAACCGTACCCGCTGCATTCCGCGATCTCCTGGATCGCGCCCGGTCCGCTCCCGGCGAGCAGGAACAATGCTTGCGCGACCATAAAGGTAGAGAGCGCTGGCTGGCGGCGCGGCACGCCGCGGTTCAGGATGGAGCGGTCAAGAACAAGAACAAAAATGAAGATGAAAATGAAAACAATGAAAACGAGGGGGACTGCGTTTCGATCTTCATTCTGCGCGATGTGAGCGACGCCAAACAGCTGGTTCAAGAGCGGGAGAAATCGCGCCGGGAGCAGGCGCTGGCGGAGATGGCGTCCATTCTGGCGCATGAAATTCGCAATCCGCTGGGCAGCCTGGAGTTGTTTGCCGGGTTGCTGGCCGCAGCCGGGCTTCCCCCGCAGTGCCGCCGGTGGGTTGAGCAAGTGCAGGCCGGACTGCGCACGCTGGCGGCGACGGTCAACAATGTTCTGCACTTTCACAGCCTGCCCGCTCCGCAAAGAGTGCCCGTCGACTTGGGTCTGGTGCTCGATTGGGCGGGCGGGTTTCTGATTCCGATGGCGCGGCAGGCGCGAGTCGAGTTGTGCCTCCGCAACCGGCTGCAAGGAGTATGGTTCGCCGCCGACCGCCATTGCCTGGAACAGGTGCTGCTGAATCTGGTGCTGAATGCGTTGCGGGCAATGCCCGGCGGCGGCTGGGTCGAAGTGTCAGGGCAGAGAATTCATGAGGGGAGCGGTGGCGCCGCGTCCATTTCCGTCAGCGACACCGGGCCGGGAATCGAGGCGGGTGAGGTGGCAAGAATCTTTGAGCCCGGCTTCAGCACCCGCTCCGGCAGTCCGGGGCTGGGGCTCGCCGTCTCCCGCAAGATCGTCGAGCAGCATGGTGGCTCGCTCTCGGCGGTTAATCGCGCCGGTTCAGGGGCAAGTTTCACCCTGACGCTGCCCCTGGCCGACGAATCCGGCAGCGAACGATCCGCTAACGAACGATCAGCCAACGAACGATTAACCAACGAACGATCAGCCAACGAGCGCTTGCAGGAACAGGGACAGGAAGAAGACACGGGGCGGGAGGATGCGGGATGAATCGAGTTCTGGTGGTCGACGACGAAGCCGGCATGCGAGCGGCGCTTGAAGCGCATTTCCTGCGGCGCGACTGGCAGGTGGACACGGCTGCGACTGCGGCGGAGGCTCTCGATAAATTCCGCCGCGTCCTGCATCCCCTGGTCGTGACCGACATTCGTCTGCCAGGTGCCGACGGTTTTGCGGTGATGCGCGAGGCGCGCGCGCTTGCGCCCCACACCGCAGTCGTGCTGTTGACCGCATTTGCCAATGTCCCCGATGCCGTGGCGGCGATGAAAGATGGAGCCTGCGATTACCTGGTAAAGCCGGTAACGTTTGAACAGCTGGAGCAGGCGGCGGAGCGGATCCTGGTTCAGGCGCGTACTGAGGCCGATGCTCAGGAAGGGTTGGTGGGGCACGATCCCGGCTGGCTGCGAGCACTGGCCCGGGCGCGGCAAGCGGCGGCGACCGATGCGGACGTGCTGATTGAGGCCGAAAGTGGTACTGGCAAGGAGCTGGTGGCCAGGCTGATCCATCGCCTCAGCCCGCGGCGCGATCATGCCTTT
>Ga0209040_10004210_pt1 | contig 10919 bp, 10 predicted proteins | sample BogFormECP12_OM3_FD_188240 | JGI IMG/M metagenome (GOLD analysis project Ga0209040, IMG submission 188240) | Bog forest soil microbial communities from Calvert Island, British Columbia, Canada - ECP12_OM3 (SPAdes) (version 2) | ecosystem: Environmental > Aquatic > Freshwater > Wetlands > Bog ... | reverse complement strand
CTTCCAACAGGTGCTGAATTCCGACGTCGCCGACATCCAGGGCGGCACCACCTCCGAAGGCATCCACCTCGCGGCAATGGCGGGGAGCGTCGATCTCGTGCAGCGGTGCTTCACCGGGCTGGAAACCCGCGCAGATCGCCTCATTCTCAGCCCGAATTGGCCGGAAACACTTGGGGTTTTAGCCTTCCCGATCCACTACCGCGGTCTGCATCTGCACCTGCGGGTCAGCGGAAAGGGTGTGATCATCAGCGTGGATCCCCGTGAAGTTCAGGGTGTCGAAGTCGAATGCCATGGGCACAGGAAGCGGCTGGCTCCCGGAACCACCACCCGGTTCCCCTGAAGACCCAAGGGCGTGCGGCTAGGCCTTGTCGATGTAGGTCTGCATCAGCTTCTTGACGAGCCCGGTGTTGTAGATCTTCAGTGCGACAGGCATATTCTGCAGATCTCTCTTGAGCTTCAACAGCTTGAGCGTTTCGTCACCGTAGTCGACCATCAATCTGCAGCCGGTGATGAACGAGGCCATATTGCTGTTCAGGAACACCAGCGGCTCGGCCATTTCCCGGGGTTCTGCCAATCTGCCGGCGATGCCCGTCTGTTTGATGAGGTTCTCCTCCGAACCGACCAGCTGGGCGAACTCATCGCGCATGCCCGTGTTGGTGCTGGCGGGCAGCACCACATTGACCCTGATGCCCTTTTCGGCAAAGTGGACCATTTTGCTTGCAGCATAAGCATTCATACACCGCTTGGACAAGACGTAGGCAAAGGGTCTGAACCCGTCCGCGGGCGCTGTCTTGTGCAGTTCCGCGGTCATCGCCTCCCAGTTCTGGGCCTCGAGAAGCTTCTTGTACTCCCACCTGTACCCCTTCCAGTGGGTACCGCCGGTGGAGGTGATGTAGGCGATCGCGCCGCCGCGGACCACCCGGCTGTCCAGGTACTGCTCGGTTATGTACTTGTTGGCGATGTAGTTCACCGTCACGGTCGTGTGATAGTCGGTCTTCACACCCGATAGTCCGGCAACGCCGAAGAACTTGTCGATCCGGTCCGGGAGGTTCTTGAAGGCGTGATCGATGGCTGCTTTCTCACTCAGATCGACCTGGACGAAAGCGGCGATGCCCGGAGTGGTGACCTCGTTGGCATCGAGTGCGTACACCGTCGCGCCCAAGTCCACGAGCATTTCGGTCGCTGCCTTGCCCATACCGGAAGCGGCGCCGGTGATCACACACACCGTGTCCGCATATCCTAAATAGTCTTTCATCTCTCACCTTCCATCCGTGCAGGATCAATTGCGGCATCAGACAAAGCGGGCGGAATGAGAGACCGGCAGCGACTGCCCGGCAGTGACCGCCAGGCAAATCAGATGCAACGCATTGCGGATCGCCACCCGGGTCCCCACCCGCCGACACAGGGCGGTTGCCTCACAGAAACATCATGACGGCCTTCGGCCGCGTGAACTCACGGATGGCCTCGATGCCCCCGAGCCGGCCGAATCCGCTGTGCTTGACGCCGCCGAATGGCAGCCCGGGTGTCGGGCCTGCCGATGGCAAGCCATTGACATAGACCATCCCGCTCTCGATCTCCTCCGCCATGCGATGCACACGCCCGACGTCGTTGGAGTAGACATAGGCGCCCAGCCCGTATTGTGAGTCGTTGGCGATACGCAGCGCGTCTGCCTCAGCGTCGAAGCGCATGATGGACAGCACCGGGCCGAAAATCTCTTCACGGGCGATCGGCGCAGAGTGGTCGACATCAGCGAACAGCGTTGGTGCGATGAAATATCCGTCGGCCAACTCCCCTCCTGCCCGCTCCCCGCCGGCAACCAGCTTGCCCTCGCCACGGTCGACCGCATCGGAAATCACGCCCAGGATGCGTTCGGATGCCGTCGCATTCACGACGGGTCCCATCATGGTCGCCTCCGCGAACGGGTCGCCGAGGACGATCGACGACGCCAGCGCGGTGGCCTTTTCGACGAACCGGTCATAGACCGAACCCTGAACCAAGAGCCGCGTGCCGAGGACGCAGCCCTGGCCGCCCATCGTGAAGCCGCCGCCGATCGTGCTGGCGACCGCGGCGTCGAGGTCGGCGTCGTCGAATATGATTGCCGGCGACTTGCCGCCAAGCTCCAGCGCAACGGGTTTCGGACCGCTCTCGGCCGCGGCGACCAGCACGTAGCGGGCACTTTTCGTGCTGCCCTCAAAGAACACCTTGTCGACGTCCGGGGAGCGAACCAGCGCTTCCCCGGTCTCTGGCGGTCCGGGCACGATGTTCACCACGCCGGGCGGGAAACCGGCTTCCAGGAACAGCTTTCCCAGGCGCAGGATGGCGTAGGGCGCCATATGGGAGGGCTTGACGACAATGGTGTTTCCCGCGGCAAGCACCGGACCGAGCACCATGCTGGCGGCGATGATCGGGGCGTTGAACGGTGTCATCGCTCCCACCACACCGTAGGGCTCGTCTCGGGTGTAAGCATGCACGGGACGGCCCTGGTCGGCCGGGCGGATCTCCCCGCCGATGCGGTCAACCCAAGCCGCGTTGTATTGCAGGAATTCAGCGGCCCACGCCGCCGCCACATCGCTTGCGGTTTTCGGTGTACCCGCGTCAACCGTGGTGAGGCTGCCAAGCACATCAGTGTCGTTGCGGACCAGGTCGGCGACCCTGAGCATCAGGCGCCGGCGCTCGTTCGTCGACATGGCCTTCCAGACAACCAGCGCCTCACGGGCGGCCCTGGTGGCCATCTCGACTTCGTGGGGTCCGCCCAGGGGCACCCGTTTGGTCAGGCGACCGGTGGCCGCATAGGCATGCTCGTATTCGCCGCCCGACCCGTCCGTGACGACGCGATCGCCGATCAGCGCGCCGGGTTCAGGCAGCAGGTGCAGGGGCGGTGGGCTGATCGACACCGTGTCCTCCTCAGGTGTTCGGGTTGTCACGGTCGTTTTGCGCCAACTCGTCATCGCCGGGAGGCGACCACGAAACCGCTGGCAGATACCAGCGGCTCAACAGCGGGATCGGAGTGAACGGCTTCCAGGTGTCATCCGGCTGCGCCAGCCGATCCAGAATGACCGCGAGCGCCGCGGGATTGGCGCCGATCCCCGAGTGGGTGCCCCATACCGCGACGTTCTCGGCCCGGGGGTTAGGGGCGCCTGGTCCGGTCTGGTCGATACTCAGCTGCCACGGCGCGACACCATCGTTGGGGCTGTAGATCGACGTCGCCGGCACCGTCAGCGGCGGCCGGTGATGCTCGTGAACCCACAACAGATCCAGCTCCGGTGAGTGCTCTTGGACAAATCGATCCCACCGCTCCCGCCCGAACGGTGCGAATCGGTCACTTTCGACCATGCGGAAAGGGCTGCCGAGCGAAATGACTTGGCGGATCTTGTCGGGTTTGTCCCGGGCCAGCGTGCGACCGTAGATGCCGCCCAGGCTCCACCCGATAATGGTGATCTTCGCGTCATGCAGCGCGTAGAGCTCGTCAACCCGGGCGCGCATGCCGGCCAGCTTCTCCTCGTTGGCCCCCAGGTTGCGGCCCAGTCCCCAGCCGTGGGCGTCATACCCGTGCCCGCGCAGGCCCCAGCGCAAAATCGCGGTCAACCCGTCGCCGACCAGCCCTCCCGGCAGGCACAGAATCGCATGGGGTGGTCCCAATGGATACACCTTGCGCAACCGCGGAGCCATTGCGAAGTAGCTCGCATACTCCACAGGAAACCGCAGCTCCATCAGTCGCTGCCGCAAGGTGAACGGGCCGACCGGCGGGCGTCCCGGGACTATCGCCTGGTTCATCGCGCTCCTTTGTTCTTCAGCTTGCAGACGGCGGCGCGGTGTAGCTTGCTGAAGCGTTGTGCGGCATGAAGGCGTCACGGACGGACAACTGCAGCACTATCGCCTCTGAACCGTCACGTCGGACTTCTCACGGTCCCAGGTCGCCTCCGTGGCGCCTTCCTTGCGGAGGACATGTTTGAGGACTTTGCCCGTCGGTGTCAGGGGCAGTTGATCGCGGAACTCGATGAACCGTGGCAGAGCGAAGTAAGGCAGTTTGTCGACGGCCCACTCGAACAGGTCCCTGGGCGTTACGAGCTCGCCGTCGGCACGCAGCACAACTGTCACCTTGACCTCGTCCTCGCTGAGTTCGGACGGCACGGCATGCACCGCGGCGTCGGCGATGGATGGATGGTTGAGGAACACCTCCTCGACCGCCTGGCTGGAAATGTTCTCGCCGCGGCGGCGCAGGTAGTCTTCCTTGCGGTCCACGAAGTGCAGCCAGCCGTCGGCGTCGAATTTGCCGAGGTCACCGGTGTGCAGCCAGAGGTTGTGCATCACCTTCAACGTTGCCTCGGGCCGACGCCAGTAGCCTTCGAACATCACATGGGGCCGTGTCGGGCGGCACACGATCTCGCCGACCTGGCCGGTCGGTACGTCATGGTCGTCGTCGTCGAAAATTCGCACCTCGAAGTCGTCATTGGGTCGGCCCGCACTGGCCACCGGTGCCTGCTCACCGGGCCGCGGGCACGCGATGAACGTTGCCTCGGACTGTGCGTAGACCTGGCCGGCCACCAACTGCGCGCCGAAGCGTTCCCGGAAGATCTGCGCGAGCTCCGCGGTCACGGGATTCGCGCCCATCACGCGAAGCTGTCCGCGGCAGCGTTGCATCTCCGGGGACTCGGGCATGGTCGCCACCAGCGGCGCCATCGCACCGATCAGGTTGGCCTCGGTGGCCCCGGTGCGTTCGATCTCCGACCAGAAATTCGACAATGAAAAGTGCTGCAGCAGCGCCGCGCGCGCACCGACCTGAGCGGTGGCCAGCACGACCACCGCCGTCGCCATCAGATGAAACAGCGGCATCGGCGACCAGACCACCGTGTTCGCGGTCCGCTCGAACATCACGTTGCTGCGCCGCGCCACGTTGCAGTAGTAGTTGTGGCTTGACATGCAGCCCTTAGCCGGACCGGTGGTCCCCGATGTGTAGATCAAGATGGCCAGGTCCTCAGGGCGGACCGTGTGGGGGGTGAAATCGGTGCCGTCGCGACGAATGTCGGTGACCGGCGCGACCCGGATGTCTGGCTTGGTGCGGTCCGGCAAGTCCCCCCGGTACAGCAATGTGGCAAGGTTGCTGACGCCATCGGCGACGTCGAGAATCCTTTCGGCATAGCCGGATTCGGCCACCACGATTTTCGCTGCAGAGTCGTCAAGCTGGTGGCGCAGAAACTCGCCTTTGTTTGCCGTGTTGACCGGGACCGAGATCGCGCCCAGGAAATTGATTCCGAACCACAGCGTGACCGCGTCGATGTGGTTGTCCAGGACCGTGGCCACCGTGTCGCCGCGTCGCACGCCGGCGTCTGCCAGTCCCGCGGCGTAGGCGAGGGCGCGTAGATACACCTGCTGGTAGGTCCAGGTCTCGCCGGAGAAATCCAGGTATATCCGATCGGGCCAGCTCTCGGCGGCGCGGCGGATCACGTCGTTGATCGTGTCCGTCTCGCCAGTGCCGAGCCAACTGCAAAACTGCTGTCCGGGCGCGGCCTGACTCCGATCCTTCTCAGGCATAGTCGTCTCTTCCCTGGTCACTACGTTGTCGGCCCTCCTTGACAAGGTCCGCGGGGTCCCGAACCCAAATGCCATGGGCCAGCACCGCGGTGGTCACCATAGCCCTCCTAGGCGGCAGCACGCTGCGACATCGTCGATCCTTGCGGTCCAAGTTTCGTGTGACAGAGAACTGCCACACTACGCGTCACAAATGCCGCTGACGGCGTTTTCGGCGAGACGGCCCGCCCACCGCCGGGACGGTCTGCGGGGTGATTCCGCCAGGGTGTGACATCTCCGTTTGACATCGCCCGATGTCTGGCTCGTGGGTCGGCTCCGGCTGGGCGTCCCAGCTGTCTTCTGGTTCCACCCCAGAGTTGTCGGGTGCGTTTCACGACGCGAGAGGGGACGCGACAGTCCGCTGCGGGCACCACACGTCGGGTGAACGCTCAACGTGCCCTCATGCCGGGAAAACAGGGGTTGCGTGTTGCCGTGTCGGTGAACGGTTAGCGACGCCACGTTGATGACTCGGGGCAGGCCGTAGGCGAGCCTTTGTCAGTCAGCTGCCACTTCAAGCCACCCGTGCCGGTCAACCCGTGCTGAGCCGTTTGCGGAAGTAGCCCTCTTGGGTCGCCCTGCAGACCAGCCCTCCGTCGCGGTTATAGACGGTGCCGGTCGCCAGCGCGCGACCGCCGACGCCGCTGGGCGAGTGCTGATCGTAGAACAGCCAGTCTGAGAAGTCGGCGCGCCGGTGGAACCACACAGCGTGGTCCAGCAACGCGGAAACACCGGTTCCCATCGGCGCCTTACGCATCGCCGTCATCGCGCACTCGAGCAGCGTCAGCGCAGTCAGGTAGGTGAGTACACAACTGTTGACGACCTCGTCGTCGGGAACCACGCCATCGGCGCGAAGCCATATCCGGCTCACCGAAGACGGAGAACCGGTGCGATCGAGCGCGATTCGCGGCGGCGGTTCGACGTAACGCATTTCGAACGCGCGTGGCCGTACCCACCAACCGTCGAATTCGCCTGCGTACGGCGCCAGCTGCTGCTCGACCCGCACCAGGGTTTCGGGTGCAGGCGCGTCCGGCATGCCGTCCTGGTATTCGACGTTGTCGACGTCCCTAGTGAACGACGCAATCGCCTCCATCAGGACCTCACCACCTTGGGCTGCGGTTACCCTGCGGGCAGAGAACGTGCCGCCGTCACGCAGCCTGCTGACGTAGAAATGCACGGGATAGCGGGCGTCCCCGAGCCTCAGGAAGTACAGGTGCAGGCTGTGCGGCCGCCGGCCCGCGACGGTCTTGCTCGCCGCGAGCAGGGCCTGCGCGGCGATTTGGCCGCCCACGATGTGGTGGTTCGGCGGATCGGGCTGGCTGCCCTCGAACGCGTCGTTTCCCATCTCGGTGAGGTCGAGCAGGTTCAGCAGTTCGGTCACCGTGGCAAGCATGCTGACAACGTAATCAGGTCTCTACGCCGGGTCGCCTAAATGTGTCTCCGCGGTAGCAATGCGACTACGCCTACGCGTCCTGTCCTGTCCGATGAACATTTCTTGACACCTTTGTGCTACGACCGGACGATCTGTGCAGCCCGCGAGGCATGAAAGGTGGTGCGGCTATGAGGGGTGGTCCGTCGATCAAGCACCTCGACGACGTTCCGGCCGAGGAGATGCTGCGGTACGAATTCGATGACGGTCGTACGGCGTCGATCTGGGAGAAGTGGATCGAGATGTCGCCGCGATATTTCGCGTTCTGGAACAAGTGGGATCCGGGAGCCATCTCACCTCGGCATGGTCATACCGGCGATCACAGCAACTTCATCCTGTCGGGTGAGCTTCGCTGCGGTGACGTGGTCTGCGGGCCGGGCACGCACATCATGCTCGAGTGGGGTGATGTGTTCGGCCCATGGGAGGCCGGCCCGGAAGGCTGTGAGTTGTACGGATTCATCGCCGGCGAGGGGCCGGCGTTCAACGGGGACACCGCGGCCTACGAAGCTCTGCTGAAGGAACGCGGCGCCCGGATCGTGCCGACGCCGATGCCAAAGCGGCTCCCACCGTGGATCGTTGCCAAGCTCGGAGGTAGCTTCACGTCCTCCGTGACAAGGTGGGATTCCGAGGTTTGACAACCGATCTGGGTCTGCGCTCCAGGTACGCGCCGACGCGCGACGCGGCTGGTTCTGTCGCGTCGCTCGAGCACTCCTAGAACGCGCATGACGTGGTTGGAACGGATCAGCGACGTCCATGCCGGCAGCGACAGGCTGGCCGTGGCCGACGCGTCCGGGGCCGTCACGGGCCGGGAGCTGATCGGCAAGGCGGTCGCTGCCGCAGAGTATTTGACCGCCCTGGACGTCGCAGACGGCTGTGCGGTGCCGGCACTACTCACCACCAACGCAGACGCGTTGGCGTTGTTGATCGGCGGTGCGGCCGCCAACATGCCATTGGCGCCGTTGGGCCCGAGGCTGACGGTGGGCGAACTTGCCGTGATGGTACGTGGCTCGGGCTCGGATGTACTGCTGACGGAACCGCCGTTCGTCGAAACGGCACAACGGGTTGCCGCAGCGACGGATGCGCGCGTGTTTGCGTTGCCGGCTTTGCCGGTGTCGCGGTCAGGCCTGTCGGCCACCGCGGAAGGTGTGGCCTTCTACCTCCACACCGCAGGCACCACGGGAGGACCGAAACGGGTTGCGTTCACGCAGGACGTGTTGTCCGCGCGCACCGAAGTGCTGAGCGCGCTAATCGGGTTCGGGCCGGACCATCGCTTCGCGACCGGTTCGCCGTTGCACCACCTCGGCGGACTGGGGAACACCCTCGTTGCGGTGTCGATGGGCGCGGCGGTGCTGCCGACGACGCGGTCAGCCTCGAATGGTGGCGCGGCCTGCGCCGGCTCGGCGCGACGCATTGCCTGCTGGTGCCCACGATGATCGAGATGCTGCTAGCCGAAAACCTGCTCGATGCCGTGGGATTGCGGACGCTGATCTACGGTGCCTCACCGATCACACCCGAGACCTTGCGCCGGTTGTTAACGCTGATGCCCGGCGTGCGGCTGTTCAACCTGTTCGGGCAAACTGAGGGCAGCCCTATCACATGCCTGGACGCCGATGATCACCGCCGTGCGGCCGCGGGAGAGCCTCATCTGCTGAACACGGTTGGGCGCCCGGTCCCGGGCCTGCGGTTGCGGTTGGACCAGCCGGATGCGTCGGGAGTCGGTGAGGTGCTCGCCGCTGCACCGCACCTTTCGGTACACGGCCCCGACGGTTGGCTGCACACCGGCGATCTGGGAACGATCGACGCCGACGGCTACCTCCACCTGGTGGGGCGGCGGCACGACATGGTCATCCGCGGCGGAGAAAACGTGTATCCGGTGGAGATCGAAAACGTTCTTGCCGCCCATCCCGGTGTCGCAGCCGTCGGCGTGGTCGGTGTGCCCGATCCCCACCTCGGTGAGAACCTGGCGGCCTTCGTCGTTCCGGCCGACCCATCGCATCCGCCGCAGGCGGCAGGACTGCGATCGTTTGCACGCGCGAGACTGGCCGGATTCAAAGTGCCGGCGCACTGGTACACGATTGATGCGCTGCCGCAGAACAGCGCCGGGAAAGTGGTGCGGAAAGCACTGTGCGATCTACATCTTCAGCTCAGGCTTCACCGCCTGAGAAGTTGAAAAAGCGATACGCGTCGTTTCCGACGGTTTCTATCCGCCACGCGATTGGCACGGGGCTACCGCCCCTTCCGATAGTCACTTCATGCTCTCCCGCGCCGGCGTTGTCTGCCGGTGAGTTCCCTTCAAGACCTACCGAATCGAATCCGTTGGGCGGTCGATACGGTTGCAATTGTTCGCTCGGGACAGTGACGGCGCCCGGCTCCGGCAAACGCGGCCCACGCCCGCACGGGCAATGGAATACTACGGGCGACCGCGTTGAAGGAGTCGCATGTCGATCATTCGGAAGACGACCATCGCCGCCGTGGGAGCCGTCGCGGCGGCCATGTATCTGGCCGCACCCGCGAGTGCCGATCCCAACGTCTCACCCTGCGGACTTGCCTTCGTTCCGTTCTGCGCGCTCATCCCTGTGTTGCCCGACCTCGACCACGACGTCGATCTGACGAAAGACCCCGGCGCTGTCAGTGGCGCCGGTGGTGACCTTCAGCCAGGCACCGGGTATAGCGGAGGTTAACAAGGCGCCCACGGCGCGGATGTGCTGATTAGCGGTCGACTATCGGACCGCGAATCCGGCGTCGAGCGGCCAGGCAGTGCCGGTGATGAAGTTCGCCTCGTCGGACACGAGGAAGGCGACCGCGCTGGCAATGTCCTCGGGCATCAGGACCGGAATGGGCAATGCGTTCTGCATCTGTTCGAGCGATCCGTCACTTTCCGCAATCAGCTTTTGCATGGCTTCGTTCATCACCATGCCTGTCGCGACCCCGGTGGGGTGGATCGTGTTGACCCGGATCGAGTGCTTGGCCAGGTCATTCGCCCACACCTGCATCAGGCCGACCAGCCCGCGCTTGGCCGCCGTGTAGGCCTGCCCGCCGGCCTTGTCCGTGCCGGTGCCCTTCAGCCCCGCGCTGGAGCTGGTGATGACGATCGATCCGCCGCGGCCACCGTCGATAAGCGCCGGAATGGCAGCCCGCACCGTGTTCCAGACGCCGATCAGGTTCACGTCGACGATGTCGCGGAAAACTTGCCGATCGTCACCGCCGTGAGAAAGACGAATGATGCCCGCATTGGCGATCACTATGTCCAGACGTCCAAACTCAGCCAGCCCTTCGGACAGGGTCTTCTCGACGGCATCGGCGTCCCGGGTGTCGGCCTGTCGCGCCACGATGCAGCCGCCGGCCCCCTCGACGAGTTTCGCCGTCTCTTCGAGATCCAACGGCGTGGCGTTGGGGTAATCCATCGAGGCGATGTCGGCGCAGATGTCCAGCGCGATGATGTCGGCACCATCGGATGCCAATCGGACCGCATGTGCACGGCCCTGCCCGCGAGCGGCTCCGGTGATGAACGCGACCCTGCCGTCCAGACGACCCATGTTGAACTCCTTATCCCCTTGGAAGCGCGTATTCGATACAGCAATGTGACAGTCTACTGCCAGTGCGGTGCCAGCCACGCGCGAGACGAAAAAAGCTGCCAGGCACCACGGCGCGCACCCGTAGTGGTCGGCGGCGATGGCGAATGTGAGCATAAGCGGATGTCATCGCTCGACCCGGCCGATCATTGACTATGACAGTTCACTGCCATAGAGTGTTTCGCCAGCCAGCTATCGTACGCAATGCTGCACCACGCGCCACGAAGAAATCCCACGTGTCTATCCGATCGTGCAGGTGTGGTCCGCATTCGGCCCGGCCCGCTGTGGCAAGCGCATTCCGTCCGCCCCGGGTTTAAGATGAGAATGTGGGAGTGGGCGGCGGCGATGCTCGC
>Ga0209040_10004209_pt1 | contig 10920 bp, 9 predicted proteins | sample BogFormECP12_OM3_FD_188240 | JGI IMG/M metagenome (GOLD analysis project Ga0209040, IMG submission 188240) | Bog forest soil microbial communities from Calvert Island, British Columbia, Canada - ECP12_OM3 (SPAdes) (version 2) | ecosystem: Environmental > Aquatic > Freshwater > Wetlands > Bog ... | reverse complement strand
GCTATTTCAGCGCGGCGAATGTCGCGGCTTGCGACAAGGCGGGGATCGAACCGCTGATCGCCATGGGCCGTCAGCCGCATCATCCGCCGTTGGCCGAGCTTTTCCAAGCGGCGCCGCAAGCGCCGGACGATCCAACGCCGGTCGAGGCGATGGCGCATCGGCTGAAGACGCCGGCAGGCCGGGCACTTTACGCGCTGCGCAAGCAGATCCCCGAGCCCGTGTTCGGGATCATCAAATCGGCGCTGGGGTTCCGTCAATTTTCGCTGCGCGGCCTCGCGGGCGCGCGCGGCGAATGGAGCCTCGTCACTATGGTCTGGAACATCAAGCGGATGTTCGCCCTCGTCCCGGCCTGACCAGGCTGAGGTGCGCCAGCTCGGCAGGCAGGTCCTCAGGAAACGCCGATCTAAAGCCCATCACCTGCTTTTCTGCGCCAACCCAACGTCGCCGCCGCCTTAACCCACCAAAATCATTCTCAGCGATCAACCGCAATGTTCAGTCCGACAGGCTGCTAGAACAGCTCCTGTTTCCAATCGCTATAATCGGCAGAGATTCGTATTTTCTCCCTTGAAGAGATAGCGTTCGCTTCGCGCTGGCGTTGAGCAGGGCCGGCAGGCATATTGCCGCGCGACCAACCAATGAGGCGGTCTAAGTCCTCAACGGCCGAATGCGGGTGTCGCTTGTCTGGACCGATGTCCTCTGCTCTCTCTTCGACTACACTCGGATCGAGGCGACTTGAAGTCTGGACGCGCGGTTATGCGCCGCTATCTGGAATTCCTGACGAATTCCTAGACGCGGACGGTCGCAGCCGCCCACATTGGCGGCACATGCTTTCGACGCTTGCGGCGTTTGATCCAAGCGACATGCAGCAGCGATTCGCAGCGGCAGACCGCAGAATACGCAATCGCGGACTGTCGTATCGCGTGCCTGGTGAAAAAGAGGAACGAGTTTGGCCCATCAGTCACATGCCGCTGCTGATAACTGAATTTGAGTGGCGCCGAATTGCTGCAGGCATCGCCCAGAGAGCGGAGTTGCTGGAGCGCGTTCTTAACGACGTCTATGGCGATGCTCAGTTGGTCACCGAGAGCACAATTCCCGCGGCCGCGATCACCGGCTCGATGGACTATGTCGCCGCCATGCGTGGGGTGAAGCCTCCGGGCGGACGATGGCTGCGCCTGTACGCCGTCGATATCGGACGTGGACCGGATGGCTCCTGGTGGGCGCTTGGCGACAGGGCCCAAGCGCCGTCCGGATGCGGTTATGCGTTGGAAAATCGGCTTGTTGTATCTCAGGCCTTTCCCGATCTCTATTCTCAACTCAATGTCGAGCGGCTTGCGCCGTTTTTCCGCGCGTTGGCAGCTGGATTGAAGTCGTCAGGGCACCGCGCGGAACCTCGCATTGGTATCTTAAGCCCAGGACCGATGAGCTTGACGTATTCCGAGCAGGCCTATCTTGCCCGCTATCTCGGATTTCTACTGGTCGAGGGCGACGACCTTGTCATGCGTGATGGCCGAGTTTTTGTTCGCACGATTGCCGGCCTCAAGCGGTGCGACGTGATTTGGAGGCATGTCGACGCGGATTGGTGCGATCCGCTGGAGTTGAATGCGTCGTCACGCATCGGCGTCCCAGGCCTTCTCGAAGCGGTCCGGCAAGGCGGTGTTGCGATCGAAAACATGGTGGGGACCGGCATGGTCGAGTCCCGCGCTATGTTGGCCTTCCTGCCCGCGCTGGCCCGTCGTCTGCTGGGACAAGATCTGTTGATGCCAAACATTGCAACCTGGTGGTGCGGTCAGCGCGACGAACGCGAGCGAGTCCTGGACGACTTCGACAGGATTTCAATCGCTGCAGCTTTCAGCAATAATTTGCCAGGCTTGAGGGGCCGCACGAGCGTCATCGGCGAGGAGCTTTCGCCGCGCGAACGAGCGACCCTCCGCGACGCAATCGCTGCTCGCGGCCTTGATTACGTCGGGCAGGAAATTGTTCGGCTTTCCACAACGCCACGGTGGGTGGAGGACCGGCTTGAACCTCGACCGTTTGTTCTCCGCGTGTATTGCGCGGCAACGGTAGACGGCTGGCGGGTTATGTCCGGCGGATTTTGCCGAATTTCCGACCGGCCGGACGCGCGGGCCGTCTCAATGGGTGACGGCGTCGAATCCGCTGACGTCTGGGTGCTCGCAGAGAGTCCTGTCGAAGTCTCGAGTCTGCTCCCTTCACCCGAAAGCGTCCGGATTACTCGTCTGTTAGGGAATTTGCCGAGCCGTGCGGCGGACAACCTGTTCTGGTTCGGTCGTTACCTAGAGCGAACAGAGGCGACGCTGCGTGTGGTGCGGTGCCTCAGTGCGCGCTCTGTGGATCCGGATGCGCCGATGCGGGGCCGGCAATCGCTGGAGCAACTCATGGGGTTGCTTGTGGGATGGGGCGCCGTTGATGCTCAATCCTTGGCCAAGGGGGCGGCCACGGCGAGCAATCAAGGTTTGCGCGACGCGGCTCATTATGGGTCCGCTTTGTCGCTCGCTCGCTCGGCTCGGAAAGCAGCTTCTGTCATACGTGAGAGGCTTACGCTCCAGACGTGGGAGTTGATTGGCCGTTTGGAGAGCGCGATCAGCCCCGCTCCCGACCGGCGCCTTTCAGCCGGAGAGATTGTCGATCTCGCCGACGAGGCGCTCACAATCATCGCAGCTTTGTCGGGTCTGTTTGACGAGAATTTCAATCGCGGCGCAGGTTGGGTTTTCTACGTGATGGGACGCTGTGTCGAGCGGGGGGTGAATACTTGTCGGCTTCTCCGCCAGTTCGCGGGAAACAGCGCGACGGAACGCACCTTGGGCGTGATGCTCGACCTCATAGATTCTCAGATCACCTATAGTTCAAGATATCTCGTCGGCGTCGCGCTCGCCCCAGTCCGTGACATGGCGTTGCTGGACCCATTCAACCCGCGATCGGTGGTATTTCAAGTCAGTCGAATTGACGAGGGAATAAGCACTCTGCCTGTCTTGAACAGGGATGGAATTCTCGAGGAGCCCAGGCGCCTTGCGACGCTCCTTCGAGCTGAATTGACGGCGGAGCGAGCAGAGACGCTGGACGAGTCCAGCATTCTCTCGGTCGAGCATCGCCTGTTGGCTTTGGCAAACGCAATCGCGGCGCGGTATTTTCTGCAAGGCGCCGGTCAGGCCCGCGCCGAAAAAGTAACAGGCCTCGCGTGATCTACAACGTGACGCATGTAACGCGCTACACATACGGCGCGACAGTCGAACTTACAAATGGCATCCTGCGGCTCACTCCTCGGTCGGGTAACGGCCAAGTTCTTGAGCGGTTCAGCCTAAGCACGGATCCGCCGTCTTTGCCGCCGACCGAACGGCTTGACGGTTTTGGCAACCGAATCATGAGCTTGCGGATCGAGAAACCGCACCGTGCGCTGTCGATCACCGCCGCGTCCCTGGTGCGTGTCAACAGATCTCCCCTCCCAGCGCCGTCGCGCTCCTGGGAAAGCGTGGCGGGTGAAGCGCTAACAATCGCGTCAATTTCCCCAGATTGCCCGGCTATCGCACTCTACCCCTCTCGACGGGTAACGCTTTTCGACCAAGCCACGGACTATGCTCGCGAGAGCTTCTCCAAGCAGCGCCAGATCATCGATGCGGCAATGGAGCTAACAACTCGCATCCGCGCGGATTTTGTGTACGATCCGGACGCGACAGAAGTCAGCACCCCCGCACACGAAGCTTTTCAACGCCGTCGCGGCGTCTGTCAGGATTTCGCCCACATCATGATTGCTGCCTTGCGTGGGCTGGGATTGGCGGCACTCTACGTCAGCGGGTATATCAGGACGATACCTCAGCCTGGTAAGGAGCGTTTGGCGGGAGCTGATGCTTCGCACGCATGGGTGTCGATCTGGTGCGGCTCGGATGCCGGCTGGCGGGATTTCGATCCGACCAACGCCCAGGCAGTCCAGAACGATCACATCGTCGTCGCCAGGGGCCGCGACTACTCGGACGCATCGCCGATCGAAAGCATGGTCCTGTCTTCGGGACGACATCAACTTGATGTCGAAGTGGATGTGATTCCCGCTTGAGCGGTCCTTATGGCTGCCTCCGGGCAAACGTGCTTAAATGAGGGAGATCAGAGGGACTTCTAACCGTGGCCGACCATTCCATCCCGCACTTTCACAACGACCTCGGCGTCCAAACCATCAGGGTGCGGGTGAAAGAGTTCATGTGTACCGGCGCGAAGCCGCCGTTCGATCATCCGCATATTTTTATCGATATGGGCTCTGACGACGAGGCGATATGCTCGTACTGTTCGACGCGCTTCGTATATGACGCCGCGCTCGGCAGCGTTTGTGCGCCGCCGGAATGCGAGCTCCGCCCGGCGGCATAACGCATGAGTCGCCGCGCGATCATCGCCGGAGCAGGCATCGGTGGGCTCGCAACCGCACTGGCGCTTTCGCAGGCACGTTTCGAAGTAACCATATACGAGCGGGCTGAAGTCCTCGAAGAATTTGGCGCTGGGCTACAATTGACGCCGAATGCGACGCGCGTACTCTCGAATTTGGGCGTGCTAGAAAGCGTACGAGCGTTTGCGACAAGTCCGAGCGCGATCTTAGCGATTCGCGGTTCGGATAACGTCAAGCTGATGCGGATGCCAATCAGCGACGCCGAGCGCCGCTGGGGCGCGCCATATCTTGCAATTCATCGCGCAGACCTGCAGCGCGCGCTCGGAGAGGCGTTGCGTCGTCAGACAAGTGCGAAGCTATGCTTTGGGTCAACCGTAACTGACGTCTGGGCCAACGGCGATCAAATCTCCGTGGGTGTGAGGCGAGGCTCGAGGAAAATTCAGGACGTCGCCGATCTCCTCGTCGGCGCCGACGGTTTCCGTTCGCGCGTGCGCGAGCGCTTCGGGTTTGGAGGGACGGATGAGCCGACTTTTGCCGGTCGTGTGGCGTTCCGCGCAACCGTGGACTCGGCGCACGTCGATTCACGCTGGATGCGACCGGAAGTCTGCCTGCGACTTGGTCCCCATGCCCACCTTGTCCACTATCCCTTGCGAGGCGGGTCGATTCTCAATCTCGTCGCCGTGATCGAATCGGCTTGGCGCGACGCTGCCGATGCGCATCCGTGGGACGGCGAAGCGGATCGGCCTGCCCTCGATCGCGCGTTCTCACGATGGTCGAATGCGACTCGCGATCTGTTGGCCGCCGTTCCGCATTGGAGAGCTTGGCCTCTCTATTGTCGTCCATCAATAGCTTCCTTCTCGCTCGGCCGCATCGCATTGCTCGGCGACGCAGCGCACCCAATGGTTCCATTCCTCGCGCAGGGCGCCGCCCAGGCCATCGAAGACGCGGGCGCCCTTGGGCGAGTTTTCTCGCAAACTGAAAGCGTACCGGATGGACTCGTCGCTTACTCGCAAGTTCGGGTCGGACGCGCGGCTCGGATTCAAATCGAGGCTCACAGGCAGGGCCGCATATATCATCTTAGCGGTCCCATGGCTTTCGCCCGCGACGCAGCAATGAGGCTGCTCGGCCCAGCCCGTCTCAGCGCCAGATACAATTGGCTCTATGGCGTCTGACTAGCGCCGGTTCGCGTCAGGATCGGCACGAAACCGCCGCAAGGCCGACGATGCCCCCTCCTGACGCTGCGAGAAGAAAGGCGATTAGCTGCCCCCATCCCCGAGTATCCGCCAGGGCGTTATACAACGCCGAACCGTATGATCTGGCTCAGGAACAGCTTTGTGCGGTCGTGCTGCGGATTGTCGAAGAACGGTTCCGGTGCATTAATTTCGACAATTTCGCCATCGTCCATAAAAACGACTCGGTCGGCAACCTGTCGAGCAAAGCCCATCTCGTGGGTCACAACGATCATGGTCATGCCATCTTGGGCGAGGGCCGTCATCGTATCCAGCACTTCTTTCACCATTTCGGGGTCGAGCGCCGAGGTCGGCTCATCAAACAACATGATTTTCGGATTCATCGAGAGAGCGCGCGCGATGGCGACGCGTTGCTGTTGTCCGCCTGAGAGTTGGCCGGGATATTTGGAAGACTGTTCGGGTATTTTGACACGCGTCAACAACTGCATCGCCACGTCTTCCGCATCGCGTCTTGGCATCTTGCGCACCCAGATTGGCGCGAGCGCGCAATTCTCCAGAACGGTCAGATGTGGAAAGAGATTGAAGCTCTGGAACACCATGCCGACGTCCCGGCGAACTTCATCGATCCGTCTAATATCTCGCGTCAACTCGACACCGTCGACCACGATAGAGCCTCGCTGATATTCCTCTAAGCGATTAACGCAGCGGATCAGCGTCGATTTTCCGGATCCAGACGGCCCGCAGACGACGATACGTTCACCACACCTCACAGAGAGGTTGATATTGCGCAGAGCGTGAAAGCTTCCGTACCACTTGTGAACCCCAACGAAGTCGATCGCAACGGAGTTATTCGCTTCGATGCTCGAAGGCGTCATTTTCTTCGACCCTTCGCGAGCATACGTTCCAGGAAAGCCGAATATCGCGCGATGCTATAGCAGAAAACAAAATAAAACATTCCCGCAAAAGCATAGCCGGAGGCCACAATTGTGGGTCCGCTCCACGCTGGATCCTTGAAGGCGTTGTTCATTGCCTCGAGGAAGTCGGTGGCGCCGACGACCGAGATGAGGGTTGTGTCCATGAACAGTCCGATGAAGTTGTTCACGATTCCCGGAATAACCATCGTTAGCGCTTGCGGGAGAACGACAAGCGCCATCATACGCGGAGAATTCAGTCCCAGCGCCAATGCCCCCTCATACTGGCCCCTGCCGAGCGATTGAAGACCGCCGCGAACTTCCTCAGCCATATAGGCGGCGGAAAAAAGAGCGATGCCGATGAGGGGACGCAGCAAGCGGTCTGGCGTCCATGCCTCGGGGACAAACAGCGGCAGCATGGTGTTGGTCATAAACAAGATCGTAATGAAGGGAACGCCGCGCACGAATTCAATGAACATGACGCTGGCCAGTCGAACAATCGGCATTTGGGAACGCCGGCCTAGCGCAAGCATGACACCCAAGGGCAACGAAAAGACGATGCCAACGACCGCGGTGAGTAAGGATACAAGCATTCCTCCCCATAGCAGCGTATCGACGGTCCGCAGGCCGAGCGTCTCTGAGCCCCGCAAAAGCACAAGCGTCAGAACTGGATAGACTGCGAAGAACATCGCCGCAGCCCAACCGCGACGCGGCGCCTTGGGCCAGAGCAACCAGAGGGTCAGGCTCGCCCCAAGGGCTTCGACAACATCCACGCGCCACCGCTCTGAGAGCGGATACGAGCCAAACCGCAGGTAATCGAGCTTTGCCGCAATGAACGCCCAACAGGCGCCGTCCTGGTGTTGCCGACACAGCGAACCGTCAGGCGCGCTCCAAACTGCCAGCGACGTCGCCCACGCAATCACGGGCGGCAACAACCACATAGCGAGCGCGATGAACGCCAAGGTCGTCAGGGCCGACGGGGTGGATGAGAATAGATTGTCTTTCGCCCAGGCCATTGGGCCGCTCAACAGCATCGGCGGCGGCTCCTCGGGTTCGGAGGCGTTTCGAACATACGCTAGCGCTTGAGCCACGCTCAACGCTCCTGCCATGAGTAGCTCGCGTTGAACGCGTTGAGAGCGGCGGCCACCGCGAGCGAGATGGAGAGATAGACCGCCATCGTGATCGACATCACTTGCACCGCCGCCTGCGTCTGATTGAGAACGGTGCCGGCAAAAATCTGCACAAGGTCCGGGTAGCCGACGAAAACCGCGAGAGATGAGTTCTTGACCACGTTGAGGTATTGGGAGGTGAGCGGCGGAACGATCAGTCGCATTGCTTGTGGGATCACGACCAGCTTCATCATCAGACCGCGATGGAGCCCCAGCGCGAAAGCGGCTTCGCTTTGACCATGAGGCACGGCCTGCACGCCGGCTCGAACTATCTCTGCGACGAATGCGGCAGTGAAGGTCACGAGGCCGAAAACAAGCGCAGCCATCTCGGGAACAACCTGTATTCCACCCTTCAGGTTGAATCCCGATAACTTTGCCATGGTGAACGTGAACGGCGCTCCCGCTCCAAGGACCGCGACCGCCGGTCCTCCGAGGATCAGCGCTGCCGTGATGACCGCAACCGGCGCCCGTGCGCCAGTCCGATTCTGGCGCCACCTCGCCCAGGCGCGAAACATAACGACTGCTGTGACCGACAGGGCGACAGCAGCAACAAACCACGTGGCCCCCGGGCGCGGCGTCGCCGACGGCAAAAAGAGACCCCTATTGTTGAGATAGATGGCGTTGGCCAAGCTGATCGACTCGCGAGGCCCGGGCAGCGATTTCAGCACCGCGTTGTACCAAAACAACAATTGCAGCAGCAAAGGGATATTTCGAATCACATTCGTGTAGACAAGCGCTGAGCGCGACAACAGCCAGTTCGGCGCTAGGCGCGCCACTCCGATCGCGAACCCAAACAGCGTAGCCAGCGGGATGCAGATCGCGGCAACTAGAAGAGTATTGAGAAGCCCAACCCAGAATGCGCGGCCATAAGTTGAAAGCGGTGAATAGTCGATCAGGTGGAAATTGATGTCAAAGCCGGCCACCTCATTCCAGAAGCCGAAGCCCAACGGAATTCCGCGGGCTCGCATATTGGCATAAGCATTGTAGGCGCCGCTCCCTATCAGCCCGCAAACGACGACGACTAGCACCGCCTGGTAAAGAAGCCCTCGCAACCGTGGGTCGTTGAAGCGCGCGCGTTTTGCAGACGCCATCCCCGAATCCTCTGCCGCGCCGGGGCAGTCGACCGGCCGATGCTGGCGATCCTTCTCCTCCCCCGCGATGCTCCTTTTTCCTGTCACCACATATCAAGCGCGACGCGCGCTTCGTCGGACATGCGGCTTTGATCCCAGGGCGGATCAAAAACCATATTGACTTTCGCACCCGCCACGCCTGGAACCATACTCACAGCGTTTTCCACCCACGAGGGCATCTCTCCGGCGACCGGACACGCCGGCGCTGTCAGCGTCATTTCGATTGTCACGAACCGGCTATCATCGATATCGACATTATAGATAAGGCCAAGTTCATAAATGTCGGCGGGGATTTCCGGATCATAGACTGTCTTGAGTGCGGCGACGATCGCATCTGTCAAGATGCGAAGCTCGTCCGGCGTCATTGCCGAAGGCGCCTTGACCTCGAGCGAGGAAGCAGCGTCACTGTGAACGTCGTTCATGCCGCCACCTCTTCAGGCAAATAGCCTTTGCGCACGCTCCAATGAGTCCGCGAGCGCGTCGATCTCAGCGAATGTGTTGTAGAGCGCGAACGATGCGCGACAGGTCGACGTAACGCCGAAGCGCTGCATCAGAGGCATAGCGCAATGCGTTCCTGCTCGGACCGCGACCCCTGACCTGTCGATCAGCGTCGCGATATCATGCGCATGCGCGCCCTGCATCGTGAAAGACAGGATTGGACCTTTCCCGCGCGCTGTTCCGATAACTTGCAGCGAGTTGATTGAAGAGAGACGCTCATGCGCATAAGCGCTGACGGCTTCCTCGTGCGCACGGATGCGCGATCTCCCGATCCCCTCCATATAATCCAGCGCCGCGGCGAGCCCAATCGCCTGGACGATCGGCGGCGTGCCCGCCTCAAATCGGTGGGGCGGATGATTGTACGTCACGGCATCCCGCGTGACCTCCTGGATCATCTCCCCGCCGCCCATAAATGGCGGCAAAGATTCAAGTATCTCGCGTCTCCCATAAAGAACGCCGATGCCTGTGGGACCGTAGACTTTATGGCCTGTGAACACGTAAAAGTCTGCACCGAGATCTCGGACATCGACGTCGAGATGGACGGCGCCTTGCGAACCGTCCACGAGGACAGGGATGCCGCGCTGATGTGCCAGCCCGATGATGTCCTTGATCGGCGGCGCGGTTCCAAGGACGTTTGACATCTGCGTAATGGCGATAATCCTGGTTCGCTCATTCAGAACATTCTCGAACGCCTCCATCGAGAAGGAGCCATCATCGCCGATGTCGATCCACCGAAGCACCGCTCCTTTCCGTTCGCGGTGGAAGTGCCAGGGCACAATGTTGGAGTGATGCTCCATAACGCTGAGCACAATTTCGTCGCCGGGGCCGATGCCGTGCATTCCGAAGGTCGCCGCCACGAGATTGATCGCCTCGGTGGTCGATCTCGTGAAGACGATCTCTTCAGCTGACCCCGCGTTCAGGAACCGCCGAACGCTCTCACGCGCAGCTTCATAGGCCTCCGTCGCGGCGTTTGCCAAAAAGTGCAGGCCGCGATGGACATTTGCGTATTCATGTTCATACGCATGCACCAGCCGGTCGATGACAACCTTCGGCTTCTGAGCAGACGCCGCGTTGTCGAGGTAAACGAGCGGCTTGCCGTAGGGTCGTTCGCCGAGGATCGGAAAATCCTGGCGGACTCTCTCAACATCGTAAGCGCCCCGGCTCGTTCGAACGGCGTCATTCACGAAGCGGACTCCCTCGGAACGATCTCCCCCTTGCCAACTCGAGTTGCGCGCTCGCGCGCGAGCCAAGCGCGAAACGGCTCCCGCAACGCTTTGGCCAAAACGTCGTCTTCGATACGCCCGATCGCTTCCTCTCCAAACGCCTCCAGCAGCATCGATTCGGCTTCGTCCCTCTCGAGACTTCGCGCCATCATGTAGAAAAGCTGCTCCGGATCCAGAGACCCGACCGTCGCGCCGTGGCCACACACCACGTCGTCGGCAAAAATCTCGAGTTCCGGCTTCACGTTCATCTGCGCCTGCGGAGACAAGAGAATCGCCTGGGCTTTCATCGCTCCGTCCGTTTTTTGCGCCGTATTCTCGACGATCACCTTGCCTTGGAAGGTTCCGACTGCCTCATCATCGACGATCGCCCGATAATACTCCCTGCTCGTTCCAGCCTCCGCGGCATGGACGACCT
>Ga0209040_10004208_pt1 | contig 10921 bp, 15 predicted proteins | sample BogFormECP12_OM3_FD_188240 | JGI IMG/M metagenome (GOLD analysis project Ga0209040, IMG submission 188240) | Bog forest soil microbial communities from Calvert Island, British Columbia, Canada - ECP12_OM3 (SPAdes) (version 2) | ecosystem: Environmental > Aquatic > Freshwater > Wetlands > Bog ... | reverse complement strand
CAACGACAAGCCCAAGCCCTTCGTCTGGACCAAATCCGCCGACGCCATCCTCGCCGCTGTCCAACGCGGGAGACAAGCGTTAGAAGCTATCCACTAGTGGGCTTAGTGTTGACGACGCTCTTCTCGGTCCTCTCGCCGCTGTGGACTGGCCTTGCGGCGCTCGGGATGGTGCTCTTTGCCGGACATGAGGCAGCGCAGCGGCAGGAGCGGCGACTCTCTGGTTGGTGGTCCTATGGGTTGGGCACTGGCTGCATGATGATGTCGTCGGTTCTGGTGACAGTCTTCGCCCTCTTGACCGCCGTGCGGCCGAGCCCCTGGTACGACCCACGCTATGCGATACCGCTCCTCGGGATGATTTTAGGCAATTGCATGACCGGCATTGCCTTGGGTCTCGACACCCTGACGACGAGCCTCGTCAACCGCCGTGCAAGTGTGGAAGCTCAGCTCATGCTCGGCGCTACCAGACGGGACGCCGTGGCTCCAGTAACGCGCGAGGCGCTTCGTAGTGCGCTGATGCCCACCATCAATTCTATGGCGGTAACCGGCGTGGTTTCTCTGCCGGGCATGATGACCGGGCAGATTCTCGGCGGGGTGCCTCCGGCCGAGGCGGTCAAATACCAGATCCTCGTCATGTTCCTGATTGCGGGGGGCACAGGCTTGGGAGCGGTAACGGCGGTGCTCGGCGGCGTTTACCGCCTCACCGACGGGCGTCACCGCCTCCGTCTCGACCGGCTAACCGCGCCGAAGGCCAGCTAACGAACATCGTCCGGCCAGGCGGCCCGTGGCCCCGACGCAAGCCGGATCAGGGATTGTCAGTCATGTTAGGGGCCGATATCATAGCGGCGGGGTCGAGGCAGGCACTCCGTTAGACGGCCTATCCGTCCAAGCTCTGCGCCTCTCGCCGAGCGAGGAGTGCGCTGCGCACGGATGGACCCAATCCAAGCTCTATTTTCGCTTCTGAACTTAACGACGCGATCGGTGCGTAACGGCACCGTCTGCTGCCGTTGTTCGGCGCACACGGGTGGCGAGGTGATCAAGGAAATGATATGGCCGATGTAAAGCACCATAAAATCGCGGTTCTCTGGCGCGGCGATCCCGAAGGACGGCGAACCGCAACTCCCCGGAACAATCGCTTTTACCGCGTATTCGAAGAGCTGGCAGCACTTGGCATTGATGCCGAGCCCACCGTTTATGACGACGACATCGCCAGTGAGGCGCGCGAGCAACTCTTAGCCGTTGATGGGGTGCTCGTGTGGGTTGATCCGATCCACGAAGGGAAGACCCGATCTGTGCTCGATGCGATGCTGCGTGATGTAGCGTCGCGTGGACCTTGGGTCAGCGCGCACCCCGAGGTGATCCTCAAGATGGGTGTCAAAGAAGTCCTGCACCGTACCAAGCATCTTGGATGGGGCACGGATACCCACCTTTATCGCACGGCGGCTGACTTCACCGGGGTGTTCCCTTCACGGCTCCGATCGGCCGGCCCGCGTGTCCTCAAGCAGAACCGGGGCAATGGCGGGCAGGGAGTTTGGAGGGTAGAACTGATTTCCGAGTTGGCTGGTAACGCGAGTGTCGTGCGCGTGCTGCATGCACAGCGCGGGAGCAAGCCCGAAGAAATGCCGCTTGCGGAGTTCATGGTACGCTGCGGGTCCTATTTCGCCTCCGACGGATGCATCGTGGACCAACCGTTTCAGCCGCGCCTGCCCGAAGGCATGATCCGTTGCTACATGGGTGTCGACAAGGTGGTTGGCTTCGGGCACCAACTCATCAAGGCGCTGATACCGCCGCCGCCCGAAGGCCCGGATTCCCCAGGCGCGCAGCCCGGTCCGCGTATCATGCATGGCGCTGACGCGGAGCAATTTCAGGGGCTCAGGGAAAAGATGGAAGCCGAGTGGACACCGCAGATGATGGAGGTGCTGGGCATCGACGCCGCGTCGCTTCCGATCATCTGGGACGCCGACTTTCTCTATGGACCACGCACGTCGTCGGGTGAAGACAGCTATGTCTTGTGCGAGATCAACGTCAGTTCGGTCTTCGCGATCCCGGATCAAGCACCCGCAGCTATCGCGCATCTGACATTGAGCAGGTTGCGCATCGCATGAAGCGGAATGGCATGCGCCGGCCGGGCAGCCCGTCCGGCACCGGCACTCACGGGTTATGGATAAGCATCCGCCTTATCCGGATTTGCATCACCCTCACAGCATGGGCAGTGTGAGGGTGGACCAAACGCCCTCTCGATGCCGGGAAGGTCGCAAATGACTCAGGCGGCAGCGCAAGAGCAGGACGTGGAGCAGTCTGTTCCTCTCGCTTCGCTCTTCACCGCGTTCCTCACCGTCTCGCTCTGCGGTTTCGGTGGCGGCCTCGTCTGGGCACGCCGGATCGTCGTTGAGAGCCGCCGGTGGATCAGCGACAGGGAATTTGCCGACATCGTGAGCCTTTGCCAGTTCATGCCCGGGCCGAACATCGTCGGCATCGCCGTGTGCGTCGGGGCGAAGCTGCGGGGCACGCTCGGGACAATCGCCGCGACCTGCGGCTTCCTTGTAATCCCGTGGGCGGTCGGCCTCTCGCTTGGCTTGTTATACCTTAAATATACTCACCTGGCGGTCCTCCGGAACATCCTCGGCGGGATTGCTGCGACGGCCGCCGGGCTTCTGATCGCAACCGGCATAAGGCTGCTGATGCCGCATCGCCGCCGCCCGGCAGCCCTGCTTTTTGCCGCGCTCGCCTTCGGTCTCATCATCTTCGGCAGACTGCCGCTTCTGATCGTTCTATTTGGCCTGGTTCCGCTCAGCATTGCCGTCGCCGGCCTCGAAAACGCGAGAGCACGATGAGCGACCCTTCTGCCGCGATCGCGCTGACCGCACATCTTGCCCTGGTATCGTCGATCAGCTTTGGCGGCTTCCCCACCGTCCTGCCGGATGTCCGCAACTTCGTCGTCGGCACTCATGGTTGGATGACCGATCAGGAGTTTGCCAATTTTTTTGCAATAGCCCAATCCATCCCCGGGCCGAACATGATCCTGATGATGAGTTTTGTCGGGTGGAAGGTGTGGGGATTTTCCGGAGCCGTCGCGAGCGCGTTTGCCACCTCCGGGCCGCCTTGCGCCATCTACTTCGCCGGGTATCGCTTATGGGATCGGTTCCGCGACGCGCCATGGCAACGGATCGTCCGCCTCGGCCTGGTGCCGGTAACCATGGGGATCGTCATCGCCAGCGGTGCCGTGATGGCGCGTGCGGCGGACACCGGATGGCGGACTGCTGGGCTCACGATTGCCGCGGCCGCCATCACGCTTGCAACACGGTTCAATCCCATGTGGATGCTGCTCGCGGGCGGTGCTCTCGGCGGTCTCGGCCTGCTCTGATGCGGCCTCCAGCGACATTCGCCCGCTTTCAATTGATCAATCCCCTACCGCCGTGGCCTCCTCGGGCGGACGCACCTTCTGAAACTTGATCAGCAGCAGGATGTCGTAGACGCCCTTGATGACACCGCCGATCAGCAGCGGCCAGCCAAAGGTTGAAAGCGTCAGCAGATAGCCCGAGATCATCGAGCCTGCCGCCCAGGCGAAGGTTTTCGGGACCGCCGTGATGCTCGCGGCGGCCGGCCGTTCAGGCGGCGTGACGACCGCCATCACGTACGAGGTCCTGGTTGGCACGTCCATCTGTGACAGCGCGCTGCGCGCGAGCAGCAGCGTGATCGCGGTCGCAAGATTGGGCGCGAAGGGGATCAGGATTAACAAGATGTTCGACGGCAGATGGGTGAACACCATCGTATTAATGAGCCCGATGCGCGCGGCGATCGGCACGGCGACGAGGTAGGAGACCGCCGAGCAAAGGCTGCTCCAGAACAGGATCGCCGCGGTTGTCGTCACCGAAACCTGGAAGGCCTGGTAGAGCCAGAGCGCCAGCAGCGACTGCACCAAAAAGCCGGTGCCAAACGAATCCATGCCGAAGAGAGCCGCCATGCCGTACACGAGCCGCTTTGATTGCTGCAGCGGCGCCTTCGGCGCTTCGTCGGCGACCTCGACCGCTGGAGACAGCGGCCGGTACAGCAGGAACGCCACCAACCCCAGCCCCGCATAAAGGCTGAACATCAGCCGCATCGCGGCCACCCGGGTGCAGCCCGTCCACGCGGTCATGAAATCGGGAAGCGCCGCAGCGAGCACGCCGAGCGCTGTCGCGCAGGAGCCGATGACGCTGTAGCGCGCGAACAGCGCGGTTCTCTGCCGGGCGGCGATCGTCTGAGTTAATACAGTCTGCTCGAGCGGGACGAAAATGCTGGCGTCGCCCGAAGTCGGGTTCATCGTGCCGACAAAGGCGATGACGAGGAGCGGCCAGAAATCCGTGATGCCCGCAAAGCCGGCCCCAGTCGCCGCCATCAGCACCGCCGCGGCGAGGAGAAGCAAGCGTCGGGAATGCCGGTTAGCGATCCACCCGACCCAGAGCGTCAGCAAGGCGGTGCCGATCAGCGTCCTGGTCACGATGGCACCAATCGCGAGCGCGCTGAACCCGAGTTCGACAAGGTAGATGGGAAGCAGCAACGCGACAAAGCCATCGCCAAACGCCCGCACGCCGCGCGCCGCCAGGACACGCAGCGCATCGGCCGAGGCCCCCCGAGGCATCGGCCGCCACCACTCGTCGCCGGTCGCCGATCGGCCGCGCATTAGTGCACTCCGTGCAGCGCCGCGGCGATCAGGCGCGACAAGATATCGGGTCCCTTCGTGACGCCGAAGGAGAAGGTCACCCCGGCGCGGATCTCGGCCTCGGTGTGGTCATTGACCTGCGCTCCCCGCAGTCCGAAGTCGACCGCAATATTGTCTTGCACCTGCCAGATCGCCCCGATCAGCGCGGAGTGGGTTCGAAACTGGCCGACATCGCGTTCGTAAAAGATCTCGGAGACGGGTCGTACTGCCCAGTCATGCGGGCCCTCGATGATCGCGTCGAGAAAGTAATCGGCCTGCTGCTCGCGGGTAAGCTCAATTTGAGCATTGAGGTGGACCGTTCCCCAGTCCCAGCGCTGCGAGACGATGCCGGTAAGGATCGCTCCAGTCCCATGTTCGTCATTGATCCCCGGCAACAGAATGCCGAATTCGGTTGCGATACTGGGCCCGGGCTTCTCCTGCAGGCTGCCCTCGCGCAGCACGCTTTTGAGAAGGGCCTCGCTTTCAATCAGGCTCACCGCGGGAGTGCCGGCGGTCAGACCGTGAGCGACATCGCCCTCCAGCGATGCTTCCCAGCCCGGTGCGAAACCGTAATTTACCCTCACATCAGGAGCGAACAGCGAGCGATCGGCTCCGTCGCGAAGGTACTCGACCGGGCCGAGCTCGATTTCCATTTCGCCCGTTTCGGCCACGGCCGCATCGGTCCCGTCGAATGGACGATAGGCCTCCGCAGAGCCGCACCAGCAGGCAAGTAGGGCCGCCGGCACCAGCGCAGCGACGCCCCTGACCCCTTTCATGGCGCGGGACGGAACACCCAAATCGCCGCCGGCTCGCTCGATCTCGTCCGCACCGCCACAAACAACCGGTCGAGCTCGGGAACGAAAAGTGACGTCCGCGCTCCCGATACCGTCAACGCGCGCGCAAGCTGCCGATAGCCGGCCTCGTCCTGCTCGAGCACATCGACCACTCCCTCGCCGCAACTCACATAGAGGCGGCGGCGCCTGGCATCGACGAACACGTCATCGGCGTCACCGCAGGTTTCGAGCTTGGCCACGACATGTCCGTCCTGGCTCGAAAGCGCCGTGAAGGTCGGCGGGCTGCGAAAAACGACGAGAACCCGGTGCGCTTCAGCGTCGATCGCCATCGGGAAATTCGATTTCACTCCCGGCGTCGGCAACGATCGGGAGGCGCCCGTGGCGAGGTCCACGACCGCGATCTTGTAGGCGTTCGGCACGTTGACAAAGACCTGGGTCCCGGGCTCGTCGATCTGGAAACCCTCCGGATGGGCCTTGAGAGGAATTTCGGCGGTCTTGCTGCGACTTGCCGGATCGATCACGGCGAGCGCACCCTTGCCGTAGCCCACCAGCACCCGGTTGCGCGGCGCGTCGATCCGCACATTATCGGCGTCGTTGCCGAGCTCAATGCGCCGACCGGCGCGAGATCCTCGCCGCCCAGCGCCCGCACCGAGCCGTCGCCGCCATTGGCCACATAGACGCTGTCGGAGGAGGGAACATACGCCACCCCCTGCGGCTCGCTAAAGCCGCTGATCGTGCGCATCGTCTTGCCGGCTGCCAGATCGACCACGCCCAGGCTGTTGTTGCCGAGCTCGGCAACAAACAGCCGCCGCCGCTTCAAGTCGATATCGAGGTGATCGATCCGGCCGCTCACCTGCCCGAGCGGGATCTTCGCCTCGAGTACGAGAGGCGCGCCCGCCGCCGTCTGCGCCACCAAAGTGCCGGGCCACATCAGGCTTGCCGCCAGCAGAATCGCCCGCGCGAACACGCTCAGCTCCTCGCAATATTGATCTGCGCAAGCGCTGCCTTCAGGCCTTCGGCGAGCTTCCTGGCATCGTCATTGGCCCAGAAATGCATGAAGTAGAGGTGTGGCTGATCGTCGAGCATGTGATTGTGAATCGCGGTGACCTCGATCCCTTGGTCACGCAGCGCCTTCAGCACCGGGTTCACCTCCTTCGCGATCAGCACGAAATCCCCGGTGATCGCCGCCTTGCCGCCGCCGGTCGGCTGAAAGTTGATCGCATTGGCCGAGCCCATCGCCGGCGGGACGTCCATCCCGCCATCCTTGATCGGTTCCGCGCGGGGGATGCTGAACTGGTAGACGCCGCCGTTATTGGCGCCCTTTGCGCCGAGGGACTGATCGATGGCGGCGGTGTCGAGATCGATGGGCGGCGGCGCCGCAGGCGCGGGAGCAGCGGAAAGCGGCGTCTTGCTTTCGGCAAGCGCCGTGCGCAGCACCGCTGCAAGCTTCACCGGATCGCCCCGCCCGAGCACATGCATGTACATCGTGAAAGGCTGGTTGCACAGCAGGTGATTGTGCAGGGCCGTCACCTCGATCCCGCCCGCGGCGAGCTTTGTCATGACTGGGTTAACCTCGTCCATCGTCAGCACGAGATCGCCCATGACCATGCCCTGATCGCCCATCTTCTCGAACGCGAGCCAACCGCCTAGCGCGAAGCCGGGTTTGAGTTCGACGCCGTCGAGTGTGACCTTCAGATCGGTGCGCGGCAGCCCGACGCGGTAGATGCCGCCCGGTGCTGCCGAGCCGGTTTTTCCAAGCGCCTCGCCGACTTGCGCCTGCCAGCCATCATCGGCCGCAAAGGCGAGACCGGCCGCTCCGGCAAGCAGGGCCACAAGCGCCAACTGTCGCATATTGAACTTCATCCTCATCCTCCCGCAGCTGTTGGGCGGCCAATCGCGGCCGGCCGTGTTCAATCGAGCTTCTCCGTCACCTTTTTCAAAACCGTCCCCTGCAGCAGGGTCACTTCGGCCACTGCATGACCGTTCTGCAGCTGCGGATAGATACTGATTATCCGCAGGCCTGCATTGGCCTTGGCCGCCGCGTCAGCAGCGGCAAGCAGCGACACCGTCGCCTTTGCCATTGCCGCTTTCTGCGCAGACGCGTCTTTCAGATCATCGTCATCGGTGATCTTTTAGGCCTTGGCTATGGCGCCAGTCTTTGGGTCCGCCACCGCCTCGATAAAGTCATTGCCCTGCAGCGTATAGACCGAGAGCTGCAGCGTGCCGTCCTCAATCTCGAATTTTCCTGAGATCGGTTTTCCCTCGCGCTCGCTCGCCTTCAGCCCGTCCTGCAACGTGATCGGCGTTTCTTTTAATGCCTTCGCCAGAGCCGCCGGGTCGGTGTCTTCTGCGCGCACGAACGCCGCCGGTGCAGTGAACAGGCCGACCGCCGCGAGGAACATCGTCAATCGAAGCATCGTGAACGTCATGTCTGATCCTTCCGTTAGAGATCCGGGATGCGGCTCACGAACGCAGCTCGCCGTAGACGCGCGCGACGTTCGGCCAGTTGATGGCTGTCATGAAGGCATCGACATAGGCGGCCGCCTTGGCGCCGTAATCGATGTGATAGGAATGCTCGTACATATCGAGCGCCAGGATCGGGCACCCGCCGGCGAGCGTCGTCGTGTGGTCCATCGCCCACTGGTTGATGAGCTTGTGGTCGCGCGGCGACCAGGTCAGCAGTACCCATCCCGAGCCGCCGCCCTGGGCTTTGCCCATGGCGGAGAATTCGGCGCGCCAGCGATCGACGCTCCCGAAATCGCGGGCGAGCGCGTTGCGCAATTCGCCTTCCGGCTCGCTCTCGTCGCCCAGCGACGCGAAGAAAAGCTCATGCTAGATCACCGAGTTGCTGGCGATCAGCTCCTCGCGCTTCAGACCGTTGATCACAAAGCCTGGGGTTTTTTCGAAGTCGAGCTCGGCGAGCCGCGCGATGATCGCATTGAGGCGATTGACCGCACCGCCGTAATTATTTTCGTAATGACTAACGATCAGCTTCTCCGACATCCCTTGATCCTCGCCGGATCACAGGCAAGCGGTTTGATCGTGTAGGCCATGGCTCCTCCTCCCCGATTTATTTGAGCGTCATGATCGAAATGGTGTCGAAGTAGGTCACGCTGTCGGCCTTGGTCCACAGCGCTACCTTGCCGGCATCCGGAAAGGTTCTGTCCTGGGCCGAGAGCAGCACCTTGCCGTCGAAGGAAACGGTGAAACGGTCGCCCTCGGCCCTGAGCGCCAGTGTGTGCCAGGCGTTCGCGGACACCTTGAGGTTCGCGCCCGCGAGCTGCTCGCGTTTGCCTTTGACGACCCGATAGAAGCGCACATTGTCTTCAAGCGCATTCGCACGGGCGATGTAGTAATCACCCGGCGTCAAGAGACGCACGGCAACGCCGCCGGCCTCATCGACTGTCCCGGCGACGGCTTTGAAGCGCACCGACACTTCGAGGTCCTTGCCCGAGTAGGGTTTGTAGATCGCGAGCGGGAATCTGTAATCGGTGCGATCCTTGCTCACCTGCGCGATCGCGCGGCCGTTCGCCGCCGTGGGATCGGCGACGACACTCCACTGGCCGGCCTCGCCCTCGCCGGTGCGCCAGAAGGTGAAGTCATCGGGAGCGAGCCCGAGGTTCATTCTGGAGATGTCGATCTGCGTCGTCGCGTTCTGAGCCGTAGAGATTGGCGGCATGACGGCGCCTCCGATTGCTACGACAACGGCGGGGGGAAGCAGCCAACGCGTGAGGAAAGACGGTAACGCCACCTCTGCGCTCCTCTATTTGACAAAGACCCAGGCCGGTTGCAGCAGCGGGAAAGCGATCAGCCCGATGACGGCGGTCGCAGCGACGAGAAGAGGGTTGCTGACCTTGAAGCGGAACAGGACGGCGAGGCTTCCGAGCGCGACGAGCACCGTCAGCCAGTCGCCGATCGCGATCTTGCCGAGCAGAATACAGGCGCCGAGAATCGTGCCGATGGCGGCGGCATAGGCGCCCTTGCTTCGGGATCGATGAATCGCCGGATCAGCCAGGGACAGGCGATCCGATCGATCTTGGGCCGCTTGCGGGTGACCCAGGAGCGCGCTTCCGTGTCCCTCGTGCCGCGCATCGGCAACCGGGTACTCGGCCCACCCCGCGATCCGGTGTTCGAGATAGCGCGCGTCGATCCCGGCACTTCGTAGGGCCGATGCTGCTTCCTGGCTCACCTCATGGCCACGGACGCAGTAGACGACGACCGCTTTGTCCGATGGCGACTCCCGGCGCCAGTTTTGAATTTCGTCAGCGTTTCGTCGGATCGCGCCGACAATCATCCGGTTGTCGACAGCAAATGCCGCACTGCGGCGGACATCGATAATGACGGGCGCGGCGGCGGTGCCGATCGCGCCATACACATCCTGAGGGGAAATAGAAAGTGGCTTTTGTCCGTCCATGCGCGCGCATTCCTCGCGTCAGCGAAGTTGCGCAGAGCTTGGACGGCGAGCCGTCTAACGGGGTCTCTGCATCACCCCGACACCCGCTTATTCTAAGGAGCCTCGCGCCGAACCGCAACCCCCGCCTCAGCGCACGGAACTCGGATGGCCACTCAAGCCACTGATGACGCGTGCAATTTTTCCGGCCGGTGTTTCGACCCCCGGCCGGAGGCCGAGGGTTGAGCCTTTTGGTCGAACGCTTCCGACGCAGCAGCCGAAGTCGTTGTGGTATCGCTGAGTTCGACTCGCTCGCCTATCTTGCCGCGATTTCTTTTGTCGCTCGCGGAGACTCACACGCTAGGCGCGGCGAACGCGTAGCAAGTGTCGGGTTCGGGGCACCAGTTTAGGGGAGGCAACCTGAGGGAGAGGCCTCTCAACGGGATGGCAGCGATGGCGGCTAGCGAAGGAGGTCTCGCTGCTTCTCAAACCGGCGTACCGATGCTTCAGGTTCGCGATCTTCGAACGAACATCCTCAAACCTGCCTCCCTCTCTTTGGCGGCGGGGGAGTGTATTGCCGTACGGGGTCCCTCCGGGGCGGGCAAAACGTTGCTGCTGCGCGCCATCGCGGACCTTGATCCCAACGAAGGTCAGGTGACCCTGGACGGCCGCGACCGCTCGACGATCGCCGGACCCGAATGGCGCCGCCTGGTCGGCTATATGCCGGCCGAGCCGGGTTGGTGGGCGGAAACGGTCGGCGAGCATTTTGGCGAGTGGACAGCGGCAGTCGCTTTTGTCAGAGACCTGGGGTTTCCCGAGGAGACGAAGGCTTGGCCGATCACCCGGCTATCGACGGGCGAGCGGCTGCGGCTCGCGCTCATCCGTGCGCTGATGGTGCGGCCAAAGGTGCTGCTGCTCGATGAGCCTACCGCGGCCCTCGATGCTGCTTCCGTGGCGGCGGTCGAGGCGCTGATCGGTGCACGGGTATGGGCGGGTCTCGCTGTGCTGTGGGTTACACATGATGCGGGGCAAGCCAAGCGCGTGGCGCATCGGGTCCTC